>BNJU01005234.1_pt1 | contig 325326 bp, 615 predicted proteins | sample 8539281 | NCBI WGS metagenome assembly BNJU01 (sample SAMD00202456, study PRJDB9452) | human saliva metagenome | isolation source: human saliva | place: Japan
TCTCTATTGCTGTCATATCGTCCGTCTTCTAGAGCTGGTTTATTCTACGGATTCATTATATCGTACATTGCCCTGCATTAAGCACAGACGGACTGTCCTCTATATAGCTAAACGGCAAAGATCTCAAAGGGTATCTCCTCATAGCACTGGCGTTTATATGTCCATCCAGATATTGCTTTCGTACTGCCTCTTGAATCTTTTTCGTACCTGTACATTTTCTCCAATCGTTTTTAATAAATTTTTCCGCACCATATAAGCCAATCAATGATAAAATTCGCATAATCAAAGTTCTCCCAATCAGATATCCAATCATAAAAAAGGGTGCCGCTCTTTTGAATGAACTGCATCTCTCACCAATAATCGCTTGCAATATCAGTCAAGATATTCATGCAGCAGATATGAAATCTTCGTGTCTTTACTAATACACTTCTGACGAGCAATTCGTGAAAAAGATTAGCTGCTTTGTTTGCTCTTGAACGAAAATCAATGCCAGAAACACGCTGTGTTAACTCATGCAAAATCATTGCAGTCAGCTCAGTTGTCAACGGTATGTAATACAGCAGAAAGAGTTTGCTGAATGGGTTCATGGAATCCTCCTTGTATAACGATAGCTTTTTATGCTATCATCATAAATAACGAACAGATGGAGTGGACTATGTATCAAATTGATTTCTACGACGGCATATCGACGTATGGGATTTCCTCGAGGAACTGCGCCTAAAAAGCGGAGCTGCAACAAAGATGCACGCATTCGGTATGAACAGTCATCTTTACCTCGATCTTCTAGCACGCAACGGAACCGATTTGCCAAACAAAAATCACAAAACGTCTGGAAGATGGCATGTAGAACTCTGCCGGAAATAATCGCATCTTTTGTTTCTATTACGCCGATGATCGATATGTTTTGCTGCACCACTTTCGTGAAAAGCCAAAAGACTCCGCCTAGAGAACTTGCCCACGCTAAAGAGGCACGGAAGGATTACATCCGTCAACAAAAAGGAGTGACCGCAATGAAGACATGGGAGATTACAAGAATCATGTGAAAATCCATCGACGCAGAAAGGTCGTCGCAACATGGAGGAATCGAGGAGTTTGCAGCCATCGTATCTTCTATCGATTGAACGTCGCACTGCCCTCGGCATCAGCCAAGAATGCTTGCAGAACGCTGCGGCTTGCCGATCCTCTGTAACCGCATCGAATCCTTTAAAACTACACCAAAAATCGACACACTGCGAAACTCATGCAGCCACTAGGGTTGAAACTGAAGTCGCAGCCCTTTAATCAGTCTCGCATGAATGCAGGAAGATGAGATGTCTGCCGGATGCTATTCGAGGAATTTATGCAAATCATGTTGTGGTAAACTCAAAAGTTGTAACAGGAGATGTCTAAAAAGCCATCTGGTGAAAGGGGATTTTGATTCTTGTCACAACAACATTATGAACAGAATTTAAACAACAGATTGTCCGACTTCATATCGAAGGGACGCACATACCGAAGCTTGACGGCAGAGTATGGATTTCAAAAAGCAAGCATCTGCAAATGGTGCAAAGAATTCAGCGAAGAATGCCAGAAAACGCCTCAAAAATCCAACCGCCCAAAATGATCTGGAGCTCATGAAGGAGAATCGTCGTTTGCGCGAAGAACTTGCAGAAGCACGAAAAGAAAAATCTTTTTCCTAAAAGCGGCGGCATTCTTCGCAAAGGGAATCGACTCAGAGGCATATCGATTCATAGACGAACATCAGAATCTGTTGGCATTCGGTGGTTGCTGCGGCGTTTGGGAATGATCCGAATGCTTAACTATGCTACCGAAAACACCAGACGAGCAAAGGAGGCTGCCCGAAAACAGACCATCTGCATCAAATTCAAACCATATATCATGAAACCAACGGCGTTTGCCCGGCTATCGCAGGATGCAGAAATTCATTTTGGCGCGCAAGAGCATTCATCTTTTCAGCTCTTACGGTTCACAGGTATATGAGTACCGGAACTGAGATTGCACTCTATTGTGCGGCGAAAAAGCTCCGCGACATCAGGTGGTTCACATCACAGAAGTTTGAGAATCTGCTCAAGCAAGATTTACAACAACACAAATCAATCAAAAATGGGCGACGGATTTCTACCTATTTATTTCTCTGTGGGGTGATGTTCGATATAATTGTACGATCGATTGACCTCAGTATGATCGCAGCGTCGTTCTGCAAGCCTGACCGATCGGCGTATGACAAGCGACTTGCTATCGAACGCTGCGTAAAGCACTTAGCGAGCCAACGAGAGAAGCAAAGCGCTGCTTCTTCGCAGCGATCAGGGCAGCCCGTACACATCGAGGCGTTCACCGACTTTTGCGAGGAACATGACCTGACGCAAAGCATGAGCAAGGCTGGATGCCGCGTGATAATGCTGCTATGGAGCGCTATTTCAATACGCTGAAGAACTGAAGAAATTTATCTTCATGAGTATCGAGATGAGGAATCTCTCTATCGCGCGAGTGGAGCATTTTGCCTATCCACATACAACCATGTGCGACCGCATTCTTATAATGGTTACCGTACGCCATTCGAAGCGAGGTATTCGTCATAAGTTTATTGGACACTTATGTTACAAAAATGCTTGACCACAACAGATGGAATCTGCTACCATAGGTTCATAAGAGGCAGTTCCTCTCAGCTGCTAGGTGGCTTTCGTCAGCAGGCTGGGTTGAAGGAACTGTCTTTTTCGTTGACGGCTTCACGAGCCGCAGCGGCTGTATTCTTCTTCTTTTTGCAGTTTGAACTGACAAAATCCTCCTCGGTCTTTATACTAGAACCAAAGAGACCAACAATCTTTTTACCTCCATGGGCAATCAGCAGCCTCGGCGGACTGGTAGAGGATCACGGTCTTTTTCTTTATCTACATAAAGCGTATGACCATTGAATATATTATTAATATACCACCGATAATCTGTAGTTCTATCTGCACCACGCCCTGCCCCACGTCCATAAACGGATGTAATCAGTGGATGCTGCTCTTCCTCTAACAATATCAATGCCAGAGGAACAACAATGTTTATACCTATGGGCACTTTTTAGAGTCTAATGCTACAACGACACGAGTTCTGTACAGTAGCAGAACTAAAAACCATTACCGGATTTAGCAAGCGCTCTGAGATTTGCTGCAAAATCTCTTGCGATACGTCCAGCATGTTTTTCTTGTATATGCCCCAAAGTTGAAGGTGCAATGTAGATTGGCAAGGGTTTTATGCCTATAAGCTGCACATACAAGGCGTCTGCATAACGTGTATGGGCTGCTGATGTGATTCTTTTTCTCGATTCCATTCAGCAAGTTGTTTTGAAAAAACCTTCTCGTCTTTCTGCAGCTGTTGTTCTTCATGATTCATTTCATTTACCTCACCTTGCACGAAATCTGCCTGCAGGAGCAATTTCTTTGATATAATCACGGCTTAGTTAAAGTATCGACGAGCACGAGCCCCACACCTCGCGCGGAGGTAGTGCGCTGGCTCGGTCGGTGCTTTCGTGCTGATAAATTCCTTTTCTTCGGCTATCTTATAGCTTCAGGAAGCTGTTCTGTTTGCTCTTCAATGGAGGTGCACTCCGGCGGCTCGGAGAAATGAGCCGCTTTATTGACAAACTTCTTCCGAAACCTTATACTGTGAGCACCAAGACCAATGAATTTTTACCCTCCGAGGGCAATCAGCCGGAGGACTGGTAGAGTTCTTAGTCTTTTCTTTATCTGCTGCGTCCTGCGGCTTCTTCCCTTTCCTCGGGAGGTGCGCTTTGGGACGCGATTTTTCCTGCTCGGCAAATCTTCGGCGGTTTCTCTTTTGATGCTCCTCGAAGGCATCGCTCACTTCCCTGCTGGCTGAAGGCGGCGACGGCGCGGTCGTAGCCGTAGCCCGCATCCCTGCGAGAGATCACGCTGTAGAGGCTGTTTTCTGGATCGCCTTGCCGACGAAATCGTAGATGTTTTTTCCTTGAGGGAGGTCGGCATCCACGCAGCCATCGTCGTACTGCCGTTTTCGAGCGTGTCGATCAAAAAGCGCATGCGAAGTCTTCATCGAGCTTCTGCCAGCCTTTTTCGTCGGTCGGCGTATAGATGGAAAGGCCTTTCCTGAAGGTGTTCTCGCGAAATTGCGTGCGTAGTCCTTCTGCATTTCTAGCTCGATGCCTTCCTTCGCATCGTCCGTCGCCTTGAACGCGTCCGGATGGACGGCGAGCGTGCCGTCGGACTGTTCGCCGATGTAGCTGTTTTCGCGGAAGATCTGGCGATAGACGGCATACGATTCGCTGTTGACGGTCTTTTCTCACTTTGAGCGAGCATTTCCTTGACCTCAGGGGAGTTCGAGCGGCGGATGACGAGATCGTCTTCGTAGGGATGAAGCTGCACGCGCGTGAAGCCCGCCTTGTCCACGTTCCCAGAGCTGGCCGTCAACGCCGATGAGGTCGCCCTCTCGGATGGGACGCGGTACAGTCGCTTCGTCGTTCGAGGCTTGGGAAAGCTCGAGAACACCTGGCGCACATCTCCTGCGACGAGGCCGCCGTGCACATAGTTGCCCCTCGAAGGACTTCCATAGTCGCGCTCGAAGAAAGGCGGGCTGCCCGGCGCGACGCTGCGTCGTCTTTCTGCCGATAAATCTCGATATGCACGGATTTGTTGGCAAACTAGCGATAGTCGGGCGTCATCGAGCATTTCGCGACGACGCTCGCGGGAAGCTGCTTCTCAAAATAGATGGCGTCGCCGCCCTTTATAGGCGCGTCTGCTGCATGTTTCTCGATCGAATGCAGATTGTCCGTCGGGATAGAGCCGACGAGCGACGTGACGCGCTCGACGAGTAGCGGTAGAGCCGCGCCGTCTCCTTTGCCTGTGCCGACAAGGGCAGCGTACGAAAGCGATGGATCGTCGACGGGCGTGAGATGGTCGCCGATCGGCTGCACTTCTTCCGTCGGCTGCACGGGCGCTTCTTCGGTCGCCGGCACTTGCGGCTCGGCATCTACGATCACGCCTTCGGGGCACTGATGAGGGTTTCGTCCTTTTCCTGGAAGCGCTCCGCATGAAAGCGCTTCCACATAGTCGGCGATCTGCACGGCTTCGTTCGAGGCCTTTGAAGATTTCCTTCTTGTCGTCTTTCAGCGCCTCACCCAAGACTGGACGTAGGCCGCGTGGTTCGTGGTGTTCATCGGGATGCCGAGATCGATCGCCGGGAAGGTCGAGGCGAGTTCTGCGCAAAGTTCCTCCTTCGCGTACAGCTCCTTGTTCTCCCTTTTCCCCGACAAGCTCGCGATCCATGCGGCTTTCCGTGTCCCGTCCAGTGGCAAAGTTCGTGCAGCGCCGTCGCATAGTATTCGTTGATGTCCTTGTATGCTTCCTTTCGGCAAGAGATGAATGACGTCGCTTTGTCGACGAGTAGCAGGCGCATCGGAATAGCGCGGGATGTCGTGGAGGATCTTCGCGTTGCTTGCGAGGATCGCCTCGCAGATCTCGCTCTGTTCCTCGTGCGTATAGCCCTCGACTCGGCTTCCACTCCTTGAGCGGATGATCCTCATAGACGGCTTGCCGTCTTCGTCCAAGAGACGCTGCCGTCCTATCGAGCTTGTACTGCGTCGGATGCAGTCAGCAGCATGAAAGACAACTGTCTGTTCTTTTGCCCAATACTGATCTTCCGGAGGTAAGAGATTGCCGTGCCTGTCCTTGTCCACCTTCCAATGAGAAAAACGGCGCTAGCTGTGAGAGCCCTTTTCTTCACGCGATACTCCCATTCTGAGTTCGGCAGGGTACTCTCCTGTCGCCTCATCAGCTCGACCTTCTCCTGATGGATCTTATCTGCTGCCAGAGCATGGCCAGTGAAGAAGCGCGGATCGGCGCTCCTTCTCGGCCATGACCATCGAGAGGAACATCTTGTTGAGACGTGTATGGGTCGGTTCGTCTTGCCGTTGATGGGCAGTCCTACGAGCTGTGCGCCGATCTTTGCATCCCATCCTTTCTGCCACGGAATCTGACCGCTTTTCCAGAGTTCGACGATCTTCTTCGTCGTTTCCATATAGACATCGCGTTTTCGGTGCTTCATTCTGCGTTCCTTCCTTCTATCGTGCCATGGCGGCTTCTTCGTATTCCTTTGCCGCGCTCGTACCAGCTCGCCCAAGCGTCGACCTCGGCAAGATCTTCGGCAGTCTCTTCATCGAAAAGGGCGCGGACGCGCGAGATCGTCGTAAAGATATGCGCGGTCTCATGCGGGAAGGTGCTCTCGTCGGCTGCCCTCGAAAGAGGCTGACGAGACGGCTGCCTTCTGCAGCACGAGAACTGCCCTTGAATCTTTCCTAAGGATTCTTGGTATCTTGCGAGGATTTCCGCATCTTGCGGATCGAAAATTACGAAGCCCGGATCGCCATAATCGGTGAAAAGGAGACGCCTTTGATGCCATGCTTGGAGAAGTGCTCCGAAACACGCGCCTCGTGCCTTCCAGCGGATCGCTGCATATAGAAAAATGTGCCGTCGTCGCGCATACATTTTTCTTTGCGAGCAAACTCCCTGACTTCTTCCATGACTTTGAAGTACAGATCTCGGCCGGATTTTTCCTGCCAGAGCCTCGTCCACGCTTCTTTTCCCCCGCGCTCGACCTCGCCCCAGCCTTCCGCAATCTCGCGCAGAGCTTGCTGCTACAGAAAGCGACTGCTCTTTGAAATAGGCGTTTTCTTTCAAGAGGTACTCGTCATCGGGAATCTCCACTTCGAGAAGCGCCCGTCTTCGCCGCGATAACTTTCGGCAAAGGAACGCTCTTTTGCAAAAATACAGCCCATGCGCATGAGCGGAACCGCCATCGCCCGTGCCAACGTAATCGAGGGAGAATGCGTCAAATTTTTCGCCGCGCCATGCCACGCTTGCTGATAGTAGAAATTCCCATCGGAGGTCTTGACACCGGCGAGCATTTCGCGTATACTGACGGTAGCGGGAGCGTGTTGCCGCGCGTTTATGCTAACCCTATGTTGGTGGGCATCAACGCGGATCACGCTCTTATTCTGCGCTGGATTTGATACAGCTCCACTTGCGCTGTTTCTCCAACAAGGCAGCCGTTTCGTTCCTCCGCAATCAAGACAAGCGTGTTCAGTTGATTGTTGTGCTTGACGGGAAGCATGATGTGATAATACGCATTTACCGTATTTTTATGGTGTTGTGCGCGTTTTTGTCCATCGGACATGCCCGAGAGGTTTCTTCCTGCTTTTGCGATTTGGCGCGATCTCTATGACGACAGAACTTTTTAGTGAAATCTTCCATGTTACTCAATACTTTTTCCCGTAGCCACAAGATTTTTGCGCCTATCCGTCGCCTTATTGTGAACAACATGCCTCTTTCCATAAGGTCTGCTCGAAATGCCAACATTAGCCAAAGCATCAAGCGTGAGTATGGGGCTTTGCTGTGCAAGCTGAGCAATGAACGCCGCTGCTGCTGATTTGTCATGCCACGCAGCCGATTGTCCATCGCATCAATATCGAGCACTGGAACGCGCTCATCGAGATCAACGCCTGAGCGCAAAGCATTGAGTGCGCCTTCCTGCACTGTGCCGTCGGCATCGATCGTCACGCTCTTCATGTAATCCTGTGCCGTGAACGGCTTCCCCGTCGCACGCGATACGCGCTCTGCCCATGTCGCGGCGTGAACGGCGAGGACGAAGAGCGCCGACGCTTGCGGCGCTCTTCGTCCTCGCATTGCCTCCTTGCAGCGCCTTCTCGACTTCTTTTCGTAGAGCGGCTGCCGTCTTCGCCGAGCAGCTCTTTCAGTTCTTCCGTCATCTGCCGTCCTCCTTTTCTCTCTTCCTCTATTGTAAATGCTTGCGGTATTAAAATACTGCACACTTTCCGACGGGCGTGAATTTTTCTTTCGCGAGGCTTTGCCAAAGGGCGATTTTTCCTGTATACTGAGGGTGAAACAGGGTGCTATGGTGGAAAGAGCGCGGACGATGATGGAGCAGGCGAGCACGCAGATGCATGATTTGAACGATCCCGATATGGCGGGCGATGTTCTGACGATGGACGAGGTTGTCGCGGAATTCGGCTATGACTGGGGTCCGCCGAACTTCTGGCGACGACGAATCGCCGACGCAGGAAGAGATTCAAAATAGGGGGACGCAAAGATGGGCGCCATGGACTGACAGGAAAGGAACGATGAGCATGGCAAAGTACGCGATTGCGTTCGACTTGGACACGGACACCTTGTCCAAGACCTACGAGAGAACAGTCCGACGAACGCCTATAACGACATCAAAGAACACGTTGGAAAAAGTACGGCTCTCGCGTCAGCAGGGAAGCGTGTACTTCGGCGATGACAAAAGTGGATGCTGTGCGGACAGTCATGGCGGCGGAAGCTCGCGACGAAGTACGTCTGGTTTGCGCCGAGCGTGCGCGACATTCGGATGCTGCGCATCGAGGACGACAACGACCTGATGCCGACAATCCAAGACGAGGACGGAAAGTAACGAATCCGTGCAGGACATAGATGCCGAAGAATCCCTCCGACGGGGCTGCCGTTGGAGGGATTCTTTCATTCTTCACTTGAACGGCACGAAAGCCTTTGGCTTTTTCGCGTTCGTAAGGATAGCTTTTTGGCCTTTCGCTATACTGTGGGTAACGCTGGAAAAGCTCGTTTCATTCGATGAGAATTATATCCATGCAAGACAGACACAGAAAGGCGGTTTTTATCCATGGATACAGGAAGCTTTGTTTGCCGTTGCTTTGAACCTCCCGCACCCTTGGCGCATATCTCAGGTGAATTCAAGCCCACAGAAGATGCATCCATGGAACTGCATATTCATATATTATGTAGACAAGGCTCGCGCGTTGGAGGACTATTCGAAAGTCACTGCCATCGGCATGGATGAAAACCAGCAGAAGGGCATAACTCTATCACGGTCATCGCCGACCTTTCCCAGCGCAAAGTCATCTTCGTGACCGATGGCGAGATTCTACAACTGTCCAGCGGTTCGCTGCCAACTTTGAAGCCCGCCGAGGCAATACGGAAAGAGTCGGTCTCATCACCTGCGACATGTCGCTCGGTTTCCGCAAGGGGATTCAGGAATCCTTCGAGAACAGTCAGACTATCATCGACAAGTTCCATGTAATCAAACATGCCAACGAAGCCGTGGACGGAAATTTACAGCCATCTCACCATTGTTCCCCACAACGGCTGGTCAGGCACGTCCGCGCCAGCCGGTCATGCCGTAAAATCCGCCGCCGCATCTCTGACATCACCGATGAGCTCGTCGCGAAAGCACCGCGCTTTCAGGAGACCGTCGATGCCGTGGACAAGGAACACATCGAGCGCATCCGGCTCTAACATCATCTCCCTGGCGAACATGAAAACAGGGGAGCAGCACGAAGGAACCTCTTCGTACTGCTCCACCTGTTTTCTGATCACAGATCTCGTGCCCACTTGCGAGATGTGTTTTTGAAAATAGAAGGGTTTTTGTCTTTAGAAAGGAGAAATAACGTTTTCCGTCCCTTGCGGGGATGTGTTTTTGAAAGTGATCTTTTCTGTCGGAAGGGTTGTTTTATGTTTCCGTCCTTGCGGGGATGTGTTTTTGAAATCCTTGCCTCTGAAAAGCCTTGCTGTGCCCTGCCCCGAAATAGCACTTTGCGGCGCGGATGGTTTTACCTCCTTTTTTCATGCGGCACTGTGTTCTAAAAGCTTTCGTAAACGTTACGGCTCTAGGGTGCGGCGCGGATTTCATTTTGAGTATAGCATTGTCCCCCTCGCTGCAATCACTCCACGCCTTAGGACGTTAAAAATGATAACATCCTCGACGATGGCGATCGCCAATGCCCCACGAGCGGACGGATGTGTGGTTCGCAAGGAGGTAGATGCGCAAGGGAGTCGGTGTGCGGGTCGATGAGTGTGTTGTGCGTGCGACGAATTCGTCGTATTTTCCGTTCGGTGAGGAATGCCTCGAATGCGGATTTCTGCACGCGAACGCCATAGCGTTCCGAGGCATTTCACCATTTTTGTCCGCCGCTTTGTTGTCGGTGATGTCGTAGATCACGAGGACGATGTAGCGGCGTGGTCCTCGATGAGGAATTCGTTCTCGTCATAGTCGTACTCCATGTCTGCACCTCATCGGATCCGCACGGGTTCGTAGATATCGGCACTCTCCGCCATGGGTGCCTGCGCATACTGCCGCGCACGGTGCGCGAGAGCCATGTGACGGGGATGCCGAGGCGCAGGAGTTCGACGATTGCCTTGGAGAAACTTGTACGGTGTCGATGAGGTGAGTCCTCAAGGGTTTCGAGCGAGGGATTTCATGATACATTCACGGTTGCGTCCGGACGGTGAAGCTGCCGCCGCGCTTTTGGATGTATGCGCCTTCCTCAGTGATGTAGGCAAAGCTCATGGCGCGGTCTCCTTTCCCCTACTCGTGGATTTCGAGGGCTTCTTCGAGCCAGCTGTTGATGCGGCTGTCAGTTGTACGCGCCTCCTTGACTTTCGTTCCATAGACGAGAGTGAGCATCTTGGCAAAGGTGTCCATAAGCGCGGGTGGGGTCATCTGTGTGTCCTTCTGAGCTCTCGCGTGTCGTTGACGATGACGTGAGCGACACTGTGCGTACTTTTCTGACGGCATCCAGCTTAGCGAGTTCGACCATCACTATCGCTGTGGAGGTTGTGCATCCTTTGCCAGTCCTGCCTCCTGCATATAGGTACAGTAGTGGATGAGCAACAAGAAGGACAGGTCGGTATTGGTGTATTGGTGGGCATTGGGCCGCGAATTCGTGATCAACAGGACTGGGAAGTTCGGCGCATTTTTCGATTTTCTTGCGCTGCAGTATATAGCCATCGGTATTGTACTTTTGATACAGAGGTTGTCGATGTGTTTGCGCATTCTTTCTGCCGCCCTTCACATTTTTGCGACGTAGTCGTGCAGATCATAGAGGAGAGGGGTGATGCGCAGCACTGAAGTTGGAAAGGCGTTCGTTCTCCTGATCGATCTGCATGACGAGGAAGTATTCGACGATGCGCTCTTCGTCTTCCTTGAACAGGAAGAGTTTCTGTCCACCGTACTCGGACATGATTTCTTTCGTGCCTTGTCTGGGAGGAGCATGGTGCGGTAGGCAGCGCTGTTTGAGCAGCTGTTTCGCGTCAGCAGGGACGAGGCTGCTGTTGCGCGCAAGGGTGAGCGCCGCGTTGTACTCGTACGTGTGAATGAGCGAGATGATGCGGTTCTTCTCCGCATGGTAGCGAAAGATTTTGAGCTGCGGCTCGTGCATCGTCGCTCTGCCTCGCATTCCTTTTCTTCATTCATCTCAAGGGAGTATGCAGCTCCCTCCGGTGTCAGCTTTTTGCGGGTTGTTCGCACGCCCTCCGGGTCACGGTCTGTATCCCGATGCAGCGTTCGTTATCGGCAGCGAGCATGGCGAGGACGGTTTTGATCTGCGGTGTGCCCGAGCTGAGGTTGAGCAGAATCCGTGCTCGGGGTATTTTGCAGGAGATCCTGCACGGCTCTCGCAGGATCTGACCGAACTCCTCATATTGGCTTGCATCTACGATGTCGGTGTAGATCGGTGGGTCGATGATGCGGTCAGGGAGGTGACGTGCCGAATGGCAGTGGTGTAGCGCTCCTCATTCCGCTCGATCTCGCCCATCTCCTTGGTGAAGAAGAGGACAACGTGCTCTGGTTTATAGTGCCGTGGGATGCAGGCAGCCACCATCATAGAAATTCTTTGTGCTCATGGGGTTCAGTTGTTCCAATGGGCGAGAACAAAATTCGTTTCATCTCGTTCATCCTTTCCAAATGTTTGTTTCTGCACCCATGCCGAGTGCGGTTTGATGCCGATTCCGCGTGGGGGCAAAGGCGAGAGTGTACCGAGGATGGCGGCACCATGTACGTTGCCGTGAACTGCAGGGACGATCTGTCCCGCGAAAGCCGCGATGCTACACCCCTCGACGGAGAACGCCGCAGAGCGCAGGGCGTAGCGCGTGAGGCGCGTATGCGCTGCCAGTGTCTGCACGAGGTCGTCCTCCTCGATACGGATGTCGGGACAGAATCTGTTCCACCGTGTGAGGATGCTCTGCAGGATGAGTGCGCTTTCGGGCAGGATGATGTATGCACCGCCCTGTTTGAAAGCTGGTCGGTGTAGAAAGTGGATCTCAGCCGCGCGGTGCGGATACCGCAGTGAGTATTCATCGGCGATGTCCTGATAGCTGCGCTGCGCGATGCATTGGATGTTTTGCACGTCGATGCTGTGCCCCTTTTTGCCGCAGGTGGATGCTCCCGATGCCGTGGAGCACGCCGCCGATGACTCCTCCTGCGGTGCGGTCGAGGTGTGCCGATGCGCCAGAGGACGCGCCCCGTCTCTCTGTCCCAGCGGATGCTCTGGCTGGCAGGGCGCAGGTTCTCTGTGTGCAGGTAGGCGGCGTGAAACGGCAGCCGCTCCATGAGGTGCGCCGTGGAGGATGGAGCCCATGGAGGCGGGGGCGCAGGCGCCATCCGGCAGATACAGTTCTGCCTCAGACTGTACAGAGCATTTCCGACCTCCGTGATGGAGCAGAGTCCCATGGTCCAGTCCTCGGAGTCCATGCGTGCGAGTTTCAGTGTGCGCGGACTGATGGCATGGTCGACGACGATGCGATGCTGATGGGCGGGACGCGCTGCCGCGTGAGTGATCCCATTCGGTGAATGTCTGGTCGAGGTAGTCGATGATGAAGACCTGCGCCTCTTTGTCGTTTCCCGCAAGCGCATGGACGAGTGTCTTGGAGAGGAATCCGGTACCGCCGCCGAGGAGTGCGTCTGCGTTCTTCGCCGCAGCAAAGGGCACGGGATATTTCCTGCCGAAGACTTTTTCCTGCAGGTGCAGCCCGTCTGCAGTGCAGGTGCGCACCATGTCGATGATCTCGTCGATGGAACGGATGCCGAGGGTCTTCAGCATGGCAGGATCGACGGTGATGGAGCCGGAGCCGCCGTCCCGCAGGGATGCTCTCGCGGAAGAGGGATATGGGGTTCTCCTGTGCGCCATCCTCCATGCCGGTGGTTGCGTCGAGTTTGCGCAGGATGACGGTGTCCGTCTCGCCCTCGGCGCAAGCGGCGTCACTGACTCTGAGTCCGCGCATGGCACTGACGGTGGCGTTCCAACACGGTGTTCTTTGGTCCCCTTTTGAGGGTGTGCAGGGCTGTGTCTCGATCCACCTGATGAGGCGTCCATGTCGCGCCTTCTCCTGTTTTTCAGGTGTGTGTGGGTTCTTGAAATGTGCCGCGAAACCGCTGTTGGCTGCGCGGATGAGTCGTGCAGGATGCCGGTACGCAGTACGCCCTGATGCTGCTGCCGGGGATGTGAGCGTCCATCCGCAAGCGTGGTCTGCAAGCAGATGATTTCGTTGAGTGTGTCCTTGTCCGCCGTCGGTGAGCGGGTCTGCGCTATGCGCGGCGGGTGATGAGTGCATCCATCTCCTCCTCGGTGACCCCTGCGCGAGCAACCACTCGCAGGTTATCGACACCACTGCGCTTACAGCGTAAGTGGCGAATCGCTCCATGAGCCCGCGCTGATCGAGGAAGGCGATCCACTTCGTCGGGTTCAAAAAGGCGGCTTCACGCGTCTCACTGTTGTAGAGGTATTCAAATGCTCTGAGTTTTTCGCCCGAACCTGTGTGGACGGGACCAATGCACTCAAGTTCATAGCTGCGGCAAATAAGTCCGTTGTCATACTGTCACCCCCGCGCAGAGTCCGTAGCCATAGCGCAGGACGGGATGTCCGTCATGCGTCCCCGGCAGTGCGCGCAGGTGCCGCCTATCCGCGCAGGGAAAACACGATCCCGCGTCCCGTGAGGTGAGACGCTGTTCTTCTTCTCGGCGACGTGGGCAGGGTGACTGATGAATCCGCCCGCACGGCGCAGGCGATACGCCCCCTTCTTGACGGCGGCGAGGTCGTCTGCCGCCGGCAGCACGGGCGCAAGTGCGATCTGCCACGGGGCGCTCTCTCTCTGCGAGCATTACGCCGGGGCGGCGGCGTCATCCACAGGGTTCTCGTCGAGGCGGATGACTCGTCAACGGTGAACTTGCCGCAGCCGCTCGTGCGCTTGCCGCCGATGCCCGCCATGCCGAGCCATGTGAGGAGGCGGTGCAGCCACGGGATCATCGCATCGTCCTGCACGCGGGCGATGAGGTAAGCTCGCGTTCGCGGCAAAGGTGAACGCGCGACGTAGTAGAAGCGGCTCCTCGCCGCGTCGGTTAACAGCGCATGTCGCAGGCTCTCCGTGCCGAAGTCAGCATCATGCTCCGTCTCTTCACGGTATGTGCCGCTCTGCATGGTGCGGATGTAGTCCTGCATCCGGCTCGCACGGATGTGTTGAGTTTTTCTGTTTTTGCGCAGGGTAGCGTTGGCGCAGGTGGTGCGGTAGTCCTCCCGCTCCTGCCGCTCTGCCCGCTCCACACGCAGGACGGGACGCGGGAGAAAGAGCGCCACGGCGCCGTCCTCCAAGCACGTCCGCTGCCACGGCAGGAGGTCGGAGGCGCAGACCGCCCGCCCCAGCACGGTCGATCAGACGCGTCAGTTCCTCCTGCTCTCCTGCGGCGGCAAGCTCTGTGCAGAGCGCACCAAAGAGGATGTCGGCGGGGTACTGCATGCACGCCTCGTCAGTCTACCGCCGCGCCCCGGTGCGCCGAAGCGGATGGCGGTCGTAAAGTGGAGCGGATGAGATCGCATAGCTCACATGGATCGCCACCTTCCTCCATCATGCGCGTTATCGCGTTCAACTGCTCCGTGTTCGGTACGGTCATCGGAGAGCGCAAAGCACTCAGCCGCGAACCCGCGCAAGGATACTCTGCCGTAGCCGCGTGAGCCGTGTCCGCCGAGGTAGTCGCATCTGCGAGGCGCAGCCCGTCGCGCAGCATCTCCATGTCCTCCGTGAGTTCGTCCGCACGCTCGATGTTGTAGACGAGGGTGAATGCGAACTCTGCCCCTGCTGGCACACGCTCGATCTGACGCGGGTTTGCACCCGCAGTCACGCAGTTGATGACGTTTCAAATTTGATCTCTCCGATGTAGGTGTCGAGATCCATGCGGTCGATTGCCGGCGCGACTCCTCCGTCATACGGATGTCGGAGAACTGGAGGCGTGCCGCCTTTCCTCCGCCGCTGCCCTTCGCTGCAGTGCCGGAAAGGCGTTTGATCTGCGGGATGTCGTTCTCGATCTGGTTCAAAAACATATTCCTGTGTGGAGTGGCTCCGCGCAAGCAGTGTGCGAATCTTCCCCTTGAGCGAGCTGCCGGGGATGATGGGCTGCTTCGTCAGCGGATCGCGCAGGAACGGGCTGTCCACGCCGCCGATGGGTGAGAAGTCGCCGGAGGCACCGATGTGCATTCGGTTCGACGCGAAGAATCGCCGTGAGTTTCAGCTTTCCCTTCAATACGCTCTGATGGCTCTCCATGGTCAGTCCCTCCCGCCGTGAAATTTGTGATAGGCGACAAGCGCCTCGACAAAGTGGATAAACGCATCGTATTTTCTTCATGTCTGTGCCGATTTGATCGATGCGTGCCATTAGGTTTGTCTTTTTCTCAAGATCGCCCACCGTTCCTCGATTGCGTGCGACCTGATGAGCGAGCTTGACCTTGAGGAACTTCACCTCGGCGGCAGTTCGGGGCTGAGGACGTTTGTCTCACCGCAGCGTGTGCGGTCATGGAATCTTGTTTTGTGAGCGCGTTGACTGCAGAGGAATTTGCGAATCTGCACCGTGGTCAGCGCGATCTCCTCCTCGCCATTCTTTTTTGCGCTTTTTGTTCGGGCGGGTAATCACATTCTCCGCTTCGTGTAAGCAAGGTCGGGAATCCGCTCCTGCGGGTCGCTTTGTCTCAGGCATTGGTCTGCTCCCTCTCTCTCGGATGCTGTAAATGATGAGCTGCAATGCGGTGGACAGTTCTCGGCGCTCCGCTGGGTCGCGGTACCACTCGTAGAGCTGTGTGCGTACGCGGGCGTGCGCCTCCCAGAGCGGCGTGCTTTTTGCTCCCGGGTCGAGACGATCGCCAATGCGTAGGCGAACCGCGCAAGCTGGATCTGTCCGTCCTGCTCGCGAGTGTGAGCGGGCGATGAGACGCGCTCTTGCCGGGCTCAGCCGCTCTCCTTTCGCCTCCTCCTCAAAAATGCAGTGCGCACGCAGGAAGGCAAGTTTTTCCCTCGCAAACGCGCTCGATGAATGTGTCCCAGCCGTAGACCTGCGCTCGCTCCCCGAAGTCCGCAAGGGAGCGTCCCTCGGTGACGGCACCGAAGAGGGCGACGCTGTCTTTTTGCGGTCTGCCGTCCGCACCGCGCTGATCCTTGGCACGCGATTCGAGGTCGCCGGTGCGACGTGCCATCTCGGCGACGGGGCATTTGTCCCGAAAGAAGCTAAGCCCCGCCGAAGCGGGAGTTTGCCGCCCGTAAAGCGGAGGATGCACGCCGAAGGTCGACGGCAAGCTCGACGATGTCATCCACGCGCCGAGGAGAAGATGTCGTCCCCGCCCGAGTAGACGATGTGAACGGCGCGTGCCGCCTTCTTTTTCCCTGTCAAAGAGCGAGAATGGTGTGCCGAATGTTCCACGGCAGATGTCGTTGATGCAGTGTTTGAAAAAGAGCGATAGCTGCTGCGAGAGCGCCGCCGTGCGCGTCATGGTGGCGTACTCTCCGGGAAATCCACGTGAGAGAATGCCGCGCCGAGGTTGTCACGTCGGCACGCGCATGCGCGCCGATGCGCGGGATGCCTCTGCTGTCCTCTGTACCGCCGCTGCGCCGCAAGGGTCTCCATCTCAAGCACGGCATCATTCTCGCGTGCGAGTGATCGCCGAGCCGGAGATGCGCGGCGGGCAGGTCGCCCTTATGCACCGCATTCTTCGTATAGATGCGTTCGAGTGTGTGGGAAGTCGGTCGAGGTCGTCCGCTCCTCCGCCGTGAGGTGAGGTGCGCCCGATGCCGGGCAGTGGAGGAGGCGGCTGCACCGCGCTCGACGGGACGCAGAATGCGTTCTTTTTCAATATGCGCTCGCCAAAGGTGAAGAGGTGGGCGCCATCCCGCACGCCTCGACACGCGGGTCGGCGGGATATGGTTCGAGCTGCGTTGCAGAGGTGTGGCAGACGGCACACTCGCGTGCCGCGTCCCGCGTTTTGTTGCACGCGCTCTCAGGCGCAAACAACGCGGCGAGCTGCTCCTCGGAGTAGCGGCAGAGTTTTTCGGCGGAGAGTTTTCGCTCACGCGGCGAAATGTCTCCCTGCTCCCTGTCCCGCAAGCTCGTTCGTCACGCGGTCCATGCCGCGAGTGAGGTTGCCGCCGAAGTGCGCCAGCATCCAGTCATGACCGCCGCATGACAGCGTACGAGGATGTCCTGTACGTCCTCCGTGTTCGGCAGGAGCATATAGAAGTGTCCGCCGCCCGTGTAGAGGAGTGCGCTGCGGCTGATGCCGCACGCAGTCAACAGCTCGTCCGCGACGTTCTCCAGCAGGATCTCAAGGTAGAACGAACGCCCGCGCAGGCTCTTGAGTGCGCCCCGCGACGGGATCGCGTAGATGAACAGCTGGATCTGAGATGTCGCCGACACGAGGATGAAGGCGGCCGGCTGCCGCCGTTCTGCGCACGCACGCCTGCGCGCTGCGGATGTCAGTGCCGCACCGGCGATAGAGGGCGGCTGCGCCATGCCGCCGTCATGCGTGCGTAGTCGTAGAGCGAGATGTCCTCCGCTGCGGGTGAGGGAACATAGCTCATCGTCTCCTCAAGGACGCGCAGGGTTCGCCGATCCGCATTTGCGCATCGGCACCTTACGCTCAAAAATGCCGCGAGCGTGTCGCCGAGCCCGCAGCCCTGCCCGTCTCCTCCAGTTTCAGCGGCTGTCGGCAGCTGCGTTTCGGATGTGTCCGTCAGACTGCGGACGGAGAAAGCCCTCCGCCGCGCCGTCGATGGCTCCGAAGCGGTTGAACACGCTCGCGAGTATGCGCACGGTTTGTCCCCTTTGTACGTCGCAACCGGCGAGCCGCCGGCTGCAATCTGCTCCGCTGTGTCGAGAATCAGCCGCAGTCATCATCACATCGCCGCAGACTGCGTGCAGGAGCGCCGTCCCCCGCGCCATTTTGCGAGGAACGCACTGCCTGCCTCCTGTTTGCCCGAATGATGCGCGTTCTGCCGGTATGTGGACGGCACGCGGAGCGCCGCCCGTTCGATTCGACCACACAGATCCTCCGATAGCCTCATCTCCTTTCATTATCCCCCTACCCCGACGAACATCGCCGTACTCCGTCTCCCCTTTTCCACTCCGAGACGCACGTCGATGCGGCTCTTTCAGTTCCTCCACATGGGAGATGATGCCGACGAGGCGGCCGCCTTTTGGAGGTCCGCGAGAGTTTTGATGGCGAGGTCGAGGGTTTTCGGCGTCGAGGTGCCGAAGCCTTCGTCGATGAAGATGGTGTCGAGGCGGATGCCGCCCGGCGTAGCTGGTGACGACGTCGGCGAGGCCAAGCGCGAGGGCGAGGGCGGCGAGGAAGGATTCGCCGCCCGAGAGCGTCGCCAGAGGACGTGCGTAGCCCGTGTTCTCGTCGAAGATTTCGAGGTCGAGTCCCGCGCTCTGCCGTCTGTCGGCGACGCCTTCCCTGCGCTCCATGCGGTACTGTCCATGCGTCATGCGCAGAAGCCGCTGGTTCGCCGCGTCCGTCACCTCGGCGAGGATCGTGCGCAGGACATACGTCTGGAAGTGCATGCGATGGGCGTTCTGCCCGACGGCGACTTCTGCAAGGATGCCCGCCGTATGATAGGCGGCTTCGAGCGTCCGCGCTTCAGGCGCGAGCTTTTCGAGCTGCTCTTCGCGCGACCTGCGTTCCTTTCAGCTCCTGCTGCCAGCGCGGCGGCTTCGCGCGTGCCTGCCGTCCATGCGGCGGACGCTTCCTCCCTCGCCGCTTTCAGCTTGGCAAGGTCGGGCTTGACGACGCCTGCCGCCTCCCGGGCGGCTTTTTTTTCCGCCTCGGCGAGAGCTGTCTGCGCGTCCTCATCAGGCGCGGATGCGATCTGAACCTCCTCGCGCCCCTGCCGCCGTCGCGAAAAGTGTCCCAGTGAGCACGGCGCGAAATGCGGCTTCGTCGGAGAAATCCCCGCGCCCTTCAAGCGCTCGGCGAGAAGCGCCGCGCTCTTTCGCGCTTCTTCCTGCGCGCGCGCCGCCGACGCTCTGCCGCCTCGGCTGCGGCCTTAGCTGCGGCAAGCGATCTTTCCGCCAGGCGAAAGCGTCCTGCGCCGACGGTCTTCGCCTTCTCCCGCTCTGCGACGCCGCGTCTTGCCGCCGCGAGCGCCATCTCCACCGCCTTTTCGGCTCGCGGTATGCTTCGGGCAGCGACGCACGCTTTTCCTGCAGTGCGCCTGCCGCCTGTGCGGCCTCGCCTTGGCTGTTTTCCGCACGCTTCGCCGTCTCCTTTTTCTGCGGCCTCCGCCTGCAGCGAGTCTTGCGGCAAGCGTCTCTCGCTCGGCGGCGGCTCTCCTTTCTGCCGCTGCCGCCTGCCCGCGCTGCCTTGGCCTCGGCCTGCAAAGAGGCGATGGCGGCGGCGAGGCTTCCCTCGTCCTCCGTCGTCTGCGTCAGCGACTTTCTGCGCCGCCGCCAACTCGCCGCGGACGGCGGCGAGGGCGGCTTCTGCCGCCGTCTGCGCCTTTCCGCCTGCTCGCGCGCCTTCTCCGCCTTTTTCCGCCTCGCTTCGCGCACGCTCCACATCCGCCTTTTTCGGGCACTTCGTCTTTGCTCAGCCGTCAGATGCGGATGCGCTGTCGAGCCGCAGACAGGGCAGGCCTCGCCTCGTCAAGACCCGCGTGCGAGGAGCGCCGCCTGGCCCTTCCATGTAGACGATGCTCCAAAGGCGCGTTGATTCGCTGCGTTTTCATCTCGTGCTCCTCTCGCGCCGCCGCGCCCGTTCTCGCCTGCACGCTCGGCGGCTTCCTGCGCCTGCGCCGCACGCTTTTTGCAAGTCGGCGAGATTCTGCCGCGACTCGCGCTCCTTTTCCTTCTGCGCGAGCGCAGGGAAAAGCCCTTCCACCTTCGCCGCACGCTCGGCAAGCTCCTTTCTCGCGCGTGCCGAGCGCGAGAAGTTCGGCGGCGAACGCTTTTCCTGCGCCGTCCTTCGCCTGCGCGCCTTCTCTGCCGCCTCGCTGCGCCTGCCTCTTCGCGGCTCTTTCGCACGCGTCCGCGCCTGTGCGACAGCTCGACCGCACACGCGCCGTATTCTTCGAGCTTGCGCACCTTCGCCTTGCCCTCTTCCAGCTCGCTCTTCCGCGCCTTTTCTCGTGCGTCAGCGCATCTTCTGCGCGCTTCAGCTCCCTCGCTGCCTTCTCGCGCCGCTTTCTCCGCCGCCGCGCACTCAGTCTCGCGCTCCTTCGCCTTCTCGCGGTCACGCGCCGCACCCGCCGCCACGTCTTCGATCTGTGCCGCACGCTGCGCCTCTTCGAGCTGTGCGCGGTAGCGCTCGACCGCGCCGCGCTTCTTCTCATGGTCGGCGAGCGTCTTTTCGCGCCGTTTTCCCAGCGCGTCAAGGTTCCGCCGCACGGATGCCCCTTTCTGCTCCTCGCTCTGCGCCGCTTCATGCTTTTCCTGCAGCGCCTCCGCCCTGCTTTTCGAGCGACGGCGAGCGTTTCTCCTTCTCTCGCTCGCCGCGATCGGTGCGCGTCGAGCGACTCTGCTGCGCCGCCCGCGAGAGCGCTCCCTCCTGCGCCTTGATTTCCTTTCTGCGCTCTTCCATCGCCTTTGCCCGCACCTTTCTGAAGCTCCTCCAAGCTGCGGTAGCGCTCCGTCTTGAAGAGCATCGCGAGAGCCTCGCGCTCATCCACCTTCGCTGTCAGAAGGTCGCGGAACGCGCCCCTGCGGCAGGAGGACGACCTGGCGGAACTCGACAGGCCCGAAGCCCGAAGCTCCGTCATCTTCTGCGTCACCGACGACCGGACGCTGTGCGAGCACGCGCTCTCATTTCTCCCTTTCGCTTCCTCGACCTGCCAGAGCATCGCCGACGCCTGCACGAGCGTCAGCCCGTGCCGTCCTTCTTCATGCGCTCATGGGACGGCGTGCGGCAGATATGGTACTTCTGCGTTCCCAAAGGCGAAAGACAAGTCGACGCTCGTCCTCGCCTCGCGCGGCGCTTCGTCCGTGCGCATCATCGTGCCCGTGCGCCCCGGCCATGCTCACCTCGCCGTAAAGGCGAAGCAGATGGCGATCGAGCAGCGTCGTCTTGCCCGATCCCGTGCGGCCGTGAATGAGGAAAAAGCTCCTCTCGCCGAGTTCCGTGAAATCGACGACGGTCTTCTTCCCATACGAGCCGAAACGCTTCCATGGTCAATCGCAGCGGCCTCATATCTTCGCCTCCCTTTCCTCGCGCAGCAGCTCTTCGAGCACATCAAAAAGAGCGTCCTTCTTCTGCGCCTCGTCGAGCGTCTCGCCCGTCATGTCGGCGAAGAACTCGCCGAAGAGCACGTCGTCGGGACGCTCCAGCTTCTTCCTGCCCTGCTCGCGCACCGTGCCCGCCTGCTCCATGAGGCCGGGCGCGTGACCTGCAGGACATTCGGATAGATGCGGCTGAGCTTTGCCGTGCGCGTCGAGCACGGGTCCCCTTTGTCGATAAAGCTCGACGGCCGTGTAGTCCTCGCTCTGCGGGAATCGCCCGCGATCTTCGAGGGGATTTTCTGCAGCGTGCCGCGCACGACACGGAGGTCGTGCGGCGCGGCGAGGCACTTCCTCGATCGCTGACAGAGCCGTCGGCGTCGAGGTCGACGATGGTCGCCCCTTCCTCTGCCCCGCCTCGCTGAACGAATACTTCATGAGCGAGCCTGCGTAGCGGATGTTTTCCGCGCCCGCCTGCTGCGGCGCGTGCAGATGCCTGAGCGCCGTGTAGGAAAAAGGGCGCGAAGCACGCAGGGACTCACGCTGTCCGAGCCGCCGACGGAAGAGGCCGCTCCGACTCGGACGATGCGCCGCCCGCGATGAAGGCATGGGCACGGCGACGCTGCGGCAGTCCCTCGGGCATGCGCGCCGCCGCGCGTGCGACGGCGAACGAAGTCGCCTCGTCGAAGCCCGCGAGATCTTCCGCCGCCTCGCCGTAGGCGAAGCGCACCGTCGCCGGCTCCATGTAGGGGCAGGGAGCGAGAAAGGCGACCTTGCCGTGCGCATCGTCCAGGACGATGGGCGCGCGTCCGCCTGCAGCTGCCCCGCGATAAAAACGCCGCCCCCTGCAGGAGGCGGCTGCCAGCCAGGCGCGCAGCGCTGTCGTGGTTGCCCGCGATATAGATCACCTGAGCTTTTCGTCGAGCAGAAAGGCGCGAGAGCACCTCGTCGAAAGCTCGACCGCCTCGACGGGCGGCACGGCGCGGTCGTAGACGTCGCCCGCGATGACGACGGCCTCGGCGTGCGTCCTCGCGAGGTGCACGAGCTCGTCGAGGACGTGCGCCTGATCGTCCGTCAGATGGCGGCCGAAGAAGAGCCGCCCGAGATGCCAATCGGCGGTATGGATGAAGCGCATGGGGAATCTTCCTTTCCTGTAAGGGCGGCGCGAGATGGCCGCAATAGCGATGTACGTCTATTTCCTCTCCCGTCGGGAAAGAACACGCGAAAGCCTTTTCCGCTGCGGTCGGCTTGCCCAGATATGTGCCAAGCAGGAAGAGCGCAAGGGAAGACGAAAGACCCCAGCACGATGGGATGCAGTCCGAACACGTGGATCTTCAGCGCCTGCGCCGCGCAGTGAACGACGGTGCCGCCCGCCATCGAGAGCATCGCGCCCGCCCTTGTTGGCACGCCGCCAGTAGAGGCCGAAGAGCATGACCCAGAGGAACGCTGTTCGAGTCCGCCGAAAAGGCGAACATGTTGATGAGCCAGATGAGGCTCGGCGGCGAGGCGGCGAGCAGGAAGACGAGCGCACCGATGATGACGGTCGAGGTCATGGACAGGAGGCGCAGACGGCGCATCGAGGGGACGCGCCCCTTCTTCATCTTTCTCGTGCATGTAGACGTCGCCCTGATGATCGCCGACGAGGCGACGATCAGAAGCCCTGAGATCGTCGAGATCGACGCCGCCAGAGGGCCGATGATGGCGATGCTCGCAAGTGCGGGCGGCATCGGCGTGCGCGATTGCCTGCAGGATGATGTTGTCGACCGTGCCGTAGTCCGTCACGGGACCCTGTCAGAACGCCGTGCGCGAGGATGCCCGTGAAAGTTGATGCCGATGTTCGCGAAGCCGATGACGAACGTGCCGATGAGCATCGCCTGGTGAGTCCGCGCGTGTCGCGGTAGCTGATGCCGCGCACGACGGACTGCGGCAGCGCGATCGTGCAGATGCCGACGAGCAGCCACTGCGTGAAGTAGAGGCCGAGCGGCATGTCGCCGGCGGACAGAGGGACGTGAGCATCGCCCGGATGCTCGCGCTCGATCGTCTCCAGGATCGCCCCGGTAGCCGCCGCCCGCCTCAAGCACGAAGTAAAGAGCAGCGACGATGCCGACCATCATCATGACGGCGCACAGCGTATCGGTCAGCGCGACGGCGCGAAAGCCGCCGATCGCCGTGTAGATGACGACGACGGCGCCGAAGAGCACGAGTCCCGTGAGATAGCTGTAGCCCGTGACCGCCCTCGAAGAGCTTCGCGCCGCCGACGAACTGCGCCGTCATCGTGCCGAGAAAGAACAGCACGATGACGAAAGCGGAAAGGTTCGCGAGCGCATCCGAGCCGAAGCGCGCACGGATGATGTCGACGATGGTCACGGCGTCGAGGCGGCGCGAGGAGCGCGACGCGCTTGCCGAAGATGCCGAGCACGAGGAAGATCGCCGTGACCTGCACGACCGCCATGTAGATCCAGCCGAAAGCCGACCTTCCACGCCATGCCGGGGACCGCCGACGAACGAGCTGACGGAGCTGTACGTCGCGACCGTCGTCATGGCGAGCACGAAGCCGCCGATCGCACGGTTGCCGATGAAAAGTACTGCGAGACGAAGCCCGCGCCTTCCTTTCCCTGCGCACGCGCACGGCGAAGCTGACGGCGAGCATCAACCCCATGAAGGCGAGGAGCGGCACGAGGGACAGTGAGCTTTTCCATCACGCCTCGCCCCCTTCCTGCCTCCTCGTCGTCGAGCGGCATATCGCGGAAGACGAAGCGCAGCAGGAGGTGGACGATGACGAGCGCCATCGCCCATGTGCCGAACGTGCCGAGGACGACCCAGAGCGGCAGGCCCGCGATGCGCGATGCTATTGTCAAGAAGATTCGCCGTGCCGAAAGCCGGCGAAGAGCCAATAGAGGATGAGCGCGGCGAGTGCCAGTCCTGTGGCTAGGGCCTCGCGCCTTGCTCTGGCGGTACTTCTTTTCTTGTCATTGTATGATTTTCCTTTCTCCTGGGAAGTCTCCTCCCCGAATCGTATCAGCGGAATCCCGTCTGATCGAGCGTCCGCTGCAGAAACAGCAACAGGAGCCGCCGCAGCGCGAAAGACGCTTCTTCAGCAAGACTTCGCGGCGTACAGCCGACTCCTGTTATTTCCTCCATGTGACTCTGTTTTGCTGCTCAATGTCGCGCAGCGTCCGCACGCTCGCCGGCAAACCTCGGATTCTCGGTGCCTTTCGTCTTCTCGCTGTCGAGCAGGAGCCCGCACATTCGACCTTCGCGATCGGGCGTAGGGCTTTCCATCTGCTCGATGCACAGCGCAGTGCGCCCGTCCTGCTTCGCCCGATAGAGCGCATCGTCCGCACGCTTCAAGAGCGCTCCATCGTGTCCTTCGCGCAGCGCATGCCAGTCGGAAACGCCGATGCTGCACTGGATGGGACGATAGTTGCAGATCGGCGACTGCGCGATCTGCTCGCGCAGATGATTGGCGAAAGTCTTCCGCCTCTTTCAGCGAATAGTGCAGGCAGAGAATGACGAATTCCTCACCGCCCCAGCGAACCAGAAGGTGACGACGGTCGAGCGAGTGTGCAGAACCCCGGCGAAGGAGCGCAGCACATGATCGCCCCTCATCGTGTCCATAGTCGTCGTTCACGCGCTTGAAAAAGTCGATGTCGAGGATCATCGAGCGCGAGATGTCCGTCCGTATTCTGCGCCACCTTCGCCCATTCGAGGAACGTATCGTTGAACTTGTAGCGGTTGAAGCAGCGCGTCAAGGGATCGATCTGCGCTTTTCTCGTCGCCTCGACGATTTCATTCTCCAGAGACTTTCTGCACCGCTTCGCTGCGCACCTCGTCGCGAATGCGCATGCGGATCGTGCTCAGGACGAAAGACGACGAAGGACAGGATCGCGAAGGCGTGACGTGCGTGTCCCATGCGAACAGATGGTACTGCAAACCAAAGTCCGTCGAAAAGCCCGAGCGGCGCGATCGTCGAGGCAGGGCACGAGCGCAACGTGCGGCGATACTCGTTGCCGCGCTGCGCCTCGCGCCAAAGCATCAGGCTCGCCCACGACGTGCAGAGATGAACCGCCAGCGGATAGTAGAAAGTCCATGCACGCGAAGAAAGCTGCCGCGCGCGACGAAAGAGCTCGCCGACGATGGAAGCAATGAGCAAAGGAGCACGAAGGGACAGACCAAAAGCCGCATCGCACGGCGCTGCGCAGCAGGCAGGAAGCCTGCGAGAAACTAGAAAGCGAGGATCGCTATGCCGATACACCGTTGGAAAAGCTGCACGAACCACCAGAAGTCGCGACGATATCGAAAGAGGACGTACCTCAGTTCATCACGCTGAGCATCCAGAGGGCCGTAAGACGAGGAAGAACAGCAGCAAGAAGAGCATGACGCCCGTCGGTTGCGGCGCAAGGTGAACGCTATAGACGACGATGATCGCGCTCATCATGAAGATGAGCCAGATCCGAAGACGAAAGGCAGATCGGCAAAGAAAAAGCTCGCCACGCCTCGCACGCACATCGTTCACGGCGCAGTGCGGTCGAAGCGTCCCGAGATCGACGTGCTGAACGAATGCAGATCCGACGGTCAGTGTCTTCCCTCGCAGCCTTCGCGGGAGGAGAACGAGATGCCAGCGCATGCCCGTAGCTGTAGTCTGCCATCCTCCATCGGGCCGTATTCGTAGATCAGCGCTGCATCGAGCTCAGAGACGAACCGACTGGTTCGTCGTCTTGAAAAAGACGCCCGTGCCGCTGTAGCCCCTCTTCGGGCAGACCGCTGTCGTCACATAGACGTAACGCGTCATCGCTCGAAAAGGAGCGGCGTGCGGGATACGTCACGCTCCGCCAGTCCTTCAGCGCCGTCTGCGCCTCTGCCGAGATCTCCCTTCATCTCCTCGTCCGTGGGCTGCGTTCGCGCCTCACGATAGCGCAGTTCCGTCGAATTCAGCTTCTCGTCTAGCAGCGCCTCGCATGGAAAAATCCCTGCCATCTCTGTCCGAGGTCCATGGCAATCCATGACGGCTGACGCCGATAAAGGCCTGTCGAAAAGAAATGGTCGAGCGAAGACAAAAGGATCAGCTGCGAAAAGCAAGAAAACAGAGAGAAAGTCTGCGCCGCTCTGCGCCCCTCTTTTTCAAGACATCGCCATGCACCGCCCTTCTCACTCACCGAGTGCGAAAAAGCATCCGTCATCATCGTTCCTGTCAAAAACACAAGACCGAAATTCTTCTGCCATAATATATCACATATTAGTACAAAAGTCCAGAGATCTGAAATCGTCATTTTTCTCGATCGCTCATGCGTCCCGCCCCACGCGATAGACGGCGACATACATGACGGGCAGCACGAGCAGCGTCAGCACCGTCGCCGCGAGAAGCCCGCTCGCGATCGCGACCGCCATCGGTCCCCAGAAAGCGAAAACTCAGTCATCAGCGGGAATCATGCCGAGGATCGCGGCGGCGGCCGTCAGCATGATGGACGAAAGCGCAGGACAGCGAGTCGATGACCGCCTGCCACGGCGACTCGCCCGCCTTCGATGTGCTTCTGAATCTGGTCGATGAGGATGACGGAGTTGCGGATGATCATGCCCGAAAGCGCGAGGATGCCGAGGGTCGGCGACGAAGCCGATCGGCTCGCCCGTGAGGAACATGCCGCAGGCGACGCCGATGATGCCCAAAGGAGCGGTCAGGAGCGTGATGAGCATGGCTCTTCCATCGCGCACCGAAGATCAAGAGCGTCATGATGAGGAAGATCATGGCAGGCACGGGCACGAGAAGATATTTCATCGAGATCCTCGCTGTCGCGAGGCTTCCAGTCCGGCTCGATGGCATATCCTGCGGGCAGATTCTCGCGCAGTTCGCTGTCGCCGCGGTACGCTTCTTCGCCGCATCCGTCGGCGTGCCCGCGATGATGCTGCGGTACGCACGGTCACGGCGGGCTTCAGTCGCGCCGCCAGATGATGCCGTTTTTCCGCGCATAGGAAATCTTCGCCATCTGCGCGAGCGGTACATAGCCCTGCCTGCGGCAGGTAGATCGGCAGCTCCCTCGAGGCGCGAGAGCTCGTCCCGGTCGCCTCCTCCCTGAGCCGCAGCACGATGTCCACCGTGCGGTCGCCCTCGTAAAGTTCCCGCCGCTTTCACGCCCGCCAGTTCCGGTGTAGAGCATCTGCTGCACCATCTGCGTCGAAAGTCCCGAGCGCCTTGAGCTTGTCCCTCGATCAAGCGCGACGTGTAGAACCTGCTTTCTTTCCTGCCAGTCGAGGTTCACGTCGCGCGTGTTCGCATCGTCCGCCACGGTCGCGGCGAACTCATTGCGCTAGCGACAGACTTTTTCCCTGTGTCCGTCTCCCCTCGACGCGTAGCATGATGGATACGCAGCAGGCGGCCCGTCTGGATGAACTTGAGGTTCGTGCGCACGTTCGGGAAAAGTTTTCCGAAAGCTCCGTGCGGATCTTCGCCGTCAAATCCTCGCGTGACTCCTTGTCGTTCGCGACGATGACGAACTGCGCATAATTGTCCGCAGCCAAGACGGGTTCAAAGGTCAGCACGAAGCGCGGCGCACCTTCGCCCACATAGACGGAATAGTTCCTGCACTCGTCGCAAGGCTCGTCGAGGAAAGCGGCGAAGCGCTTCGCCTCGCCGTCCGTATTCTTCATGGAAGAGTTTTCCGGCGAGGTGCATCTCGACGATGATCTCGAGACCGCGAGACGGCGGGAAGAAGTCCTGCCGGCAGGCGCCCAAAGAGTAGCGATGGATGCAGCGAAAACGAGCGCCGTCACGCCGAGCACGAGACGGCGATGTGCGTAAAATGCCTCCAGCACGCGGCGAAACACGCGATAGAATCGGCCTTGATGGAGCAAGGCTTCGCCCTTTTCATCGCGCTTCGGCTCAATGCGGATGATGTGATAGCCGAGGAGCGGCGCGACCATGACGGAGACGATCCACGAGCAGCAGCAGCGCGGCGGCGATGACGGGAAAGAGCGAGGCGCAGAACTCCGCCGCCATGCCCTTTCGAGAAAGGCGACGGGGATGAAGCCCGCGCATGTGATGAGCGTGCCCGTCAGCACGGGCAGCGCCGTCGCACGGAAAGCGTGCGAGGCGGCGGCTGAAAGCGGTCGAAAGCCCTCCTCGAGCTCTGACGCTCATCATCTCGACGGCGATGATCTCATCGTCGACCAGAGCCGAGCGATGATGAGCGCCCCAAAGGACACCTTTCTGCAGAGTCGATGCCCGCACCGTACATGAAGAGGAAAGACGCCCGTCAAGTACGAGCGGTGATGCAGCAGGCGACGACGAAACCCCGTGCGAAGCGCTGAGCGTCGGAAAAGCTCACGGCGAGCACGATGATGACGGCTTCTCTGAGCGTGTCGACGAGAATCATCGATGGATTCTGCGACGACCTGCGGCTGGTCGGACACCTGATGGATTTCCGCCGAGCGGCAGATCGTCGCTGAGCGCAGCGACTTTTGCTTCTGCAGATCCTCGCTGAGCGTCAGAATGTTGCCGCTCAGGGCGCATGGAAACGGCGATGCCCACGCGCAGGCTCGCCGTTGAAAGCACATTCGAGCTCGGCCGGCTCGGCGTAGCGGCGCGTGACGCTCGCGACGTCGCCGAGACGGAGGTGCGCCGCCGGCGAGCGATCGGCGAGGCGCGGATCGCCCTCAAGGTCGTCGAAAGCGCCTGAGACGCGCACTGCAGACGTTGTCCGTCTGCGTCTCGATCATGCCCGCCGGCGTCATCTCCTCCTGCGTGCGGATGGCGAGCAACGAATCGCGTCGGGCGGTATGCCGAAGCTCCGCGAGACGCTCGCGCGCGGCCTCGACATAGATCTTCTCGCGCTGCACGCCGATCAATTCGACCTTCTGCACGTTTTCGACCGCAAGCAGGGCGCGGCGCGTCTTCTTCCGCCTGCTCGCGCATCTCCTCGTAGGACCAGCCGTCGCCCGTCACGGCATAGACCGAGCCCGAAATGACATCGTCGAAGCGGTCGTTGTAATGGGCCGTAAACGCCTGTGGGCAGGCTGCGCTTCATCCTCGCAGAGATTGCGTGCGTCGCGCCACGTCGGACGAATATCCCTTGCGCCATCATCGTCGTCCAGCGTCACATAGATGACCGCCTCGCCCTCGCGCGAATAGCTCTTGAGCTCTCTTGCAGTCCCGGCATATCCTGCAGCTTCTTCTCCAGCTTGTCCGTGACCTGCTCTTCCATCTGCTGCGCTGTCGCACCCGGCCAGAGGCTGACGGACACGACCATCTGGCGGATCGTGAAGTCGGATCTTCCATCCCTGCCGAGCTTGCCGTAGGAAAAAACCTGCCGACGTAAAGACGACGAGATGAAAATACCAGACGAGTCCTTGTGCTTCGAGGAGAGTTCCGCGAGATTCCTCGCGCATCCCCCGTCCGCACCTCTCGTCGCCCTCTGCGCAGTTTGTGGACGCCTCGCCGCTCACGACGAGCGCATCGACCTCGAAAGTCCCCGCACGAGCACGTCGTTGCCGTCATAGTCGTCGACCGCAACTTCCTGTGCAGAGACACCTTGCCGTCCGCGCCGACGAGCCAGACCGGGTTTGCCGCCCGTCTGGTGAGATGGCGAAAGCGGCAGACGCACGGCAGCTGTCGGCTCTTCCCACCGCCAGTTCGCCGATTGCCGCGCCGAGCGCCATGCCGGCGGCGGCGGGCTGATGGCGCGACGCGCACGCGGTAGGTGCGCGTCGACGGCCCGCCATCGGCGCGACCTCGCGCACCGTGCCGGAAAACGCTCGCGCCTGAGCGCCCAGAAGGAGACGGCGGCTTCCTTGCCCCGGCGGCACATCGGCGAGACGATTCAGGCACGGCGATCTCGACCTCAAGATCGCCCGACTCGCACGAGCGTCACGACCGTACTGTCCCGCGGCGACGATCTGCCCTGCTCTCGCGACTGCAGAAATCACGCCCGGGCGCATCGGCAGAAAGCTCCGTATAGGAGACGGCGTGTGCCCTCTCCGTCGCCGTGCGAGCGCCGCACGATAGCTCGCCGCCGCCGCCCATAGGCAGTCTCCGTACGATCGAGCACAGCGGCGGGCACCGCCTGCGCGGCGTCAAGCCTCGCGATAGCGCGCGCATTTGCCGCCGCGAGTGTCGAGCTGCGCCTTCGCCGCGTCGACTGCGGCGTCGGCACTGCCTCGACCTCTGCACGATGTCGGAGGCATCGAGGCGCAGTCGCGCACCGCTACGGATCGCCGACGTGACGCACGCGCGATGACGCGACCGCCGACCTGAAACGCTAGGATTCTTCTCGTAGCGGCCGCGCACACTGCCCGCATAGTTGACCGTGCGCACCGTCTCTCGTCTCGATGCGCTGCGCGCACCAGCGGCGGCTTCGCCTCTCAGACGGCGCATCGCCGCAGCCCTGCGGCACTGACGAGCAGCCCGCCAAAAGGAGCGCCAGAATACTGCGTGCCCCATATCCACATCGTTTCTCTCCGCATTGCGGGTTTCACCGCGCCGTCTTCCCAATGAGCTCTCGAAAAATCCGCCTTCGACGAGCGTTCCGCCAAAATCTGGAAGTTGCGCTCCACACAGGAGACATCCTGCGGCGACAACGGATCGATCAAATAATTAACCCACGAATTCATCACGGACAGCAGGAACGGATGCTGCATGCGTCCACGTACTCCGTCAGACGGATGCGCTTGATGCGGCGATCCTCCGCGTCCTTCTCGCGACAGATGAAGCCCTTTCTGTCTCCAAGAGCTTGAGCGTGCGCGCACGGCGGACTTGTCCGTCTGCAGAGCACGCGACAAATCCTCCCGCTCGCCCCTCGCAGTCAAAAGGCGCAGAAGCAGGACGTACTCCGAATACGTAAGCTGCAAAGGACGACATGCTTCCAACACATAGCTGCGCGAACGTCCGTCCAAAATGGAAAAACAACGCGCCACCTGCAAATTATCCATCAAGATCCCCCTCTCATACACGATCAAATGCAACAGCAGCAAGTCTCACATCCATGACGTACAGATTCTCTTAGTTGATTATATCAACATTTTCTTTTATATTTCGTAAATCGTGCACTATATGTCCAAACGCCATCTTTCCATGCTATAGTCATATTGGTGCTATGAAAACGGTGGCGGTCGATTCTTAGCCCCTGAGAGGGGGCGTTGCTCAGGATCTGCACGATATCGTTGGTTTTCCTCGTAACGATCTGCATCGTTGCGTTGTGCAAAAAGAAATTCCCCCGCCCCAGGCTCACAACTTAGGCGGGGAATTCTCTCTCAACCAGAGTAGGGGCTGACCGTTTGACCAGTAGCACCTCTTCTGTTTTATTATACGACACGATACGATACACGTCAAACCATTTGGCGCAACCCACCTCACGAACCCTCCGCCATCTCACAGTCCCCACGTTTCCCAGTTCCACCGTACGCGGCAGGAAATGAGCACCTCGCCTTCGAGGAAGAAACGCTTGCCCGTCTCAACGAAGAGCGTGCGCCCGGCTGCTCGAGCGGCGATGCGCCCGCGCTTCGCTCCTTCGGCAAGCGCGAGTGCCAGACTTCCCGAACCGCAGGCACGCTCAAAGACGCGGCTTTTAGCGCTCGGCACGGCGACAGCAGGGACGGATGCGAAAGTGATCGCGTCCCAAGCGCTCAAACGGCACGACTCCGTAGGCATCGGCGTCCGTCTCGCGCATCAGACGGCAAGCGTCTCGTCGTAATCCGCCGCCGAAAGGTCTGCGGCTTCGACGACGAGATGCGACGATGCCCGGAGCGATACACATATCGCCGCGCCCCCAAACGAAAATCCGTCAAGAGAAATGCGCGCACCTCATGCGCCTGCGGCATCTCGGCACGCGCCAGCCAGCGTCCCGAGCCGAGCGGATGCGCCCTGCCCGAAGCGGTTCGCGCACCCGAGCACTCGACAAGAAAGAGGGATCCCGTACACCTTCAGCTGCCGCCAGAGCCGCCGCTGAAAGCGTCGCATTGCCGCAGAACTCGCCGCCCGACATCTCAATGCGAAAAAGCGCCTCCCTCGGAATGCGGCGCGACGAGAAAATCCCGCCTGCTCCGCCGCCAGATGATCGTAATCCATCGCCTCAGCGAGGAGCGCGGCACGCGCCTCCTGCGCGGCTTCCCCGCGCAAAAATACCGTCGTATTTCCCAGCGGACTCAGCTGATGAAATCCAGTTCCATAAACTATATCTCCTACGAAATGCGCTTTTGCTTGCTGTTTCCACAGCGCAGGCAAAAAGCGCACAACACTACCGACAAACGCATTCACAAAAGCTGATGCATCTTTCCAAGCTCTCAATCTATCCAACGGCCACTGCGAGACTTCAGAAATATCCTGTAATGACCATCTTCTTCAACATGTTGAGCACGATTTCCGTCACGCCCTTTCTCCATGCCCTTTTCCATGCCCTTTCCATGCCCTTTTCCATGCCGATCTCTTGAGCTTCCTGAAGCTGGACACGCTTGCCAATTCAGGATCCCACTTGAAGCTCACCATGTCAAAAACCTCCTCCATCTCACGCTCAAGAAAAATATTCCGCCAAAAAGATCCTGCTCGATACAATAGCGGATTGCCTGCTTAACAGCCCTCCAAACATACCTCGCTGCCGCTTTTTCGTCGGATTTGCGCCACGAAAACGCTATACCTTGAGCGCACGACTCTTTTCAAGAAGTCTGCTGCCCGACATTTCGTTGATGTTATATGCCGTGACGCAGTTCCAACGAGGAGCACTCTCCTCGAAAGCCTCCGACAGACGCACTTCTCATTCATCCGGCGCTGGATCAAGACCATTGTAGAATACATGAGAAGCATGTGCGCTGCAGCCTGAGGCGTCGCAGTCCGGATACGGCGCATCTCTTTCGGCACCTGCTTTGCGGTAAAGCTGCCGCCATATACCAAAACATACGCAAGAGGCATGTTTCTCGTTCAGTACTCTGCGCTCCATCAAAAACAATCTGCCGCTTACCCGCCAAGAAACCTCACATCATTCTTCTCGTCGTTGAAGAATGTCCCCTGCAGCGTCATGAGCTGTATTTCCTGCAAGGAAACATCTCGCCTAAAAGCCCGCGATATACATCCTGCAACAATCTTGTGCGTGAATATATCGCAGAAAAGCGAATCTTGTACGTTCTCTTTCGCTTTCGCTGCCATACGCCTCTCCACATCGAAAACATATCCTTTCTCTTTATATCTATCACGAGCGCCTGCGCTGCTCAACAGAAAAACATCGAAATATAGCAAGCGCGCACAAGCCCCAAGCTCGCGCACAGCCCAAAACAGCCAAAAGATCTCACAGCTTCGTGATGTCCTTGCGAACCACTTCTCCTGAGATCTTCGCCATCGTGCCGTCGGCGCGCATCTCGTCGAGAACTTTCTGCATCTTCTCTCCTGAGCGCCGTATCATCCTTGCGGTAGGCGACGCCGAACTGCGTCACAGGGCCGACGTGACCGTCGAGCGCGCTATGATCTTTCTCGGGATGCTTCGACATGTGAAGCGGCCGATGATCCATCGCAGACGATCGCATCGACGCGGCCGTTCTCGAGATCCATGCGAACGCCGATAAATAGTCCGCGTACTCTTTGACGCCCTCGTAGCCCGTCACATCCTTGTGACCATCCACATAGTCCTCCGCTCGTGCCCGAGGCGCTCTGCGTCGCGACGATCTTGTCCTTGAGGTCGTCTTCCTTCGTGATCGAAGCGTCGTCCGCGCGTTTGAAAGATCACCTGCTGATCGTTCATGTACGGCTCGGAAAAGAGCAGATTCTTCTTGCGCTCCTCCGTGATTTCCAGACCGTTCCACAGCGCGTCGATGCGGCCGCTCTGAATCTCAGCCTCCTTGCTCGCCCAGTCGATGCCCTTGAACTCGACCTCCGTGCCCGAGACGCTTCGCCGCCTCTTTCGCCAATTCCACGTCGAAGCCCGTGATCTCGTTCTTCTCGTCGAGGAAGCCCATCGGCGGGAAGTTGTCGTCAGACCGATGACGATCTTCTTCGGCGCGTCGTTCGCCGCCTTCTGTCCACCACAGCCTGCCATGAAACCTGCCGCGAGCATGAGGGATAAACAGACGAATAAAATTTTCTTCAAAACAAAGCACTCCTTTTCTTCGTTAAAGTATTATCATAGTGATATTATACATGGACGAAATTTGCCAGGGGAATCTCGCCAGATAGTATCGCGCTCGAGATTCATGCCCCGGGTGCCCAATGCTTCATGACAAAACGCCGGCGAAGGGCATGTTCCATGCTCCTCGTCGGCGTTTCTGACCTGCACGGATAAACTGCTTTCTTACATGCTCTTCGTACAGCTTTCTCGATGTCGCCTGATACTGTCCTTCGCCTGTACTCACGGACGTATGGATCTCCTTCATCCTCCGCTTGCGCTTTCAAGCAGAGAGGTTGATCGTCTTGATCTTTCCTCGATGTTGGCCGAGGCCTTCTCCATCGAGCCGAGCGCCTCAACGATCTTTGCCGACAGCCTCTGACTGCTGTCGGCAAGCTTTCGCACCTCTTCAGCGACGACGGAGAAGCCTCGCCCGCATCGCCCGCGCGTGCCGCCTCGATCGAGGCGTTGAGCGCAGGAGGTTCGTCTGCTTCGAGATGTTCATGATGAGCCCGTCATCTGCAGCGTGTTCTCGGTCTGCTGCGCGTATCCTCTGCCGCCCGCGTGATTTCCGCCTGTACGCCGGTGATCTCGGTCGTGCGCTCGCCGTCTCGCCCACGCGCGTCGTGATCGTCTCGATCGAGTGTACAGCGTCCATCCTTGAGGCCGAATTCCTTGTAGAACTGTTCCTTGCGGTCTTGCAGCAACGTGATGTCCTCGATGGCGCCGGCGACCAGGGACGGGCGTGCCGTCGGGCTTTCGGATCGTCTTGCCCACGGCGTGAAACCACGGTACTCGCCCGTCTTCGTCTTCAAGCGATACTCGAGGTCGAACGGCGTCCTGCCGCTGCGATCCATGATATGCGCTCGAAACGCCTGCAGGTGCGCTCCTTGTCCTCAGGATGCAGGCGATCGGCCCACGAGTTCAGCTTGTTCGGAAGATCCGTCGTATTGAGAGGGCCCAAGAGGTGACGAAGCGCTCCGACCACCAGAACTCATTGTTCGGATTCGTCGGATCGTCGCCGATGACTTCATGTTCCACGAGCCTTCCGCCAGGATGCTGTCGATCGCCTCGTAGCGCTTCAAACGTGTAGTCGAGATATTCCTTGTTCTTGACCTCCTCGTCGATGTCGACGAAGACGCCGATGATCTCCTCGGGATGACGCTCTGGCTGCGCACGACATTGCCCGAGGCATGAAACCACTTTGTAGCTTCCGTCGTGCACCTTCATGCGGTAGTCGACATCGTACGGCGTATTGCCGCTCAGATCCTGATGCACTGCGCGTGGCGGAAAGCGTGTCGTCCACATCGTCCGGATGCAGGCGCGAACTCCAAAGCTTCCACCGTATTCGAAAGTCGTTCTCATCGCGGAAGCCGACCATGCGGCGAACCCATCTGACCAGATGGCATAGGCGATGCTGAAAGTCCGCATTGATCTTCATGTACCAAAGCCCCGAATGGACGGCAGCGTTGACCGTGCGGATGCGGAACTTTCTGATACTCGATCTCCTCGTTCACCTTGTCGATGAGCGCATTGAACGCGTCGCCCAGGCTCGCGCGAATCTGCTTTTTGAGAAAAGGGCTGATTCTTCTCATGCCCTCTGCAACGATCTCTGAATGGCTGCCGTCAGATTCTGTCCGTCACCCGAGGGCGGCCGCAGCTGTTTTTCGTGCCAAACATCAAAATCTCCTCCATCCTGTACAGATACCATAGTCCTCACATTCTTTCACCTTTTCCACGTTGCTATAATGTACTAGAATATATGTCAAATTTTTATGATATTTCGATATTATTCTTTCTGAATGCATTTGTACTCACGATTTTCCGCAGCTATGGCATTTCTTTCCTGTAAACCATGTATAATATCCATATTGCGTCAACATTTCTGCTACGATGCATCGCAGATCGTTTGAAGATGTGGGCTTCATCCACAGAACTGTCTCGAAATGCACGTTCATGACATATCCAGATGCGTGGGTCCCACACAGCAGAAAGGCGGAATCCTCATGCACATTTCCCAAAAAGTTCAAGGCGCTCATCCTCGGCGCCTCTCTTCTCACGAGCAAGCCTCGGCTTTCGTCGGCTGCGGCCAGAGCGCCGACACGAAAGGACGTGAAGATCGGCGTCGTGCAGCTCGTCGAGCACAATGCGCTCGATGCGGCGAACAAGGGCTTTCGCCGACGGACTCAGGGCGAGCGCGGCTTCGAGGAGGGCAAAGAACATCTCCATCGACCGCCAGAACGCGCAGGCCGATCAATCGAACCTGCAGAACATCGCGCAGCGCTTCGTCAACGCGAAGATGATGATCGTCTGTGCGATCGCGACGCCCGCTGCGCAGAGCATGGCGAACGCGACGCACGACATTCCCCATCGTCGGCACGGCGATCACGGACTACGTCGGCGAGAGCTCGCCGCTTCGAACGAAAAGCCCGGCGGCAACGTCACGGGAACGAGCGACATGAGCTCCCATCAAGGAGCAGGTCGACTCATGCTGAAGATCTGCCCCGAGGTCAAGACCATCGGCATCATCTACTGCTCAGCGAGGTCAACTCCAGGTGCAGGCGAAGGCGATTGCCGAATACGCCGAGAGCCGTGGGCTCGAAGGTGCGCACAGCGACGATCTCGACCGTCAATGACATCCAGCAGGCGGCGAACAGCCTCGTCGGCGACGTCGACGCCTTCTTCGAGCCGACGGACAACGTCATGGCCTGCCGTCCCGACGCTTCTTCCATCACGGACGCAGCGAAGAAGCCCGTGTTCTGCAGCGAGGACAACTGGGTCAAGGCGGGGCGCTTGCGACCTACGGCATCGACTCACTACAAGCTCGGCGTGCAGACGGGTCACATGGCCGCCGACATCCTCGAAGGCAAGAAGAAAGCCCGCCGACATGCCGATCGAGATGGCGAAGGAGCTCAAAGTCAGCATCAACAAGACGGACGCCGAAAACGCTCGGCATCCAGATTCCTGCCGACATCCTGCAGCGATGCCCAGATTGTGAACGTGACGGAAGGAAGGTCTGCGCGGGCTTTCCTCGTCCCTTTTCCGACAAAAATCCTTCAAGATAGTCACGAAGCAGCCGCCGGCTTCCGCTTGCGGCTGCTTCGTGCAAAAGGAGAAAATCTCTCGCGGATCTCATCATACCAACGATTTCCCGGCTCTTCATGGGCGCTGCTCGCCATCGGCGCTCTACCTGACCTTCCGCGTCCTCGACATCGCTGACCTCACCGTCGAGGGAAGCTTCCCCTCTGGGCGCGGCGACGGCGGCGAGCCTCCTCGCCGCCGGCACGCCGCCCTCCTCGCCATCGGCGCGGCCTTCGCCGCCGGCATGGTCTCGGGCGCCATCACGGGGCTGCTGACGACGAAGCTCAAGATCCCCGCGCTCTCGCGGGCATCCTCACGATGATCGCGCTCTATTCCGTGAACCTGCGCATCATGGGCAAGGCGAACCTGCCGCCCTCAACACGGAGACGATCTTTCACGCAGGCGCAGAGTCTCGGCCTCACGCGCAGCTTTCCGTGCTCGCTGATGGCTTTCTCGTCGTCGTCCCTCATCAGCGTCGCATGCTACTCACTTCTTCGGCACGGAGCTGGGCGCGGCGATCCGCGCGACGGCGACAACCCCCACATGATCCGCGCGAACGGCGTCAACACCGACATGACGATCATCCTCGGCCTCCTGCTCAGAACGGCCTCGTCGCCATCTTCGGCGCGCTCGTCGCGCAGGCGAACGGCTTTCGCTGACGTCGGCATGGGCGTCGGCACGATCGTCATCGGCCTCGCCTCCGTCATCATCGGCGAGGTACTCTTCGGCACGCGCAGCTTCAAAGAAACCGCCTCTCGCCGTCATCGGCGGCTCCATCGTCTACCGCGCCGTCATCGCCATCGTCCCGAACTCGGCATGCCGCCCAACGACCAAACTTCACGGCGGCGCTCGTCGCGCCTCGCGCCGTCCCCTCGCTGGCTCGATCCAGGCGCGTATCCGCCGCGCGAAAGGAGGGCTCGCTGATGCTCAGGCTCGAAAACATCTCGAAGACCTTCAACCGCACGATCACGGAGAAATATGCGCTCCGAGGCGTCACGCTTCACCTTTGCGCCCGGCGACTTCGTGACCGTCATCGGCGGCAACGGCGCGGGCAAAGTCGACGCTGATGAACTCCATCGCGGGCACCTTCCGCGTCGATGCGGGCAGCATCGTCATCGCGGGCACGGACATCACGAAATGGCCTCGAACACAGCGCGCCAAGTACATCGGACGCGTCTTCCAAGACCCGCATGATGGGCACGGCGGCGGCATGATGATCGAGGAGAACTCGCCATCGCCGCGCGTTGCGGCAATGCGCCGCGTCTGCGCTGGAGCTCCAAGCGCAGCGCGAGCGCTTCCATGATCTGCTGGCGGGACTCGACCTCGGTCTCGAAGATCGTCTCGAATCCAAGGTCGGCCTCTCAGGCGGCCAGCGCCAAGCCCCTGACGCTCTCATGGCAACGATGGCCGGTTTAAGCTCCTGCTCCTCGACGAGCACACGGCGGCCCTCGATCCCCAAGACGGCGAAAAAGTCCTCGACATCACGAAGGATCCATCGTAGAAAAGCGCCGCCTGACAACGCTCTGCGATCACGCACAATATGAAGCGACGCGCTGCGCCTCGGCAACCGCCTCATCATGATGCACGAGGGAAACATCCTCGTCGACGTCAAGGGAGAGGAAAATCGCGCCTCGCTGTGCAGTACCCTGCTCGTGCCCTCTGAAAAGCTGCGGGCAACGAACATGGCGAATGACAGTCTGCTGCTGTCGTAAGCCGCAGGGGTCCACACAGCGGCACCTGCTGCCCAACTCCTGTAAGGCATCTTCCACACGAAGATGTCTTTTCTTTTTATTTAATAAACAGTGCTTTAGTCGCAAGGATTATCAGCAGAATCCCCTACATGATACATTTCTGGACATAAATGGCTATTATTTGTAAGGAGATGATACAGCAATTTGACAATGCGACAAAGGACACGCTGAAGGCACAGACGGATCGGCTATATCCTCACGATTTATCCCGTATACAAGAAAAGAGGGTTTTTCCTGCAATGAATTTTACAAAACAAAAAAGCGTGCTCGCGTTCAACGTCTGCATCATCTTTGCCTGCGTCGTCATGGGACCGCTCGGTTGGTTCAGCGCCAACTCAGGATTCGACGATGCGCTGCAGGTGCAGGCGTCGTCCAACCTCAAGGTCATGCTCGACAGCATCGACGCACGCTACCCCGGAGAATGGCATGTAGAGAATGGCGTGCTTTACAAAGGCGAACACAACATGAACGAGGATCAGGAGCTGACCGACAGGTTCGGCGATACCTGTCACGGCTTCATCACGTTCTTCGCGGGTGACACGCGCATCTCGACCAACGTCAAGCGACGCCAACGGCGCGCGCAACGTCGGCACGAAGGCCTCGGACGTCGTCATCGAGACGGTTCTGAGCAGGGCAAGACCCAAGAAGGGCGTGCCCCTGTCTTGGGCAACGACTACATGAGTTCGTATGCGCCCTTGAAGAACGGCAGCGGCCAAAATATCGGCATCGTGTTTCTCGGCGTCGATGTGCGGACGATGGACGGTGTGCGCCACTCCTTCACGATAGCCAGCGTCATCGCCATCCCTCATCCCTGGTCGGCGTACTGAGCTCATATCCTACATCCTCATCGGCAAGGCATCTGTCCCCTGCTCTCCTCACCGACGCTTCGGGCAGATCGCGGAAGGACGACCTGCGCATCGCGGATCTGTCGGAAGACCGCAGCGACGAGCTGGTGCGCCTGCGCACAGCGCGAACGGCATGAAAATCCGTCTGAAGACGTCATCAAGAACGTCGCCTCTTCCGCTGAATCCGTCGCCGCCTCTTCAGAGGAACCGACCGCCACGTAAGCCAGACGACGCAGTCCGTCACGCAGGTAGCGGAAAATGCCACCAACATGGCAGCGGGGCTGCTGCCTCTGCCGATACGATAGGCAATCTGACAGAGCAGACTCCATGCGCGGGAGAAGCCATCAGACAGTTGCAAAGAGGCGCTCATCCTCCGTGGAGGAACCCGCCCAGAAGAGTCAGGAAGCGGCCGCAGACGGGCAGGGAAAAAGTCCGTCGTGCCATCACCGAAATCAAAGCGCATCGCCGAACAGGTGCAGCCCTCGGCAGCAATCATCGATACGTTGGGCAAGCGTTCCGACGAAATCGTACCATCGTCGAAACCATCTCCGCGCATCGCGGAGCAAACGAACCTCCTCGCCCTCAATGCCGCCGATCGAAGCGGCGCGTGCCGGCGAAGCCGGCAAAGGCTTCGCCGTCGTCGCCGAGGAAGTGAGAAAAAGCTCGCCGAGCAATCGAGGCATCGCCGCGCAGGACATCACTGAGCGTATCACCGCCATTCAGCAGGACACGACAAGAGCCGTCGATTCCATACAGGCTGGAAACGAAAACGTCAGGAGAGGCAATTGATGCAGTCAATGCCTCAGGAGCGGCCTTCGACATCGCCAACCAGTTCGGCGAACCTCGGTCAGAACATCCGCGCGCTGCCGCCGATGCCGTGCAGATGGTGAGCCAAGCGAACAGCGAGATGAGCGCCGCCATGAACAAGGTGCAGGAGATCAGCAACAAATCGCAGGAAGACACGCAAACGATTTTCCGCCGCCACTCGAGGAGCAGGCCGCCGCCATGCAGGAAACGGCACGCCAGCCAGACGCTCGCCGAACTCGCACAAAAACCCTCAGGAGAAGCAGAAGTTCCAGTTGTAACATCGCAGAGAAAGCTGCCGCACGCCCAGTCGTGCGGCAGCTCTGCCCCGCGATTTTCATGTCCGCGAACCATCCCCTACCCTCGCGCCATGCCCTTTCTTCCAGCGCGACGTCCGCAAGCCGCGCCGAAGCGCCCCTCCAGCCCCTCCTCCGTCGGCTCCGTGGTAGACGCTCCCCAAGAGGTCGTCGGGCGACACTGCATGTTCGTGAGCTTATCCTTCGCATTGTGCGCGTACTGCTATGCCCTTTGCCGTACCCCTCGTCCTTCATGCGAGCGCGTCACGCCGTTCCGTGATCACGAGCGGCACAGGCTCGGCGAGGCGTCGTCGCATCGGCTTTCGCCTTCAGATAGCGACTTCCATCGCGTTCGATTTCGGCGCGAGCGCCATGTAAAGGGCGACCTCCGCCAGATGAACCGAGCACTCGGGCATGCCGATGAAGTGGCACGCCCGGTATGCGGCGACGGCAAGCCCAAGGCGCGTGGTCGGCAAGCCCCACGTCCTCGCTCGGCAAAGCGCACGATGCGCCGCGCGATGTGAGAGGATCTTCGCCCGCTTTCCAACATGCGCGCGAGCCAGTAGACGCGACGCGTCGCATCGGAATTTTCGCATCGACTCTGTGGAGCGCCGAGATCAGATTGTAATGCTCTCGCCTTCTTGTCGTAGAGCAGGGACTTTCTTTCTCAACACTGCTCCACCGTCTCGCGTGGATGACGTCGATGACGTCCCCTCCACTTCGCCGTTCAGCACGACGATGTCCAAAAGTGGAAAGAGCCGTGCGCGCATCGCCGTTGGCGAAGACGGCAAGCGCTTCCAGAAGATCGTCGGTGATCTCCACCCTTCCGTCCGCCAAGCCCTCGGGTGCGCTGGAGTGCGCGGCAGAAAGCCCCAAGAGCCTCCTTCTGCAGCGCCTTGAGCACGAAGACGCGGCAGCGCGACAGAAGGGCGCTGCTGATCTCGAACGACGGGTTCTCCGTCGTCGCGCCGATGAGGATGATGTCTCTCTCTCCACGAACGGCAGAAAAGCGTCCTGCTGCGCCTTGTTGAAGCGATGAATCTCATCGACGAAGAGGATCGTCCGCTCGCCGTACGCCGTGTTCTTTCTCCGCCTCCTGCATGACCGTGCGGATCTCTCGATGCCGCTCGTCACGGCGGAAAAAGTCGATGAACCGCGCCTTCGTCTCCGCGCGATGATGCGTGCAAGCGTCGTCTTGCTGACGCCCTGGCGGCCTTCAGAAGATCATCGAGAAGATCTTGTCCTCGGCGATGAGCTTCCTGAGCATCTTTCCTTGCCCACGAGTGTGCTGCTGCCCCACATAATCCGCGAGCTGTTGGGATCGCATCGTGCCGCCAGCGGCAAATCGACCTCGCGCCGAAAAAGTGACTCCTGTTCCATTTCCATCCTCCACACTCTCATTTCCTTCCATTATAGCAGATATAGCTATGGGTCAAAAGACGAGCTTAAGACAAACCTCCCAACCTACGATATGCTTTAGAAAGAGAATTACTATGCAAAATGGAGTGAGCCTATGTACCGCTTCTGAAAATTTTGAAACAGGAACTTTTATCGACAACGGACACCGCCGCCTCTTAGAGGACATGGGAAGAAGCGCGCGAAGCGCTCGCCGCCGGTCATGAGGACGAGTACCACCGCTTGAGCGGTCAACTCCTAGCGACGATGCACGATCATATCGTCAAACAGCACGTCTACGAAGAAGAAACTGCGGCCATGTCAAAGCGCGACGGCGAGCTTGCAGAGCAGAAGGAGGCGCACGCACATTTTCCGCGAAGTCATCGACCAGCACAAACTTCGATGAACTTCCAGAACGACCACGAGGAGCTTATCGAGTCTCCTGCACTTCCTCAACGAATGGTTTCCGCAGCACATCTTATCGAGCGACATGCTGATCGGCAGCGCACTGAAGAAGCGAAAGGCCGCCGCCGTCGAGGCGAAGGCGCGGGCAGCAAAGGAAGCGCGGGCAGCGAAACGGCGCACGCCGAAGCAAAGCGCCAAGGCAAGACGGCACATACAGGAAAAAACTGGCGAAGAGCACCTGCCGACAAAACAGAAGGCGAAAACCGAGCATCGAGGCAAAAGAGCGCAGCGCAGTCCGCGAAGCGCCCGCCGTCCCGACAAAAAGGCGACGAAGAAGCGCCGCCGCAAAGAGACAGGCAACGTCCGCCGCACCTGCCGAAGCGAAAGTGGCAAGACCAGCGCACCGCCGCAGCAGCCGAACCTGCGAAAAAGCGACGAAAGCCGCCGCAAAGAAAGCGACGAGAAAGCAAAGGCCGCAGCTAGCTCCTGCGCCTGCCGCAAAGCCTGCTGGCAAAGCAGCCGCGCCCAAGCCAAAGCCGACGACGGTCAGTCAAGGCGAAGAAGCGCCTGCCGATCCCTTCGCCTTCACCGACGAATTCCGCACGCAGATTCCTGCTCGTCGACAAGGAGCACGAAACACTCTTTTTCGACTTGGTGCGCTAGACATACGAACTCGTGCATGACGAGTTCCGCGTCGATAAATTCGACGACATCATCGAGATCATCGAAGAACTGCGCGACTACACGATCAAGCACTTCGCCGATGAGGAGCGCTACATGAAGAGCATCAACTACGACGGCCTTCGAGCAGGTCGCCGCGCATCACAGCCTTCGGTCGAGAAGCTCAACAACATCGACTTCGACGAGATCGACCGCGATCAGAAGACGCGCTCGACAAACTCATCAAATTCCTTCCTCAACTGGCTCGACAGCACATCCTGAAGGTTGACAAGAAGATGCCCTACATCGAAGAAGCGGCATCGAAGCCGACAGAATAAACTGCAAGGAATGCGACGCAAGCACGTAACGTCGCGCACACTCCTGCAGACGAGGGCGGCGCACGTCCAACCGACGATGCGCCGCCCTTTGTTCTATCTTCTTCCGTATGTCATTAGACGGAAACCCCGCCGCCTGCGCTTTCTCCATGAAAGTCAGAGCTTCCGTCAAGAGCAGATTCAGCCAACCGACATTCTTCGGCTCCTTCCAGGTATCCTTGAAATGCGACGGATTCGGTCCGTTGCTGCTCGTCAACATGCCGGGCTTCACCGCGCCATCGCATTGAAGCTGTACCGCATGTGGATCGAAGAAATGATTCGGCCCATACCACGTCCCAAAAATCGCTGTCGTTGTCACGCACATCATTGAGTATCGTAAAGTTCACAACCACGGACTCTGGTAACTCTTTCGAGCGCTGTGCCGCGAACGATGCGAAGGATGCGCGGATTCACCTCTGCCACACGGTCGTTCTGCTGGTCGAAGAGCAGGATGCGCCGCCCTTCGACGTGTCGAGCGCGAGGAAAACCGTTACTGTCATGCCCATACGTCGTAGCCGTGATTTTTGCAGAAAACGCCCTTCGCTTCGAGTGCCTTCTGCGCCAATTCCTCGCGAAGCGTTCGACGATGCAGCGATGTGCGTCTTGTGCTTCTCACGCCGCCTTCCTTATCGTCCTTGTTGTAATAGATTTCCGTCCAGTTCATCCTCATCGTTATACTCCTTCGCGATGCGATGGAAACCGTATTCTGCCCTCCTGCACATTGATGGCATCTCCCGCCGTGCCATAAAAGAAACTTCCGTCCACGCCCCTCGTTCATCGTACTGGAAGCGAGACAAAGCGCAATGCATCTTCGACGAAACAACGGCATTGCCGTCCTGCTTGAAGGACATTTCCGAAATTGCCCTTGTCATCACCTCGAAGAACCTCCACGACGTTGTCCGAACGTCCCCGCTTACACGGCTACAGGCATATCATCGGTCGACAGCGCCTTGATCGATGTCATGCCAAATTCCCCAGCGTGAACTTGTGAACGCTGCATTGCCATTCTCCTTCAAAGCCCAGAGGCTGCTCATCCTGCCGTAGAAGGAAAATTGCAACGGGACGGTCATCTTCCCCTCATAAGCATACTTCGTGATGGCGCCCGCGCTGAACACATGGAAATCGTTCTTCTGCAGAAAAACCGCTCTTCTTGATCTTCAGCGCATCGTCCGAACCGAAATGGCGTGCCTCGATACAACGCGTCTTGTCATCAAATTTATACGTCGTCTTGGCAATCCCCGTACCGTCAACCATCAGGCTCTCGTCTTTTGCCATAGTTTGCCACCTCGGTCGTGGGCGGATTCTTCTTTATCCTGCGTATTTGAAGCGCAGTTCATGAACTCGGCGTCGTCACACGATTCCCCGTTCACATCAGCAAAACCGAGCTTAGAGCTCTCCCGTCATTGTATGTGAAAAGCAACTGGGAATAGCCGCCTCCATTATTCGCCTGCTCGCCGTCCTTATTGTAGAGATACGCAATCTTCGCCTTCTTATCTCGCCACATCTTGTAGCGGATTGCATATCATTCGTAGAACCCCGCTGAGAAGCACCGTGGGCGTCTGAGTGTACTTGACGAAATCATCCTGATATTCCACCGTAAGGAAGCAAACTTCACTGAATTTCCCAGGTATCGTTCCAAGAAAATAGCTGCCACACTGTCGCCGACCATTGCCGTGATCTTTCCCAGCTGCTTGTTGGCACCCATCTCCACCTTGTGAGACGAAACCCGCCTCTTTCACCTTATCCCTGCTGACCTTGCCGCCTGCTAGGAATTCGCCGTTCGGCGCCATCAAGATGCGCGCATATACAGTCTCGTGATTCCAACGGCGAGATTCCGCGCGAAGAAGGAAAGTGAAGAAGAAGAATCCTCCGCCATCCTGCGAGAATCAGGCAGGATGCAAGCAAAAGAATCAAAAAGCTCCCGAGTCTTTTTTCATGAACAAATCCCTCACGGATAAGCATAAGCAGGCGCCCCGCACGGACACTTCGCCAGGACAACCTGCCCGTCCAATATGCGTCAGCTGTTCAAAAGCAAATATTCAATACCGCCTCCATGACGAGAGCCCGACTCAGCGCAGGATAGTACGGCTTCGATATAGGAGCCATTCCGTTCTTGCTTCCGACTCCGTCAGGCTGCACGTCCAGCCCCGTCCCGTATGAATGAATCCCCAGCCTTCCATATCGTAACCACTGCCAGCAGCCATAGACGCGCTTCGTGCGCACGTTGAAACGACTGTCACCGCTCCAGCGAATCGTATGCGTCATGACGCAGATATTCCTCCTTGTGCCGTTCCCCTACACATCCTCCGCATGTGCCTGCTTCACCGCCAAGACGCCAGCACATTCCCCGCATCAAAAAGCCCCGCCAGCGCCAAGAACGCTGCCAAGCCGCCGAACAATACCGACTTCTTCACCAGAGATTTCGTGAACATTTTTCATCTTGCTTTCCTCCCATTCTTTGAACACATACTCCTCGCATATCACGAGCCGATGAACTTCTTTCAAAAATACATCTCCGTCTCGGTCATTCCATTCATCGACGGATCATCTCGCCTCCATCATCTTCCGCTTTTCCGCCGCTTCCATCTTCGCTACCCTCGTCTTCAATCCCGCCCCCGTTTCCAAGCGAAAATCCTGCCCTCTCTCGCAAAATCCGCCCTTGCTGCACCCAGTATATGATGCTCTGACGACGCGCCCCGGGAGATGGGCGATCCCTGTCGCGGCAATCTGCAAAGCGCCAAAGAATCACGCATAAACAATGCCCGCAGACGGAGAACATCGCGGCTCCCCGCAAAAGCGACGTAGAGCACCGTCAAGAGCTTCGCCAAGATCACGCCCAAGACCATGCGAATGCGCCGCGCCGCACCATGCGGCGATTGCGAAATGGCGCTGAGGAACGCCCGAAGCGCTGCGGCAGTTGCTGCGGCTGCGGGACCGCGCAGAAAAGCCGCGAAAAGACGCCCACCTACTGCAGCCACGCATACAGGCGCGTATTCAGATGCTTGAACGCTTTCGTACGGGATGCACAAAATTTCCTAAACCTGCACCCAGCTTGACCTCCGTGCATTTTCCCAAAAGCGCTCTTGAACCATGCCCATACATGAGTCAAGCTGTCGCGTACTGCACGAGTTCTCTCGGCGACATATCTGCCAAGCGCACAGCCAGATGAAGAAGCGCAAAAACGACTTCGGAGGAAAAGAAGCATCCTCGCAGAAAAATCGCCAAACCGTAGTGACGCACATAGACCTTCGGCCGCCGCGCATCGCTCTGCATCGGTGCAGCGCAGCTGCTCATCAGCTTCATTGTCTCACCGCCCCGCTCGCCATCCCGCGACACCCCGCATCCCACGAGATCTCAACCGCCGTTACATTCAGACCTTCCGCTCGTCATGATCTTCTGCCGCACCCTTCGCGCGCTCCGCCATCGACGAGGGCGAGCGACCGTCGTCGCCTTATGCGCCGGATACTTCGCCCCATGGAAAGCTCCTCCACTTCACTCGATATGTAGCCCATCGTGTACCCCTCTCATACATGAAACCCCACGAGGTCAAGCCCAAAGGGCGCAGACCGATTGGCTAGGTTTCTGTAGGCAGGCACAAAATGTCCGGGACAAAGTGGACGTTGTCGTGTAGCTCCCCTGAAAATCCATATTGTTACAAAATTACCTATAGCTAATAAAATTCTAACATAACTGTTTCTCTCTCCAATATACAACATTTCATTATAGAAAGTTATCTATATACGAATACGCGCATATTTACTGGATTCTTGGAAATTCACTGTCACTATTTGGGTGATTTTTGTCACTTGATAGGGGCAGGTTATTCCTTCACACGCGCGTTCATTCAGATGCGCGGAAGCGCCGTTCCTGCGGCATTTCGTCTTCGCATTTCTTATATAAGCCATGATATGGACATTATTTGTCCACAGCAGATATAACGAGGTACTAAAAGAAAAACAGATTCCCTTATTCCGCAAGAAATCCGTGTTACTTCGCCATGGTTTCAACGCACGATGCTCAGCCGATCATGCTCTTGATGTCGCTCGATCGTCCGTGATGCCGCCGATGCCGAAGGTTTCGACGAGCACGTTCGCGACGTTCGGCGAGAGGAATGCCGGAAGCGTCGGTCCGAGGTGGATGTTCTTCACGCCGGTGCAGGAGCGCGAGGGAGGACGATGACCGCCTTCTGCTCATACCATGCGATGTTGTAGACAACCGGCAGCTCGTTCGCATCGGCGAGACCGAAGACTGCTGAGCTTCAGCGCGATGAGCGCCAGCGAGTACGAATCGTTGCACTGCCCCGCATCAAGAACGCGCGGAATGCCGCCGATATCGCCGAGATTGAGCTTGATGTACTTGTACTTCGCGCAGCCCGCCGTCAGAATGACCGTGTCCTTCGGCAGAGCCTCAGCGAAGTCGCGGTAATAGCTGCGTGTCTTGATGACGACCGTCGCAGCCGCCATGACGATAAACTTCTTTCGATTGCGCCCGACTTACGGCGTCAACCACCTTGTCGGCAAGCGCGAAAGACCTGCTCATGCGCAAAGCCACCGACGATCTCGCCCCTGCTCCAACTCCTTCGGAGGCGCACACTTTTCGCCAACTCGCTGACAGCGAGAAGTCCTGCTTGCCGTTCTTCTCTTCGATATGCGGACAGCGGGGAAAGCCGACGGCGGCCGTCGTGAAGATGCGATCCTGATAGCTCGCCTTCGGCGCTGCAATGCAGTTCGTCGTCGCGAGAATCGGCCGTTGAACGCCTCGAACTCTTCCTTCTGCTGCCACCAAGCGTTGCTGTAGTTGCCCGCAGAAGTGTGCGTACTCTTAAATGCCGGATAGTAGTGCGCGGGCAGCATTTCGCCGTGCGTGTAGACATCGACGCCCGTGCCCTCCGTCTGGTCGAGCAGTTCCTTCAAATCTCTTGAGATCGTGACCCGAAATCAAGATGCCGGTTCCCTGCGCACGCCGAGATCGACCTTCGTGATTTCCGGATTGCCATAAGTCTCCGTGTTCGCCTTGTCCAAGAGCGCCATGACATCGACGCCGTACTTGCCCGTCTCCAGCACGAGAGCCGTGAGGTCGTCGCCCGAGAGGCTGTCGTCTGAAAGCTCGCCAACGCCTTCGTGCATGAAAAAGCGTCAATCGCCTCGTCACGATAGTCGACGACATTCGCATGATGATTGTACGCCGCCATGCCCTTGAGGCCGTACGTTGCAAGCTCTCTGAGGCTGCGAACGTCCTCGTTCTCCGTCGCGAGAACACCAACGTCTGCCGAGGCCGCCTTTTCCTGGAATTTCGCTCTCGCACCGTTCCAAAGAGCCGCCGCCGGAAGCTGCGATCGTGTCGGCAAGCTCCTTCAGCATCTCTTCCTTCATGCGCAGCGTCTCTTCGATCGCATCGGCAATCGCTGCATCGTCGAAGTTCGCATTCGTAATCGTGATGAAGAGATTCAGCGTGACTGATCATTGACCGCTTGGGAAACCGTCTTTCCGCTCGCGCAGAGCCGTCGAAACGGCAGAAATCCCCTTCGTCACATAAATCAAAAGATCCTGAAGTCCTGCGACCTCCGGCTTCTTGCCGCAAACGCCCACCTGCGTGCAACCTTTGCAGCCCGCCGTCTCCTGACACTGAAAGCAAAACATCTTGCTCTCCACTATGTACCATCCTCTTTGCGATGTAACGAGAACCTGCAGCGGCAGTTCCTCCTGACAGCTTATCATAGCAAGAGAATATGCCCTTCGGTAACGCTTGTTACCGAAACGAAAAAGTCCTTCATTCTCTTGTGTAGAGTCTTTCTTCCTATGCTTTTCGCAAATCTCAAATACCCTTCCATTATGTATCAGTGACACTCTCCCCATCCGAAAACTCTGCCGTCAAAGTCTAAAAAGAAAGAAAATTCCCCTAGCTTTTTCGAAGTCTGCTATACTAAAGCAGTCGACGTGGCTCAGCTTGGTAGAGCGCTTTCCTTGGGTGGAAGAGGTCGTGGGTTCAAATCCGTCGCCCGACCAGCTTAGTATTTTCAAGGCTTTCAGGGTTATTCGAGTGGCTGGATAGTCCATACCATGAAGCCCAAGAGGTAAAGCTGAGGCAGACCGATTGGCTAGGCTTCTGGCATGGCGGCGACATGTCCTGGCTAAAGTGACGTTTGTGCGTGTAGTTTATGCCTAAAAATACCCGCTATTCGTTTTCTCAAGACCCAAGCCCTCAATCCTTCTTTGATTTTCTTCCTGTCTGATGCGTCAAATTCGCTATACTCGTGACAACATATGTCCATTGTAGGTTACCATCAGCCGTAGTACGCCGAACACCAAAACTTGCAAGCGTGTCGAATGTGCTATGATATAGACAAGAGAGAACCACCGTAAACGGCTACCTCTCTTCCGAGAATGTGGTTAAGAATTAACCGCTTTCCTTGTCGAGGGGGTTATTTCTTTTTATCACGATGATGTACCTGTCGCGAAGATCAGAATCACGATCAACTCGAAAGTAGTCATACGCGCCTCCCTTCTTTCTCAGAATGAAGTGGAAGACAGCCGCTTAGCCTTTGGCAGTTCTCTGCCCATTACACAGTATTTTCGTATCGTCCACAAGGGAAAGACTCAATCACCAAAACTTTAGACGTGCCGTAATCTGCTATGATGCAGGCACGAAAAGCCCGTCAAACGGCTGCCTCTTCCGATTTTAACGTTAAAAATAACCGCCTATAGCACGCGGTTATTTCTTTTGATTACGAAGATGCTCTCGATGCAGAAAAAGGTTTATCATCGAGTCAGAAAAGAACGCCTTCGTGTGCCGTCTCTGCATGTACATTTTACCGCACGAGCGAAACGAGGCGACAGCACCTGCGCTCCTTGACTATTGGTATATCGGCGCGCACGCCGAAGCCTCAGCAAGCATCGCGACGTTCAGCACATCGTGCGGCGTTCCCGTGCTGAAAATCGCCGATCCTTGATGACGGCGATCTCGTCCGCATACTGTAAAGCATGGTTGATGTCATACGCGCATGATGACGGTCATCATGCTCTCGATTGAGCCGCTTGATGATTTCCATGACTTCAAGCTGATGCGCAATGTCGAGGTATGTCGTCGGCTCATCGAGCAGCAGGTATTCGGGCTGGCAGGCCAACGCCATGGCGATCGGGCGCTGACGCTCGCCGCCCGAGCGACATGACCTGACGGGTGCGCATCGCTTCCAGCCGTGTCTCGCCAGCGCCCTGTGCGACAGCTCGCGATCTTCCTCGAGCGGCCGATCGTGCGCCAGCTGCGGTACGGATAGCGGCCATAGTCGACGACGCCTCACCGTGAGATCGAGCCGACAGCAAGTCCCTGCGGCAGGATGGCGAGGCGCTTCGCCAACGATTTTCGCGAGGATGGCATGCGATGTCTGTGCCGTCAACAGCACCTCGCCCTCGTACTTGCGGGATTCAAGGCGGCAAGCACGCGCAGAAGCGTCGATTTTTCCCGCGCCGTTCGGGCCGATGATCGCCAGTGCGCTGCCGACAGGAAATTCGACGTTCGAGATCGTGCAGGATCGTTTTTCCTGCGAGCGACACCGAAAGATGGCGAACCGTCGCAGACATCAAAGTTCCCTCCTCAGCAGAAACAAGAAGAACGGCGCACCGAGAACAGCCATGAGGATGCCGACGGGCAGTTCGACAGGCGCAAACGCCGTGCGAGCGAACGTATCGCTCAAAGTCACGACAGCCGCGCCCAAGAGCGCGGACGCGGGCAGAAGGAAGCGATGGTCCGGTCGACCAGAGTCGAGCCGCATGAGGCACGATGGGTCCGACCAGCCAAGAGTCCGACGACGGCGACGGCGCTCGCTGCCAGAAGAGCCGCGATCGCCGTGAGCAAAGGCGCGTGACCTCGACGCGAAGGTCAGACTCCGCGCGATCTCATCACCCGGAGCAGATATTGAGCTTGCGCGAAGGCGAGGGCGGCACGAGACCAGACAATCGTATACGGGAAGATCATGTCGACCTGCGGCCAGCTGCGCCGACAGACCGCCGACCATCCACATCAGGCGCCGTGCACCGGTCGCTGTAAAAGATCATCAGGGCGGAATGCCCGCGCCGAGAAAAAGCCGAGACGGCGGCGCCGCGCGGGATGATGCGGATCGGGCGGATGCCATTCTTCATGCGAGCAGATAGATAGCGACGGCGGCCGCCATCGCGCCGAGGAAGGCGGCGGCGTCACAGAGCCTCGTGCCCGGGAAGACGAGCATGACGAAGATGCCACAAGGGTCCGCCCCCGACGAGATGCCGATGATGTGCGGGTCGGCGGGGGATTCTTCGCATGATCGCCTGCAAAATAGCGCCTGAAAGCGATAAATGGGACGCCGACGAGCGCCGCCACGATCGTGCGCGGCAGACGGATATTCGCTGAGGATCGCGCGTGTATGCCCTCGGCGCCCTCTGTGAGCGCCTGTCCGATTTCCGCTGCGGGAATTTCGACCGATCCCTTCATGATGCTCAGACGAAGCCGATGCACGCCAAAGCGGCGAATACCGCCACGATGGATATTCGCCGCCGCAAAGCGCCGAGATCTTGTTTCTGCAGCCTCCGCACCGCTCATGGGAACACCTCAGGATAGATGAGCTTCGCCATCATCTCGAAGGCTTCAGGATAGTGCAGTCCGGGACTCAGAAGGAAGAGGTCCTGCGGCAAGTAATGAGTTTTTCCCTGCTGGTTGCAGGAATGCTCTGCTGCGCAGGACTTTCAGCGATCGTCTTTTTCCATATTCTTCTTGATCTCGTCCATCTTGCCCATGCTCGTGACAAAGATGATGTCGGATTCTGCTCGACGAGGTCTCGCATGCTGTATGGCGCAGCATCGGATTCTTCTCAGCGGCGTCATACCACTCGCCACGTTCTCCCAGCCGAGCATCTTGACGATGGAGCCTGCGATGCTGCCGTCAAGCTGCACGCTCAAAGCCCCTGTGACGTGCTGTGCAGGATGGCGACACGCTTCTCTCTCGCTTTGGCACGCGTGCAAAGGGCGCCCTGAATCTTCTCGTCCATCTCCTTGACAAGCGTCTCGCCCTTCTCCTTTTCTCCCTGTGACCTGCGCAAAATCTTGACCTCGCGCTTCCACGTCCTCGTAGCTTTTCATGTCGATGACGATGGACGGAATCCCATTGCCTCAAGCGTCGACAGAAGTTTTTCGTTCATGCCCTTATTGACGATGACGAGATCGGGCTGACAAGCGAGCACCTTCTCCACATCGATCTGATAGACCTCGCCAACGCTTGCCTTGTCGCTTGGCATAATCGGGCATCTTCGTCTTGGAATCCGGCGGCTAACGACATCGCCGCCCACGGCATGAAGCGGCTCAAGAACGATGCCGACAGCACGACGATGCGCTCGGGCTTCTTTTCCAAGTGCGACCTCGCGCCCCATATCGTCACGAGTTACGGCAAAATTTTGCGCCCTGCTCCGTCTTCGCCGCTTTCCTTCGCGCCGCAGCCGGCGAAAGTGCAAAGCATCACGACCAAAAGGAAAAGAGCGCATGCCCTATAAAAATTTCCGCACATGTTCAAGACCTCCTTCAAGCATTGCGCCGCGTCGAGAATCGTCGACAGGTAATTGACCTTCTTATCCTTCTGCGCCTCGATGTCATCGATGCGTTCCTCATCAGGCAGGCCGCGGCGGCTCACCATCACGGCATCCTTCGCCCAAGCCGCTTTCGCTGAGCATATCAGCGATCTCGAAGTGCTGTATACCTTCATCAGGACGGCATTGTCCGTCACAGGGCAGGATCTTGGCAGTCTTCTCGGGCGAAGCCGTCGCGGGATGATGGAAAGAATATCGTTGCCCTCGACGATCGGATGAGCCGAGCTTGCCGCCGATGGCGCAGAACGCCGAATCCCGGATCGTCTCGATCATCACCGCTTCATGCTCAAGCAGACGATGAGACATAGATGTAAAGTGCTGTAAAACATCGGATCGCCCAGAGGTCAGGAACGCCACATTCTTTCCCGCCTCCAAGATTGCGAGAATCTCTGCCTTGTTCTCCTCCCATGCTTTCGTGGACTCAGCGAAAATTCGCAACCATCGGAAAGACCTGATAGACGATCTCGATATCCTTCTTCAGAGTAAGGACGCGCGATGGAAAGCGCGACGCTGCCGTCCTTCTTCTCCGTCTTGGGCGCGATGAGCACATCCGCCTTCTCCATCACACGAATTGCCTTGACCGTCAAAGCTCCGGGTCACCCGGTCCCATAATGCCGAAAAATGTTCCCTTCATACCGTACCTCGTAGCTTCTACAAAAAGAACCATCCGAACGGGTACGACTGCACCAGTTTCGAGCGGTTCTATTCGCCTCAAGAGGCAACTTCCCTTCCGCCATTGTATACATTCCACAAAAGATATAGCAAGCGCAACCGCGATACGTTAAACGGCTGCAGAGCAGAACAGCATCAAAAAAGACACTGCATAGATTCTTGATAAAACTTTTCCCTATAAAGAATGGATGATTGGGGAAAATTCATGTATAATGGTATTGTACAATAAATGCTGCGAAGGGGTTGGAAAGAATCATGGACTCCGTTTTCAGAATGGCTTGATGAGTTCTGTGAAACACCCGAATTCTCTACGACTTTCTGATCGTCGACACGGAAGAATCTGACGAGGGGTTCTCGCTCTTCAAACCATGGGCGAGCGCTTTGTCTGCATCGCATCATGATTTTCGAGATGCAGGAACGAGACACTATACACCTACGTATACGTGGAGTGCCAAGGATACGAAACCATACCGACAGCCCGATGAGACTGTACGCGCCGCCGTCGCCCTGACGAGCGCCAGGTTGATGAACGGCAGGCATGTCCTTTTTCAAGGATACGCAGGCCTTTGCCGCAAAACAGCCCCTTGCCAGTCAATGCTTCGCCTCACTCGATCTCCATTCCCCTGTCCGCTGTCCCGCTCTTCAGAGACGACGAACCGACGGGTTTCATCACCTGCGACGTGCCCGACTGGGAAAAACGCGCACGACATCACGGCAGCCCTGTACCTCGTCGGTCGCTTCGTCATACGCGTCATCCGCATGAGAGATGTCCTGCGCAGTGCGGGGGCGTGGCCGCAGAAATCGATGCCGATGCCGACAAGGGCGTCCTTTCTGCCTTCCTCGAAAATCTCTTTGACTTCCCGGTTTTCTTGATTCTATCGAACTTGCCGACCAATATATCTACTTCGGTGACATGCAGTCGAATCTCTTCTACATCAACGATCAGATGCGCAGCGCGCTTCGCTTTCAAAACAACATCGTCAAAGAAATTGCCTCGGTGAATGGGAAAAATGCATCCGCCGTCCCGACGATCTCGCCACCTATCGGGCGGACATCAAAGACATCATCGAGGCAAACAGGGGCGTCACGATCTTCGCTACCGTGTGACGGATCGAACAGGAACCGAATTTTGGATTCGCTGCTGCGGCATCCTGAAGTGGGACGCGAGCGCGCGAGAAGCCGCTGCTTTTTCCGGCAGCATCTCCGCCTCGCACTCGATTTCGTCGTCGATCCCATCACGGGATTCGCGCGCGCAGAGAGGTGCGGAAATCAAACTACAGGAACTGCAGAAAGAATATTCTTCCCTTTCCTTCATCGGCTTCCGCGAACAACTTCCGTGAAATCAACGAGATGACGGCCGAAGCCATTCTGACGCACTTCTCAAGGACATCGCAGCAGGACTCACGAACCGCTTCCGCGACAGCCTTCTGATCTACCGCCTCGACGGTCTGCGTTCCTCGCCATCCTTTCGCCCGAAATCACAGAAGATCGAGGTGATCCTCGACTTCATCAATCTGACCGTGCGCAACCTCTACGCCATCTACGGTCTCGCCGTACAGGCGCCCTCCTCTCTCGCTCTCATGAAAGGCATCCCGAGCGACACGGCATGCGGCGAAATCATCGCCAACATGCTGAGCCTGCTGGATCTGGCGAAAAAGAATCGCGGATGAGCCATGCGCACTCTTCTCCCGCAGAATCTCGAAACGCGCAAGAACCTCAGCCGCTTCTGCTCGCCATCAACGAAGATGTCGAACGCGGCTGCTCGAACTCCGCACGGTCATCCAGCCGACGGTCACCACCGACGGTTTCGGCATCGTCAGCGGCGAACTTCTGTGCCCGCTGGTCGCACGAGGGCACGAACATATCGCCGTATTCATCCCCATCTTGGAGCGCACCCAGCAGATACGCGCTGTCGGACGCTGGATCTTCGAGCGAGGCAGTCATCCATGCCAAGCGCATACGCCGCACGAATCCGAACTTCTCCTGAACTTCAACGTCAGTTATCATCAAGTGCTCGATCCCGATTTCCTGCCCTTCATGCGTCAGACCCTTGACCGCCACGAAATGGACGGCAAGAATCTCGTCGCGGAACTCACGGAAACGAACTACAACGAAAGCCCCGCCACTCTGCAGACATTCATCGAAGCGTGCCGCGACCTCGGCATTCGTCTGCGCTCGACGACTTCGGCACGGGATATTCCTCCTTGGAACTTCTCTTGAAGCACCCTCCGACATCGTAAAACTCGATCGCAGCTTGATGAAGAAATGGCGTATTCAAGAACAGCAGCGACTTCATATCGAGCATCGTCTACTCCTGCCATAAGTTCGGCAAGAAGGTCTGCGTCGAAGGCGTGAAACGGATCAGGAACTTCAGACCGTTCTTGAGGGCAGGCTGCGACTATCAAGGCTTCTACTTTCACCGGCCGATAGAGATTTCGGACTTTTTCTCTCTGCTGGAAAAAGACGAGTAGAATGCTGGACGAACAAAGAGACACGCCCTGCATCGATCATCGAAGCCGATGTGCAAGCGACAAAAAGGGCGCCTGCGGTACGAATTCCGCAGACGTCCTCTTTTCTATTCAACAACATTGCCGCTTCCCTTCTGGTGGAGACGAGAGAATCGAACTCCTGTCCGAAAGCATTGTTTCATCGGCTTCTCCCGAGCGCAGTCTGTGGTTTGCTTTTAAGAATCTGAACGCCCACAGACGAGGCTTCCGTCATCCGATTCCGCAAAAGTTTCCCCTTCGAGCCTGCGAAAATCAGCTCTCAGGTGATCCCGCAGTTGTCCTCTTATCCGCTCAGGCGGGAGCTAGCGGACAGAGGCTGGCGTCAAGCCGCCAGAGCGTAGTCTTCGTTTGCTTTATGTTTAAATAAAGTTTCACCTTGCTGACGGGATGGTGACCCCGGCTCGCTGCCCATGCACCATCTACCCCCGTCAGAAACCTTTACGTCCCCGTTGGCATGCACATGAAGCGCATGCTGATCTTATAGACCTTCCCAGCTTGGATGCAGTAGTATACCCGCATCTTCAGAAAAATTTTTGCAAGAAATATTTTCAGGGAACTGTCCGACTTGCTATTGCAATCAGCCGATTTGCTATTGCAATCAAGCAAGTCCGTAAGAATCTCTGCATCCAGAGCAGCGATTTCGTAAAAGCTGCCGTCCGATCCGGCTCATGCAGCAACTTCTCTCTTTGCGGGAAAAGGGAGGCTTTGCGCGAATAAGGAAAAGAGCAAAAAGTTTAGCGTGAAACTACGGGATGACAAACCGAGCGCGATCCCATCGGCTACAGCTTCGTGCAAGGCGCGCAGCTCATGTTCAGCACGAAGGCGAAGAGGTTCCATGCAGTATAAAGCGTATTTTCGACCTCGACAGCGCTCATCGACTCGCTTGGAGGACTTGGCGGACAGCGTGAACCTCATGCTGAAGCTATGGCTTTTCCCGCACGAGGTCGAAAAGTACCGTTATTTCGTCGACAATGGCTCGGGGAAGCTCGCCGATAGGCGTACGTTGCCGAGAAAGCGAGCAGCCTCTGCCGAATTTGTCGAAAAAGCCCTCGCGAAAATCGAGCGATCTACAGGAGACATCTGGCTTCAAAAGACACACCCTATCAAGGCATGCAAGAAATTCTTGCAGAGCTGGAAAAACGCCACATACCATTGGCAGTCTGCACGAACAAACGCATAACGACGGCGCTGACCATCGTGAAGATGCTCTTCGGACAGAATACCTTCGACGAGGTGATCGGCGGCCGAATCGGTCGTCGAAGCCCGATCCGAGTGTTCCTCGGAATTGCCGCAGCTCTGGGAGCAAAGCCGGAGGTCGCTTGCCGGGCGACACCTCGGTCGATATGGAAAACCGCCGTGCGCGCGGGAGTTCCCCATCGGCGTTCTCTGGGGTTCCGTCCGAAGAGCTTATGAAAAGCAGCGCCAGGTATTGCTCAAAAACCGTCGGAACTCTTGGAGAAAGGTGGACATTGGCCTGCAGCGTTTGAGACGTGAATATTCGATGAAAGTCGAAGGAAAGAAGCGATGAAAAAATCCCCGTGCAGCAGGATACGAAATCACCATCCAAACGCTCGGCACGGCGGCGAGGCGTGGGACGCGCGAACTCCGTCTTCGTGCCTGGCGCCCTGCCGGCGAGCGCGTGCTCTTACGCATCGACGAGATCAGAAAACGTATGCACGCGGAAGACTTGTAGAGGGTTTTTGGAGAAAAGTCCTGAGCGACAGAGCCTCCTTGTCCGATTTACGACTCGTGCGGCGGCTGTCGGCTGCAGCACCTCTCCTACGGAGGGCAGCTGCATTGGAAGCGTCAGCAGGTCGTCGATGCAGTCGAGCGCATCGGAGGACTTTCGACATCGAGGTGCTGCCCGTCTTAGGTGCGAAAGAGCCGTGGCTCTACCGCAACAAATGCGAGTTTCCGGCAGGCAAAAAGCGCGGGAAAATCGTCATCGGCTGCTTTCCAAAGGCTCGCATGACATCATCGACACGCGGGACTGTCGGATTCAAACGGCAGCAACACCATCGTCAACGTCATGCGCGAGATTGTTGAGCGCCTGACATTCCGTCTACGATGAAGATCGTCACACGGGCGTCCTGCGCCACATCGTCAGCGCATCCGGAGAAAACGGCGAGGCCATGGTCGTCCTCGTCACGGCGACGAAGGATCTGCCCAAAGCAAAAGAAATCACGCGCCTTCTCAGAGGCGCGTGCGGAATCAGAGCGTGCAGCAGAATATCCAAACGTACCGCAACAATGTCATATTGGGGCGCGAGCGAAAAACTCCTCTGGGGAAAGCCGACGATTCCCGACCGCATCGGCAGACTGCGCTTTTCCATCTCGGCGCGATCTTTTTCAAGTCAATGCAGACAAGCCGCCGTCCTCTACGAAAAGGCGCTTGAATACGCCGACCTCAGCGGCAAAGAGACCGTCATCGGCGCCTACTGCGATGCAGGAACCATCACGCTCTTCCTTGCACAGAAAGCGCATCGCGTCTATGGCATTGAGATCGTCAAACCCGGCGATCGAGGACGCGAAGAAGAACGCACGATAATCACATAAAGAATGCCGCCTTCCTCGTCGGCGACACCACGAAACTCATGCCGTGCCTCTGCCACGAGCATTCGTCCCCATGTCATCGTCGTCGACCCGCCGCGCGCCGCTGTACGGAAACCGTTTTGAAAACCTTCGCCCGCCATGCGCCCCGACCGCATCGTATGTGTCGTGCAATCCCGCAACGCTGGCGAGAGATCTCGCGATTGGCGAAAACTCCGGATATTCGGCAAAAGGAAATACAGCCGGTAGACATGTTCCCGCAAACCTCACGTAGAAGCAGTCACGCAAAAGCTCATCCGAAACGACTTGCTGTAAAAGAAGGGGCAGTGCATGAGTCAGATCGACTCATGCACTGCCTTCAGCTACGATATCAGCTCAGCTTGTCGCGAGCAGCTGGTTGACCATCTGCGATTCGCCTTGCCCTTCGAGCTGCTTCGCGGCGGCGACGAGGCGCCGAGCGCCTTCTTGTTGCCGCCCTTGTAGTCGGCGACGAGCTTCCGGATTGAGCGGCGATGACGTCGACGATCGCCTCGATCGCCTTCGTGTCCGTGATCTGCACGGGTCCTTGTCCTCGACGATCTTCTCAGGCGCGTCGCTCGACATCACATCGGCAAAAACCTTCTTGGCAATCTTCGACGAGATCGTGCCCTTTCTCAATGAGCGCGAGCATCTGCGCGAGCGTGAGAGCTTCGACCGGCGATTCCTCAATCGTCTTGCCCTCGGCATTGAGGGTTCTTTGCGGGTCGCCCGGTCAGTTCCGCCGCGCTCTTCGCGTCGGCGCCGCCTGCCAGGCAGGCCTCAAGTATTCTGCCATCGCCCGCGGCGTGATGATGCCGCATCGTGAAGCCGACGGGCCGAACTCCTTCAAAGCAGCGTTCGCGGCGTGCATCGAGCATCAGGCGAACCCTGCAGTCGCCTCGATCTCTCTTCTGTGGTCACGATGGGCACGAGATCGGTTCCGGCGTAGCGGTGATCATGCGCCTCCTCCTTCGAGCGCGCCTGGACTTCGTGGCGCCACGCTCGGATCCCATGTGCGCGTTTCCTGCACGATATGACCGCCGTGCTTCGAGTTTTCCTCCGGCGCTCAATCTGTAGGAAAGAGCGTCCTCAACCGCCTTGAAGAGTTGATGTTCTTCATCTCCGCCTTCGTGCAAAGCGTCTTCTCTCGCGGGACGAAGCGAGATATTGAGGTCGGCGCGCAGATTTCCCTCTTCCATGCGGCAGTTGGAAACGTCGATGTTCGAGAATCGACGATCTTCTCCATGTACGCGCGCTTCGGCGGGCGTCGACATGTCGGCTCGGAAACGATCTCGATGAGCGGCACGCCCGTGCGGTTGTAATCGACGTTCGATGTCAAAGAGTCCCGGTGATCGTCGCGCCCGAATGGACGAGCTTGCCCGCATCCTCTCCATGTGGATGCGCAGGATGCGGATGCGCTTCGTGCCGCTCTCCGTTTTCCAATATCGACGTAGCCGTGCTCGGCAGTGCATGATCGTACTGCGAAGTCTGGAAGTTCTTCGGCAGATCGGGATAGTAGTAGTTCTTTCGGTCAATTTGCTGTACTTGTTAATCGTGCAGTTGAGCACAAGACCCGCTGATGGCAAACTCGACAACGCTTGTTGAGCACGGGCAGGACGCCGGGCAGCCCCGGGCAAACAGGGCGACATGCGTATTCTGCTCGGCGCGAACTTCAAGTGGCGCAGCGAAAAACTCTTCGTGTTCGTCTTGAGCTCGCGCATGAATCTCAAGACCGATGACTCACCCGTAATTCATGCCTTCGTCCTCGATCTCCGCCCCTGTCCTCGCTGGAAGAATGCGCCTGCTCATAAGCATAGGCGGCGCGCAGAATCGTTTCCTCCGCCAGCGCCTTGCCGGATGATCTGCAGACCGATGGGCATGCGCGCTTCGCCGAGTAGCCGCAGGGCACGGAAATACCCGGCAGACCTGCGAGGTTCAGAGGCACGGTGCAAATATCCTGCAGATACATCTTCAGCAGGGTCGAAACCATCTCGCCGATCTTGAAGGCGGCGTCGGCGCCGTCGGCGCATGATGACATCGACCTTTGAAGGCGTCGGTAAATCCTGCTGCACGAGCGTGCGCACCTTCAGCGCCTTGAGATAGTACGCATCGTAACTAGCCCGCCAGCGCGTAGTTGCCGATCATGATGCGGCGGCCTCCTCGCCGAACTTCTCGCTGCGCGTCTTCGTCATCATCTCGACGATGTCCGCACCGTCGACGCGTGCACCGTAGCTCGCCGTCGTAGCGTCTCAGGTTCGTCGCGGCTTCCGCCCGGCGCGATGAGGTAATACGTCGACATCGCATAATCCGTATGCGGCAGAGTGATTTCCGTGACCTCAGCGCCCATCGCCTCAAAAATCCGCAATCGCCTTGCGGATCGCCTTTTCTACGTCAGCGTCCATTCCCTGACGAAGTATTCCTTCGGCAGACCGATCTTGAGGCCCTTCACTTCCTCAAATCAGCGCCTTCGTATAATCAGGCACGGGCGCGAGTGCTGGAGGTCTAGATCATCACATCGTGTCCGGCGATGACATTCAGCACATGCGCGCAATCCGTCACATCGCGCGTCACGGGGCCGATCTGGTCGAGTCGACGCAACGCGACAGCCGCCGGTCGTAGCGCGACGCGCCATACGTCGGCTTCATGCCGACAGCAGCCGCAGAACAGACGCCCGGGCTGGCGGATCAAAACGCCGTATCGGATCCGAGCGCCCAGACCGCCGTACCTGCGGCGACCGCTGCCACTGCGCTGCCCGAACTGCCGCCGGGCACGCAGTCGAATTCGACGGATTGTGCGTCTTCTGATAGGCGGAATTCTCTGTGAACCGCCCATCGCGAACTCATCCATGTTGAGCTTGCCTAAGATGACGGGATGCTGCGGCGATCTTTTCCATGACCGTCGCATCGTAGAGGAGGCGCGAAAATTCTCCAAGATCTTGGAAGCGCGTCGTCTTGGCGCCCTTCGTGCAGATGTTGTCACGAGTTGCGCGGGGATGCCCTCAAAAGGCGATCTGCTCACGCCGCGCCTCGATCCTCTTCTCATCGGTGCTTGCTGCCCTCTCAGTAGCGCCGTCTCAGCGCGTCCTGCGTCAGTATGCGACTTTTCCTCGTACCTCTGTGCATGCGTGCGAGCACGTCCTTCGTCCAGTTCGGTCGGCGAGGAGATTTCTCCTTTGCAGCAGATCATGAAGCTCATGCGCCGCCTTGTCGTCAAAGTTTCACCTAGGTTCCTCCTCAGCCCTTCCAGAAATCTTCGGCGCACGTGAAATACCCGTCGTCCGCCAAAGGCTGCATTGGAAAGCGCTGCGCCTCTCGTCCGCGAGCGAAGGCTTCACCTCGTCGGCACGAGAGACATTTCTGCATCGGCAGGGCGCCCACGTCGTCGGCTGAACCTCTGCCGTATCGGCGCGTCAGGAGATTCTCGATTTCGCTTACTGCAGGCGTCAGGCTTCGGCCCGATACTTGTCCCTCTCCCCTCTGCAATCGAGAAGGCGCGACAAAATGGCGACATCCGCCAAATCAACCTTCTCCGTAACTCATCTTCTCACGTCCATACAATCATGCTGCGCCGATGTTGGCAAACTTTTCAGCCATTCATCTCTTGCCTATTTCGGCTCTTCCAGGCGGCAAATATCATCGTAAATCCTGCTTCAACGCCTGTAGTATTCATCGGCAAGCTGAAGGGCGGCAGCTACACCGATCTTCGTGCGAAACTGCCGGGTCTTTTGCTTGGCGTCGCGCATGTTGTCATCCACGAGCTTGGCAAAAGCTGGCGCACACCAGTCCGGCAGGTTCCGCCAACTCTTGAGCGGATGCGTTCGCCGAATATCTCAACGACTTCGTCTTCTTCTTTTCCATCGCTTTCGCGCGCTGTCTCTTCAGGCATGAGCTCGGCGCCGCGATTCTTTTTCGAGCGCCCACGCCAAGATCTTCGCTACGGCTGCGTCGGCTTCTTCATCCTTCAGGTCTTGTCCGCCGACTGAAGTCGACGCTGAATGCCATGCTCTTCTTGCCTCGGCGACCTGCTCGCCCGTATAAACGTCGAGGTGCAGATCCTCGAAGAACTTGCGCATCTTTCGATGGTGCGTGCGAGTTGCGCCACGTCCATCTGCTCGTCGACGAGCAGTGCGAGTCGCGCGGATCGCGGGGAAGCGCAGCGGCGGCTCATGTGAGTTCTTCGCGCGATACTGGCACAGGTCTCGGCGTCCATCTCGAAGATGTATGCCTTCTTGTGGATGCCGAGCGCTTTCAGGACAGCAGGATCACCTCGCCGAGACGGCGATGACCTCCCTGCCCTTCTTAAGAAGTGCCGTCTTCCCCGGATGCGGCGCGAAGTGTTCGCGCTTTCCACCGTATAGTTTGGCGATGGAAGGCGCGCGAGGAGTTCTTCGACGCCGCCAGCGTCGTAGAAGTCGACGGCTTGTTGTCTGATTCCAGCCGATCCGGATGGCCGTCTGCCTGCAAAAAGCCCTGCGGAGCTTCACGATTTCTCAGGGCTGCTCCGTCCGGGCAGCTCCTTCGGCACAAAGATCGGCGCGACCTCGAAGCGCAGATCTTCATTCTTGCGAGAAGTTGCGCTGTGCGGGTTTTCAAAGAGGCTGGAAAGGGCGTCGTGCGCACGAGCGGATATTCGTCCGTCAGCGGATTCGATGCTGGGCACGGCGCGGCGCAGGACGCTCGCCTGCGGCACCTCCATCTTGTCGAACATGCTCGGATGCGTGAAGCTGAAGACACGGTTTCCGTCATGCGCGAGTCCTGTGAATCTCCTTGATGCGGCCGATGAATGCGACCGCTCGCTCTGGCGTCCCTGCGGCTTCGCCGCGCAGGCTGCGTCATGGCAATCTTGTCGTAGCCGTGGATGCGCGCGACTTCTTCAGAGATGTCCTCCATCAGGTCATCGCTGCGCACGAGGGCACGCATGCGATGTACGAGCTGCTCTCCTCGCGCACGGCCGGACCAGTTTTTCGAGATGCGCTTCATCTCCGCACCTTCGATCTCCGTGCCGAGACGCGCATTGACCGCCGCCGCGGTGAAAAGTGACTTCCACAGGCTGCTTGGGCGTCGGATATCGTCGACGACGCGCAGGCAACCGTGCGAGGCGCCCATCTGCTGCGGGAGCTGCGCTGCTCGATCGAGCGCACGCACCGTATGCGCGGCGTCAACGCCGCGCTCGAAGCGCCCAGACGCCTTTCCGAAGGCGAGGCCGAGGGGCGCCAGCTCGTGCGGCGGATGCTCGCGCCATTGAACACAGCAGCCTCCGGGACGACGGTCTGCGTCGCGTCGGTGACTTCCGATTCCAAACCGCCCCATGACGCCGGCAAGACCCGCGGCCTTTTTCCGCATCGGCGATGACAGAGTTCCGTTCCCTTGGCGCGGCGCGAGGATCGTCGAGCGTATGAAGCTCACTCACCTTTTGCCCGCAAAGCCGCGCCGTGAGCTTCTTCCCGCAATCTGCGCCCAATCGTAGGCATGCATGGGCTGGCCGAGCTCCAGCATGACGAAAGTTCGTGACGTCGACGACATTGTTGATGGCGCGGATGCCCTGCATCTTCCAGCCGCTTCGCCATCCATGCGGGCGACGGCGCGATCTTGACGTTCTGCAGGACGCGCGCGGAGAAAGCGGCTGCAAAGCTCGGGCGCCGCTATGCCGATCTCGATGAGGTCAGAAGCTGACAGGCGTCTTCTTCGATCGCAGATCTCGAGAACTTCGCCTCGCCTCCCGTGAGCACGGCGGCTTCGCGCACAAGGCGACACAGAAGCGAGTCGCCGCGGTTCGCCGTAAGCTCGAATTCCAAAGACGAGCGCCGTCGAGTCCCAAGCCTTGCTCGCCGGAATCCCTACACGGGCGTATCGGGCGGCGGGATGCTAGATGCCGTTCTTTTGCTCCTCTGTCAGCTTCGATTCATCGAGCTTCAGTTCGCCGGCGGAGCAAAGCATGCCGTTCGACACGATGCCGCGCGGTTTGCCCTTCGCAATCTTCAAGCCGTTCGGCAGATGCGCGCCGACAGGCGCGACAGGGAACAATCGCCTTCGCTGCACGTTGTCCGCGCCCGTCTGAATCGTGACGAGTTCGCATTTTCGCCCGACATTCATCGGCAGACGAGAGATGGTCGGGTCAGGGATTCGGTTTCAAGCTTTTCGATGCGTCCCGTGACGACCTTGTCGAGTCCGCTGTCCGCACGACGACATTCTCCACGGGCACGCCCGCCATCGTGTTGTCGGCGAGTTCTTCCGCCGTCTCTTGAAAATCTATATAGTCATGAAGCCATTCGATCGATACCTGCATGAAACTTTCCTCCCCCTCAGAACTGATGCAAAAAGCGCATCGTTGTCGCCAGAAGGCCGCAGATCGTCGATGCCGTAGAAAAGCGTAGCGATGCGCTCGACCCCCATGCCGAAGGCGAAGCCCGCGACCTTCTCGGGATCGTAGCCGCTCATCTTGAGGACGTTCGGATGCACCATGCCCGCACCGAGGATCTAACCAGCCGTGCCCTTGCACGGACGCAGCGGCCCTCGCCGTGGCACATGACGCACGAGATGTCAGCCTCCGTGCTCGGCTCGGTGAACGGGGAAAGCTCGGACGAAAGCGCGCAGGCCTTTTCATCGAAAAATCTGACGCAGAGGGTCTTCGAGCGTTCGCTGAGGTCGGAGAAACTGGATGCCCTGTCGACAACGAGACCCTCGACCTGCGTGAACATCGGCGATGCGTGGCGTCGTAATCGTCGCGGCGATAGACCCTGCCGGGGCGATCATGCGGATCGGCGAATTCGGCTCGTGCGCCTGCATCGTGCGCGCCTGCACGGGAGAGGTGTGCGTGCGCGCGGATGTCCTCCGTGATGTAGAAGAATCACTGCATATCGCGCGCGGATGATCCTTCGGCGGGTTCAGCGCCTCGAAAGTTGTAGTGGTCACGCTCGATTTCGGCCCTCTTCGACGCTGTAGCCCATCGCCATGAAGATGTCCTTGATGCGCTCCATCGTGACCGTCAAAGGATGCAGATGCCCCAGGGCTCGCGCCGCCGGGAAGCGTCACGTCGATCTTCCTCGCCTGCAAGCTTCGCGGCAAGCACTCTTCGGCAAGCGCCGCACGCTTCTTCTCCAACGCGCTTTCGATCGACGCGCGCGCCTCGTGACGATCTGCCGAGACGGCCTCTCCAGCAGGTCGAGCTTTCCCCAGTGCCGCGCTGGATCGCTGTCGGTTCGCCCTTCACGCCGAACGCCCTTGACGCGGATGCCGTCAAGCTCTGCGAGCGTCACGCCCGCCGCTTCGATGGCTGCGACGGCGTCCTCGCGAATCTTCGCTATCTTGCCTTCCATAGATGAAATGACCTCCCAAGCTGCAAAACAGCAAAGCAAAAACCTCCGCCCCGCCAGAGGGCGAAGGTTCATGTCGCCGCTCCCAAAGCACTGCAGGGCATCGCCCAACCGTTCATTATTGTTGCAATACTGATAAAGTATATTACAGAAGGGAAGAAAAGGCAAATCTTTTGCGGAAATTCGCCAGAAAAGCTGGAAAATATGGTATACTATACGTTAAACGGAAAGAAATTATGAGCAAAGGAGCATGATATGCGTTAACGTAATTGCGTGGAGCTTCTCGCACCGGCGGCGCGGGACGCCCTCGTCGCCGCCGTCGAGGCGAGCGCGGACGCCGTCTATCTGGGACGGCAAGCACTTCAACGTGCGCATCACCACGGCGATGCAATTTCGACAACGAGATGCTGAGCCGTCGACTTTACGCACAGAGCACGGCATCAAGCTCTATCATTGAACAATCTCATCAGCGAGGAAGAACTTCCCGCGCTGCGCGAATATCTGCTCTGCAGGAGATCCGCCCCGACGCGATCTCGTGCGGGACTTCGCCGTGCTTGAGCTGAAAAAGGAACTGGGCATCGACATCCCGCTGCACACCTCGGTCGTGATGAATACGCACAACGAGGCGGCGTTGAAAAACTCAAAGAATGCGGCATCCACGCATCGTTGTCGGGCGCGAGATGACGCTCTGAACTGAGGCTCTTCGAGGAACGCACGGGGCTCGAAGTCAGACCGCCTCATGCACGGCGACGTATGTGCGCGCGTCCGAGCAGCCAGTGCATCCATTCGGGCGTGCTCTTCGGTCAGAGCGGCAACCGCGTACCGCTGTCGACCCTGCCGCTGGGCGTATGAACTGATCGACGAGGCGATGGGCGAGGGTCGCGGATGCCGAGCGAAAGCCTCTACAAGCTCGCCTTGAGGGACATGTGCATGTATCGCAACATCCCGAAGCTCATTCGGGCAGGCGTTCCTCAACTTCAAAGATTCGGGGACGCATGCGCCCGGCAGGTTATCCGCCGCATCGTGCCGCACCTGTATCGCAAGGCGATCGACGGCTACGTGCCGATCCTTTCGGCTGCCAAGTCGACGAGGGCGGGTGGCATGACCTCTTCGACAACCGTGCGCGCGGCTTCACGACGGCGTTCGCCTATGGGTCCGACGACGGCGCGACATCGGCTCTGACGGCACGCGCGAACCTCAGCTTCTTCCAGCGAGGCCGTGAAGGAGCGAGCTTCAGGACGACATTCTGAAGGCAGGCGCCCCATCGCACGCGAGAATGCGCCCCATCGCCTTGCGGTGCGCGTCGGCGACATCGAAAGGCGCGTGCGCCGCCATCAAGAGCGGCGCCGATGCCGATCTACGTCGGCGGCGAGGCATTCCCGCAGAAGCGTGGCGACTCACGGACATCGAATCCGTCATCGAAACGGCGAATGATCGGGCGCAAAAGATCTTCGTCAATACGCCGCGCACGACGATGCGCCGCGAGTGCGGCGAAGCGAGCAATTCTTCGCGGCGCTTGAACGCTCTGCAAGCCCGCCGCGTTCTCGTCAGCAACCTCGGCTCTGCGCCTCGCAGACGATCTACATTACCTGCCCGTGCAGGCCGATCTGCTCGTTCAACCTCTTCAGCCATCTCGCCGCGAGGGTTCCTCCGGGAAAACGAGCCCTAAGTTCATGGCGGCATCACTCCTTCGAGCTTTCTTTCGAGCAGCTCCGAAGCCTCGTCGAGCCTCGGACTCCCGTCGAAACGGTCTGTGCACGGCTCTTACGAATCCATGCAGTCCTCGATCACTGATCTGCCGAAGATGTCCCTGGGCAGCACACGATCCGCTGAAGAATCGGGTTTCTCGACCGCCACTTCCATCTGCGCTGCGCGACAGGGCGGGCGAGGGGTTCATTCTACATCGCATCCGACCAGTTCGGGCGCAACCACCTCTACTTCGCGAAAGGATCTGTGTGCTTTATCGTACCTGCGAAGTTCACCGGCATCGCCTCCTACCGCATGAGCGCAGGACTACGCGCCTGCGCTTGTCGCGCTCGTCACGACATGCCGCAGGGCGCTCGATGCGCGCTCACGCGGGGAGAAAAGCTTTCGATGAATCCGCGCTCGCCGCGCACTCGCCGAAAGAGTCCGCGCGCTTTCGGTCTCGGCATCTACCGTTTCGCGAGTCGAAGGTTCGATCTAAAAAGCGCGGATGAATCAGCCTCGACTTTCGCTCCCCTAAGGAGGTCATTGTTGAAAGAATACATCGGCGCTGAAGCCATCCTCGAAAAAGAAGAAAAGTACATCATGCCTGTCCGGCCACTTCTCGTGAGCCGCGCCAAATCGTGCGCTGCTCCATGCAGCTACCTTTTTCGACAGCGAGGCGGGAAGTATCTCGACTGCTTTCGCGGGTGTTTCCGTCATCAACTGCGGCGCAATCGAGATTACGGAGAGGTCACAAAAGCAGGTCTAAAACGGTGCAGCATATGCAACATCTATGACGGAGAACTTCGTGAACCTCGCCGAAAAACTCGCCGAGGTCACGCCCGAGCGACTCTCGCAGAGCTTCTTCTGCTCGACGGGCACGGAAGCGACGGAGGGCGCACGCTGCTCGCACCATTCACACGGGAAGCCAGCGAGTTCCGTCGCACTCGAAACGGTCTGCACGGGGCACAGCTCACGATGACCTTACGGGCATCGGCATGTGGCGACGATCGAACCCGTCGGCGGCATCCGGTTCGCACCGAACCCGTACTGCTACCGCTGTCCGCTCGGCAAAACCCATCCCGAATGCGGCCTTGCCTGCGCCGATGAGTCGAGACGATCATCCGGACGGCGACGAGCGTCAAACCCGCCGCCTTCATCGCCGAGCATTCAAGGCAACGCAGGCATCATCGTGCGCGCGGAGGATACTTCCAGCGCGTCGAAAAATCATCTCGTCTACTGGCGGTCTCTTCATCGCCGACGAGGTACAGACGGGCTTTGCTCGCACGGGCAGGATGTTTCGCCATCGAGCACGCAGGCGTCACACCGACATCATGTGCGTCGCCAAAGGCGCTCAACGGCAACGGGCAGCCATCTCCGCCTTCATCGCGAGCGCCAGTGCTGACAGCACGAAGCCCGGCGCCTCGGCTTGGGCGGCCCCGTTTCGAGCACGGCAGGACTCGCCGTCCTCAACTACATCGAGGACATCGCCTCGCCGAAAACGCCAAGCGCGCGGTCGAGGAGCTGCACAAAGGGACTTGCGAGATCCAGAAGCATGCCGATCATCGGCGACATCCGCGGTCTCGGTCTCATGACGGGCGCAGAATTCGTCCAGCGACAAAGTCACTGCCCCGAAGAACTGGACATGGTGCTCGAAGAGCTAAAGATCGCGGCTTCATCGTCGGCAAGAACGGCGTCGCCAGAAACGTCATAGCGTTCCAGCCGCCGCTCATCATCACGGAAGAGAATATCAACGACGTGCTCGACTCCCTTGCCAGGCAGGTGTTGGTGAAATTCAAGCTGTGTAAAAACAAGCTGCCAAGTTCCGTCCCCATCAGATGTTCATCAAAAAGAAAAGGTTTCACTCATGTCCTCTCTGGCTTCTCTATGCTCTCCTCTCCGCACTTTCTGCTGCCTTCGTCTCCATCTTCGGCAGATGGGACTGTGAAGAGGCTGGACAGCAGCGCTGCCGCCGTGCGCGGCGTCATCATGGCGATCTTCCTCGTCGCGGTCATGGTCGTGCACAGGACATGCCTCGCATCTGCCCGAAGTGTTTGCCGACCGCAGGAGCTTGGCCTGCGTCGCCTTGAGCGGCATTGCCGGGCGACAGTCGGGACTCTTCTCTTCATGGCTCTGAAGACCGGCGACGTTCGCGCGTCGCTCCCGCTCAGACAAGCTCAGCGTCGTCTTCGCCGTCCTCCTTGCCATCCTCATCTTTGAGGAAAGAAAGTGAGCTCTGCACGCACAGCATCGGCATCTTTCTCATCGCTCTCGGCGGTTCCTGATCATCGCCCCATGGTAGGAAAGGACTCTCGCGATCTATGTTCCCTGCGGCGAAAAAGGAAATCGCCTGTTGAAAGTCAGGACGAGAAACTCGCCGCTCGTCATCGAAATCCTCGGTGCTGGAGCGTCCGTGCATGCCGACGTGTTCTCCGCCGTCGTCGGCATCATCGGGCACGGGCAGATCTCGACGAAGGCGCAGGAAGCGTCTGGGCGAGGCTCTGTGGGAAAGGTCGGCACAGTGGATGCGGCGCACTCTCTCCTCGGACGCGAGGACTGCAGAGCCGTCGGCACGAGTTTTCGCAAGGTCGACTACATCATGGACTTTGCCGAGAAGGTCGCGCGACGGGCGAGTTTCACCTCGCCGCCTTGGATGCGATGAGCGATGACGGAGAGTCATCCGCTCTCCTCACTCAAAGGGCGTCGGCGTCTGGACGGCGGAAATGCTGCTGATCTTCACGCTCCGACGTCCCGACGTCCTGAGCTTCGGCGACCTCGCGCATGCAGCGCGGCCTTCGGATGCTCTACCGCCACGAGGAAATCGACCGCAGGAGATTCGAGCGCTACAGAAGCGATACTCGCCTTACGCAAGTACCGCCAGCCTTCACCTATGGGCGATTGCAGGCGGCGCAATCGAGGAATTGAGCGATCCAGTCGCGCGAAAGAAATAGCTGGACGCATCGCATAAGCAGAAAAGCAACGTGCATATAACGTTTGAACAAGAAAGTATATATTGCAAGCACAAAGGGGAGCTGCGGAGCAGCTCCCTTTTCCTATCTTTCGCGCACAATCACTTCGCACCGAATATTCATTTGAAGAAACTCTTGAGCGTGTCACTTGAACGTCTTCTGCTCAGGTTGACGCTTTCACCGCAGAGGTCGCCAAACGCCTTCAATGCCTCCTTCTGCTTTGCTCGTAGCTTCTGCGGCGTCAGAGCCCTTGATGCGCACATGCTGGTCGCCGCGTCCCGTTCCTCTTAGATGCGGAATGCCCTTGCCGCGCATCCGAGCACCGTGCCCGACTGGATGCCCGCCGGGAATCTTCGAGCTCCGCCTTGCCGTCGATGGTCGGCACTTCGATTGTGTCGCCGAGCGCCGCCTGCACGAAGGAGATCGGCACCTCGCTGATGACGTCCGCGCCGCTCCGCTTGAACAGCTAGTGATGCTTCACGCAGATGTAGACGTAGAGATCGCCGTTCGGGCCGCCGCGCTCTCCCGCTTCGCCGGGCGCCTGATATGCGCACGCGCTGCCCCTCGTCGATGCCCGCAGGAATCTTGACCTCGATCTTTGCGGCTGACGCGCACATGCCCCGTGCCCTGCACTTCTTGCACGGATCCTGACGACCTGCCCCGTGCCGCCGCAGCGGCTGCACGGACGCGAGGTCGTGAAGCTGCCGAGCGGCGTGCGCTGCGCCTTTCTGCACCTGCCCCGTGCCGTGGCAGTCGGGACACGTCTCGGGCTTCATGCCCCTCGGCCGCGCCCGTACCGTGACACGCATCACAGTTTTCCGTGCGCGGAACCGTCAGCTCGACCTCCTTGCCGAATGCCGCTTCCTCAAAGGTAATCTCCAAGTCATAGCGCAGGTCGTTGCCCGGCTCAGGGCCTTTCGGCCCGCGACGACGACCGCCGCCGCCGAAGAAGGCGTCCATGATGTCGTCCATGCCGAAGCCGCCCATGCCGCCGCCAAAGCCGCCGAAGCCGCCGCCGAAACCGCCGAAGCCCCCTGCGCCTCCTGCACCGCCGCCCGCACCGTCAAACGCCGCGTGGCCAAACCGATCGTACGTCGATTTCTTCTGCGGATCGGAGAGGACTTGATAGGCCTCGTTGACCTCCTTGAACTTCTCAGCAGCTTCCTTCGGATTGTCGCGGTTCAAATCGGGATGGTACTTGCGCGCCATCTTCTTGAACGCCTTCTTGATGTCCGCATCCGAAGCGCCTTTAGAGAGGCCGAGCACCTCATAGTAATCGCGTTTCTCGCTCACAATAAACACCTCACAGCGCCCAGTGCGCCTGTCCTTTATCGTCAAAAGAGTGCGGAGCATGAACTCCACGCTCCACACTCTCCGTCACTTCTTGCGCTTATTTCTTGTCGTCCTGACTTCCGTGTACTCGGCGTCGACGACATTGTCGTCCCTCGCTCTTCGCACCTGCATCCGTTGCACTGCACCGGGAGCTGCGCCCGCGCCTGCTGCAGCCTCAGGGCCGCCCGCCTGCTGGTACGCCGCCGCGCTCATCTCCTAGAGCGGCTTTTTCCAGCTCTTCCGTCGCCTTCTTGATGGCGTCCGTGTCCGTGCCCCTTCAGAGCTTCCTTGACCTTGTCGGCCGCCGCCTGCACTTCGTCCGCCTTTTCGCCTTGTCGACCTTGTCGCCGAGATCCTGATTGCCTTCTCCGCCTGATAGACAGCCGAATCGGCACGGTTTCCGACCTCACGGTCTCCTTCTGCTTCTTGTCCTCGGCCTCCATGCGCCTGAGCTCCTTGACCATGCGGTCGATGTCGTCCTTGCTCATGCCGCTGTCGGACTGAATCGTGATCTTCTGCTCCTTGCCCGTGCCGAGATCCTTCGCGGAGACGATGCACGATGCCGTTTGCGTCGATGTCGAAAGGCAACCTCGATGCGGGGAACGCCGCGCGGCGCCGGCGGGATATCGGAAAGCTCGAAGCGTCCGAGCGTCTTGTTGCCCGCCGCCATCTCAGCGCTCGCCCTGCAGGACGTGGATGTCAACCGACGGCTGATTGTCCGCTGCCGTCGAGAAGACCTGGCTCTTCCGGACAGGAATCGTCGTGTTGCGCTCGATGAGCTTCGTCGAAACGCCGCCCAAGGTCTCAATGCCCAGGGAGAGCGGCGTGACGTCGAGGAGCAGCATGTCCTTGACCTCGCCGACGATGATGCCGGCCTGAATCGCCGCACCGATGGAAACGCACTCGTCCGGGTTCACGCTGCGATCGGCTCCTTGCCGAAGTAGCCTTGATGGCCTCCTGCACGGCAGGGATGCGCGACGAACCGCCGACGAGAAGAACCTTGTCGATGTCCGATGGCGAAGACCCGCATCCGACATCGCCTGACGCGATCGGACCCATCGTGCGCTCGACGAGATCGTGCGTGCAGCTCATCAAACTTAGCGCGCGTGAGCTTCAGGTCGAGATGCTTCAGGCCCCGTGGCGTCCGCCGTGATGAACGGCAGATTGATCAGCGTCTCCATCATGCTCGAAGCTCGATCTTCGCCTTTTCCGCCGCTTCCAACAGGCGCTGTGCGCTCATCTTGTCGGCGGAGAGGTCGATGCCGTTCTCCTTCTTGAACTCCTCGACCATCCAGTTCATGACGGCGTGGTCGAAGTCGTCGCCGCAAGTGCGTGTCACCGCTCGTCGCCTTGACCTCGACCATGCCCTCGCTGAGTTCGAGGATCGACACGTCGAACGTGCCGCCGCCCAAGTCAAAGACGAGAACCGTATGCTCGCCGCCCTTGTCGACGCCGTATGCCAGCGATGCCGCCGTCGGCTCGTTGACGATGCGCAGGACGTCGAGACCCGCGATCTTGCCCGCGTCCTTCGTCGCCCGGCGCTGGCTGTCGTTGAGTACGCCGGCACCGTGATGACCGCCTGCGTCACCGTCTCGCCGAGTAGGCTTCGCATCCGCTTTGAGCTTCTGCAAGATCATCGCCGAAATCTCAGGCGGCGTGTCAGTCCTTGCCGTCAATCGAAACCTTGTAGTCTTTTTCGCCCATGTGACGCTTGATCGACGCGATCGTGCGGTCGGGAGTTCGATACCGCCTGACGCTTGGCGAGCTGACCGATGAGACGCTCGCCCGTCTTCGTGAAGCCGACGACGGACGGCGTCAGGCGGCTGCCCTCCGGGTTCGTGATGACGACGGGCTTGCCGCCCTCCATGACGGAGACGACAGAGTTCGTGGTACCTAAATCGATGCCGATTGCTTTTGCCATGATGAATTCCTCCTACATGTTTATATCTATAAAAAGAGTTTCCTCTATTTGACTTATTGACTCATTGACTTAATTTACGACCTGCACCATGCTCGGGCGTATGACGCGCCCTTTGCCATGTAGCCCTTCTGCAGTTCCTGCTCGATCGTATCGTCCTCCTTCTCGGAATCCTGCACGCGCATGACTCGCCTGATGGAAGTTCGGGTCGAACTTCTTGTCCTTCGTATCGATGACTTCAAGCCGTTCTTCGCGAGCGCCTGTCATCTGCTTGTAGATCATGGAAACGCCTGCGCGGAAGCTGTCGAGGTCAGAACCTTCGGCGGAAAGGCACGCTCGAAGTTGTCGAGGCGGCAGCATATCCGTGAGGATGCCACTGCGTGACGACGGCGGCAAGCTCTTCGCGCTCCTTCGCCGAACGGCGGCGAAGTTATCGAAGTCCGCGCGCAGTCGCAGCATCTGTGCGTCCTTTTTCTGCCAGGTCGGCTGAGCTTTTCCGCACGCTTCACTGGGATCGTCCGCGCCATTTTCTGCCTCCTCGGTACCTTCACGGCTTCTTCGGCAGTCTCCTCGCGGACATCTCGCCGCTTCTTCTGCGACGTCCCGCAGTGTCTGCGGCCTCCGCCTCGTCGATCTCGCGCTTCATCTCCTCGAGCTTTTCCTCGTCCTTCTTCTTCAACTCATCCTTCATGAATGATGGCATTCCCTTCACCTCGTATTTCATGCTAGTGCCGCTACCAGCGGAAAAGGCTGCACGAGCGCAGCGATATGGCGGTTCAGATATCCCCAAGAGCGCCATCGCCTTGCCGTACTCCATGCGCGTCGGCCCTAAGACGGCGATCGTGCCCAAGCACTCGCCATCCAAGTGGTACGTCGCGCGAATGATGCTGCAATCCTCGATGCCGCTGTACTCATTTCTCACGGCCGATCGTGACGACGAGCCCCTCCTGCGATTTCTTCTGCAGGACGTCTTTGACGAAGTTCTCTTCTTCGAGCAGTGAGGAGCGCGCACGCGCGTCACATCGCGAAACTCCGGCTGCGCAAGCATTTCTGTCGTGCCGCCGAGATAGAGCCGCTGCTCCTTGCGCTCCTCGTCGAGCGCTTCGTAAATCAGTTCCATTGCCGCCTGATAAAGCGACTCGTCCATGACCTCGGCGCGTATGCGCTTCAAAGCGGCCGTGCCGATGGAGGAAAGCTTCTCGCCCGAAAGACATCGGTTGATGACCTCAGCCATGCGTGGAAATCCTCGAAAGCTCGCGCCCTTCGGCATCTTGACGACGCGGTTCTCCACGAAGCCCGCGTCCGTCATCAGAACAGCGATGACGCGCCCCTCGCCCAGCGGCACGAACTGCGGCGTGCGAAAACCGCTTCATCCAGCTGCGGCGCAGGACGAGCGCGAGATTCTTCGTCAGTCGCGAAATGATCTTCGCCGTCTCCTGAAAGACGCTCTCGACGCGCTTGACGCGCTTTCGATACCAGTGGTCGATCAACGCCCTCTCGCGCTCGTCAATCGGCGCGGGCGAGCAGATCGTCACATGAGAGCGATACCCTTTCGACGAAGGGATGCGCCCAGAGGACGTGTGCAAATGCTCCAAGTAGCCCATATCCTCAAGATCCGCCATCTCGTTGCGGATCGTCGCCGGACTGACACCGAAATCGTGACGCCGCGCCACAGTGCGCGAGCCGACAGGCTCAGCCGACGAGATGTAGTCATCGACTACCGCCTGCAGGATGCGCCGCTTCCTTTCATCAAGCATTGTCACACCCCTCTGACTAAAACCTACTATGAAAGTCCAAGAAATCAAGCCCGAAGGGCGCTGACTGATTGGGTAACTTTCATTAAGGGCGACGCACTTTTGTCCACAAAGTGGACGTTTGTGCGTGCAGCTCATGCTGTTAGCACTCAATCGCCTTGAGTGCTAACCCATGACTAGAATATACACGATAAAAGTCAAAAAGTCAACATCTTTTTGTCTTTCGCAAAAAAGTCTACTATGAAAGTCCCAGAGTCAAGCCGAAGGTGCAGACCGATTGGCTAAAGCTCTGTAGGGCGGCGCACTTTTGTCACGAAGTGGACGTTTGTGCGTGTAGTTTCATAAGCCCTCGAGAGGTCAAGCCGAAGGCGCAGGCCGATTGGCTAAACTTCGTGAGGGCGGCACAATGTACCACAGTGGACGTTTGTCGTGTAGTTTTACCATGAAGCCCCAGAGGTCAAGCCGAAGGCGCAGTCGATGGCTAGCTTCTGTGAGGGCGGCACTGTCCACGAAGTGACGTTTGTGCGTGTAGTTTACCATGAAGCCCCAAGAGGTCAAGCCGAGGCGCAGGCCGATGGCTGAGGCTTCTGGTGGCGGCGGCACAATGTCCACGAAGCGGGACGTTTGTGCGTGTAGTTTACCATGAAGCCCCAAGAGGTCAAGCCGAAGGCGCAGGCCGATTGGCTAGATTTACTGCGGTGCGACGCACAATGTCCACGAAGTGGACGTCGTTTGTGACGTAGCAGTTTCTTTCTTCTCTCTTGCAGAAGTTTGCAATTCGATCTATAATGATTATACCAAGGTGGGAAATCCACAAAGTGAAACGGAGGTCATGTCCATGTCAACTGCAGTACAAGGTCGATATCATGCCCATTTAGATGCACGCTTGACACTGCGCGTGCAAAATATGAATATTATGAAGTCCGAGAATATGACAACGGCGTCATCCTGCTTGAGCCGCGCGAATTGGTATTGCCGGACAATATATCGAAGAGAACCTTGCAAATGATGGATGAATCCATTCGCAATCTCGATGCAGAAATGTTTCTGCACCGATTGATATATCGGAAGTCTGAGCATGGCGTTTTCCATTCGCATGGGCGTCCCTGAAATGCTTGCTCTTTGGAATCGTCTGTACCAAGCCAAGATTGACGGCAACATTTCCAAAACGGATGCCAATCTCTACACAAAAATGGAGCAAAGCCTTAAAGCTCCTTTCCTGCAATCCGTTTTATCCCAGTCTCAACACGCACGAAATCCCTGACCTGAGCAGGCGATACGGACGAAAGGTTTGGCAATCCTACTTGGAGAATCGAAGCAGCCATGCCATGCGCATGTATTGGGTATATGGTCCAGAGCAAAGGATATCACCATCATCGGCTTGGAACCGCATCCAGAAGACAAGAAGAACGGCGCCTACGATAAAGGTTGCGCTATCCAATCTGAAACCGCTCAAATAAATCCAGCAAAAGGGGCTGCCGCACTATTTTGTGCAACAGCCCCTTTTTCATACCGTGATATCAATATTGTTGCCGACCGCAGGGTCGAGGCTTTCCAACATCTCGCCCACAGCTTCTTCCGTCGTATTCATCGCCATTTTCACTGACGGAGATGCCGAACTGCTGCGAGAGAGCGTGCACTGGCTCATATCGACCGACATCGCCGCTATGCTCATATCCATCGAAACCGCTCCTTTCCTTTCTTATTTATCGTAATCATAAAGAAAGACTTAAGCCAGTACGATGCCGCATCTCCACGCCCCAGCGCCCCTCAAATCCTCCAGTGCTGCATAGAGATCCGCTACCGAAGAGGCTACCGTAACCTCGCTACGCATCCTTTCGTTTCATCAGTTCTTCTCCTGCAATCAGAGGAACACCCGCCCATTGTTCATCTTGTGCTGGTTTATCTTTCACAGCGATAAAGGAAACATTTCACTCATTTTGTGCGACAGCGAGGCGAGCATACTGCTCATCTCCAGCGTAAACAACAAAGAGGTTTCTGACCCTGTAGAAACGCAATACGACGAAGCTCCGGCAAATATTCGTAAAAATCGCCTTTATCCTCTTCCCGCCATTCGATTCGTGGCAAATCCATGGCAAGCACAGCCAAAGCACGATACTCGATCACATGCGACAAGATGCCTCGTAAATGTTTGCGACGCGCCTCGAACGCTTGTTTGATAACTTCATTTTTACGTGTCGCCGTCAGGCTTTTTCGCGTGTTGGCGATAGTGATAAAGAACTTCGCCCGATATGCCCGATCCGCCCATACTGCGGCATGATGCGCAGCCAATATTCGTGATCTTCGATCAAAAACATCTCTGGATCATATCCGCCAATTTTCTTCCAGAACTGTTCTGCGATGAGGAAGCATCGCTCAATTCGATTTTCATAAAACGAAAGCAGAACTCAGCATCAAATCGATCACCTTCGCTGTGCTCTCACATTACCTTCCTCATCCATCATATCCACAGGCGCATTCGCCATCATCGTATCGGGAAAACGGTCGAGATAAGCCGCCATGCGTACGAAAGCTTCTGGTAAATAGACATTGTCATCCGACGTCCATGTCAGATGTTCACCTCGCGCTTCAGCAAAGCCAATGTTGAGAGAACGCGGCAGTTTCTGATTCTCTGCATTGCGTATGATGCGGATACGCGAATCGCGCACGGCATATTCGGCAAGGATCACCAGATGTCGCATCCGTCGAGCAATCGTCCACGACGATGAGCTCGAAAATCTCCCATCGTCTGCGCCAAAAATGCTGTCGAGGATTCTCGAAGGTAGCGTTCACCGTTATAGACAGGAAGAACGACAGAAATCTTAGGCGATGTCTTATTCTCAGGATACTCTTGAACGCCGCTTGTATTATCGCCCATGGTCAGCAGCAAGTAACCTTGCCTGATGCCTGCCTCCGGCTCTTCCGTGAACCATCGTTCCAATGCCGTGCGAAGATAATGCCCTTCCGGCAAAAAGCACGCACTGCATGCATTGCATCCAAGGTAGCTCTGCGCACATTTCCATAGCCCGGCCAAAAGAAATTCATCGAGCAGCGAATCCTGCGGCATCTCCAATCCCCACGGCCAGCTCCCGCTTTTTCGCAGCATATATTTTCCCGCATGGTAGGCAGAGAGTGCGCATTCGGTATCGTGGAAACCATCGTGCGGCAAACGGACGGCCAGAGAGCGAGCAGACGGGTGCGCTCCTCTTTTTGAAAATGCCCCAGAGCCCCTGCCTGAAAAAGCAAAGTCAAAGCTGTCATCGGAAATGGCAGCTTCTTTGTCGCATCGACGAGCCGCACTCAAAGGAAACGCTGAGCACCTCAGCGTACGTCGTGCAAAGCAACGCTCGACTTTGAGTAATCAATCGCCGTAGCACGCCGTCCCGCCAAAGCGAGCGCCAGGGATGTTTCGCCGCTGCCGCAGCCAATCTCCAATACGCGATCCCCGGGCTGCGTCATCTCAATCATCTTGCGGCTCCACGATACGAGCAGATCATTTTTCACCGTATGAACAACCCTGCTCCAACATAGATTCGTTGTAATGTGCCCCCAGCTTCTGCATCCAACGGCGTATCGTACTGATTCTTTCCCCATAAATCCCATTCCTCTCCAATAAAAACTCCTCAAAAACGCGGTTGCTGAATTTCATGCCTTGTTTTGTCAGGCAGATCGCTGACGCTGTTTCCTCCACGAGGCCGCCTTTTTAAACGCTTGATTGCCTCCCCGTAGATTTCTTCGATATCCGTCTTAAACCTTTTTCCTTGAAACGATGCTTGTCGATGCCTTCAGCGGTGCGAAGCGCGAGAAAGGCGAATTCTTCGATATGGCTTTTCACGCGAGCAAGGCTCTTCTTCCCTTGCAGGCGACAGACCTCCTTCGATGCACGCGATGTAACGGCGGAGATCCTGCTCATTCTCCGTGCGCTGTCCGTGCCAATACGAATGCGCCGCTGCGCCAAGGCCGATGTAGGGACACGTCCCTGCCAATAGGCGAGGTTGTGGCGGCTCTCTTCGCCCGCCTTCGCATAGTTCGAGATTTCGTAGCGGCGGTAACCCAAGCGTGGCAGTTCTGCCGTGATATAGTCGTACATATCGCCGCACTCGTCATCCGTCGGCAGATGAAGCCGCCCCGCCTCTTCCATGCGGGCGAACGGCGTGCCGTCCTCGACGGCAAGCCCGTAGACGAAATGTGACCAATGCCGAGCGCAGCGGCTCACGCACACTGTCCTTGAGATCAGAAAGCGTCTGCCCGAGCAGACCGTACATGAGGTCAAGGCTCACGCAAAAGCCCTGCCTTCTGCGCCATGCGCACGGCATCCTCCGCCTCCCGTGCCGTATGGATGCGCCCGATAGCGGAGAGCAGCGCATCGAGAACGACTGCACGCCGAAGCTTAGGCGGTTGACGCCTGCTTCGCGCAATCGTTCGAGAAGTTTTGCGTCGACCGTGCCGGATTCGCCTCGACCGTGAACTCTTCCTCGCCCTGTCAGGCGAAAAGCTCTCGCGCACGGCAGCAGATGACCGCGAGGAGATCGTCTGCCGCAGCGCCGTCGGCGTGCCGCCGCCGATATAGACAGTGCGCACTGCCCCTTCCTGCAGACAGCAACAGCCCTGCGCCGCAATCTCGCGGCACAGGGCTTCTCGGTAACGGCTCATCCATCGCTCTTCTCCTGCATAAGAAGGAAGTCGCAATAAAAGCACTTGCGGCGGCAGAGGAATATGGACATACGCCGAAATCTCCCATTCTGCCGCCTCTTTTCCTTTCAACTTCTCGCTTTCCCCTTCGCTCGGCAATTCCCCACAATGAAAGGAAGCGCAGGACTTCGCGGGAATCAGTCAATCTTCAATATCGCCATGAAGGCTTCCTGCGGCACCTCGACGCTGCCGACCGCCTTCATGCGCTTCTTTCCTTCCTTCTGCTTTTCGAGCAGCTTGCGCTCTCGATATGTCGCCGCAGCAGCACTTGGCGAGCACGTCTTTTTCGCATGGCACGCGTTCTCTCGTGCGATGATCTTGTTGCCGACAGCCGCACTGGATCGGAATCTCGAACATCTGCTGCGGAATGATCTCCTTGAGCTTCTGCGCGAGCTGGCGGCCGCGCGTCGCGGCGCAGTCGGCGTGGACGATGGTCGACAATGCATCGACAGGGATCGCCGTTCAAGAGAATGTCAAGCTTTACGAGGCGCGACTCGAGCGATAGTCGGCAAGCTCGTAGTCGAGCGAGGCATAGCCGCGCGTCGTCGATTTCAAGCGATCGAAGTAGTCGTAGATGATCTCGCTCAAAAGAATGTGGTAGATGATCATGACGCGGTTCGTATCGAGGTGAGTCCATGCTCTCGAACGTGCCGCGCTTTTCCTGCGAGACTTCCATGACGGGGCCGACATAATCTTTCGGCACGATTACCGTCGCCTTGACGAACGGTTCCTCGATGAAGTCGATCTCCGTCGGCGGCGGCAGCTTCGACGGATTGTCGACCTTGAGCATCGTCCCGTTCGTCTTGTGGACGTGGTAAAATGACGGAGGCGCCGTCGTGATGAGCTTCATGCCGTACTCACGCTCCAGCCGCTCTGGATGACATCCATGTGCAGAAGTCCCTAGAAGCCGCAGCGATAGCCGAAGCCAAGCGCGATCGATGTCTCCGGCTCGAAAACAAGCGCCGCATCATTGAGCTGCGGCTTTTTCGAGCGCATCCTTCAAATTGTCGTAGTCGGCGCTGTCCACAGGATAGAGTCCGCAGTAAACCATCGGCGTCACGCCACGATAGCCGGGCAGCGGTTCAGGCGCAGGATTTTTCGCGCTCGTCACAGTATCGCCGACGAGCACGTCGCGCACGTTCTTCAAGCTTCCCGCGACGAAGCCGACTTCTCCGCCGTAAGCTCGCCGAGTTCTGCAGGCGCGGGACGGAAAGCAGCCGACGTCGGTCACCTCGAATGTCTTGCCCGTCGCCATCATTTTCAGCTCCATGCCCTTCTTGATATGGCCTTCCATCAGGCGCACATGCGCGATCGCGCCCTTGTACGAGTCAAAGTACGAGTCGAAAATCAAAGCGCGAAGCGGCGCATTGTCCTCGCCCTTCGGCGGCGGGATTCGCTCGACGATGGCATCCAAGATCTCTCGATGCCTACGCCCGTCTTCGCCGAAGTCAGGATCGCCTCGGACGCATCGAGGCCGATCGCCTCCTCGATCTCCTCTTTGACGCGCTCGGGATCGGCGCTCGGCAAAGTCGATCTTGTTGATGACAGGGATGATTTCGAGATCGTGCTCCAGCGCCATGTATACGTTCGCGAGCGTCTGCGCTTCGACGCCTGCGCCGCATCGACGACGAAGCGCTCCCTCGCAGGCTGCAAGGCTTCTCGACACCTCGTATGTGAAATCGACGTGACCCGGCGTGTCGATGAGATTGAGTTCATAGACCCTCGCCGTCCTTGCCGCGATAGTGCAGGCGCACGGTCTGCGCCTTGATCGTAATGCCGCGCTCGCGCTCAAGCTCCATGTTGTCGAGCACCTGCGCCTCCATCTCGCGCTCAGTCAAAGTGCCCGTGCTTTCAATGAGGGCGGTCGGCAAGCGTCGACTTGCCATGGTCGATGTGCGCGATAATCGAGATTGCGGATGTATTTGTTCTGCATCAAAAATCCCTTTCCTTGTCCATCGGCTCGTTGACTTTCCTACAGGGCGAGCCGCTCCCCATGACAAGATGCCCGGCGTGATGCCCGCACCTCACTCCTCATCGCGTTGGAGACGCCGCTCGGCGTTCGGCTCAAGCTCGCGCGATAGAGCCACGCGAGGTTTTTTTCGCCGTATAGGTACGCAGGCGCAGAAGTCCCGTATATTCCCTGCTGCCCTGCTGAATGCCGTGAAACGTCAGATCTGTCTCCTCCAAATCCTGCCAACCCGCTTGCGGCGTCCAAGTCTTGCCATCCTTCGTACTTACCGTACCCATCGGCACGTTCAAGAGCGCGCTTGAGGAACTGCACCTCAGCGTATTTCCCTTGGCGTCCTTTTTCGTGACCCACTCCCAATAAAAGAGCAGTTCCCCTTTGAGCCGCATCGTCGAGGTGTCCGCCATGGCGCTCTCCTCGCCTCCGTCCGACCGCTTTTCTTTCCAAAGCTCATACCAGCGATCCGAACTCGTCAGACGCTCCAGTTCGCCCATGCCGAAAACGCTGTCGACGATTGCCCGCATAAAAAGGGTTCATCATATTGCTGCTGAGTTCATTCTTTTCCGAGCCGGGCGTGCGCTTCGACCAAGGATGTTTCCTGCGCATCGTAAAAAGTCTTCTTCCAGATAGCGGAAAGTGCGATTCTGCGGACTGACCTCGACGAGTGCGAGGCTGTAGGCAAGCGCAGCCCGGATCGGGCAGGATATCCTTGATGCCGTAGTTCGCAATCGTCTCCTTTGCGCCTTCATAGCTGAAGCTCGTCTTGATCCAGCCGTGGATGACCGTCGGCATCGCACGCTCCAGGCCTGCGACATTGAGACTCTTGACGACCGTGACTTCGTTCGGCGCAAAATACTTGCTGTACTTCGCATCCGATGCCAGCCAATACCATTCTTCCGACGCATCGGGTGCAGCAAGAGCGCGGCACGGCACGACGGCAAAAAGAAGCACGGCAACGACCGCGAAACAGAACTTCTCCCATGCGTTTTTCAAGGCGACTCCCCCTTTTTTTGAAGCAACCATCTCGACACTCAGGTTTATTCTTTGACATTCTCTCTCTTTGCAACAAATTCCAGCTTTATGAGTTTATAGCCATTTTTCCAGCAATAACGCAACACAAAAACTCTCGCAGTGCAGGGATATCCTTTTCCACCGTAGCCCACACCTTGGAAAAATCCACTTCCGTATCATAGCCATGAGCAAAAATGTTCCTCTGCCCTTTGATCTGCTTCCATAGGGATTTTCCCTGCTTGCTTCACAAAAGTCATCAGACAAATGTTTCACTAATTCTCAATCGATTGGAGATTTATCGAAACGGAACTGCGATAAATATGATTTTTGAGAAAAACTTTTTCCGCACTGCCAAAATATCTTGCCGTATCAACGATTGCGTCACAATGTTGACTATATTCCGCAGAACCTGCGCATCTTTCTCGCTGATCTTCATAAAACGAAAATCTCTTCCTTTTCCATATACTTCGAAAATCTCCTGCTCCTTTGGAACTTGTGTAACGATATCGACTTCCTTTTTGCAAAGCGTCCTCAGATCTACATAGAGTCCGCTCAATTCCAGCAAAGTCGTTTCTTCGTCCAACATAATATGAAAGTCCACGTCGCTTTCTTTCGTAGCTTCTCCACGTGCATAAGAGCCGAACAGGAAGAGTCGCTTCACTGTACGCCTCACAGATTGGGCGAACTTTTTCGCGGATTTCATCCAAGGTCAAAATCATCAGGAAGCCCTCCTCTCATTCAACAGTCTTGCTGCACTGCATCCCGCTCTTTCTATTGTACGAAAAATCTGCATGTCTGGCAAGAGGTGAAAGAGCGGCTGCAACGATCAGCCGAGCGGCACGACCTCGCGCTCCCTCTTCGTGAAGCGCAGTGTCGTCTCGTAGCCGAAGCGCCGTGCGTAGGCGACAGCCTCATCAGTGTACGCGCCCGCATCCTCTGGCTTGTGCGCGTCCGAGGTCGTGATGACAGGGAGCTTGTGCGCCGCCGCGAGGCGCATGAAATCCTCGTAGGGCGAGATCTCCGCAATCGGGTAGCGGTAGAGCGTACCCGTGTTGATGTCGACCGCCATCTGCGCCTCTTCCATCGCACGCACGGCACGTTCCAAGAACGGCGTGACATCGAAGTCGGGAAAGTAGCGGAAGAGGCGGATGTTGAACGGATGCCCGAGCACATCGTAGAGCTTTTGAGGCGCAGAGCTTCTCGATCTCCTGCGTGTACCATTCGTAGATGTCAAAGAGCGCGATGCGATCCCACTCCGCCTTTATCTCGGACGAGTCGTAGGGCCCAGCCGCGAATGAAGTGAACGGAGCCGATCACATAGTCAAAAATCGCAGCTGCCGAGGATTTTGGCAGCAGCCGTCTGATCCCGGAAGTTGCAGACCTCGATGCCCGTCTTGACCGCGTGCTTTTCCTTGAGTTTTGCCATGAAGGCGAAGTATTCTTCGAGCGTATACTTGAACTTGTTCTTCTTCAGCCACTTCTGCTGAAAAACTGCCGATGAAGGAGTCGTCCAAGATAAGATCATCGTAATAGAGCGATTCAAACTCGGAAACGTGTGGCTGTGCTCGGAAAAGCCGATCTCCGCCACGCGCGCGCCGCCGCCGCCCGAAAGAATCCTTCCACCCACGCTTCATCGTAAGAGCCGTATTCCAAATGCATATGATAGTCGAGCTTCATGATCTTCTCCCCTACATCTTTCCTTCATCGAGCAGCGGCGCAGAATGCGCAGCGCCGTGCTGCGTGTTGGGCAACGCGATATGCTTCGCCGCCGCCTTCGCCTTCGGTGCGCATTCTCCATCGCGTAGCTCTCGCCTACCGCGCCGAGCATCTCGACGTCGTTCAGATAGTCACCGAAGGCAGAAGGCACTCTTCGGGGCGAATGCCCAGAAGCTGCTGCACGCGGCGCACGGCGGCGCCCTTGTTCACATCTTTTTGCATGATGTCCACCCAATAGTTCGAGGGACGACGACCTTCAGCTCCTCGGACAAGTCCTGCAGCGAAGGATAGATCGTGCGCTCAGCATCCGCCTCCACGGGATCGCACTAGTAAACTTGATCGCCGCATCATGCACGTCCGAAAAATCTTCGACCATCTTGTATTCCGTATAATATTTTTCCATCTCGGCGAAAAATCCTCGTTGCGCTCCGTCACATGGGCGTACCCTTGCCGCACCAGACGGTATAAGCGCGCCCTGACGGCAGCGGCTAGGCGCACGATTTCCCTGCACAGGGCGGGCGCGATCGTCGTGAGAAAAAGCTCCTTGCCACGCCGCACGACGTGCGCGCCGTTTTTCCGCGCAAAAGATGAGATCATCCGCCCACGGTCGGAAGTGACGCAGAAGCGCCGCATACTGCCTGCCGCTCGCAGGGCGCAAAAGATCACGCCGTGCGCCTTGAGTTCGGCGAGGATCGCGCCGAGTCCTTCAGGCAGATTTCCTGCCCATCGAGAAGCGTGCCGTCCATATCGCAAAAATACCAGCTTGATCATAAAAGCCGCCTTTTCTTCAACCCCCATCGCTGCAGGGCTGCACGCACCAACATCCGCCGTTTGAGCATCTCGCGCCGCCTCACGCAAAAGGGCGGCGGCACGCTCCCGGCGCACCGTCGCCCTGCCTATCTAATTATACTATCCCTTGCGCCCGTGGTAAAGACACCAAGGCTCTTCCGCCATATAATCGCCATCGTTGTGGTAGGCAGCACGCGCACGGCAGCCGCCGCAGGCACGCTTATAGTCGCAAGTGCCGCAGCCGCCCGAATATTCGAGCGTGCGCAGCTATGTTCAGCACCTCGCTGCTCTTCCAGATCTCGTCGAACGGCGTCTTTCGCACGTCGCCAAGCTCCATGTTGAGATAGGCGCACGGCTGCACCTTGCCGCGCGGGCTGATGATGCAGTAGCTGAGTCCAGCGAGGCAGCCTCGCCGAGCGCGTCTTGATGCCCATCTGCCCGCAATGCGCAAAAACTGCGGCGCGCACGTCGGCTTCAATTCGATATCCACTTCCTCCGACTTTTTCATGATGCGCGTCAGGACGCTCTCGTACGCCCTCGGCACGAAGCGACTCCTCCTCGATCGTCTCGGCGCGTCCCGTTGGCACGAGGAAGAAGTGGTGCGCCACAGCGCCGAGTTCCACAGCGAAGTCCGTAATCGCCTCCAATTCCTTCTCGTTCCAGTCCACTGACCGTCGTATGAATCTGAAACGGCAGCCCTGCCGCGCGGCAATTCTTCATGCCCTCGACAGCACCGCCCAGCCGCCCGGATAGCTGCGGAACGTATCGTGCTTTGCGGGCGACATCGAATCGAGCGAGATGCCCATGCCCATCGCTCCCGCCGCCTTCAGGTCGCGTGCCATCTCGGGCGTGATCAGCGTGCCGTTTGTGCCGAAGACCGAGCGCAGGCCAAGCTTCGTCGCGTGTCTACTAAGTTCCAGAATGTCGGGGCGCGTCAGAGGCTCGCCGCCCGAAAAAGATCATGATCTTGAAGCCCGCGCGCGCGATCTCATCGAGGAGCTTCTTCGCCTCCGCCGTCGAAAGCTCCTCCTCCGCCTTGCAGCCCGCATCGCGGTAGCAGTGCTTGCAGTACATGTTGCAGGCGTTCGTCGTGTTCCATGAGATGATCATATCGCCGCCTCCTCGCCCACGAGTCCGATCTCCTCGTCCGTCAGATAGCACGAAGGATCGCTTGCCCAGAAATCACCCGTACGCGCTTCGGCGCGCGTGCGGAAGTTGCCGTTGCAGCACGAGAGGTGGCGGCAGGCGGAACATCGTCCGGTGAAGGGCTTCCTGTCCTTCAGCCCCGCCATGATGGCGTTTGACGTATCCTGCCAGATCTCGCCGAACTTCCTCTCGCACGTTGCCGAAGGTATGGTGCTGCGTGAACTGATCGGGATGGACGTAGCCTAAAGGGATCGACCTCGCCGAAAGCGATGCCCGAGCGGTTGCCGCCGTTCATCGAAATGTGCTTCCACACATGCTCCGGCCGCCGCCTCGCCCTTTTTCCCTGAGCGTTTTCAAGTAGATGTAAACGCCGTCGCAGTGATTGTCAACCGTCAGGATCTCCTTTTTCCAGACCGCGCTCCTCGAAATCGCGCGTGCGGCGGATGATCGTATCCATGGCAGCTGCGCGACTCCTGTGCCGTCACATCCTCTTCCATCATCGCGTTGCCGCGCCCCGAGTAGACGAGATGATGAAGCACACGCGGTTGATGCCCTCCTCCTCGATGAAATCGAAGATCTTGTCGAGCTCCATGATGTTGTGATGGTTGATCGTAGCTGAAGCCCCACGCGCTGCCCGACCGCCGTGCAGTTCTCTATGCCGCGCATGGCAGCCTCGTAGGCGCCCTCCTTGCCGCGGAACTTGTCGTTCACATCCTGAGACCGTCGAGCGAGATGCCGACGTAGCCCACGCCGATGTCCTTGATGCGCTGCGCCGTCGCGCGGTCAATGAGCGTGCCATTCGTCGAGCGTCGGTCGCACGCCCTTCTCCGCCGCATGCTCGGCAAGCTCGAAGAAGTCGGGACGAAGGAGCGGTTCGCCGCCCGAAAAAGCAGCACGGGCACGCGAAAGTCGGCGAGATCGTCGATGAAGCGCCGCGCCTCTCGTCGTCAGCTCGTTCTGATACTTCTTGGCGTCCGAATTCATGTAGCAATGGCGGCGCTGAGGTTGCACGTCTTCGTCGAATTCCAGACGACGACGGGTCCCATTCCTTCGGCCGCACCGTTTTTCATGCGATGCGCATTCTTCGTATAGCGCAGCGAGTCGCCGAAATACTCGCGCGCAAAAAGAAGCTTCGTTACACTGATCATGAAATAAAATCCTCCCGTTTATTCCTTTTTGTTCTTCCTGCTTTTTCAATCACGCGCATGCCGTCGAGGATCAATCCGAGCTTCAGGCGCACATTCTCCCTCGAAAGAAAGCTCCAGCTTGCTGAACGCCGCCGCCTGAAACAGCGAATGGAAAAGCTCCGAGATGATCGCCGTCGGGATGTCGCAGCGAAATTCGCCCTTCGCCTGCCCCTCCTCGACCAAACGCGTGAAAAGCACCGTAAAGGCGGCGCCGAAACGCTCGTCTCTGACCGCTTCAACAGGTCGCCTGCTGCGCCGCACGCAGGAAGAGCGGCAGCACTAGCGGTTCTCCCGAGAAGCTTAGCCGCCGCCAAGAGCAGCTCGCGCAAAATTTCCGTCACGGGTTTCTGCCCTCGGACAGGACGCGACCCTTTCTCCCAGCTCCTTCATGATGCGCCCCAGAAGTTCCATCAAGACGCCGTCCTTGAATCAAAGTAATTGTAAAACGTACCGATGCCGAGTTCCGCCCGCTCATGATGTCCGCAATCGCAACATCTTCCAGCCACGGCTCTGAAACAAGGCTGCTGCCGAATCAAGAATCGCCTTGCGCGACTGGATCTTCTTCATCTCGCGGCGGCTGATCTTCTCTTCTTCCCTACAAATCCCCTCGCTCAAGGAGTCTCCTGCACACTCCAACGCTCTTCGCCTATTATACATGAATCCGCTTCATTTTTTAAAGCAGAAAAATGAAGCATCTTCATAATTTTAAGGAAACGCTGCTAGAATGAAGTCGCTCAATAAAGCATTTTTGAACGACGAGCGCTCTGCACACAAAAAGCGCCGGCCACTGCCAGCGCAATACTTCAAAATGGTGACCGGAGGGACTCGAACCCCCGACCCTTTTGATTCGTAGTCAAATACTCTGATCCAACTGAGCTACTGAGTCACAAGCTGACCGCTCTCGCAATCAACATAAAGTGATTTTATCACAGGAAACATTCGTTGTCAAACTAAAAAATTTGCACGTCTTCTATTTTTCCATACAGGTAAATTTACCCCTTGATTTCGACGGGTTTAGCTTGCGTACTGAAAACAACCAAATATGCTATACTATGGGTGGCAAACGAGGTAGCGATTAGGCACGCGAAAAAGCCCCAAGTTGCGGCAGAGCTTGTTCTGTCATTGCGGGCAGGGACTAACGCCTGGGCTTGTTGCCGTTGCTCTCAACCGTCAAACCATTTTGCAGAGATGATGGCAGACTATCCCGCCAAAACGGAGAGCATAGACGAGTACCATCCTTGACGCCCTTTCCACTTTGCCATGTCTAGGGGCGGCAACATTGAGTATAGCATGCTCCGGCGCAAAAAGATAAATCGATGCGAATCCACGTAAAAATCGTCGCAATAAAGGAAAAATTTCCAGTAAATCCATCGGAGACTCATTATGTGGGATTGCTTTGAAAATTACCACCGACTGATCAAAGCCTCGAAATTCAAGTGTTCCGTGACAGACTCCCCGTTTTCCGTATAATGAAAGAGTCATTGAATGAATCCGCTTCCTTGAGGAAGTGTCCAGCTGCACGAAAGGATCTGCTTTTATGGAAAGAAAAGAAAACAACCAGCAAGCGTCTGCTCCTGATGCAAAGAAAATATGTGACGATCTTCATCGACGCCGTCATCCTGACCGTCGGCGCGGAATCTTCCTCATCCCAAACAACATCATCGACGGCGGCGTCGTCGGCCTCTCCATCATGGCTCATGCCATCACAGAGCAGCCTCTGGGCGTCTTTCTCATCCTCTTCAACATTCCGTTCCTCTACCTCGGCTACAAAACAGATCGGCAAAGCCTTCGCCCTCGCCACCTTGACCGCCATCGCCCTCCTCTCTCTGTGGTCGGCCTACTTCGCACCGTTCCCGACCGTCACGCAGGATTTTTCCTCGCCGCCATCTTCGGCGGCATCATCATCGGTCTCGGCGTCGGTCTCATCATTCGCTCAGGGCGAGCTCGCTCGACGGCACAGGAAATCGTTGCCATCATCCTCGACAAAGAAATCCGTGTTCTCCGTCGGCGAAGTCGTCCATGTTCATCAACCTTTTCATCCTTTCAGGCGCCGGTCTTCTCTTCGGCTGGGACAAGGCGATGTACTCGCTCGTCGCCTACTTCGTCATCGCCAAGATGATCGACGTCGTCGTGCAAGGGCTTGACGAATCCTACGCCGTCATGATCGTCACAGACGAGCGGACAAAATCAATGTCGCCCTCGCCGAGCGATTGGGACGCGGGCGTCACCCTCCTCTACGGCGAGGCGGCTACGGGCGAGGGAAAAAGGTTCTCTGCTCCGTCGTCACGCGCCTCAGAAGTCAACAAGCTCAAGAAACCGTCCTCGCATCGACGAAAACGCTGTCGTGACCATCAACGCTGTCCACGACATCGTCGGCGGCAGGTTCAGAAAAGCGGACACTGGGCGCTCAAACCATAACGACCCGGCAGGCCGAGCCAAAGTGCAGCTCGAACGACTGAACTCAGGCAAAAGGCGACGCACCGTCTCCACGATGCAGCCGTCGCGCGTACAATCTCCCGTCAGCCGATTTTGCAAACTGCTGCCGAAACAGAGCGGGGCTGCCGCATAGTCGAATCACGACTTATGCGAGCAGCCCCTTTTGTTTGAAAAGTCGACCCCGCAGATTTCCCAAGTTTCACCGAAGCCATGAAGCCTTTGCTCTGCCGCATGGAGATGCACTCTCTGGCGCTCTTTTTCGGCAGTCAAGCGGTATCGGCATTATGCGTCCTGTTTTTCCTGCGCATAATTCTTCTACTCGGACTCGGAATTGATCGGAACTGCCTTCTTCTGCGTCAAACTCATGCATTTGTCCTTCGCAGCTGCACGAGCTTCCGCCTCGACGCACGGATTCTTGCATCCGTGAGTTCTTCGCACTTGCGTCTTGCCTTACATCAGTTCCGCAAGCGCCCCTCAACCCTTCGTGAACATTCGTTCCGCTTCCTGCCGTCCTGCTGCGGCTTGCCGCCCTTTGGATTCTCTCCGTGAGCTTGTTCACCATGGTCTCGAGACACGCTCTTCCTCCTCCACGATGCGCTCCATGCCTGAACCTTCAGCTTACCTGAGCCTTTCTGCTATTTTTGCTGGCCTGCATACTAAAGTTTCTCCTCTTTCTGCAAACGTCTTCGCAAGGGATGCCTCCTTTCATCTGCATTTTTGTTATAAAACATCTCCTATAAGTTGTCAATAATATTTTGAAAAATCTTGAAATATTCTCCGTAGGGCAAACTTTCTCTGAAAAATAAAGAAGCAGCCCTTGCAGGCTGCCCCTTTACTGCACACATTCCTTGAGCTTTTCGGCGGCAGGAGACGCATCAATCCCACGATTGCCAAGATCTGATCGAACGCCGTCCCCGGATTCGCCACATTTCGGATCTTCACGACATGCGTGGCGTCCTTCCAGTTGTCAAACTCACTGTTGTTTTCCGCATATTCCAAATGATACTTTATTTCACTGTTTTTATGTCCAAGACGAATCATGCGCTCGACGAGCGTCACATAGTCAACCATGAGGAAGATCGTCTCGAAATTCTCTTTCAAAAAGGCGCGCGAGCTGCTTGACGCCATTTGCCTCCAACATCACAAGACTGATCTTATGCTCCTGCAGCGCCGAAAGAACGTCTTTTCAAGATGCCATAATAGTCGCCCTTATATGTGACGTGCACAATGAATTCCTGCTCGAAAATTCCGCCTTGCCGACAAAGCGGTAAAATCTCGTATCGGAATCGATCTTTCCTGGCTTCCGCGTCGTATATAAAGGAATGTAATGAATACCCATCTGCATAAGTTTGCCGATCAGCACCGTCTTGCCCGAAGCGTGCGGCCCCGACCAGCGCATAAATCTTGATTTGTCATCAATCCTCTCCTAAGAAAGCCGTTTTGCGCGGCCGACGAGAAAAAGAGGGCCGCCCCTCCTCGTTCTCCTTATATCAAAAAGCTGTCCCTACAGCAAAAGATAAAGATCATAAAAATCTCTCATATGTTATCATACATCGTTTCTTCTCCTTTTGCCAACCATATTTTCTCTGGAGAAACACAAAGCTGTCCTTATTTTTCGCTTAAAATTTCTGATTGAAATGCAGGAAAATTTACAAAGGAAAAAGGAAATGCGCGGGAAAAAGCGAATATATCCATGACGACAGATACTGAGCAGAAAAAATCGGATGTTATGACGAAAGGCGGGATGCTCCGTGTATTTTTACTGCGAAAAAGTGCATATCCCATCAGCTCGATGAACTATCGCTGCAGATGCGGCGGCATGTTCCATCTAAACAAAGGCGGCTAACGAAGAAACTGTGCATGAAGTCGTCACGATCGGACATGCACACCGAACTTCTGAGCATCAAGATTGACGGCATCGAGTATCTGCTGAAGACGGAGAACCTTCTGCCGACCCGGATCCTTCAAGGATCGCGGCGCTTACACGCTGATCAATGAAATCCACCACGTCGGCATCGAGAAGATCGCGCTCGATTCGGCGAGGCAACGCCGGTGCCTGCAATCGCCGCGCACGCAGCGGCGGCGGGCATCGACTGCACGGTCTACGTGCCGAAGGAGACGTCGCCCGACAAACTGCGTCGGATTGCCGCCTACGGCGCGAAGATCGTCAAAGAGCTGAAGGCGGGCGCATGGGCGCGTGCCAAGCGGTCAAGGAAAAACCTCAGCGGCGCTTTACTATGCTTCGCATGTCACAATCCGCTCTTCTTCGAGGGCATGAAGGCGATGGCATACGAGATTACGAGCAGCTCGGCGAGAGTGTGCCCGAGTACATCTTCCCTGCCCTGTCGGTAACGGCACGATGCTCTTAGGGCTTTACTACGGCTTCATCGAGATCGGCCGCCTGCCGCGCCTCGTGCCCGTGCAGAGCAAGAACTGCGCGCCGCTCTACGAGGCGTTCAACAAGATACCCGGCAAGTCCGAAGACGGAGACGATCGCCGATTCGATCCGCATCGAAACGCCCAAAGCGTCTGAACGACATGCTTTGCCGCCGTCACGAACAGCGGCGGCGGCGTCCCTCATCGTCGAGGACGAGGACATCGTACGGTGCAAAGGAGATGCTCGACGCCGCGGCATCTACGTGAAACGACAAGCGCCGCAGCGCTCTCGCCGGAGCCATGCAGATCTTCGGCAGGCAAAAGCCCGACAACTATCGTGTCGTCGTGCCGCTGACAGGCTCCGGGACTCAAAGGATAATACGAATCAGGAGGCTGTATCATGTTCAAAAGAATCCTCATCGCCAATCGCGGCGAAATCGCCGTCCGCGTCATCCGCGCCTGTCAAGAGCTCGGCGTCGAGGCGGTCGCCATCTACTCCGAGCGCCGACAAGAACGCCCTGCACGTCCAGCTCGCCGACCTCACCTATCGCGTCGGCCCCGCCGATGCGACGGAAAGCTACCTCAACAAGGAAGCCGTCGCCCGAGGGCAGCCATTCGAACGAAGTCAGACGCCATCCATCCGGGCTGCGGCTTCCTGTCCGAAGATGCCGACTTCGCCGAGATGGTCACGAAGGCGGCATCGTCTGGATCGACCCCATGCCCGAGACCCTGCGTCTCGTCGGCGATAAGGGATGCGGCGCGCGCCGCCATGGCGCACGTCCGGCATCCGATGTCAAAGGGCAGCGCACCTCTCGAAAAGCAACGAGATGGCCTTGAAGGCTGCCGCGGAAGTCGGCTACCCGTCATCTTGAAGCCCGTATCAGGGCGGCGGCGGCAAGGAATGTTCGTCGCGCATTCCGAAGAGGATCTCAAGAACATCCTGCAGCTCGTCGATCTCAGAAAGGTCGTCCACTACTTCGAGCACTATATCGAGCATTCGCGTCCATCGAAGCGCAGATCCTCGCCGACAACTACGGCACGGTGCTCTTCCTCGGCGAACGCGAATGCTCGCTGCAGCGCCGTAATCAAAAAGCTCCTCGAAGGAGTCGCCTTCCGTCGCCCTGACGGAAGAGATGCGCTGCGGATCGGCCGCCTTGCCATCAAGGCGGCGAAGACGTCCACTACTCGAATGCCGGCACGGTGGAATTCCTCCTCGACCTCGCCGACAACAAGTTCTACTTCATGGAGATCAACCCGCGCGTCCGGGTCGAGCACGCCATCACGGAAGCCGTCACGGGCGTCGACATCGTGCGCCGCCAGATCCAGATCGCCGACGGTGAGCCGCTAGGACTCATGCAGAAGAACATCAAGATCCGCGGTCACGCCATCGAGTGCCGCATCAACGCCGAAGATCCGACAACAACTTTCCTGCCGTCCCCGGCCTCATCACCTTCATGCACGAGCCGAGCGGTCCGCGCGTGCGCTTCGACAGCGGCGTGACGACGGGACTGACGATCGAACAGTGGTACGATTCCCTCATCGCCAAGGTCATCGTGCACGGCAGAACGCGCGGCGATGCCATCAAGATCATGGAACGCGCCCTGGGCGAATTCCGCATCGAAGGCGTCAAGACGACGATCGCCCTGCATCAGAAAATCTCGAGGACAGCTGCTTCGCACGGGCAACATCGACACCCGCAGTTCATCAAGCGCCGCATCACCCTACTACGAGAACGAACCGAAAAAGCTCAAGCTCAGGACAAGCTCGATCTCGCCGCCTCCATCAACGCGAGCATGTATTACGCATAAAGACGCATGGGAAGGGGCTGTCGCATAAATCGTGCGACAGCCCCTTTTTCGCTATATTTTTAGAAACGCTGATAAAATGAAGTCGCCCAGATTTGCGCAGATGCGCTGTATCTATAGCGGTCAACGTCAGCCAATCATGCGACGCGCTTCGCGCTTGCATTCTTGGGACGTTTTTCGCGCACGAGCCGTTGCCCAATCGCCTGCGTCCTTCGGACTTGGCTCTTGGACGGCTCAGCAGCGGTCAACGTCAGCCAATCATGCGACGCGCTTCGCGCTTGCATTCTTGGGACGTTTTTCGCATACGAGCCGTTGCCCAATCGCCTGCGTCCTTCGGACTTGGCTCTTGGACGGCTCAGCAGCGGTCAACGTCAGCCAATCATGCGACGCGCTTGCGCTTGCATTCTTGGGACGTTTTTCGCATACGAGCCGTTGCCCAATCGCCTGCGTCCTTCGAACTGGCTCTTGGACGGCTCAGCAAGGAGACATGCACCGGAGAGCGTAGCGGTGCTCGTCAGTTGTCGACGACGAGAGGACAGTGCAGATGCGTGAAGATGGGTGGCTGAATTTATCAGTGGTTCTAAAGGCACGACAAGAAAGAAGTTTTTCTCCGATGTCATCCCGGCTGCTCTACGTACTCCTCTCCGCACTTTCTGCTGCCTTTGTTTTCCATCTTCGGCAAGATGGGGCTCGAAGGGCTCGACAGCAGCGCCGCCACCGCCGTGCGGCGTCATCATAGCAATCTTCCTCGTCACGGTCAGCGATCGTGCGGGACACGTCTCTCATCTGCCCGGGTGTTCGCCGACCGCCGCGCTCTGGCATGCGTCGCCCTGAGCGGCATTGCGGCGCCACGTCACTGGCGCTTCTGCTTCATGGCGCTAAAGACCAGCGACGTTTCGCGCGTCGCCCCATCGACAAAGCTCGGCGTCGTCTTCGCCGTCCTTCGCCATCCTCATCTTCGAGGAAGAAGTCACTCTCCGCACGGCATCGGCATCTTCCTCATCGCGATCCGCGGCCTGATGATCGCGATGTTATGGAGACAACGCTGATAAAGAGCCGCCCCCGACCGAAACAGCGGCTGAGGGCGGCTCTTTTCTATTTTTCATATTCGTGCGCATGTCGGCCCAGTTTGCCTGCGGCAGAAATCCGCTACAGGCATGCTCCTGATCCCTCGTAATTCCCGCCGGCAAATTCATCGGCGCGCAGGACATCTTCGGGTAGTTGTCGCGGATTTTCCAACGAGGCGCTCATATTCTCTGCGCTCCGTCTTTTTCCGAGCGGATTTCTGCGTGACCTGCACATAGATTTTCTCTGCTTGCCGTTCCCCGACAAATCCCCTCACCGTCCGCAGTCTTGCCGATACAGACCGCGTAACCGCGGCGGCAAAGCTCAGATAGACGACGTTTTCGAAGGCTAGCCGCCACACTGTCCGGCGTATAGCCAGAGCACACTGCTGACGAAAGCGCCATATCTGCCGGATAAAACTTTTCCTGCGTCTTCAGTATTTTCGCGCCTGCGAGATCATAGCGCGCACATCGATGCAGAAGATATGCTTTTCAACTCGCTCGGATACCTGTATGCCGTTTCATTGTCGAGGTTTGCGCTGTTCCGCTTTCAGTAAGTGGAAATCGACTGCCGAGGTATTCCGACATTGGAAAACGTGTAGCAGAACGACGCGCTCCAACAGATCGATCTTGCGGATATTGCTGCGCCGTACGATGTCGGAAAAGATCGTGGAATTATGAGATATCGCGCACGATCGTATAAATCTCATCGGCTGTACTACGCAGCAGATGCGTGGCGGGAAAGACCGCCAAGACGGATATACGCCGCCAGCTCCGTGCGGACATCGAAGCTCTGCATAGCGCTGCGAGATATCGAATATTCGGCAAAGGAAAGCGTAAAGATGCGAAAAGAAACATAGCGCCCCCGTCAGATATGTGGCGATTTCCGAAGACATCATGCGGGAATTGGAGCCTGTCGCAGATATCGACATCGCCTTCTGCAGCAAAGGGAATTGACGACGCGCTCCCAGCCTTCGATCTCCTGAACTTCATCAAAGAAGAAGTATGTCTTGCCGACGGAACGAAGCGGGCTTTCGCGGCGGCGAACATCTCCGCGCCGTCATCATTTCGTACTCCATCGAATCAAAACGCATAGCTGACGATGTTCTCTGACGGAACATCGCGCTCCTGCCAATTTCTCCATGAGCATATTCAGTATCGTAGACTTGCCCGAGCGGCAGATCCGTGAGCACTTTTTACAAAAGGCGTGTCCGCACGCCATGATTTTATCTACATACAGCGGCCGTGGAATCATCGCTGTCACCTTCAAAGAATATTACCGCAAAACCTTGACAAAAGCAAAAGTTTTGGGATTATAACCGCAAAACTTACGAAGTTAGATGAAACTTTGCGAACATGGCGGAAAGCGAAGCCGCCCCGACCGAGACATCGGCTGAGGGCGGCTTTTCACTCTTCAAAACAGCGATTCCATGTGTGCCTCATCGTCCGCGACTTCGATCCTTGCGAAGGAGAGCGCGGTGTCGGGGAGCTTTTTCCGGCGAGCTGTTGGCTCTTCAGGTATTGGACGCGGTTCAGTCTAGATTCTACGAGGTTGAGGATGTGGATATTGTCGAAGCGGTTGTAGATGGACTCGCCGCCGAGACCCGTGAGAGCAAATGAGCTGCGTGTTGTTCTTCTTCGCCACTTCCATCAGCGGCTTCAGGAGATGCGAGGCGTTCGTCTGCGCGAAGGATTGTCCATGAGGAGAGACCTTGCCTTCGTTGCGCTCGGCGAAGATGTCGGTTTCGTCGCGCCGCATGTAGTGGAGCAGGCTCGCGAGGATGACGAAGGCAGACAGGAAGCCTTCGCCGCCCGGAGTTGCTTGCGACCTCGTTCCATGTGATGCGGCGCTCGCGCTGCGCTTCGATCTTGAAAAGTTCGATGTGGATGTTGGCGATGCCGATGGCGTCATCGTAAAGCTCCCGCGTCGTCGTCGCTTGCCGATGAAATCGTGCAGGGTGTCCTCCTTTTCGAGCAGATCGATGCCGCGCGCGCTGCGGCGCCTCGACCTTCTCCTCGATGCGCGTGCGGTAGCGCTTTCGTTCTCGCTCCACAGGGGCGCTCGATGCGCCAGCATTTTGATGGCGCGGCGCGCGCACTCGATACTCGAATTGCTGTCGATCTTGCCCATCTGCGCGTGAACCTCGCGCACATACTCCTGCAGGAGGGCGACGATCCTGCTGCTTTTCGTCCTCCACCATGGCGATGTCGACGGAGCAGCTTTGCCATGAGGTCGCGATACGACTGGCGTGACGGCGAGCTGGCGTAGCACCTTCTCCCGCCTCCTCGACGCATGCGAGCAAAGTTTCGAGCGGCTTCTTGAAGAAGTCCTCCTGGAAACGTCTCGATGCGCGCCGCGCTGTTGAGCGCCTGCGTCAGCTTCTCGCGCGAGCGTGTCCTCTCCTCGCAGCCCTTTCGATAACTTTGCTGCAAGCGTCCCGTGAAGCTGCGCAGGAATGCCGCGTCGGCATGGGCGAAGTCTTCCTCGAAGGCGACTTCCGCCTGCGGCTCCTCCGCCTCGTACTCCGCCAGACTCGTCAGGATGCTGTCGTAGCAGCGCTGCCGCTCCTGCCATGCCGCCAGAGTCTTCTCATGGCGGCGCTTTTGCTACAGCAGCTCCTCCTTTCGCGCCTCGTGGTCGAGGACGGGGATCGCCTCGCGCTCCAGCGGCTCTTCCTTGCCGCAGGCGCGCTTCATCTCGCGCCTGTTCTGCTCGATGCGCGCTGCTCCGCGAGGGCGATTTCCTTGTCGGCGGCGTTCTTCTCGCGCTCCTCGTCGCGCCGCTTCTTTTCGCACGCGCTGCCTCCTCGCGCTCCGCCTGCTCCCTCCTCCGCCTCGCTGTGAGGCGCGCGCCACGCCTCGGGCTCCATCTCATGCTTGCGCGACAGACGCTGCAACTCTCTGCGCCTGCTGCACACGCTCCGCCGCGAGCTGCTGCGCTTCGAGCGCCTGCTCGCGCGCGGAGACCTTTTCCGTGATCGCCTGATAGCGTGCCAGCAATGCGGTGAAGTCGTCCACCCGGCGTCTTGAGGCAGCGAGCTTCGCCACCTCTTCGCTAATGGGCAGGCAAGCTGCGCGCTGCAGCTCTTCCAGACGGCGCAGGACCTCCTCACGCCCGCGCTCCTCCGTGCGAGACGGCGAGCGCCAACTGCTGCCAGCGAGGCGCGCACCGCCTCCTTCTTCTTTTCCAGCGCCGCCAGCCGCGCGCGGCAGATCTGCCAGCCGCGCCTTTTTCTTCCAGATATCTGCCGCTGGCGTCCGTCAACTCGCCAGCTCCTCTGCTGCTGCTCGCGCCCGCCTCTTCCTCTCCAGCGCGCGCAGCTCTTTACCGCCAGCGTCTTTTCCTCCTGCCGCAGCGCCTGCAGAGTCCGCCTTCGCCTGCACGAGGGCGGCGGCGAGCGCCGCGCATCATCTTCTAGCTCCTCGATCTCCTTCTCTGCCGCACGGTAGAGCGGCTCCCGTCACCGCCTGCTCACGCAATTTGTCGCGCAGCTTCACGCCAGTTCTCGTGCTCCTGCGCCGCTCTTGCAGCTCCGCTTTTGCGAGCGCGCCGCTGCCCTTCCTTCTCTTCGAGCAGGCGGCGCAGCTTTTTCGTTCAGAAGATTCTTGTTGAACAGCATGTGAAGTGGACATTGCCGACGGGCTGTGCGCCGAGCTCTTCGCTGCGTTCCAGACTCTCGCGCGTCACGAGCGGCACGGGCAGCGGCGGTGAAGACCATCGGCGGCTCCGCTTGAAGTCGCTGCAGCTGCGCTTCCGACAGGATGAGCGCGTACGGCAGGGAAGGATTCTTCTCGCAGAGCAGAGGGTTTTCCTCCTCCGAAAGCCCGTTGCGCTTCAGCCACTCCATGCCGTAGACGAGGGGGATGCCGAGATTCTCGAGACATCTTCCGCAAGCCCGGCGGCAGGCTGATGTTGCGCCCGTGCGGAGATTTTCCAGCTCATCCCTACTTCTTCTCCTCCACCGTCAGCTTCTGCGGGATCTCGCCATCTCCTTCAGCGCCTGCAGCAGCTGCGAGGCCCTTCCCCATCGAAGAGCGCCGCGTCCGTCTCGCTTCGGTCGAGGTGCCCGAGCGCCCGCCTGCGGTGAGCAAGCTCCTCATCGCAGCCCTGCAGGGATCTGCCGCGCTCGCACGAGCTGCCGCCTGCTTCCGCCTCCTCCTGCCGCTGCATCTCTGCGGCACGCTCCATGCGCACGATCTCCGTGCCGACCTCCGCCTGACGCGCCTTCTTGCTGCGCTCCTTCGCCGCCGCTGCGGCGGCGAGCGTCGTCGAGCGCCGCCGCCAGCGCCTGCAGCTTCCCCGACTCGTACTCGCCGACGATGTTGCGCACGAGGCGCCTGCCAGCGCTCGGCATAGCGATCCTCGACGCGGCCGTAGGCCCTCGTCGCCACCTCAAAGGCGCCCTCCTGCTACGCGCACTCGACGCGCTCCTGCTCCATCGCCTCCGCCTCTTGCCGCGCCGCCGCCTCGCGCGCGTAGCTCATCCAAACGCTTCTCCGTGCTCCTTGCGCGCTGCTCCTCTGCCCCGATCTGCTGCTCGTAGTGCAGGCGCAGCCGATAGCCGAGGTAGTCGCGCTCCGGTTCCAGCTCGCGCTCCTCGGCGGCAGACATCCGGGAGCTGCACGATCTTTCAGCTCCGTCTGCTCTTTCGAGAATCCTTCCTGCTGCCGGGCAAGCTGCAGCAGCTGCCGCCGCTTCTGCCAGGCGGCGCGCTCTTCCTCGCACGCCGCCATGCGCTCCTGCGCCGCTCGCAGGCGATGCCGCAAAGCCTCGCACGCAGCGGCTTCCTCGTAGTGCCGCGCCGAATAGCGCTGGTACTCGACCTCGCGGATCGCTCCTTCGAGCGCGTCGAGCGCCTCCGCCTCGCTGCAGCTCTCATCCGCCGCCTGCCCGTCGAGGGCGGGCGATCTCTTTCATGCCAGACGAGTCGGTCGCGCATGGCGGCGGCCGCCGCCGAGCTGCGCCCGTACGCCTCGGCACGCTCCTCGATCTTCAGCGCTTCCTCCTCGAAGTGCTGGATCTTTGCCTTGCGCTCGATCTTCGAACGGTTGCCCTGATAGAGGCGCACTTTTATGCTTCTCCAGTATGCTGCGGAACTCACCCATGCGGTTCTGCTCTTTGTTCAGCTTGCTCTCGATGGCATCAGGAACCACTTCTCGACGAGCCCTTTCTCATCCTTGCAGTCGGAAAAAGCTTCGACAGCCCGACTCCTCCTCGTTGACCTTGCGGATGATGTTCTGCCATTCGCGATAGTCAATGCCGTATTCCATGAGCTTCGTGAGTATTGCTTCGCCTGCGGCACTGTTTTCATATCGTAGCTCAGAAACTTCTTCTGCGGCTGCCTGCGCAGCGTCTCGAAGAGCTGCGGCGCAGCATGGCTGCTTGAGCCGCACCTCCCGTGCGCGTCTTCTCGACGACGGGCAGATGATGTATGTCCTCCGTGCACGGCGCCCTGTACTCGCTGAGGAAGTTGACGATCTCAAGCGCCTCGCCCGCGTCGACATCACGCTGCGGCGCACCATCATGCCCGTCAGCGGGCAGCCGCCGCCCTGCTCCAGCTGCCATTCGACGAGGATGAAGGACGGCTGCGGCGTGCGGAATAGCGACGAACGGCCTGTCCTTCACATTGCGGAAGCGCCTCTGCACGAAGGGCGCACAGAGCATCTGCACGAGGACGGACTTGCCGCCGCCGTTCTGCAGGGAGATCAGCGATGCTCTCGCCGTTGAAGTGCATCGTTTCGTCGCTGATGCGGATCGCGTCATGGTTGTAATTGATATTGATCAGCCGCACCGCGCGGATCTTGCTCATCAGCTTCACCCCAGCACCGCTGAGAACGCGCGAATGAGTTGTTCTCGTTCAATAAATTCCATGCCATGAAACGATCGAGCTTGCGCCGCGTCTTGATCATCTCATCCTGCTCCACATACTCGATGAGCCCCTGTGCCTGCAAAAAGCGCAGGATGCGGTAGAGGAAGCCCTCCTTTGTCGTGCGCTGGCGCGTGCCGCGGTCGTCGGAGCGCAGCGATTCGTAGGCTTCGAGCATATCCTGATAGGCGAGCCCCTGCGCCTCCTGCTCCTCCGCCGCAAGCTCCGCGCCCTCCGGAGGCGTTCCGAGATGGAATTTTGCAGCTCGCCGACGCGGATGTAGTCGCGCGTCTTGCTGCTCGCGCCCTGCCCGTCATAAAATTCGAGCAGCAGCACGAGGATGGCGAACTGGGCGAGATAGTAGTCCTTGTCCGTCGCGTTGCTGCGGCAAAGCTCCTTCTTCAGATGTGCGCGCGTGTAGCCGAGGAAGTCATTGTCGGCTCGGGAATCAGGTGAAAACAGCGTCGCCGTAGCGCTTCACGCGGCTCGCCGCGATCCGTCCCTGCGCCTTGACCATCTCCTGCACGGGCTCGGACTCCCGTATAGGCGCGAGTAAAGCTCGCGCGCCTCCTCCTCCGCGCAGCTCATGATGTTCGAGCAGGTAGAGAATATCTCCTGACTGAGTCGCACCTCTTCTCTTTCATACGCCATCTTCGTTCCCTCCTGCACGCGCAGACCACCTCCGAGCAGCGCACGACGCGCTCGCTGCCCGCACCGTCCGCGCGCCGCGAAAAATCACAGGCGGCGCCTCGTGGAAAGCTTCTGCGCCTCGATGCGGCGGATCCTCCCGGGCGGGATGCTCGTCCGAGATGTCGAGCACCATCGCGCTCAGGCGAAAGTCCTTCGCCTCCTCGCGGATGTGAGCGCGCGCTCCGGCGCAATGCCTCGGCGATCAAAGCGATGCCGCCTTCAAGAGCTCGACCATGACGCTCGCTGAAGATATGGACGTCGGGCAGGAGCGCCGCGCGCTTCGCCTCGTCTTCTGCCGCTGCCTCGGCGAGCGCCGAGGCGCACCTCGCCCCGCGCTGCCAGAGCACCGAGCAGGAAGGTGGGGCGGGCGGCGTACTTCGCGAAAGCTTCTCCTGCTGCAGGCGCGCCTGCTCCTCTCGCCACGCCGCCTCGTCGAAGTCCACGTCCTCCGTCGTCTCTTCGTCCTCTGCCGTCCGGCGGGCGCGCTGCTCCTCCGTGACCTTGCGCGGGTTGAAGATCTTCGCGGGCGCGCGGTTGAAGAAGCGGCGCGAGGAAGATGTCGAGCTGACCGAGCGCAGCAGGTTCGCCAGCACCTTGTCGAGCTCCGTGCGCAGGCTGAAGCGCCGCACGAGGACATCTCCGCCATCTTTTCGAGCTCCGACGTATAGAGCGCCTTCAAGTCGAAGTGGCTGCCAAGGATGCGCTGGTGCTCGTCGATGACGCGCCCCAGATAGCGCTCGATCTCGCGCAGGTTTCTGAGCTCTCTGCCTCCTCGGGCAGAAGCGCCTGCACATCAACGCTGCCCGCCTCCATCTCGCGCACGCGCGACTGCACGAGCTCGCGGTAGTGGCGAAACTTCTCCTTCGTCTCGTCGATCGTCGCGAGGGTCGTCGCGCAGAGCCGCTCGTAGTCGCCGACGCGGTAATCAAGCACGTTGCGGCGGATGCGCAGCGTGCCTCGCGAGATCTTCTGCAGCTGGATCTGCATGAGGTTGAGACGTTCTTGATGTCATCGAGGCGCCTTGTCGTAGCTCTGCTTCTCCAAATGCATCTGGAAGATGGGTTCCTGAATCGTCAGCTTCAGATTGCTCTCGACCTCCAGCGTGCCGAGCACCGGCAGATTGTAGCCGTCGTCCGTCAGATATTACGAGTGCGCCGCACCTCGCTGCTACATGAACAATCCAGTTCGCCCATAGCTGACTGGGATCGCCTCGAAGCCGCCCTGTTCGAAATCGCAGCGGAAAAGTACGGCGCGCGCCCTCGTTCGACAGGACGATGTTGACGATGAAGTCGGCGGGCGCGTGACGGTCGTCGAACGACATCGCCTTTGCGGAAATGCTCTGCGTTGACGGCATCGACGAGAACACTGATGATCGTCCATCGTGCAGGCCTCTTCCTTCAGCGACTGCTCCGCGGTGTAGAGCAGAACGGCGAAGATCATGTTGGACTGCTCCGCCAAGTCTCGAGCCGCACTCGCCCAAAACGCCTTCTGGCTGCTATTCGCGAGCGGGGCGTAGAGCCCCACCGTCTTCATGCGCTTTGGGAAGCGCGGAAAATCATGCGCATTGCGCCACCCGCCTGGAACCTGCCACACATTCCGTGCTCAAAAATCTTCCAGTGCAATATCTCCTGCGGATGTGGCACCCCCTCCAGAATCTGCTGCATGGCGAGATGTCCGCCGCTACAAAATACGCGAAAAAGCCGCCCGTGATATGCGGTTCTGCTTCTCCTTCGTCTGCGGCGGCGATGCCGCGCCGCCTTTTCGAGCATGGCGCGGTACGCCGCCAAAAAGGCGCACTGTCCGCTGGCGCGGCGGAGAGCCTCGGCGAGATTTTCGTAAATGCCGATGCCCTCGTAATCGAGATCGCCGAAGTAGAGGCTCGTTTCGCCTCCTCCTTCATATACGGCTCGCGCTGACAGAAAACTCGCGAAAGCTGCTCGACGCGCTTGCCGCACCGTAGATCAAGCTGCCGACCGCCTCGCTTAGAAGGGACGGCGGCCCCTGCCCGGCAAGTGGGCGCCGCATGCTGAAAAACGTGTCCTTGTTTGCGACGGTGGTATCTTCTGGTTTCCCTATGCTGTGCGTAATAGGAAAAAGGCTCCGCCGTGCGTCGATGACTGCGCCAGTTCAGAAACCGCGCAGTGCTTCAAGACGCTCCTGCCCGCGCCCTGCAGCAGGAACTTCTCTCGCGAATCTGGGCTGCGCTCGTTGCGGAAATCTCCTGCGACTTTCTGCCCGCGATGCAGCTGCAGGAAGTGTGCAGCGCGCGCACCGCCGCCCGCTCCTTCTCATAGACGGCGGTGGCGCAGGTAATAGTCGACCGAGAGACGCGGCATCGTGCGGTGAAAGCTCTCGATATGCCGCATAGTCAGGCGCTTCTCGCTGAGCCAATATTCGAGGTGCAGCGCCGGCCGCTTGCCGTTCGTGCCACTCTTCAGCGGCCCGACGCGCCCCTCTGCCGAAACTATGATGAAGCGGTGCTGCTCCTCGTGAGCCGCCGACCGTCCTTGAGCGCTGCTCAAAGATACACGCTTCAAAAGGCTCCGCCCCCTTTTCTTGCATCCTCACGCTGCCCGCCCACAGGCTCCTTCTGTCAGTGAGACGAAGAAGCCGAGGACAGCGCCGAGGGCGGCGGGCAGACCAGCCCATCATGGCGCCGTAGAAGCGGGACGTACGCCGTGAGCATTTCATGAAAGCCGCCGAGCCGAAGCCTGCGGCATGAAATGCGTCCGTCAGCGAAAAAAGCGAGCGTGACAAAGGATCGGCTCACTGGTAGATGCTCTTTCGCCAGCCGATGAAGCGGTCGAAGAGCGAGAGCATGACGAAGACGATGACGAGCGGGATAGATCGCCACGAGGAACGGGCACGGCGAGCGCGATGATCTGCGTGAGGCCGATGTTCGACGCGCCGAAGCTGAAGAGGATGGAAAAAGGCAGCAGGCGCTCGTGGAAATCTTCTTCTTGAAGAGCTTGTGGAAGAACATTGCGGCGCTCGATGTGATGCCACAGCACGTCGTGATGCACGCGAGGATGATGATGAGCGCGAGGGCACGTTGCCCGCCGCACCGAAGAAGATGCGCACGGCTTCGGCGAGCTGTCCGCCGTTCTCCGAGTGTCCGAGAACCGTCGCGCTCGTCGCTCCGAGATAGGCCAAGGCCGTAAACGCAGGCCATGAGAATACGGTGATGAAGCCGCCGCGAGGCATGCCTTGCCGATGGTGCGCGTGTCGGTCACGCCGCGATAGCGCACGGCATTGACGACGAGCGCGCCGATGGCGATGGTCGCGAGGAGATCCATCGTCTGATAGCCGTCATCGGAATCCCTGCGCATACGGGCGCATCCGTATAAGCGCCCATCGGGCAGACACGTCGCCCATCGGCTGCCCAGAATGTGCGCAAAAAGAGAATCACAAGAACGACGAGCAGCGCGGGCGTGAGCATCTTGCCCACGCGGTCGATGAGCTTGTTCGGGTTGAGCGGAGAGGTGGTACGAGCGCCGAAGAAGAGCGCCGTATAGATGATCTGCGGGATCGCTGAGTGTCACCCGCGCCGACGAAGGGATCGTATGCCGATCTCGAAGGATACGGCGCCCGTCGCGGCATGGCGAACGAAGCGGCCCGAGTGATCAGGTAGAGGATGATGAGCAGCGCGTCGCGAACCACGGGGACGTACGCGCCTGCTGCAGGAGTTCTGCACATCTCGCCGCCCGCGAGCGCGATCGCCATGATGCCCAAAGCGGCAGTCCGACGCCCGTCGTCATGAAGCCGAGCATGGCGGGCAGCGTGTTCGTCCCCGCCGCCTGTCCCAAGGCGAGGTGGGAAGATGAGGTTTCCCGCCCCGAAAAAGACGGAGAACATCATGAGTCCCAGAGTCAAAGATCCTTCTTCTTCAATCGGTTCATTTCGCATTCCTCTCAAAATTCTCTTCCAACAGCGGCTTCAGAAACTTGCCCGTGTACGAGGGCCTTGACCTTCACGATATCCTCGGGACGGCCTTCGGCAACGATCGTGCCGCCGCCCGAACCACCCTCAGGGTCGAGGTCGATGATGTGGTCAGCCGTCTTGATGACATCGGGGTTGTGCTCGATGACGACGACCGTGTCACCGCCGTCGACGAGGCGGTGCAGGATGCCGAGGAGCTTCGCGATGTCGGCAGTGTGCAGTCCCGTCGTCGGCTCGTCGAGGATGTAGAGCGTACGCCCCGTCGAGCGGCGCGCCAGTTCCGTCGCGAGCTTCACGCGCTGCGCCCTCGCCGCCCGAGGCGTCGTCGCACTCTGCCCAGGCTTGATGTCAGCCGGGCCCGACGTCTGCAATGACCTTGAAGCTGCGTCTCGATGCGCGGGATATTCTTGAAGAACTCCACAGCTTCATCAACCGTCATGGCGAGCACGTCGGCGATCGTCTTTCCCTTGTAGCGCACCTCAAGCGTCTCACGATTGTATCGCGCCCCTTGCAGACCTCGCACGGCACATAGACATCGGGCAAAAGTGCATCTCAATCTTGATGATGCCGTCGCCGCGGCACGCCTCGCAGCGTCCGCCCTTGACGTTGAAGCTGAAGCGCCCGGGCTTGTAGCCGCATCTTCGCCTCCGTCGTCTGACTGAAGAGCTGGCGGATGGCATCGAATACGCCCGTGTACGTCGCAGGATTCGAGCGCGGCGTGCGCCCGATCGGCTGCTGGTCGATGTCGATGATCTTGTCGACGATGCTCAAGTCCCAGAAATCTTTCTTGTGCTTGCCGAGCTTCCCCTTCGCATGGTAGAGTCTTGAGGCGACGCCGCTTGTAGAGGATCTCGTTGACGAGCGTCGACTTGCCCGAGCCGGAAACGCCCGTGACGAGAATCAGTTCCCCGAGCGGGAACTTCACGCGCAAGTTCTTGAGATTGTTCGCCGCCGCGCCGGCGACCTCGATGAAATTGCCCGTGCCCGTCCGGCGGCGGCTCGGCACGGGGATGAACTTCTTCCGCGCGAGATACTGTCCCGTGACGGACTCGGCGACCTTCTTGATCTCTTCTGCCGTGCCCTCGGCGACGACACGCCCGCCATGCGCTCCTGCGCGCGGGCCGATGTCGATGATATGGTCGGCGGCATACATCGTATCCTCGTCATGCTCGACGACGATGAGCGTGTTGCCGAGATCGCGGAGATGCTGCAGCGCCGCCAAGAGGCGGTTGTTGTCGCGCTGATGAAGTCCGATGCTCGGCTCATCGAGGATGTAGAGCACGCCCATGAGTCCCGAACCGATCTGAGTCGCAAGCCGTATGCGCTGCGCCTCGCCGCCCGAGAGTGCCCCGCCGCACGCGAGGCGTCAGATAGTCACAGCTCCGACGTTCAGAGGAAAGCCGAGACGCGCTGGATCTCCTTCAAGATCTGCGCGGCGATCTTCGTCTCGCGCTCCGAGAGCGAAAGCTCGGAGAAGAATTCATCGCATTCTCGAATCGTCAGCGCCGTGACCTCGGCGATGTTCTTGCCGCCGACCTTGACGGAAAGCACCTCGGGACGAAGACGCGCTCCATGGCACGCAGGGCAGCGGCGTGATCGTCATGTAGTTCTCGTAGTCCTCGCGCATCGCGTCCGCTATCCGTCTCGCGGTAGCGTCGCGCAAGCATCAGCATGACGCCCTCGAAGGCCGAATGATGCAGCTTGTACTCGCCGAACATGTTCTCGTAGCCAAACTCGAGACTTCTCCTCGCCCGTGCCGTGGAGAAAGCTCCTGCACCTTCTTGCCCAGAGTCGCGAAACGGCGTGTCGACCGTATAGCCGTAATGGCAGAACGCCTCCATCTGGCAGTTCGCATAGGTGTTGAGGTTCTTGGAAAGCGGCGCGAATACTCCCTCGGCAAGCGACGGCGAATCGTCGGGTACGACGAGCTCGAGTCGAAACTCCATGTTGCTGCCGAGGCCGCTGCACGTCGGACATGCGCCATAAGGGCTGTTGAACGAGACATGCGCGGCGTGATTTCGGCGAGCTGATGCCGCAGTCGACGCACGCAAGTTTCTCGCTGAACATCAAAAGCTCGCCGTCGACGATCTGCACATGAGACGACGCCCTCGCCCATCTTCAAAGCCGTCTCCAAGGAATCGGCAGACGCTGCTCCGATGCCCTCGCGGAACGACGAGGCGGTCGACGACTGACTTCGATCGTATGCTTCTGTCGCCTTGTCGAGGTGAATCTACTTCGCCGGGTCGACGACCTCGCCGTCGATGCGCACGCGCAGCATAGCCTTCGCGGCGGATGTGGTCGAGAATCTTCTTGTGCTCGCCCTTCTTGCCGCGAACGATCTGCGCCATGATCAGGGAGCTTCGTGCGCTCGGGCAAAGCCTCAAAGCTTGTCCATCATCTGATCGACCGTCTGCTGCGCGATGGGCTTGCCGCACTTCGGGCAATGCGGGCGGCTGGCGCGCGAACATCAATCGCGCATGTAGTCGTAAATCTCCGTCACCGTGCCGACGGTCGAGCGCGGTTGCGGCTCGTCGTCTTCTGGTCGATGAAATCGCCGGCGAAAGTCCCTCGATATTGTCAACATCGGGCTTTGTCCATCTGACCAGGAACTGCCTCGCATGGGACGACAGCGACTCACGCAGCGCCTCTGTCCCTCAGCATAAATCGTATCAAAAAGCGAGCGAGGACTTGCCGATCCCAGCGTGACGACGACAAGCTTGTCGCGCGGGATCTCCGTCGATATTCTTCAAATTATGGGCGCGCGCGCCCTGTATGCGAATCACATTCTCCATAAAAGTATTTTCCTCCGTTTGCTGCTTCCCTCTGTTATATGGGAAAGGCGACGGAAGTTGAAAGCCCTTTTTATTAATATTGGAGCCGTTGCCGTGGTTGTATTCTAGCTAATGAAATTTCTTCCTATCACCGTCTGGCGAGGATTCTTGAAGAACCAAGGCCAGGGTCGTGCGCCTTTGAGTATGATGAGCGATTTGGCGATTTACGGGATTCTGCCATGACCTTCATCGCCAGAGCTTCATTTTCGTTCATGCTTCTTTGCCTCATCATAGTGTTCCATTGCCCAAATCTTGCCGCTTCTCAAACCGCGGAGAGCTCTTCCTCAATCTGTAGAGGAATCAGATTCTCCATTGGCAAAATGTACATATCAGCCAACAGCTTTCCTGTAGCCTGATTGTCGCCGTCCGGCACCAGAAGATCGTTGATGGTCTGATTGGCCGTCGTGCAAAAGAAGCGAGGCGATTCTCATGTTCCACAGCTTCAAAGAAGCTTCCATATAGTCGCATGAAAGAGTTCTTCGGAATCTTTGCGTGTACTCTGCTGCTTCCATGATGAATCCCTCGTTTCGCGGAACCGTCCTAGTGATTTCGTATGCCATTCTATATAGAATATCAAGCATTCTGGAATCAAATCGTCATAATAGAAAGCTTATCTCATCTACGGTAGCTGGAGCAGCATTCCTTCATCGCCTGTTTCGTGTCGTTGTACGTGCGCCGTCTGCCGTGTTCCATGAGGAATACGTCTCCCGCCTGCATCACTTCGGCGAAAAGCGTCATGCTCTTCTTCGGATGATCGACGTAATCGGGTATGGCTCTTGGCTTATGAGAAAGATTTCGTGGTGACGATCTGCTGTTGAAGAAGCAAGAGAATGCCCCGAGCACTGAGCGATGCAGCTTCGCGTCAGGCGCTGATATGTGAAATCTGAGGGCAGAGATCTGAGGTTATTGCTTATTCGGCGCTCCTGACAAGACCGTACCATATTTGAAGATCTTGCAGGCGCCTTTTCCCAGGGTACGCGAGTCCTTATCGGGAGTGTGACAAGAGGATGCAAGCGGGGGCATTCATGCTCCCGCTTGGAGCCTATTGCGTATGGATGGAAAACGACTTGTCAGCCGTTTGAGCAGAGACAGCCACCAAAGTTTCTTCAGTTGGCCTCCCGCCAATGCCGAGGCAGGGCGTTCGTGCGTCGTTAATATTTTGCTCATAAGGGAGCAGTTCCAGTGGCGAAGCGTAGCTCGTGAATTGGCGTCCGTAGGAAATCGACATTTCGAGGACGAAGAACGATAGCACGATGGATGCTGCGTATGGGCGTCAAAAATTTGCAGGGATTCACTCTCCGTAAAAGCAGAGTTGATATGTTTTGTGTGGGCTCATGGTTCATCCACACCTGAACCGAAGTCCTTCGCTGTCTGTCCCTGCGCAAACGGCTGCGGCGCGAGGCGTACCCTCGCCGGTGTGCCCGCGCGTGAACTATTTCTCATCATCTCCTCAAGGGATGAGAACTTGTTTTTCGCCCGCAAGAGTCGAATCTCGGCGTGGTCGTACATGCGTTCGCAGCAGAGCTCGTCAATCTTGATGGAAACTCCATCCGATATGCGGTTCATTTCCTTCACCATGGCGCGCACCTTGCTGCGGTCATAGTCTATGGTCATGATGCGGTCGATGTCACGTAGCAGTAGGAGGTCGGGATTGCCCTCGTTGTTGAAAACATAGCTGCGCCCTGCACCCTTTTCCAGTTCATGCGTGCTTTTGCGATTGGCAAGCTCTTGGGCGTGGAGAAAATGCCCGACGGCTCTTGTTTTTCGTCACGGCGGCATCGAGGTTGAAGTCCATGTCTGCCTTAGCCTTGCCGATGGCTGTGCTGAGGCGATCTTCTCCTCCATGAGTTCTTCCCAAATGCCGAAGCCGCCCTACATCGAGGCCTCTTCGGCCTTGCAGCTCACATCCACGCTCGTCCTGCTGTCCCGCAAAGCCTTGCTGCGAAGGTGTTTTTCCGTGATGGTCATCACGTTGTCCGAATCGGACAAATAGAGATAATATATCTCATCAATTCGCCGAGCTTATTCTGCGCCTGAAAGGCTCCTTCAAGTTCGCGATGTCACTCCTTCAATTTTCCTTATCTTCCTGGCATTCACCGCGCGAACCCATTGTCATAGACGCTTATACTGCATGGTGTTCGAATCATCTGCCACTTCTTACGGCACAAAGAACTTCGTCATATCTACGCCTTCGAGCGTCAAGAGCTGCACCTTCTTGTCGATTCGTCGGCGTAGCGCGTGAACTGCCGCTCGTGCCGACGACGCGGTGGCGAGGACGATGACAGAGATGGGGTTGTGCGCGACGGCGCCGCCGGCGGCATGGGCGGCTTTTTCATGCCGATGCGGCGGGCGATTTCGCTATGGGTGATCGTTTTCGCCGTAGGGATCGAGCAGGGCATCCCAGACTTTTGACGAAACGGTGTGAGCTTTTCCGGTGCGAGCGGCGGTAGTCGGCTTCTCCGCTGGTAGAGAGTCGAGCCAGCGGCGTAATGGTCTCTGGAATACGGGCTCTTTGTCGCGTGTGCTCCTCTTCGAGCGGCGTGGCGGCGAGAAAGTGCTGCCCGTCAGACCAAAGGCCGACGAGCGCCGTACCATCGCGCTGGCGGTCATGGAGCCGAATGGCGAGGTCGTAATGCGCTGTGTGTGCTGCATCGAGATGCTTCGCTTTCCGTACGGTGAAAATCGTTCCGTTTGAGAGGAGGTTTTCTTCGTTGTGCCGCGACAAGGAGAAATCATCTTTGGCACACGTTTTTCTTCTTATTATATCGCGGACGATGCTTGTCACGCCGAACTCGATCGTCGGGCGGCGCCGATGCGGTCGTAGCGCACGCGGTTGACGCCCTATGACCTCGTTGATCGATGCGGCTCGTGACCTTCTGCAGGGCAGTCCCACGGCGAAGATTGCACTCTCGGCGGTCAGCAGAAGTCGCTCGTGAGGACGGCGCGAGCGCGATGGCGTGGTCGTGCGTCCTGCGCGTCGCCCGCGTGGCCTCGACGCTCCGCATGTTCAGTGGGCGCGGCAGAAGTGTTGGCCGAGGTCTTGTCGGCGCCGACGCCTTGGCGAATCTCTTCGCGATGGATGGCGTCGGCCTCCTGGACTGATCTTGACGTCTCTGCCGTGACCTCGCCGATGATGCGGATGCCGAGGCGGGGCGGGGAACGGCGACGATTGACGAGATGCTCAGGGGATGCCAAGCTCGCGACCAGCCTGCGCACCTCGTCACGCTGAACAAGAGCGCAGAGGCTCGACGATCTCGCCAGAGTCAACGCAGTCGGGCAATCCGCCGACATTGTAGGTGGCTCTTGATGACGGCGGACTTGCCGAGGCGCTCTCATGGCGATCGGGATAAATCGTCCCTGCACAAGGAAATCGACCTTGCCGATCTTCTTCGCTTCGGCTTCAAAAGACACGGATGGATTCCTCGCCGATGATCTTGCGCTTCTTCTCCGGCTCGGTCACTCCCTTGAGCTTTTCATAGAAACGCGCCTTGGCGTCGACGCGGATAAAGTTCAAGTCGTACGGGCCTTCCGCGCCGAACACGGCCTCGACCTCGTCGCCCTCATCCTTTCTGAGAGGCCGTGATCGACGAAGACACGTCAGCTGCTTGCCGATCGCCTTCGAGCAAAGGCCGCCGCCACGGAGGAGTCGAGCGCCGCCCAGCGCACAGAGCGCCTCTGCCCGCGCCGATCTTCTCGCGCAGGGCTTCTACCGTCGTCTTGACGAAGGACGACATCTGCCAATCGCCCTTGCACAGCGCGACGCGGCGCACAAAGTTTTCAAGAATCTTCGTGCCGTATTCCGTGTGCATGACCTCGGGATGGAACTGCACGGCAGAGCTTTCGTGCCGCATCTTCCATAGCTGCGACGGGGCAGTTCGCCGTCTTTGCCGTCACGCGAAAGCCTTTGGGCGCTTCGGCGATGTAGTCGGTGTGACTCATCCAACAGACGCTCTTTTGCGGTACATCAGCGAAGAGCACGGACGCCCCGTCCGCAACTTGAAGCTCCGTCCTGCCGTACTCGCTGACAGGCGCTGTCTCAACCTTGCCGCCGAGTTTGTGTGCCATGAGCTGCGAACCGTAGCATATACCGAGGATGGGCACGCCAAGGGAGAAAATTTCCTCGCTGTACGTCGCGGAATCCTCCTTGTAGACGCTCTCAGGGCCGCCCGTAAAGATGATCGCCTTGGGCGCGAGCGCACGAAGCTTCTCCAGCGGGAGCGTATGCGGATGCACCTCGCAGTAGACGCTGCACTCGCGCACGCGGCGTGCGATCAGTTGGTTGTACTGACCGCCAAAGTCCAGTACGACAATCAATTCATGGCTATCCTTCTGCAAGGCAAATCCTCCTTCATTCTTCTTCCTCTTCAGTGAAGTCAGCGACGGCGGCGCGGCAGACGGCGGTCAAAGCGCTTGCCGAGTAAAGATGCTGGAGCATCTTCTGCACATCGACATTTTCTTGAAATGCAGGCAGAGCATCGCCCGCCGCATCCCGCTCGTCAAAATATATCGCCCGGCAGCTGCTCGGCGATGAGCGCCGAAAGACCCTTCTGCGGGGTTTCGCCGTGAGTCTGGCGCACCTCTAGCTCTCTTCGTAAAAGAAATACAAACTGGTGGCGGCACGGCTCCTCGTCGTCGAGATAGCCGCGCTCCGTCAAGGTGGCGAGCGCCTCTTTGATTCCTCCCTCCTCATAGCCGCGCTGTGCGAGCTTTCGCGCGAGGTGCGCCGTGCGCGTGCTCGGCACGCGCTGGGAGGTCGACCGCCTTCATCAGCGCCGTCTTCTCAATCTTCGTCCGCTGCGCTTCCAACTGCTCGCGGCTCTCGTCATTCCTCGTCAAGGGGGACACGCCTCCCATCTTTTGCTGCCGTCGCCTGCTCCGCGAGCTTTGGCACGCACCTTCCTCGATCGCGGCCGCTCGAAGCTTTTCTTTTCCAGCGCTTTCTTCGCATCCTTGCCTGGCCGAGACGCGGGACCATCGTCAGGAATACCACCGAGCCGCTCTTTTTCGATGATGTCAAAGTCGTCGCAATGTCGAGCACCGTGCCGACCGCGAGACGCCCTCGCCATACATGATGTCAAACTCTGCCGTCTTGAGAGGGAGGCGCAACCTGTTTGACGACCCGGTTTTCGTGCGGTTGCCGATCATCTCTGCCCTGCATGATCTTGTCCGTCTTGCGCACGTCAGGGCGACGGTCGAATAAAACTTCAGGGCTCGGCCACCGTTGTCGTCAGGGCTCGCCGAACATGACGCCGACCTTCTCGCGGATCTGGTTTGATGAAGACGGCGACCGTGCGCGACTGCTGATGAATCCGTGAGCTTTTCGCATGGCGCGGCTCATGAGACGCGCGTGCATGCCGGACGACCTGATCGCCCATGTCGCCATCGATTCCGCCTTCGGCACGAGTGCCGCCACGGGTCGACGACGATGATGTCGATCGCGCCGCACCGCGAGCGTCAACGATGTCAGCGCCTGCTCGCCCCGTATCGGGCTGCGAAATCAGCTCGTCGATATTGACGCCGAGCTTCTTTCCGCATGACGGGATCGAGCGCGTGCTCGGCGATCGATGAATGCTGCGATGCGCCGTTCTTCTGCGCCTCAGCGATCATGTGCAAGGTGACCGTCGTCTTGCCCGGCTTTTCCGGACCATAACCTCGACGATGCGCCCGCGCGCAGGCGACCGCCGACGCGAGCGCGACGTCGAGCGGCAGAAACTGCCCGTCGGAATCATCTCCACGTTCATGTTTTGCCGACGCCTCGCTGGCGCGTGTCGATCCTTTGCCGATTCTTTTCTCTATATGCTTTTTAAGGCGTTGCCAAAGCTTCTTCTCTATCCATAAAAGTATGATCTCCTCCTTCGATTGACTCTTCCTCCTATTATATAGAACAGCGATTCTTTACCAAGCGACAAGAAGAAACCTCTTGCCTATTGCGCAATGTACGTATTATAGAAGTGAGAGGAGCTCCACGTGAAGATTTCCGAACTCATTAAAAATTCTGAAAAAGCATCATTATTATAAAAACCAGCGGCGGGCAATCATGATGTTGGTACAGCATACGAACGAAACTATTTCAAGTCCGCGTCGCGGCAATCAGGATGCGGAACAGGACCTCGTCAACATCCTAAAGCAAGCGGAATCAAATGATGCCTGTTGCATACGGAAAAGGAGTTTTTCATGAAATGCGGTTTATCCTGCTGTTCCATCCGGAGAGACGACGGCATCTTCTTCATCTCTTTCGAGCCCTCGACGGCTGCTTCACACTGGGAGTTCCATCGCAGAAGGAATGGACATGGCTGCGGACGCAGTGAACCTCATGCTTTGGCACATGGAAGAGACGTATGCCCCATCCCCGAGCCGTCGCCTTTGCAGAAACTCAATGTCGAGCATGGCGACTTCTTGACGCTGAGTTGGCGCAGACGCTTGCCTACCGCAAACGGCACGACACAAAAGCCGTGCGCAAAAGCGCCTCCATTCCCCGCTGGCTCGACACACCGGCCACCGAGCGACAATATCAACTCTCAAACATTTTGCAAAATGCCCCTGATGCGTGAACTGCCGAGTCAATCATAAGCACGAAAAGCCGCGCCCCGACAAAGAAGCGCGGTTTCTGTCGCTATTCCTCCCCGCAAGCATCTTCTCCTGCGCGCGAGGAAGAAATTCTTCACGGCTTCGGCTGCGGGAAGCGTCATACCGTCGACGGCGGCAAGCTCCTCGACGCTCGCCGCCTTGATCTTCGCGATCGTGCCGGAAAGTGATTCCAGAGCGCCTTGCGCCGCTCAGGAGCCGATGCCCGCGACTATGGTCGAGCACGGAGACGGGGTTGCGCTTGCCGCGCAGTTTGCGGTGGTAGGTGATGGCGAGCGTTGATGCGCCTCGTCGCGTATGCGCTCGATGAGGTAGAGTGCCTGACTGCGGCGCGGCAGGATCACGGGATCGGAACTGCCCTCGGTGAAGATGTACTCGAGACTGCTTAGCTAGGCCCGACGACGGGCACGGTCAAGTGGCCTGCGCCGCGGATGATTTCAGTGCGGACGAAAGCTGACCCTGCCGCCGTCGATGATGGGGTCAGGGCGTGGCATCTTCCGCAGAGCTTGGTGTAGCGCGCTCCGTCACCTCGCGCATCGAAAGGAAATCATCGGGCTTTCCCTCGGCGCTTCGTGATCTTGAAGCGCCGATAGTCGGACTTCTTCAGCAAACCGCCCTCGAAGACGACCATCGGCAGACCGAGCGCGGTGTGCGAGATGTCGAGCACTCATGCGCATCGGCTCTTCCGGGTGAATGGCGCAAGCTCGGGTTGCGCCGAGCGTCTGATCGTTCGCTCTGCTCGATTCCGCGCCGCCTCGTCCGCGATGTACTTCTCAGCATTGGGCGAGCCATTTCGACGACATCGTGCTTCGTGCCCGCGCTGCGGCAACGACAGCGCCACCTCGCTTGCGCTCGAGCTGACCAGCGCCTCCAAAAGTTCTGTCTCATCGATGGGAAACGCAGCGGGATCTCTGCGGACGACGCTGCGCGATGAATGAGCTACTGCTTCAAGGAATGCCGTGGCTCGTCCGTCTCCTCCTCACTGCCCGAGCGGAAGTGCTCGCGCCGACCATCTTGCCGCGCGATGAGAAAGACCATGACGACCGCACCTATCTCGATCGCGCCGTGCCAATGGCATCCTGGTCGCCCGATCCCGTCACGATGTTCTGCTTCTCCGCCACCTTGCGCACGGCGGCGATCTGATCGCGCAGACGCGCCGCCCGCTCGAAGTCGTAGTCCTCCGCCGCCTCCGTCATGCGGCGCGAAAGCTCCTTTCTCCACCTGCTCCGTCCGACCCTTCGAGGAACAGGCAGACTCGCGGATCATCGCGCCGTACCTCCCTCCTTGTCGACCGGCTCCACAGCACGGCGCAAGACAGCGCTTGATGTGATACCAAGCATGGCCGCTCGACCTTCATGTTCTTGCATGTGCGCAGCGGGAAGAGTCTCTTCAGGAGTTTCACGCTCTCGTGCATCGCGCCTGCCGACGTATAGGGGCCGAAGTAGCGCGAGCCGTCTTTCGTGACGCGCCGCGTGAACACGACGCGCGGATACTCGTCGGCCAGTGTGACCTGAGGTACGGATAGCTCTTGTCATCCTTGAGGCTGATGTTGTAACGCGGGCGGTGCTTCGATGAGGTTGCGCTCCAAAATCAACCTCGACCTCCGAATGTGTGAGAATCGTCTCGAAGTCGGCAATCTTCGCGACCATGGCTCGACCTTCGGCGCTTGGTGCTTGCCGCTCTGGAAGATGCCGCGCACGGTTCTTGAGGACGACGGCTCTTGCCAACATAGATGATGCGCCCCTTCGCGTCCTTCTTCACTGATGTGGACGCCAAAGAACTGCAGCAGCCTGAGCTCTTCCCACGGTTCCGTCACTTGCTTCCCCTCACCTTCCGCGTGCGTTGTTCCAGTAGCTTGACGCGATATTAGCTCGCCGCGCGGCCGAAATTCTGCCGCGGCAGAGCTTCGCGGACATTGTGCGCCGCCCTTACAGCTGACAGCCAATCGTCTCTTCCTTCGGGCTTGACTTCGCGGACTTTCGCAGAACCTGACGCACACGTCGCTTTGGTGGACATTCGCGCGCCGCCCTTCACGAGTGCCGCAAATCAGTCTGCGCCGCTTCGGGCTTGACTAGCCCGGACCTTTCATCATAGCACTACATAAACTACAACATTAGTGAGCGTGATCATGGGCTGGAAATGCTGCTCACTCTGCATCGTGACGCCAGCGTTCATCGACGCTGTCGTCAGCTGCGGCGGGCTGGTCTCCATCCCGCGCTGATGATGACGCTGCCGCTCCCAGAAGTGCTCGGCACGATTCAGGGCGGCTGCCGTCATGGGCATGCTGCACGAGCTTCATATCTCCTTCATCAAAGAGCGGCGGTCGACAGAAGCTCATCCGCCTGCTCTTTTCCCATCCCACGCTCCTCGGCTCCCGCCGTCGAGCGTGCTCTCATCGTGCAACGGTGCCGCCCGACTCCCTCGCGCTCCTCGTCACGTCGTCGTGCTCGCACTCGTGCTCACGGCATATTCCGCCGCGACTGGGACGCGAGAACAGAAAGTACCGTGGCATGACACGCCGCGTTCTCCCGCTCTCCGCCGTCGTCGCGCTTCACGTCGGCTTCTACGACGCTTCTTCGGACGGGCTACGGCTCCTTCTTAGCTCTTCGCCTTCCTGCTCTGTGGGCCCCGATCTTTCTCGGCGCGGCGGCAAACGCACGCGCACTGAATTTTGCGACAACGCTCGCCGCCGTCGTGCTGCAGCCTACTTCGGTCTCGTCGATTTTCAGCCGCGCCATCCTGACGGGCATATCCGCGATCGTCGGGCGCTGCGGCGCGCGTCGCTCATCAAGAAGGAAGCTCCCTGCGTGCGGCGCGCTTCATCGCCGTGACGACCGTGCTCATCGGCAAGCAGCTCTTCGACCTGCTGGCGTCGACTGGAGGATTCCCACATGATGCACGCAATCATCGACATCGGCTCCAACACCGTGCGCATGGCGGTTCTGCAAACTGGGCGACAGCGCCGTGGGCGGAAATCATGCGAAGAAAAGGACACGACTGCGGGACTTCGCCTGTCGTATGCATCGACAACGTGCTCCGAAGATACGCGGCATCGTCGGCTCGTCTACGCGCTCGAAAGATTTCAAAAGTTCCCTGCGGCGCGTGCGTCGAGAGCGTCTCGTTTTCACAACGGGCGCTCTGAGGAACGCCGCGAACAGCCGCGAGGCAATCGCGGAAATCAAAAGCACGCACAGGACTGGACATTGCGTAATACGCGGCGAAGAAGAAGCGGAGCTTGACTTCCTCCGGCGACGCATTTCTTGACCTGCTGAAGAAGTTGACCGCTCTCGACGTGGGTGGAGCAAGCACGGAGATGGTTCACTACAAGGCGCAGAAAATCGTGCGCAAGACGAGGCCTTCCCGTCGGCTCTCTCTACCTGCACACGAAAGTGCGATGAAAGAGCTCTGCGGCACCGTCTCGCGAGGAAGTCGCGAAGATGCGCACGGACGCCGCCGCATCCTCGATTCCGCCGCAGTTGCAGGACCTGCAGGGCTTCCCGCCCGCGGCATCGGCGGCACTTTCAGGGCGCAGCGGCGCTCTCGCCGCCTTCTTTTTCCGCCTCCGGACGGCGGTCGACGATCGCCACGCGCGGCAATCGATGCGCTGCTCGCGCGCTTCCTGCGCGTGCTCGCTCACAGAAGATGGCGCCGTGCATCTCTCGTGCGCACCGTTCCGACCGCACGCACATCAGCGCGTTCGGGTTCCCTGTCACCGCCGGCCTTCTCACCGAACGCTTGCACTTTTCTTCCATCGCCTACAGCGACTCGGGCGTGCGCGAGGCTACATCTTACGACCGCATTTTTGAAGCGAATCAAGCAGGAGAACGATGAATCGAAGGAGAGACATGACCGATGGCAAAAACAGGCAAGGCGGCAGAAGACACGGACAGTCATCCTCGAACGCCTGAGACGCGAGGCTTTTCGAGTGAAGCGGCCTCGAAGACATGCGTTGCCCTCCGAGCGAAAGAACCACCGACAGACGACAGCGATGGCTCTGAGGATATAGACGAGCTGGACGAGCTGGACGAGCTGGACGAGCTGGACAGGCTGGACAGACTAGACGGGCGAACCGACACGAACGGCCTTGACACGACAGAGATATCAGCAGAAAAGACAGGGCACAGGCAGAAAAAGACGGCATCGAGGAAAGAACGCCGAGCGCGAAGCGCGGCCGCGCCAAAGAGCCGCCAACTCTTGCAGGAATTGCTCGCAGACGAGGAAAAGCGCAGCGAGATGGCGTCAGGTGAAGAGGTGAAGCCGCCGCGCGGCGGCTTCCTGCAGGGGCTTTTCGAAAAATGGCTCTCGCCCGAAGGCCGCATGGGGCAAAAGCTCTTCGTCCTGCACCTCATCGGCAGTCTCGTCGCGGCGGCAGGCCTCGCCGCGCTCGTCACGGGTGTGACGGCTGCCGTCCTCCTCATGGCTCGGCGCAGGCCTGCATGCCGTCGGAAAATATCTCGCGTGCTTCGCCGCCATCCTCTCATCAGCGTGCCCCTCGCTCTTCTGCTGATCGTGTCTTGCGCGGCCATGCGGCGCTGGCACGACCGGCTCGGCGGCGATACAGCATGGCTCATCGCCGTCATCTGCCCGCTCATGATCCTCGCGCTCGCCGAAGAGTGCTCGTCACTGCTCCCTCTTCCTGGTCTGCCGCCGCTGCGCTCGCCCCGATCATCTGCTGCTCAAGAGCGCCCTCGCCCTAGTGGGGCGCGGCACTGCCCTGCTCATCCTCCTGCACGTCTATCTGATCTTTGCCGAAGGAGAGTTTTCGAGCAATGCTTCTGGCTCACCCGAGAGCGCCGCTGATTTGCGCCCCTATATCGCGGAGCGCCCCAGGAGGACTATCCGTTCTTCCTGCGCATGTCCAACTCAAGGGCAGGATGAACCGCAAGCGCTTCACTGCGCCTGCTCTTCCTCCTCTTCTTCGTCTCGCTGCTCGTCTTCGACCGTGCCGAGCGGCGGTAGCGCCTGCCGCAGCCCTTGGCACCCGGCGTCGTCATCGCTGCAGCATCGGTCTCACTGCGCCCTCGCTGCCATCCTGCCCATCGGCATCGTCACACGGCGCTCTGCACGACATCGGCCCGGAAGCGGCTGGCTCGCGGGCGTGCCGCTCGTGCTCACGCTCGCCTTCATCGCCTGCCTCGCGTTCTTCGACGGCGACCTCGCCTCCTCTCGCACGCGAACCGCCTGGTCTCGAGAATCACCGCCGCCGCCTTCGCCCTCGAAATGCATGAAGTCTTCTCCTGCCCGCCGCCCCCGTCTTCGTCGTGCCGTCCCGTGACCGTCAACGAATTATGGCGAATCGACGCTGGAGCGGCGGCGGTAGGCAAGAAGCACAAACCCTTCATAAAAAGCTCGTGCTTCTCGCACAACATGTCACAGTCCTCATTGTACTTTATGCGCATGACCCTTGACTCAGCCGGAAGATGATGCTTCGCCCGGCAATCAGGCCATCGGAGTTCCTGCCAGCTCCTGGTTGAGGACGAGGAGTGCCCATCCGCTTTCTTCCAGCTCGCGCCGCTTCCAACTGAAAGATCCACTTCGTGATGCCGTTCTCAGATACTGGCGTCCGTCGACAGCACGATCGGCTCGCTTGGGCAGATGACGCAGCGCCTCGATCGCCGCCGTCATCTCCATGCGGTTGTTCGTCGTCGAAGGATTGCCGCCAGCAGCGTCTCCATCTCCTCGCCCGGACGCACGATGCGGTACCGCCAGTCGCCCGGCCCATCCGAGTTCGAAGGCACGAGCCGTCCGTATAGACATGGCAGAGCGTGTCGTCCCCGCTTCATTCACTCTGCCGCCCATTGCGGCGCTTTTTGCGACGGGCGACGGCGCGTCGGCGCGGCTTCGCTTCATCGAAAGAGCGACAAAAGCTGCGCCGCGCCAAGCCAGTGCGCGGGCTTCCTCCGTCAGAGCTCTTCGAGCGTGCGCCGCGAAAGCCCCTCCACCTGTGCGCGGCATTCCTCCATGTAAGAAAGATTCCGTCGCACGTCCGCACGCGGCATATTTTGAGTAGCTCTGTATTCACACCCGACCTTTTTACTATGAAAGTCCAAAGTAGGCCCGAAGGCGCAAACTGATTGGGTAACTTCGTTAAGGGGCGCACAATGTCCTGGGTGGACGTTTGTGCGTGTAGTTTCACTTCTTCCGGAAAGCCGTTCCGTCATACTTGCGTGATCCTGCTCTCTATAGGACATCGCTTGCTGCCAGTTCGACCTCTTCCTCTGCAACTCCGGCACGTCCATGCAGGGGAATACATCGTAAAGAACGCCTCCAATTCCCTCTCCATATTCTGCTGCAGCAACTGCAAAGGACGACGATCAGGGCGCCCGCCCACGGAATCTCTCTTTTCAAAGACAGCGAAATACGCGCCTCAGTTCTTCAACTTGATGGAAGTCGGCGGAAAACCCCTGCGCCAGCAAATGATGGTTCATGAAGACGCGCCGTCCGTCCATTTCCATCTTGAAACGGATGAATCCTGACAAACTCCCGCATGAAGCCATGCCGCCTTTTCGAGCGGATCGGCAAAATCGTCATGCTCCATGCGATAGGCGAAATCCTTCATCGCCTCCCACACCTTTGCGCGGATTCGGCGCTGCCACCGCGACATACTACGGAATATTACGATAAATGCCGCCGGCGCCCGCGCGCGACGACTCTTTCATGAATGTCGCTAGATGATGCCTCCGTCAGAGGAACGTGCCGCTTCGCAATCCTTGACAAACTGCCGCCTTCTGCGTGGCCGCACCTCATCAATTCCGCAGTGTCGTTTCCGTCAGAACAATCTTGTCGGCAAGAATCATCTTCGTTTTCAATCTAAAGGTCAGGGTGTTTCCCTCGATGGAGTCGAATCGTGCGTAAATTCCACGAGAAAATTTTTCTTCCCCAATCCTCCTTCTCAAAAGTCGCTGAGTTTGGGAAAGACCTCATAGCTCGATCTTCTTCTCCAACTTTATCACGCCTCACCTCCGTCTCTTGCATCTCACAACTCAGACATATCTCCCATTGGTTTTCATTTAGGCAAAACAACCAATTCATTGCTTCTCCACAAATTTCCCCCAACTCCTGTGGATAACCAGTGAATGATTGAGCGCATTTCAAAAGGTTTATCCACAGAGTCACCTATCCACATATGTATAACGGCGATTTTTACTTTCAGGGCTAGTCAAGAGACAAAAATCGTGTATAATACATTTATGTTCAACCAATACTGCTCATGTAACTCGGTTGGTTAGAGTGTCACCCTCACATGGTGGAAGTCGAGGTTCGAGTCCCTCCGCATGGCACCAGAGATCTTCGCCGCTGCACTCGCGCGTCGCGCTCTTATATCCGACAGGCTTTGCTATCGCTTGCGCCGCCCGATGAGACGAAGCGCCTGCCGCACGGTCTGCCTGAGATTGCGGCACGCCGTTTCTTCCTCCATCGCTTCTGCGACCGTCATCGGCAGGGTGGAGAATCGGAAGTAAGCGTCAATGCCTTCTTCGTTCACCGCCTCGGCATCGGGCAGGGCGCAGCCGCACAGCGCAATCGCCTTGAGGTTTCGGACTCTTCATCTTGGCGAGCTTGGCGACGCCGACCAGCGCTTTTCCATCGCGGTCTCGCCGATCCATGCGCCCTCTCACGTCAGGAGGATGTCTGCGTCCGCAAGCGCCTTCTCTATGCCCAGAGCGTCGAGCACGAGCGTGATGCCGGGCTTCAACTCCGCCTTGAGAGACGAGTGAAAAGCGAAAGCGAGCCGCCCGCCGCTCCCGCGCGGGCACCTGTACGCCCTCGATGCCGGTTCCCTTTCCGCCAATCGGCGAAAGCCGGATCGCCGCATCCATTTCTCGACGATCTCAGGCATCGCCCTTCTGCGGCCCGTAGACATGCGAGCAGCCAGGGCCATAGAGCGGATTCGTCACGTCGCGGGCGACGTGGATGCGGCACTCCTGAGCGCAGGATGAAGCCCCGCAAAGATCAATGCGCCGCACGGCGGCAACATCGCCGCCCGTCGCTTCCAGCCTTTCCGCCGCATCGAAAAAGTGCGCCGAGCGCCGTGAGCATGCCGAGTCACGCAGTCGTTCGTCTCACTGCCGCCGATGCCGATGATGAAGTCACGGCGCGATCGATGGCGGCGAGCATGAGTTCGCCGATTCCGTACGTCGTCGTGCGGCGAGATCGCGCTCGTCTTCGGGCACGACGCGATCCTGCCGCATCTGCCATTTCGATGACCGCCGTGTGCAACTCGGGCAGGAAGCCCAGCGGCTCGACGGGCTTTTCAAGAGGACGTGACGGCGAGGCGCACGACCTCGCCTGAAAGTCCCTCGACCAGCGCATCGACCGTGCCCTCGCCGCCATCCGCCAGCGGAAAGACCTCCACCTCAGCTGGGAACACCTCGCGTGCCGCCTGCGCCGCGTCTCGCCCGCGTAAGAGAGACTTCCTGAAGAGATCAATCGCTACGATGATTTTCAGCGGTCAGCGTCATTTCGCTTGTGGTGCCCTTCGGCTTGCGATCGCTGATCTTCTTGTGGGGCGGCACGGGCGCACGATAGCGTTCGCCGAGGCGACGATGCGGTTACGGTCCGTCGGGCTCGGAAAGTCCTCCCTTTTCCACATCGCGCTGCATACTCGTCTTGGTCGGCTCGAACGCATCGATTGAGGCAATGCCCGTTGCCACGAGATCCTTCTCGAAGACTAAATCCCCATCGCCTTGCCGAGCGCCTCGACCTCACGGATCAGGCCGAGGGCCGATGTCGCGCACCGCGCGCTTGCTTCTGAGCGCCTCGCTCGTCGCATCGTGATAAAGCCCTGCCGCGCCCATCGGCGAGCCAGCCGAACTTTCGTCAGCGCATCGCGGCGGATGTCGAGCTGTAGTGTCCGCGAGATGTCGGCATCCTGCAGGAGCTTTTCGAGCGCCTTTCGCCTTCGCCTCAAGCGCTTCGCCTGATCGGGACGGAAGCCGAAGATCACGCGCAGGATCTTCTGCAGCTGCTCAATACGCCCAGCGCGCTGAGATGCCGAATGATAGATGCAGCCGTCGAGCACAGTCGCCCGGCAAAGTCCTGCACCGTGACCTCGCCCATGCCGAAGACGTGAAGATCGGAATGATGAAGCGTATCGGGGCCTGCCGCACGCTTCGCGAACGCGATGGCGTCGGGAAGCGCGTAATGCTACGGCAGACGAAGAGCACATCAGGCGTTCATCGTAAACCTCCGCCGTCTACGCCTTCACGTTCTTGATAGGGCTGTGCCTCGGTGCGCCGACTCGATCGTCAGACCGTCATGCGAAGAGCCTCAAAATTGCCTGCCGCGTGCAATCAACGTCATCGTGCCCGCGAGCGCGAGATAGCGCCGAGCACCCGCGCGTGCCGCCCGCGCCGGGCATCGCAAATTTCATTGTAAAATGCCTCCCTCCGTATAGTAGGACCTGCGCAAACTCGCTGATTATATCTCGTCATCCAAGAGAAAATCAAGAATATACATTGCGGATTCCGTTTGAAATCCTTGATGTTTCGACTTGTCCATCGTCGAAAGCGTCTTCTCGTACTGATCGGGAATCGCGGCAAGGGCACGCAGTTCGCGCTCTCGCGTCGCTTCTTCCAACGCCGTGGCAGCCAGCGAAATATTGCTCGCGATCGGTGCGCTGCGCCACGAAATCCACCTCCATCCGCCCGATCCTGCGACGCCGACCGTATAACCGCGCCGCAAGTTCCAAATAGACGATGTTCTCAAAAATATGCCCGTAATCGCCGTCGCGAAAAGCCCAGCAAAGCGTTGCGGATGCCGTTGTCGACGATATAATATTTCTCCTGCGTCTTCAAATACAGCTTTCCCTTGATGTCATAACGCGGCGCACGATAAAAGATGAACGCACTCTCCAATGTGTGCAGATAATTGTCGATGGTATATGCTGCGCCTTCCTTCCGGCTCGTCGGACAACCGCTGATGCGACTGCTCGAGCAGGACTGCCGATATTGTCCGCGAAAACAAGCATGTGCGAAAAAGGGCGCGGATCGCGCACAGCACTCGCTTTCCGAGCGTCTTTCAGCAAGACCGTAGATCGATCCCCGACAAAAAGAGTTCGATCGTCTCATCCTGCTGCGGCAGCCGGGAATCGCGGGCAAGCCGCCGTAGCGCAGGTACTGCGCGGCAACGTCGATCCTTTTTCACCCTCGGGCGGAAATCCATATACTCGCGAAAGGACGGCGGCATCTGAATCTCCACCTGCTCCCGCGAAGCGTGAGATATTTCCGAAGAGCAGCTTCGCGTTCGACCCCCGTGATGTAAATGTCGGCGGCGCCCTCGACAAAAACGAATTGATCGCCTTTTCCCAGTGCTCACCTGCTGCACTTCATCGAGCAGCAAATACACCTGCTTCTGTGTACCGATTTCTTCCTGCACCCGCCGATAAAGCTGCCGATAATCGTGAACGTCATCAAACATCATGGACTCGAAATTCGCTGCGGATCACTTGCTCTTGACGCACGCCATCCTGCAGCAACTGCTCCGCCAGCATGGTGAGCAACGCGTGGATTTTCCCGCGCGTCTCATGCCTGTGATCACCTTGATGATGGGTTGGCGCACAAACGCGAGCAGTCCGATCTAAGTATAGTTTACGAACAATCATGCTTTTATCACCTTTTTCATTATACTGATAAAACTTTTTATGTCAATAGTTTTTCAATATACTAGAAATATATGACAACTTTTCTCCTTGCTCATATTTTCCCTCTTCCTGCTCTTGGGAAAATCCAATTCTTTATGGTATAATGAAGCAAGTTAGATAATGCAGGAGGCTTTTGTCATGGGAGAGATACCACAGGCCGCTTGGGTCGTCATATCGATCATCGGTTTTTTCGTCGGTCAGTACGTCGTCATGGCGGTACTACACCATTTCGGCTATTCCATCCGCGTGCTTTCCTCCGGGAAGATGAAGAACCTGTTCGTGCTGAGCTTCGCCTTTCACGATGCTCGCCGCATGGATGCCCGTCGCCGTGCTCTGGATCTTGGGGCCGCGCTTCGTCGAAGCGACGGGATATCCGCATTCCTTCATCGCGATCACGGCAACGGCGCTGACGATCACACTCCTCTACATCGCGTGCCGCCGCACGGAAGGCGCTGTAGAGATGGTGGATGAAGAGGAACTTGCCGCCTTCGAGGCGCGGGCGATCGCGCGCGCGCGCGAAGAAAATGAAGCGCGACGCCATGATCGCCAAAGGTCAGAGCGCTGCAGCGCTGACAGACGCACTGCAAAAATACGGCAGAGGCTTTGCACAAAAGCCCCTGCCGTATTTTCATCAAACGCCATGATGCCTGCTCCAAAGTCGTAGAGAATGTCGTCAATATGTTTCCGTGCCGATGGAAGGCGAATCGTGCGGGCGCGATGCCAGCTCTTCTTCAGTTCCTCCTCGTTCATCTGGGAGTGCGTCGTGCTTGCGGATGGATGACGACGACTTTCACGTCGGCAACATTGGCGAGCAGGCTGAACACCTCGGGGTGGTCGATGAACTTCCGCGCCGCCTTCGCCGCCGCCCTTGACCTCGAAGGTGAAAGATGGAGATGCCGCCCTGCGAGAAGTAGCGCTCGTACGAGCGCGCAGTCGGGATGCGAGGCGAGGCGCGGGATGGTTGACCTTCTCGACCTGACGGATGCTTTTTCGCGAGAAATCGACGACCTTCAGGCGTTTTCCACATGGCGCTCGACGCGCAAGCGAAAGCGTCTCAGACGCCCTGCAGCAGGAGGAACGCGTTGAACGGCGAGAGCGTCGCGCCCGTGTCGCGCGCAGCAAAGACGCCGCAGGTAGACGGCGAAGCAGCGGCGCCGACGTCGCGTCGCGAAAGGAAAGCCCGTGGTAGCTCGCATTTCGACTCGACGAGGCCACGAAAGCGTCCGGACGCCGCCCAATCAAACTTGCCGCTGTCGACGACGATGCCGCCGAGCGTCGTGCCGTGTCCGCCGATGAACTTCGTCGCCGAATGGACGACGATGTCGGCGCCGATGCTCGATAGGGACGCAGCTGATACGGCGTCCGCAAACGTCGAGTCGACGACGAGCGGAATGCGTGCTTGTGCGCGACGGCGGCGACCGCCTCGATGTCGACGAGGTTCGCGTTCGGATTGCCGATGGACTCGATGTAGATGACCTGCGTGTTTTCCCGGATCGCCGCCTCGCAGGCCGCCGCGCCGCCCGCGGATCGACAAACGTCGTATCGATGCCGAAATCCTGAAGGTGTGCTCAAGGAGATTGTAGGTGCCGCCGTATGAATCGTCGCTTCTGCGACGTGTGCTGTCCCGCATGGACAAGCCCCTGCAGCGCTCGTCGTCCGGCCGCTGCGCCCGGACGCAGGCGAGCCGCCACGCCGCCCTCAGCGCCGCCACGCGCTTTTCCAGCACGATCCTGCGTCAGGTTCGACGGGCCTGCCGTGTTGCCCGGCATCCTTCAGGCTGAGCGATCCGCTGCATGCGCAGTGCGGAACCATACGGCGTCGTCTGATAGATCGGCACCGCGCGCGCGTCCGTCCGCGAGGTCCACCTGCTCCTGTCCGACATGAAGCTGCGGGGTTTCAGACCCTTACGCTCTTTCGCTCATAAAAATCTCCTCTTTCCCGGGACTCCCCGTAACAGCAGAAAAACATACTGCAGTTCATAGGCTAAGATGATTATAGCACAATATCATACTTTGTCAATAGGTTTATAAATTAACATGCGTAAAAGAAAACGCGCCTCTCTACCTGTTAAAAATTATCTTTGCTCTATGGGAAGGTTCCATATCGTTAGCGTCGAAACGAGTAGGGGGAAAGATGCAGTTTAGGCGGAGACCTGGGTCTCTTATCAGCTCGAGACAACGCACACAAATATGCTGACTTGAACAGGGTGTTATAATGGGACAACGCACAAATATGCACGACACTGCCCTTGTCAGGAATCATTGCTATTTATGGGAAAGGAATATGCTGCTTGTTTAATTTTTCCTCATTATCCATGCGGATGAAGGTGTCTTCTTAATGATCGGCACCTCTCGCATACAGTCCTGTGCATCACCTTGCTGTGGACACATACTCTGCTCGCAGAGTCGGAGGAGCAACTGGCGGACTACCGCACGCAGCTGCAGCACGAGCGTCGACGTCTCCCCTGAAGAACGAGACAGAAATCGTCGTCAGCATGATCGACAAAATTTATCAAGGCCAGCGGGCAGGCGAGCTCACCGAGACGCAGGCGAAGAGCTCGCCGCCGACGTCGTCGCGACCTGCGCTACGACGATGGCGAAAAGGCTACTTCTGGATCGACACGGAAGAGGCGTGAACGTCGTCCTCCTGGGCGCGGCGATCGAAGGAAAGTCCCGCATCGATCTCGTCGTCAACGGCGTCCACTTCATTCAGAGATGCTGAAAAACGGCAAACAGACGGGCGGCGGCTACCGATCTGTCGTTTCTAGCCGGGCGAAACGGCGCCACCCAAGCGCAATTACACCACGACGTTCGCGCCCTACCACTGGGTCTTGGGCACGGGCATCTGGATCGACCAGATCGACAAACGTCGCGGCACAAAGGAAGTCATCGATGCGAATCTCTACGAGAGTCTGGGCACGACGGTGCTCATCTCGCTCTTGATCGAGCTTCTGTGCATCGTTTTGGCGATCTTCTGCAGCAACGGCTGGCAAGCCATCGTCCGGGTGACGGAGCGCCTTGACGCTAGCCGCGGGCGACTTCCGGCTGATCCTCGCTCGAAGTCAAGATCCAGAGCGAAGATGAGATCGGCAGGATGAGCAAAGCCTCGACACGCTGCAGCTACAATGTCCGTCACATGATGAAGCAGGCCATCCAAGCGGCGGAAGAAATCGCCCTCGCCGTCCGGCAGCTCAACCAGAGCGCCGACCAGTCCCGCCACGGTCAGCTCCCAAATCGCGGCTCCATGTCGAGGTGGCAGGCTCGATGCAACGAACAGTTTGCCGAAATGGATCGCGCGAGACCCAGATCGGCACCCTCGAGACAGCACATGAGCGCTTTCGCCGACAATCTCTCGCAGACGGTCGGCGCCGTCGGAGGACGAACACGCAGCGGCGCGAGGGGAGCGACACGGGCCGATAAAGCCGTGAAGCAGATGCAGCGCATCAGCGCAGTCCGTATCCCATTCCGCCGAAGTCATTTCCGTCCTCGGCAAGGTCCGACAAGATCGGCACGATCGTCGACGCCATCTCCGCCATCGCCGGGCAGACGAACCTCCTCGCACTCAACGCCGCCATCGAGGCGGCGCGCGCAGAGCGAGCACGGACGCAGTTTCGCCGTCGTCGCCGAGAAGTCCGAGCTCGCCGAGCAGTCGGAGCATCATCGCAGGCGAGATCACCGAGCTGATCCCTCGATCCGGAGAAGGCGCGAAACGCCGTCGAAGTCATGCAGGAAGGCGCGGCACTGGTACAAGGCGGCACGGAGGCTGTCGGCGCCGCCGGCCACACCTTCAAGGAAATCGCCTCCATGGTCGAGCCGCGTCACCGCTGAGTCCAGCTCCATGGGCGGCCGTGTCCTGAGCGAGACAAAGCACGCGCAGCGTTCGCGATTCCGCACGAGTCCATGAACAAGATGAGCCGCAGCGTCGCGGACGAGTCGCAGACGGTCTCCGCCACGACGCAGGAGCAGACAGCCGCCGTCAGCAGATCGCTGCCGCGAGCGGACGCTGCACGGATGTCGAAGGCAGTGCGGAAGCCATCCGTCATTTCAAGGTGTAACAAAGACTTGCAGACAGAAAAATCGCCGTCCGGCGGACGGCGATTTTTCTGCCTCTATTCACACGATCCGCAGAGCACTCTTTCTCAGAGATGATCGAACGGCTGTCCGGCGAATCGTCCATCGGGAACGCGCGCGCGTAGCGGCGTTGCCGCTTCGATCGCCTGATGTGCGAGGTCGATCGAGAGGCCGAGCGTCCTCATGCACTGGTCCGGGATTGTGGAAGCCGGCGCCGTTTTCCAGCTTCGACGTAGTCCCAGTACCACTGCGCTTCGCGAATCGGCTCACGCGCGGGGGCGAAGCTGCTCGTCCGTCGCGCCAGCTTCTGCCGCCGCCTTGATGGCGAGATGTGCCCTGTGACGCACGTGATGCCCGCCGTCCTCTGCAGCTTGAAGGTGTTGTCGTGGATCGTCTTGACGCGTGCGATGAGCACTTCCTTGCTTTCATCGTGGCGCGGGGCATGCGTCCTCGACGTACTTCAACGGGCTGGAAATATAATGCGACGTGTACTTCTGCCCGTTCTTGCGCATAGTACGGCATGTGGCGGTCGATGCAGGTGGCGCCCGCGTCCGCATGGACGCTCGTCTTTCAAACATCGTAGTCGGGATGCTGCGCCTTGGCATCATCGCGCCCGAGTCAGGGATGCTTCCAGTCGCCCCTATGAAGCCGCCCGGCAGATCGGTGCGCTTGTAGTACTCGTACATCTGCTTCCGCCGTGTAGCCGTTGTCGCGGGGAACACGACGCGGCCCTTCTTCGCCTGCTCGAGTAATACTCCGTATGGCACTGGCCGCAGACGAGGCGCGCTTGTCGTTGTCGCTGAGCTCGTCCCATGTCTTTGCCCCAGTTGCGCTCAGATCTTCGATCTGCGCAGGAATGACGGACGCAGCTTCATCGTCTTGACGTCGTGGCATGTCGCGCAGGCGATCGAAGCGTCGTTCGGCGCCGATCAGCCAGCTCATGAAATCCTTCAGCGTGTAGTCCCAGCCCATCGTGTCGAAAAAGGCGTCCTTTCGTATAGGCGCTCTTACAGGGTGATGCAAGGCCGACTGATTGACCTTGGTCGTGCGCAGCGAGTTCTTGACGTCCTCAAGCGCGTAGACATAGCGCGCGGTCATCGATCATACTGCAGGGAAAAGGCAGCCCTTCCAGTTTTCGATCATCTCGGGTTCGTCCGCGAGGCCTCGAATGGACGCCCGGACTCTCATAGCCCGTCAGGGGTCGGCGAGATCGCTCGCCGTCATCTGATACGATTCGTATTCGGCGGATATGCCTCGCCAGAAGGCTTCCATGCCGAGATGGGCATTGTTCTCCGTCGGTATCTGAGCGAGCTTGACGGAACTCGATGGCTGGGCGATGCCGATGCGCGATGAGCGAAACCGAAGAACGCAACGCAGACGACGATGACGCCCAGCAAACACTTTTGCAGCTTACTCAACTTTGATCCCTCCTTCCAGGTGATTGGAGCCATGTGCCACGCTCCTGTGGCACTTCAGGCAATCGGTATTGGCGTCCATCGGACCTGCGTGGACGACTGCCATCGTCGCGCTGTGGCAGCGCAGGCGGTTACCGTTCACGATCTTTTCTGCGTCTTCCGAGATGCGGATCTTGGCAGGATAGTCGCGCTTCGGCTCGTGGTAAACGTCGATCATGCCGCTTCGTCCCTTCTCGACGAAGTACGCCGTCATGCTGTCGTGCGGCAGGTGGCAGTCCACGCACTCGCGCTCCCGGTGCGACGATTCCATGAACGTCGCCTTCTCCATCTTCATCGCATGGCACTGTCCGCACAAAAATGTGCGGGAGGCAGGAAAACGACAAGCCGCCGAAGTGCAGACGGAAAAGATGACGCCTGCGGCGAAGCCTCCGATGATGCACTTCAGCGTGTTCTTCTGAAAAGATTTCCCGCTTGCCAATCCCTTCCTCCTTTCCATAGACACGAGGGGTAATCGTCTATCCTCAAAAACTATATGCCTAACATCTCCTCCCTTAGGAGCGCACGATGTGCCGACAAAAGGTGAATGCCGCACCGAGCCACAGAAGCCAGAGCGGCGGCTCGCTGACGGGACGCCGTCAGCGCCAACCATCTTCCTCCTCGATTGCCGGCAGTATTTGCAGCATGATGCTCTTCTTGTCCTCGGATATGCCCAAAGAGGCGCAATCGCCTCTTGCCATCGAGAACGGCAAAGGATTCCGTCGCCGCCTTCATGCCTGCCGCCGTCAAAGCTGACTTCGGCGAGGTCGACAGTCTCGCCGTCAGTGACGGCGATGTCCGCCGAGAAAGGGCGGCGGCCCTCATCATCGGGCTCTTCTTCTATGACATGCTCCAGACGGTGGCTACATCCCCCTCAAAATGGCCCTTGCCGCGCTGCAGCACGATCTCGTGACCGACGGCCGCAGGCGAGGGCAATGTGAGATGTCGCCCGCCGCGCCGTGCGCGACAGCGACTCTCTCGCCGCATCCTCGCCGCTCGCTGGGGTTTCGTCAAGGCGCGCACTTCCTCGCCGTCGACGCGGAACACATACTCCTTCTCCCTGCGGCTCTCGAAGATCCATGCCCTCGTAGAAGTCGGTTTCTGCCGAAGGACTGCGGCTCATCCGGCACAAACTCAAGTGTCGTGCTCGTTCCCGCCGCGGCGAGCGCCATCGTAAAGAGCCAGAGCCGCGCCCGCGTGTGCGACGGCTGCGGCAAGGCGAAGTGCACCGCCGCGCCAGGCGAGACACTCGCAGAAGCGGCGGCAGCCGCAGCGCCCTGCAGGACGAGCGAGGAGACTTCTCGGACGCCTGCGAGTCCTGCCGCCGCCGCACCCGCAATATAGCGCCGATGAGCGCCTGGCAGCGATACCGACCCTCGCCATGGTGCAGCAAGGGGCCAGCTGCCATCGCAAGCGGCATGCAGATGGCGAGCGGCAGGCTCGTCTTGACGTAGAAGCCCGTGTCGACGGCGGCGGAATCGCCGCCAAGCCCTGTGAGAAGCGGCATCGACATGCCGATGAATACGATGATGGCGAGAAAGGTCAGGGCAAGACAGCCGAGCAAGAGGAAAATTCGCGGCTTCGATGCGCCGGGTACGGGAGCCTTTGGGAACTTTCCCGCACGCCAGACGAGAAGCGAAAGCCCCGCCAGCGCTACGATCGCATCGACGGCGACGAGCCAGAGGCCGACGCCCGTGCCGCTGAAAGAATGCACGGAGAAGTCGCCCAAAAGGCCGCTTCGCGCGAGGAACGTGCCGTGAGAGCGCAAGCGCATAGGAAGATAGCGAAAGGTGCGCGGGTGCGAGATTCGTCGGGCGCACGCGAGCGGCAGAGCAGGTGGACGGGGACGCCCGCCGCGAGCCACGGCACGGCGAAGAGTTCTCCACGGGATCAGCCCCGACCAGCCACCCCAGCCGAGCACCTTGCGCCCAAAGCGCCGACGAAGATGCCCGCGCCGGGCGCCCAGGGCGACGAGCGCCCAGCTTCGCGCAGAAAGCGAGACCACGCCGTGCTGTCCGCCTTTTCAGATGCAGCGCCCCCAAGGACGCCGCATACGGCACGGCAGCGAGCAGCGCGTAGCCAAAAAAGAACACGAGCGGCGGATGATTGCCATCCGCATGGGTCTTGCAGGGCGGATTCATTCCCGCCGTCAGCAGGGCGCATAGCCCTCCGTCACAGCAAACGGACTGTAGAAGAGGACGAGCGCCGCCAAAAAACCTGCAGGAAAGAAGAACACGGCCTGACCTGCGTTTCCGAGCCGTGCGCGAGAGCAAGCGCCGCGCCCGCCGCCGCATGGAAGAAAAGCCACAGAGGAATGAGCCTTGCTGCCCTGCCCAGAAGGCGGAAACCTTGTAGACGAGCGGCAGATCGAGGCGAGGAATAGCTCCACATAGTCGATGTCGAAGCGATCGTGCAGAATCAGCCAGAAGAGCCATGCGCTCGCCAGGCCGCCGCGAAGAAAGGAGGCGAGTGCGAGGCGCCTTGCCCGCCGCCGCCTTTCCGCGCCCCCACGAAACTGCCGCCGCCAGCGCAAAGATGAGCGAGAGTACGAGGAATGCCGTGCCGGCTGTCATAATGAACCGCCTTTTATCTTTTCATACTTCGACGGACACTTGATGAGCAGCCGATCCGCCTCGAACGCGCCGTCCTTGTACGAACCGACGGCGACGATGCTGATGCGCCGAGCGGAAATTGATCGAGGCTCCGTGCCGTGATAATGCACTTCCATCTTTTCTCCCGATTCATCGACGGGTCCGAAGACGATCCTTCCCCTTCTGCGCGGGTGCCGGGCATCCGGATCGAGCAGCCCCTTGACCTGCACGGAGCCGTGCGCCGACCGCGCCTCAGCGATGTCGACATAGGGCGTGATGCTGTCGGCGAACGCCCAGCCCGCATAGAAGACGAAGAGGGCGATGAGCCCGAAGGCACATACGATTTTTCATGCGTCGGTCCTCGCCGACAGACCGAAAGAGCGGTGCGAAATAGGGCAAAGGTCGCGTCGACAAGGCCGAGCGCGAGCACGCCGATCATCAACGGCTCCATCGCCACATGTGCGCCGCTATTCAGAAGCAGCTCGGGATGCAGCGGAAGTAGAGGCGCGGCAGAAAGAAGACGAGAACGGCACGGTCAGAAGGAAAAGAGCGAGTAGACCGCCGAGACGGGCGCCGCCCGCGGTTTCGGGCACGGCCGAGCGCAGCGTGAGTATGCACCGTAGATGAGGATGAGTACGAAAGATCGTCGTCTGGCGCGGATCCAGTTCCACCATGCGCCCCCACGAGAGACGGCTGAAGAGCGCGCCCGTCGCCGTGGCGAGATCACGAAGAAGAAGCCGAGCTTTCGCCGAGCGTGCGCTCAGCGCATCGAAGCGTTCCCTGCGGCATCGCGGGAAGCGAAGCGCCCACCACGCGCTCGAAGAAGGCGAGAACCGAGACCCACGCCGCCGGAACGTGGAAGAGACGAGGCGCACATAGTCGCCTGAAGCCTTCTGCGGGCGGCACGAGGGAAGACACAGCGGCAAAGAGCGCTGCTGTCAGCACGATGATGAGGACGCGAAGCATAGATTCACCCTTGTTCTTGAAAGAATCGGCAAACATTCTTTCTCGCCGCCGTTTCAGATTTCCTGCCATACGAAGTCGAAGAGCCACGAGGCGCCGAGCGTCAGAATCATGTCGTAGAGCGCCATCGCACCGAGCAGGGAAGAGGACGGCGGGAGGGAGCTGAAAAAGCTCTCCCGTGAGATTGAGCGCGGGCAGGAACACGGGCAAAACGACAGGCAGCAGCAGCACCGAAAACAGTCCGCTCTTCGCGCCCGCGCCGACCGTCAGCGCCGAGACGATGACGCCCGCCGCCGCCAAGCCCCAGACGCCCAAGAATACGACGAGGAGAAAGACCATGGCGGCAAGAAGTCCGCCAGCGAAAAAGCCGAGAAAGACTTGGAAGAGCGCTAGGTCGAAAGACGGCGAGCGCTGCGAGCATGAAGAGCGTGTAGCAGAGTGCCGACGAACACCGCCTGCGCTCCGGCATAGATGCGCAGGGCGAGCAGCGTGCCGCTCGCCGCCTCCTCGTAGAACGCCCGGCCGACGCCCCGCCTCCGCCGAGAAGAAACAGCACGACCCACAAAGAGTCCCGCCGCTACCTGCGGCTCAGGCGGCGCACAACGAAGCGCGAAGGAAAGCGCCGCGATCGCCGTCAAGGAAAACATGAACATCGCCGCCCAAGAGGAGCGGCTGCGCATAGCACAGGCGACCTCTCTACGAAAGATGAGCCGCGCCCCCTGCAATGCAGATCCTTGCATCGGCAGCCACCTCCTCTTTTTGCTCGTTCGTCGCCCAGAGCACGAGCCGGCCTTCTGCCGCCGCTTCACGCGCGAGCGAGGCGAGGCGTGCGCCCTTCCTCGTCGAGGTTCGCGCCCGGCTCATCGAGCAGCCAGAAGGGCGCATCCGCGCCGAGCAGCACGGCGAGCTTCAGACGCTGGCGCATGCCCGTCGAAGCTTGCCGTCTGCATCCGCCAATCTGCGCCCCCTGAGTCCCACGCGCGCGAGGAGCGTCCGACGCGCAGCATCGGAAAGCGCAATGCCGCGCAGTCCGAGGAAGAAGTCGAGTTCTCCGCCGCCGTCAGCAGCGGGTAGAGCAAAGCTCGGGCGAGAGATAGGCGAGATTCGCCTGCCACGCCGCTCCCTCGGCCTCTCCCGCCGCCGTCCGCAGCGCGACGCGCCCTTTGTCGGACGCAGAAGCCCCGCCGCCGGGCGCAGGAGCGTGGACTTGCGCTGCCGTTCGGCCCCGCGCACGCTGACGACGGTGCCGCCCGCAAGCTGGAAGGAAAGCCCCGAAGCACGCTGCGGCCCCGCGAAGGATATGCCCGCATCCTCGAAGGAAAGCGTCAAGGAATTTTTCCAACGGCAGCACTCTCTTCGCACTTCGTCACAACAAGAAATGTTATCGATTTAATTTATCTTATGATATGAATATATTATATCATAATTTTTTCCATACGCTAGCGATTTTTTTATGATTCTCTATGATTTTTGTCAAAAACCGCACTCTTGAAACAAATGCATCGCCGAAGCTTATGCAAATTATTTCAAGAATGCGGTATTGTCAATCGTAGTGACCTTTACAGGACAAAATCTCCAACGAGATCTCGCGACACCCGATAAAGCAGACGGTTCTTCTCGTCAATTCTCCGACTCCAAAAAGCCGCTCAACTCTCCTCTGAGCGGCTCAGGCTTGCCGAGTCCCTCGAACAGGTGACGTTCGACATCCTTAAAGCAGCAGGTTGATCCGTTTCAAGGTTTTCTTGTCCCTGCATCTGCCAAAGCAATGTACTCTTCCCACGCATCGTCCGACCAGACCTTATTCATCGTCTGCAACCTCGATCAAATCGTGCTGCACGCCTTTTCCAGCATCAAGCTGCGCAATGCCGCGACGCAAACGTGCCGGGCTCTTCTCCGAATAGAGCGAATCCGTCAGAGGAGCGGCTCTCAGTTCAAACGGAATCCTGCGCTCCCGCGCGACGCGCCGCGCAAAGATCAAGATAGCGGAAAGGCGCAGAAAGTCCGATATCCGCACACACTTCTTCAAAATTCGATTTCAAATCATCGTCCATGGATACAACAATATCCTGTGCCATTCAACGCACCTCCATAAGCTTTATTTCTTTCATTATATACCATTGCCAATGAATCCTCAAACGAAATTCCTCGCGAATTCTGCGGCTGAGAACTGGACGCAGATGCGTTTCACGCTTATAATATAGGGAAAGACGGATTACATATCGGTTAAAGACGAGGACGATGCTTTATGAACAAAACTTTCTTCCAAGCGGCGCGAGAGACGGATCTCGCCGAGAAGCGGCGGCTGGATCGGCGCGGACAGATGCTTTCTGGCTGCGCCTCACGACGTTCTTCCTGTGCCTTCTCGCGCTCGCCGCCGCCCGGGACACGGGCGCACTTGAGATATCTCGTCGCCGTCGCGCTCGCCTGCTGCTTCACCGCGCTCCTGCGCCGTCACGGCAGGCTCTTCGAGCAGCGCCTGCTCTTGAGAGCCACATCGCCGCGCTTTCAAACTTCCTCGCACGATTTTCGGGAGAGTGGCACAACTTTCCTGTGACGGGCGCGGAATATCTGAAGGACGAATTGCCGCAGGCGCAGGATCTGAGCCTCTTCGGCGCTGATTCCATCTACCAGTACCTTTGCGCCGCACGCACGAAGGCGGGGCGCGATAGCCTCGCCGACGCGCTCTCCCCTTCCCTGCTGACCTCGCGCTTGCAGGAAGAGGCAAAAAGCCGTCGAGGAACTGATCACCCGCCCCAGGCTCGTCCTCGACCTCACGGCAGCAGCCGCTCTTCTGCCTGACGGGCACGATACAAAGCCGCTCCTCGCAGCGCTGCAAAAGAAATACAGAAGCCCTACGCGGGCACGGCCTTCATCGCGTGGGTTCTTCCCGCCGCCCTCGCGCTCGCCATCGTCGGCGCATCGCTTTCCCTCATCGGCTGGACGATGCCCGCCATACTCGTGCTGCTGCAGTTCCTCATCGCCTTCGCGCTCGGCAGGCGCACGGCATCCGCGCAAAAGCCCGCTCGCCGCCATGCACAACGAGCTGCGCCTCTACGAGCGTCTCTTTTCGCGCCTCGAAGATGCGACACTTTCAAAAGCCCGCACCTTATCGCACTGCAGGCGCAGCTCGCAGGCGGGCGGCGCCCGCGCTCCCTGCGCACGCTCAGCCGCCCTCGCCGATGCACGCACACACGTCACAACCTCATCTTCCTGCTGCTCGCCAACGCCTTCTTCCTCAGCGACCTGCACGCCGCGCACCGCATCGCACACTGGCAGGAAAAAGGCCGCCGCGCACCTCGGCGACTGGCTCGCCGTCTGGGCGGAGACCGAAGTGCTCCTCCTCTCGACCGTGGGACTCGTGCGCGAAGTGTACGCGTTCCCCGAACTCCTCGAAGACGCTTCGCCGCGCCTCGAAGCCAAGAACTTGACCCATCTCCCTGATTCCCGAGGAAAGGCTGTGCCGAACGACATCGACGCGACGGCAGGCACGCGCATCATCACAGGCTCGAACATGTCGGGCAAGACGACGTACCTCAGAACCGTCGCCAGCGCCTGCGTCCTCGCTCACGCGGGCGCCCCCGTGCCGGGCGAGCGCTTTCGCCTCTCCCCGCTCTATCTTTTTCACCTCGATCCGCGTGACGGACGACGCGGCGCACGGCCTCTCCACCTTCTATGCCGAAATCCTGCGCATCAAGAGCATGATGGCGTTCAGAGAAAAACCTCCCATGCTCATCGTCATCGACGAAATCTTCAAAGGGAACGAACAGCGCCGACCGCCCTCATCGGCGCAAGAGACTCATTTCGCGCCTCACAGGCGCGGACTTCATCACCCTCGTCTCCACGCACGACTTCGAGCTTTGCGATATCGAAAGCACCGCTGCCCCCATCACGAACTGGCACTTTCGAGGAGAACTACGAGGGACGACAAGATCGCTCTTCGACTACAAGATCAAAGAGGCCGCTGCACGACGCGCAACGCCCAGTATCTGCTGAAGATGGCGGGCATCGTGGAGTGATGCAGGAAAAATCCTTGCCAGCCGTGCTTTCGTCTGCTATGCTTAGAGCCTGCACGCATACTCCTCGCTTTGCGGATGCTCGTGCGCGGCCTTATCTTCGCTCTGCTTGTTGGGAGGAATCATCATGGAAATCCTGCGCTCGGTCTGTCCCTACGACTGTCCCGATTGCTGCGGCCTTCTCGTCGAAGTCGAGGGCGGGCTGGCTCGAAAGGTCAAAGGCGACCCCGCACACAGCTTTCACGCGCGGCACGCTCTGTCCGAAAAATGGCGCATTACGAGCGCACCGTCCATTCGCCGCGCCGTCTCCTCACGCCGCTCAAGCGCACGGGAAAGAAGGGCGCGGGCGAGTTCCGCCCGATTTCCTGGCGAGATGCGGTGCAGGGAAATCGCCGCACGCTGGCAGGAAATCATCGCGCAGTACGGCGCGGAGGCCATACAGCCCTACTCCTACGCAGGAACGATGGGACTCTTGCAGCACGATGCCTATCACGCGCTCTTCCGCGCACTCGGAGCGGCAGAACTTGACCGCACGATCTGCTCCCCCGCAAAGCGTCATGGCTGGAACTCCGTCATGGGGCGACCCTCGCCATCCGTCCCGCAGGAAGCACAGCAAAGCGATCTCATCATCCTCTGGAGTCTCTCCATGCTCGCGACGGACATCCACTTCGCGCACGATGTGCAGGTGGCAAAAAAAGCGCGGCGCCAAAATCTGGTGCGTCGATACATACGAGACGGCAACGGCGCGTCAAGCCGACCGCGCCTTCTTCGTGCGCCCGGCACGGACGGTGCGCTCGCGCTCGCACTGCTCCACGTGCTGGAAAAAGAGGGCCTCACGGACGAGACTTTCCTCGCCGCGCATGTCCAAGGCTGGCAGGAGCTGAAAAAGGATGTCCCTGCCGCGCCATACGCCGAAAGCGCCGCTGCCGTCACGGGACTTTCTCCCGAGGCCATACGAGAACTCGCCCTCGCCTACGGCAAGGCGCACGCGCCTTCATCCGTCTTGGCAGCGGCTCTCGCGCTATACGAACGGCGCGATGACGACGCGCCTCCTGCTCGCTCTGCCCGCCGCCGTCGGCGCATGGAAGAAGCCGGGCGGCGGCCTCCTCTCCTCGTGCCGGGCAGCCGAGCCTTCAGCAGGGACATCGTGCAGCGCCCCGACCTGCGGAAAAACGTGCGCCTCGTCAACATGTGCGAAATCGGCAACGCCTTGACCTCCGCCTCCGAGCCGCCCATCAAGAGCCTCTTCGTCTACTCCTCGAATCCTGCCTGCACCGCGCCCGACCAGAAGAAAGTGACCGAGGGGACTTCTGCGCGATGACCTCTTCACCGTCGTGCACGAGCGCTTTCCGACCGACACGGCGCTCTACGCCGACATCGTGCTGCCGGCGACGACCTCGCTCGAGCACAGCGACATCTATGCAGCCTATGGACACTACACGATCCAGCGCGGCGAAGCCGTCATTTTGCCCGTCGGCGAGTCGAAGCCGAACTGGGCGGTCGCCTGCCTGCTGGCCGACGCCCTTTAGGGCTTGACGACCCGTTCTTCAAAAAGCGAGGATGAACTCATCGAGGAGCTGATCGCCTCGACCGACGCTGGCCGCTTCCCGTGGACAAGGCAGCGCTCGCCGCAGGACTGCCCGTCGACCCTTCCTCTGCCCGAGAATTACAAGCTCGACTTCAAAGACGCCCTCGGGCAAGATCGAACTTCTGAACCCGAAGGAAGAGCCGCCCCTGCCCGACTACTTCCCCGCCCACGGCGACGACGAGCCGTTCCAATTCATCAGCGCTCCCGATGCACGCATCCTCGACTCCTCCTTCAACGAGCGTGAGGAACTCTCGCGCGGCAAGGTCATGGAACTGCTGATGCACCCCGACGATGCAGAAAAGCTCGGGCTTGCGGATGGCGATCCCCGTCGTATGCAGCAACGAGCGCGGCGCGGCCAGCTTCACGCTCGCCCTGAGCCGCCGCGTCCTCCCTGGCACGCTCGTCAGCGAAGGCGTCTGGTGGCGTACCTACTGCAAAGGAAGGCGCGGCCTCAACATGCTGACCAGCCAGCGCCTGACCGACAAGGGCGGCGGCAGCACCTTCTACGACGTAAACGTCCGCATCGAGCGGGAGTCGTAAACCATCGACTCCTGCCCTGCAGAAACTTCACGAACTGCGATGACATTCCCGCCGCCCTCACGGGCGGCTTTGTGCCACACGACAGTTGTGCTTGTTTTTGATTACTTTTATGTTATCATTTTATTATCCAATCCGAAGGAGTCATGCGAGATGAGATCCACTTTTGTAAATCCTTATGACAGAAGAGGTCGATGACTATATCGCCTCATTGGACGAACACGCCATGACAAAACAAAAGAGGTAAAGCAGCAACTGAAACGCCTTTATTATCAGCTGGAATTATTGGAACAGCTCGGAACCCGCGCACCAAAGAAAATCTGCCGTTATCTGCGGGACGATCTTTGGGAACTGCGTCCGAGCGATGATCGAATCATTTTTTCGTCTGGCAGAACGGCACGATCGTCTTGCCGCACACCTTCTCAAAAAGTCACAGAAGAGCGCCTGTGCAGGAAATCCGTACAGCATTACGAAAAACAACAATGGGAAAAAGATTTTTCATCACGCTAAAAATCTACACCCTAAAAAGGGAGTCCTTATCATGCGCAGTTGGCAAAGCAAAAAAGAAATTCAATCTTTGACGGAAACTGAAAAGTGAACTATCTCTTGCCGCAAGTCTGGTTGCGCAAATCATCGAAACTCGCGAGAAAAAGGATGGACGCAGAAGATTTGGCTACAAAGATCAGGCATTGCACAATCTTCCATTGCTCGTTTTTGAAAGATGCGGTGCGATGCCGAGGCTCGATACCTTTGCCAAAATTTCCAACTGCGTAGGACTTCGCCTCGCCTTAGTAGAAAATCCATAAAGAGGCTTGTCCGTTCGCCGCCTTCACGGGCGGCTTTTTGTCGTTTTCTTTTGCAAAAAGAGTTCATGTGTTATATAATACTATGAGATGTGTATTGATCGGCTAAAACTTGCTGGACGTATGTTCAGCTATCACATGAGACATGACAGGGAAGCGCGGATACATTCAGCGCTTCCTAAAAACAAAATTTTTCGGAGGTGTATATTTTTTTGGCTTCAAATTCTTCAAACACACATTCTGCCACACATTCTGCCAATCATCCGGCCAATGCAAAAATTACAGGTCATCCCCTAGGGCGGCCTCGGGAAATCGGCAAGAACATGACGGTATTGCGTTTCGGCAATGACATTCTCGTCATCGACGCGGGACTGATGTTCCCTGACGGAGGACATGCTCGGCATCGACCTCGTCATCCCGGACATCACCTATCTGTTGGAAAACCGCGACTGTATCAAAGGCATCGTACTGACGCACGGTCACGAGGATCACATCGGCGCTCTGCCGTACGTCCTCACGCAAATCGACGTGCCCGTCTACGGCACGCCGCTGACGCTCGGCATCCTCAAGGGACGCTTTGGAGGAGCGCGGCGTTTCGACGCAGAACCTCCATCCCCATCATGGCGGGCGATCAGCTGCGGCTCGGCTGCTTTCGCCATCAGGTTCGTGCGCGTGAACCACAGCATCCCCGATGCCGTGGCGCTCGCGATCCGCACGCCGCTCGGCACGATCTTTCACACGGGCGACTTCAAGATGGACTACACGCCCGTCGACGGAAAAGCTCACGGACTTCAAGACGCTCTCGGAAATCGGCAACAAGAGCGTGCTGCTCATGCTTGCCGACAGCACGAACGCCGAGCGCATAGAGCCTGTGCCGAGCGAAGCGACCGTCGGCGTCGCCTTCGACCGCGTATTTCGGCGCGCACGCGGGCGCATCATCGTCGCGACCTTCTCCTCGAACGTCTCGCGCATCCAGCAGATCATCGACTCCGCCGTGCGCTACCGCCGCAGGTGGCGATCCTCGGCCGCAGCATGGTCAACGTCACGAACATCGCGATGGAACTCGGCTATCTGACCGCGCCCGAGGCACGATCGTCGACATCGACGAGATCGGCCGCCACAACGACAACCAGATCGTCATCGCGACGACGGGCAGCCGAAAGGCGAGCCGATGTCCGCTCTGACGCGCATGGCGATGAGCTCGCATCGCAAGGTCAACATCACGCCGATGGACACCATCATCATCTCGGCGACGCCGATCTCCCGGCAACGAACGCTACGTCGGCAAGACCATCGATCTCTCCTGAAACTCGGCGCTGACGTCGTCTACGGCAGGGAGCGAGGCATCCACGTCTCCGGGTCACGCTGGGCAGGATGCACTGAAGCTCATGCACAATTTGATCCGCCCGCGCTACTTCATGCCCGTGCACGGCGAGTACCGATGCTCGTGCGCCATGCCAAGCTCGCGCAGAGCCTCGGCATGCCCGAAGGAGAAACATCTTCCTCAATGAGAACGGCGGCATCTTGAATTCACGCGCAACTCGGCGAAACTCAACGGCAAGGTGCAGTCAGGCATCGTCCTCATCGACGGTCTCGGCGTCGGCGACGTCGGCAACATCGTCCTGCGCGACCGCCAGCAGCTCTCGCGCGAAGGCGTCATCATCGTCGTCGTGACGATCAACCGCTCTTCCGGACGCATGGTCTCCGGACCCCGATTTCGTGTCGCGCGGCTTCGTCTACGTGCGCGAATCCGAAGAACTCATGGATACCGCCAGAAGGCGCGTCTTCAGCGCTCTCAAGAAGTGCGAGGATGAGCACATCACCGAATGGTCCTCCATCAAGACGACCATCCGCGACGTTCTCGGCCGCTTCATCTTCGACGCCACACGCCGCCGCCCCATGATCCTGCCGATCATCATGGAAGCGTAAACCACAATACACACAAGACAAAAAGGCGTACAGACCAAAATCCGCGGTCTGTACGCCTTTTCTATCTCTTACAGATACTCCTCCAGCTTTCTCTCGATCCAGAATATGAATCGTGCGCGACTCCACCGCGAGGATGCCCTCCTTCTGCATGGCGCTCAGCTCGCGCGAAAGAGCGGGGCGCGACACCGCGAGATAGATCGCCGTGGACTCGCGGCTCTCGGACAAGCAGATCTTTCCTTCCGCCTGCTGCGGCTGCAGCATCAGTAGCGTGCAATCTTGCCGCGCAAAGAGCCGCTCGCGAGCACCTTAAGCATATTGTTCATCTGGTACGCCTTGCGTGCGAAATCGCGCAGAAGATTGCGCTGCAGGAGTCCTTGCAGGCGCACGCGCTGCGCTCTTTCCGGATCGTCTGCCTCGCCGAAATCGTCCTCCGCAGCGCCCCTGTGTCAACATGCGGCTCGAAATCTCCAAAAGCTCTGTCGCTGCGAGCGCCTGTGTGAACATATCGTAGGCATGGCGCTCGATGAAGAGATATACCTCGCCGAACATCACGCCCGGTTTTCGTATCTCCCCTAGAAAGATCTGCCGCCCCGAATACGTGTCCTTCAGTATACGCACAGCAGCCTGAGACGAGCAGAAAAAGGCGCTCGGGCACATCACCCTCGTGAAAGATGATCTCGCCCTTCTTGTAGTGTACGAGGCGCACTTGGCTCGACGCGAGAAGCGCCTCGACATCATCATCCGTCATGCCGCGCGCAAGGCTCGTCCCCTTGAGCTGCTCCTTGATTTCCTGCCGCATGTCTGCCTCCCAGAACTCTTAGGGAAGCACTGATAAATTCCGCCACCCATCTTCACATCTGCGCTGTCCTCTCGTCGTCGACAAATCCTCGACGTAGCACCGCTACGCCTGCGGTTTGTCTCCTCGATAGATACAGCGCATCTGTGCATCTGGGCGACCCTCATTTTATCAGCGCTTCGCCAGCTACGAACGAGAACCTTCTCGATCTCCGCCACATACATCGTATGGTAATCCTTCTCCGGATACCACTTTGCATCACACTCGCGCTCAATGAAGCACTCGGGCTTCATCTCCTGCGCATAAAGCTTGCGGCAAAGGAGCGCCAGCCGCGCCTCCGAAAAGTAGGTGAAGCCCCCTTCCGAAAGCGGCGTAAGTCCCGCCTTCTCGATCTTCGCCTCATCGCGCCCCGACACCGTGCCGAGGTAGTTCAAGACCTTGCGCTTCGACTCGTCGAGCACGGAAAGCGTGAAGCCTTTCGCCCCATCGACGAACTCCTTCGTATAGCGCTGCGGACGGATGAAGATGAAGACGACAGGCTTGCCCCAGAGCACGCCCATGCCGCCCCAAAGAAGCCGTCATCGCGTTCGCCTTGCCATCCTTCTCGCCGCAGACGACGAGCCAATCCTTGCCGATCAGCGTAAATACATTGTCCTGCAAATCCTGCGGCTGAATCTCCTTGAATGCCATATTGTGTTCCTCCTCCATTGGTTGCTCAGGCTCTATTCGCCTTTCCTCCTTCTGCCTTTTCCTTCTTGAAAAGAAGCATATTAATCTTATAGTAGATTGCCCGTTTTCTCGTTTTTCACAAGATCCTTCTGCGGAATCTTGTCCAATCTTTTTCTGAATCGTCGCCCGCGATCTTTTCAGCACCTTCTCCAACTCTTGTATCGTAATACCCTGCCCATAAAATAAAAGCAGCCTGAAGCAAAATGTAATACAAATTCTTCGTCAGCGCATCCTCCAAATTCATTTCTTCGATCTGCTGGCGATACCTGCTCCACCCTGCTCCTTCTTCCGCTCCAATATTCGTACAGTATCGTCAATCGACTCCGCAATGAATCGTATGAACTCTTCCACGAACAACGTCATCTCTGCTCAGTTGAGCTCACTGTCTGTTTCCTCGAAAAAGTTTGTAATACCTCTTCTGATTAGCTTCTTGAAGATAACGGACAGCCGAACCGTTGCTAAAGGATGAAGATGCTTCCCAGGAAATACGCCGTGATAAAACGCACCGTTCTTCCATTTCCGTCATAAAAAGGATGAATATAAGCAAAAATAGTGGAATACAGCCGTCCGAATCAATACGGGAAGCTTCTCATCATGAAGAACGGCCAACGCCTTTTTCCATCTCTTCTATAATTCGTGCTTCAGGAAAAATCCCTTGGTGCACAGTACGTTCCGTCGGGGAATCAATATCAACAGAATCCTTGCGGAATATTTCTCCATCCAATTCATTTCGCGGATCGTCACGAATGACCTCTTCATGTGCAAATTCATCGCCAAAACTTACGGATGTCATGGCTTGTTTCAAAGGCGATCTTTTTCGCTGAAAGCAGTCCCCGATACTTTTGGACAATACTCTCAAACGGTGGGATTTCCATCCCCCATCAAGGATTTCCTTGATTTCACGCCCTAGTGCTCCGAACGCCTTCGATATCGTTCGTCGACTTCACTTCATCTACGATGCACAAGAGCGAAAAACTGCCGCAGAATAACATGCGGCACCGTATTGACGAGGTACAGAAACACCTCATACGATTTATAAATGCGCTCCATGAGCAAAAACATCTCTTGCGTAAGGCACAAGAATGCCGGATACGACGTTTTATGTTTATACTGTTTAATCCATATATCGAAGTGATAGGCCGCCTCAGATTGACAACGCGCCCTGATATACTGCCTCTACGTCCTCCGTCTTTTTGTAGTATATCTTCTTCAGGCTCTTGTATGCCATTTCCCCCTACACCTGACCTTTACTAAAATGGGCATTTTTATAGAAGATGAAAGCTTGATGTTTATAAAAATGCCTATTTCTATAAACGTCAAGCTTTCATCAAAGCCATCTCTCCCGCAACTCCTCCGCCAGCTGCTCGAACATCGCGATGAACTTCTCCTGACTGTCACGAATGATGGAAAGCGCGATTGGCTCGCTATAGGAATGCGCCACATTGTTACGCGCCTGTAAGGCCGCAAGCCAAATTCTTCATCCTGACCATCCGCGCCTGATACGCCAGCTTGATGACGCTCTTCGGCGAGCTGCTCTTATGCTCGCCATAGCCGCTCAATTCCAGCTGTTCCTTCATCGCCTTCCATGCCTGCTCAAAGCATATCTCAAAAGCGACACCATGCCCGCCGTCGCAATCGTATCATAAGGAGGATTCTTCCCTCGATCTCCTTGAGATTTTTCCAACGCTTTGAGGAAATTCTCTGCCTTTTTCATAAAGCAAAAACACCATCCCTCTGAATCTCTGCCAAAAGCTCCGGCTGCACAGGACCATCCAAGTTGACGACATCGAACATCAAAAGCGTCGGCAGCTCTTCGTCCACATCGAGCGAGAAGCGCACAACGTCAGCCGCCTGCAACCGCGAGATCGACGTCGCTGCGCTCCCAGTTGTCCCCACGCGCCCGCGAGCCGAAGAGCACAACGCGCGACAGAGCCGTACTTGCGTGCAAGCCGCACAATCCCTTCGTGAATAGTATTTCGGCAGATTCATCGAAAAACCTCCCAGTCTGACGTCCATTCCATACGCCATACCCTCGCAGTTTCCATCCTCTCCCTCCATGCCCTGCAGACTGCTGTCATTCAGCAAGCAAGAAGCCGTTTTTGCAATTCCTGCCAAAAATATCGAAAACTCGGAGAGTCATTTGCAGCGCAGTCCATATACACGCCGATCTTCTCCGCCCATTCTTTCTTGCGCGAACCAATTTCCCGATAAGAGCGCACGACTTTTTAAGTTTCTGAGACCACCCTTATGAATCGCTTCCGCCAGAACTTCCCATGTCCCGCAAATGCTGTCTTGTTCATAGCTGTCCAACACCTGCTTTTTCGCCAGAGATACGCCTTGTAGATTGCTGATTTATCCCCCAACAGCCACGCCTCCACCTCTTCCACCGCGATGCAGAACACTCGGTCGACTGCGATATGGTTTTTAACGGCAACCTCTTCCAACGCGAGACGAAATTTGGCCGTATCACGGTCATCGTTATCCACAATCACAAAAATGGCTGCTTGGATGCCCTGCAAACTTTTAGAAAAAAACCTCGCAAATAGGTGGCCAGATCATTAAGCAATTTTTTCCTGTCTTTATCTCCTTCACCGTATTTTTCCTAGTGAAACCGCCAATTCCATGAAAATACTTAACATCATACGTCAGTAAAGGGACACCATCCTTCAGCTTCCCCATCAGCACCTCAATCAAAGCGGCACTCGACGAGTCCTCAATCATGAATTGAATATGCACAAGATCGACTCCTCAACCAAAAATATGTATCGTACCATAAATCGCCCAAACAAACGCCCTCTTCGACCAAGTCATTAACGAAGCGATAATCCGATGCGCGCTTTGATTGTAGAAAATCCCTGCGAGTCTTTTTCCAACACCCATACCTGCTTCGGCTGCAGTGCATTGACGAAAAAAAGGACTGTGCGTTGTCACAAATACCTGCTTCGCATATCCCGTGCCCACATTCTTATCCATTTCTTCAGCAAGTTTTTCCCAAATATTTATGATACAGACCATTTTTCCGGCTCTTCCACAAATACAAGCTGCCTTGGATTCCTTTCATTGAGCAAGAGATAATACGCAAAAAGCTTCAACGTACCATCGGACATTCTTTGTGAAAAACGGTTTCTCGAACCCTTTCTGCCAGAACTCCAAAACCATTTGACCATTCAGCAGTTTGAGGCGCTCGATTCTCTCGATATTCGGTATCTTGCCTTTATTTCTTCCAAAACTTTCTTGAATGCCTTGGGGTTTCACGGTACATATACTGCGCAACATTGTTCAGATTGCTTCCCGTGCGATTCAGATACGGACTTGGCACGACCGTCTGTACCTGACGAGCAGCATCGGGAGTAAAATAGCATAAGTACCAACTCTGCAAGAAATTCAGAAACTTTTCAATACGCGAATACTGCTTCATCGCCCCTGAGTGTTACAACCCCCAATTTGCGCAAATCGGCAAGACGCACATCTTTCTTCTCGCCGCGATCAATGCCGCAGTCATCGTCCATACCACCATCATCGCCTTCGAAAGCATAGCCACGGCCTTCTTTCAGATACAAAAAGAAAGCGGTCTTCCGCTTTTATGCCCCATGCGGCGTTGCCTCAATCGCTCCTCTTTCACATAAGGTCTGCCCTGCATCATCCTTATCAATCGTAAGCTCATAGGTTATAGGACGTGTATTCGATGTTTTCTCGATAATATATTTCAAAATGGATGAGCTTCTGACTGCCTTGCGAAAGCAATTGATCATATCCCCCACGATTGTTTTGCATCGCAAGCAGTTTCCACATCCGTGGACAAGCAATCCGATAGGAAGCCGAACGCATCCGCCAATGTACTCTTCCTGTTTCCGCTCTGCCCAATAATTGCGACCATATTGCCGAATTCCTCGTTGCTCGTATCACTGAGAAGCTTCCCCATTTTGATATTTTTCAATGACCCATAGTTTTGGATCCCCATCCCCAGAATTTTCCCCATCAAATCCTCTCCTTCTCCGCACACTCGCGTACCGAAAAACACAGCGCACAATATACTGCAATGATAACAGCTCTGCCGCTCCCCTCGCGGATAGGATTCGGCAGATTCATCGAAAAATCTCCCAGTCTGAGCCTTCGGCTTGACCTCTTGGGGCTTCATGGTAAACTACACGTACAAACGTCCACTTTGTGGACATTGTGCGCCGCCCTTACAGAAGCCTAGCCAATCGGTCCGCGCCTTCGGCTTGACCTCTTGGGGCTTCATGGTAATATTTCTGCTTGCTGCTTCGCGGCGTTTCAGGCAAAAGTCATGCGAAGTGCGCCAGAAGCCAGCAACGGACGTATATATCGCCGCTGCACATATCCCACGGTAGCGATTCCCAAAAGAATGCCGCGATCTCTGCTCTTGTGCGCGGAACCCTGCAAAAAGCCAACAAATCCTGCTCGCCAAGCGAAAAGCTCTCTCACAGATTCTGATTCCCGCTGATTGAAAAACGTAACGACAAACCTCATCGCGCCTATTCTCAAATTGCGGCTCAGGCAGACCAAAGGCGTGCATTTCCCGATACATCGTCGGAATCCCCGAATAACGATTTTTCTGCCTCGGTGATCATTTCCGCCATAACTGCGAGCGCCGGATTGCGCAGATCAATTTCGCCTTTCCCAACTGCTCGACCGTCATGCGTCCGTACAAACTGCATCGGACTATGAATCTCCAATCGATCTGTAAACATGTAGATCTGAATCGGCGTCCCTTCCGTATAAATGCTGTAATCTCGATGAATGAGTGCATTGAGCACAGCCTCACGAATAGCCGCAACAGGATACTCCGTCCGATCGCACCGTCTGCCGGTCCCCTTATCAATACTCACCTGTGTCTTCATATTGCGCCGACAGAAAACAAGCGCCTCAGCAAGCATCTCGGCCAGAGTTCCTTCTATGCGCTTATTATCCAAGAAACGTGCATCATTCTCATCCGTCGCACCAACTTCCTTGCCCGGAACGACAACTGCCGTAATGCAAAACTGCGTGAAAAACCCCTGCGGATATATACCAAAATTCAGCAGAGCCGCCAACGTAGGCTTGCCGTCGCGCAGCACATTCAGCAGCTCATAGGCGCGTTCACGCGGAATCTGTGCAAACCCTGGACGCTCTCTGCATTTCTCCCTGCCAATAGGCCTCGGTCGCTTCAACCGCAGATCTTCGCTCCTTGCCCGAGCTACTGACCGTTCATCATCATGCAGATGCTTTGCGAAACGCTTCAAAGCTGTAAAGCTCATACTCCGACATGCAGTAATCGGCATCCCCGACACGCACATAGGAACCCTTCACTCGCCCCTTGCCCCTTATAATAGCAAGGTCTCTCCGATAAGTCCAAACCGGGAATTTCCGCAGAGCAAACATCGAGGCCATCCACTTCCGCCACGGTAAAGACGGCTCGCACAGGAGGCTCCATCTGCAGACATTGCTCTCCAACCTTCTTTTGCAAATCATGCAGATCATATACACCCACAAGAGCGAAATCTTGTTCTTCATCAATGCCAAATAGCAACGTCCTCCACCATCCTGATTGGAAAAAGCTCGATAACGTATCATAAAGATGACGCGGGCATCCTTCATGCGCAGCTTTGACCTCCAACATCTGCGTTTCCGTTTTTCTGCAAAACCCAACGCGTCAATCCAACGAGATCTTCTATAATCATTTTACTTTTCCTCCATATCAGTAAGCTACACGCACAAATGTCCACTTCGTGGACATTGTGCCGCCCCTCACAGAAGCTCTGGCCAATCGGTCTGCGCTTTCGGCTTGCTCTCTTGAGGGCTTCATGGTAAAATGATAACAGAAACATCACTTTTTTATTCAATGATTTTACATATTTTTTTATAACGCCTTATAGTTTGTTACCTAAAATATATAACAACAATACAATAATATAACAAGTTTTATATCTTTGTTACATTCCATCCATCATACGCCAAAAATTCCTTTTCCGTTTTTATATCATCGTATCCTCATCTTTCATGCTCTCCCAATCGTGCTGCAACTTCCCATCCAACGCCACCAGCATCGCAAAGTACGTGCCCTTCACAGCCGCATAAATCACCTGCGCCGTTTGCTCGTTGTATGTATGCGCAGACAAATTCCTCTTTTTCGAGCATATCAAGCCACGCTTCCGCCTCTTGCACCAGCCCCTGCTTCCACCCCTCGCGTATGCTGGCCCGCGGACTACTGACCTCGATTCCTCGTAGGAAAGCACCGCTTTCATCAGCTTCCATGCCAGCTCAAAGCAAAACTCGAAGCGCTGAATCGTCGCGTCAAGGTACAAATCATCCTCATCCGGCTCTTTTTCGGAGCGCTGCCTGCAAACGCTGCAACGCTCTATGATAGTCCTCCATTTCAGGCGGATCTGCGCCTCTGTCGCTAAGGCAGTCGCCATCCTCTCCTATTTCCAGCAGCAATCTCCCTTCGGCATCAATCGCCTGCCGCAATATCTCATTCGATTGACGCTCATAATCGACAAAGTCGAACGTATACGGCAGGCCACTTTGCTCGAAAGCATCGCACAAAGACCCGCGCACTTCCGGCTCTCCCGCAAAGGCAAGATCGACGTCAGAAGTCGCCCGCGCCTCCCCCGCGCTCGCGAACCGAAAAGCTTCACCCAGCGAAGCCGCGTCTTTTGCGCGTAGAAGATGCGATAAATCGCTTTCCAATGTTCCGACGGCAGACCGTACACGCCTCTCACCTCGACCGCAATATTTTCCCCATATTCTCCGCAATCTGTGCATCCACATCATCTAAGAAGGCAAAACGCCTGCGATAGACGGCGCGCTTTCGATACCGCAATCACGCATCCGAAACAGCCTTCAAAGCTCCCTACAATAGCACGCATAGAATTGCGTTCCTTATTGTAATCATAGCCATGAGCCGCAATGCGAGAACGCGCCTCCTCGTCTTGCAAAAAACTGTTCAAGAAGATGCAAAAGTTCCGGAACATCCCGATATTGCAGCAAATCTTCTCCCATACGAAGGCGATCATGCAACGCCTGACCAGCCTTCATGATCTGCAGCGTTCCTGATGCGACCAATTCAAAAGCACGCGGATTGATACTTCGATGCTCCGAAACGCCGATATTGAGATAATCCGGCTGCGCTTGTAGATGTCTGCAACTTCTGCAAAGAGACAGCAAACGGTTATCAATGAATGGATATAATTGCGAATGCTTCTGCGATAACGAACTTTTTCCAGAACCGCTTATCGTACCATTCGCCTCAACGAAAGAGTCTCCTTCCTCGCGATACTGCATAGGCTGCGACAGCATCCATCGTAAGAACCCGCTCCTCAGAAGGCATTCCAACAAAGGCAATATCTATATCGCGCTGTGGCGGGAAAGGCCTTTTCATATATAGCCTCATCATAGCCAAGAGGAAGATACAACGTCTTTCCTCGAAATTCCATCAGCTTTTGCCAAGTCATCATATTCAAAAACCGCGATACAAGAAAGATACGGCGGGAGCGCCGCTATACGCTCCCCACCAAATCGTACTAGACCGTCCCATAGCCACAAAACAACATGCGGACAAAAACGAACAAGGCGCTCAAGCAATCTTTCCGTCAACATCGCCCCATTCAGCACGAGCACACAATCTGGACGCAAAAGCTCGACCTGCGTCAAAAGCGCAGACTCCCACCCCCAATCATAATTTTTCGCGAAGCGATGTACATCCCAGCTTGTAAAGTTTCCTCTGCCAGTAAGATGCCTGCACATAAAATTCACGCATAGGATAAAATTCAGCTTCATGTTTCGCCGCCTCGATCGCTCGAATGACACTCCCGAGAATAGCCGTAGTTGATCGGACCTGTAACAAAAACCGCATTGCCTCAACTCCTCCGACTATTTGCCAAGTGCCAAACCTAATTCCTTGCGGATACGCTCGATGTCAAAAAGCACAAAACTTCATCGTTCCTCTATACCAGCAATCAGATAATCCTTGCACACGGCTTCTTACTCTGTATGATCTCCCGCAAGTTTGTCAATGACAACAGAATAAGAGCACATGCGTTCCACCAATGCCAGAAGCATCTCCCATCCGTTTGCGCTCTTCTTCGTCTTCAAAAGATGCAGTATCTTTTCCGCAAAAGCCGCAGCATCCTCCGTCGGAACGCGATAGCCTGTCTCGCCATTGAAGACGAGATCGTTGCATCCGCCAATATCGGACGTGACAGCAGGCAACCGCTTGCCATCGCCTCCAAAAAGTGATGTGGAAGCCCTTCTGCTCGTGACGGAAGCACATAGACATCTGCCATTTGATAATATATTTCAGGTTGATCCACTTCCCCAAATCAACGCACTTCCATCGGTTTTCCTTTGCCATTTCATGCATGTGTCGCAGCAAGTTCATGTTCACCGCCACCGACGACAAGTAAACGCGCCGTTGCATCTGCCGCATGAATCATAGGCCAAAATTTCAGCAATGTATCAACACCCTTGCGGAGTACGATACGAGCACAAAAACAAGCACATGTGCCTCAGAGGATGCTATATGCTTCACGCAAACGTTTCCTTTTCTCAACACTCCCAACAGCATATCGCTCCGTATCGATGCCCTGCGCAAGAACGGAAATTTTTCTCAGCTGGAATTTGTCCATGCGTCTTATATCCTTCGCATATCTCGTGCGCAGTGCATACATAATTAGTGCAGGTCGAAAAGATACGATTGCGCCAATTCATCCCTTTGTCAAAAACCTCGAACGTACCCGTCAAAAGCCAACGTTACAGGAAAATTTCTCGCATGCGCAAAACAGAATCGCCCAAAACAGCAAAAACTAGGGCATACGCAATAATATAGAAAGCATCTATCTTCTTATGTGTTGTCAAAAGTCGCACAAAGGAGTTCCAACCCTCGAGCGGTTCATGCGAAGCGAACGAGATCAATGCCATCCATACACTCCACGCGCCTTTGTATAAAATGACGCTTTGCGCGTAAAAATGGTAACGGTATGCCCCCGCTTGATCAATTCCTTTGCATGATTTTTCCGCATGGAACTCCCGCGCCGCTTTTTTGTCGGCTAAAGCCATCCTTTGAAAATTTTTCACCCTACGGCAAAATCCTTGACCAAAAAGGGCTATATGCATCATTTTTCCCGCCTTTCTCCGCTTCTGATATTATTGTTTTTATGCTTATTTCAAGATATTCTCCATATTCTCCGGGATCTGCGTATCCACATCATCCAGAAAGCAAAACGCCTGCGATAGACGGCGCGCTTCCTCGTCGGCACTTCCTCCATCGTCTTTCGCGCCTCGACAAGCGGCAACTCATAAAAACGCGGGTCATCCGTGACGTATCCGCCAGCTTTCTTCCCGAAAGCGCCGAAATCCGTCTTGAGCTTGCGGTCGCGGCGCGTGGTTGTTCGCATAGTAGCCTTCATTCGACACAGCATAAATATGCTTAAGTTCCATGGTTCTTGCCACTGCACGAACCATATACAGAATAAGATTTTTCGTACGGTAACGATGTGCGAGTTCGTCGTCTCCTTCACTACGTCCTTGGCATTTTCCATATTCGGCCCCTGCATCGCCCCGATGAATAAAGAAGATTCCTCCTTCTTGTCCTTTGCAAGCCAAAACATAATTTGATATAGGGCATCCTTGCCGAGCATCATCTTCAAGCTCAGCAAGCCTTCCTTGCGCTGCCCTCGCTCAAAAGTAAGCTCCGCATACCAATCAAAATCCGCCTGTGCACTACGCCAGACGGTATAATGAGCGTCGAAACGTCCGAGCCGCATAGCCCAATCCGGCGGAAACAACGCAAACAGCAAGTCAAAGTGGTCACGAATCAACCGCACTCGCTCTCCCAGCGTCGATCCCGCATAAAAGAAGGCGCGCGTTGCCTGCTCGATCGGGAAAGGATTCGCCGTGAGCAGCATACGCCGCGTTGCATCTGTCTCAAACCATGCGATGAGACTCTTCACCGTCGGATAATGTATGCTGCTTCGCCCCAAAAAGACAAGAAGCCGATGTATCTCACGCCAGTTCGTCGTATCATAGATTCGTCTGCCCCAGGCGAGAATCCCGCCCCTCATCGCTCATCCCCCACATGCTCGTTCGTCTTCGTGAGATAATACAGCTTGACATATTTCGCCATCGTATAAAAATAATGAAACCCTGCCAAGACAAAGCCAACGCGTCCGTCACGCCAACCGCTCTTCAAAACATACATGCGAAAAGACGCCCATGCAGGATGCAGAATGAAATCCCAAATATATGCGCTCTTTCCTTGCTCCTTCATCTTCTTGGCAGCCAAAGTCGTATAGAGATTCAGCTTGTTGAAATAATGTCCCAATCTCGATAGGGGTAGTGAATGATATGCCCTGCTTCAGCAAATGCTCTTCCCTCATACGCGTGATGTATCTGAGGATGCACGAAGCCCTGTCGCATAGACTCCTTCCCGAGGCAGCAAGTGCATACCGTAGTCCGAAACCAGCCGCCATGACGCAGAGGCTGCTCCCCAGAAATAATTGAGGGCGGGCAATGTTGTAGGCATAGCGCCGATCATCCGCAGCGACGACCTCGCGCACCTTAGCAGCAAGGCGTTCTTGAGCGCGTTCATCCGCATCAAGGAAGAAAAATCCAGTCGTGACTCGCCTGCTTGATGGCAAAAGTCTGCTGCTCGCCCCAATTCCCCTTCATCGCGCGTTGTACGACGTGCGCACCAAGGCTTCCGGCGATGGCAGCGGTTCGATCTTCGCTGAAATCGTCAATGACGACGACCCTCATCGGCAAAAAGCGACGCTCCTAATGCAATCGGCAATATTCTTCTCTTCATTCTTTGCGAGTATCAAAACGGAAAGCTTTGCCATGCAGCTCCTTCCTCTGTCCAAGCAGCTTTGATTCTTCCAAGATGGCTACGATTCTGCGGAGCAAAACCTTCGAGCTATAGATTTCGCCGCCCTTCGAAGTTCCGACGCCTAACGAGCCTCTTCCTCATCGTATGTGTTGACAAAAGCCTCCAAGGCGTCGCGCAGGGCTGCGAGGTCGCCGCTTGAAACAGCTTGCCGATGTCATACGCAGCGAAAAACCCTCAGGATTCATGTCATCGCTCGCCGACAGGCTTTTTGAAAGCCAATCGCCGTAAAAAGCATGCCGCCCCAATGGTAGCGATAGCGCGGCGCGGAATACGGCAGAAGCCGAGCATCCACCGAAGCGATGGCACGCTGCCATTCAGCGCCGATCAATCCCGGTGCAGGAACGTATGCCGCCTTGCCGCGATACTTCGCAATGATGCGCTCGAAATCTGCCGCGCTTCGGATGCATCGTCGCACCCTGCACGAAAAGCTCAACGGGCGCGTATAACGACCGCCGAGATACGCCTCCAAAAGTCTTCCAACCGCTTTTTCCCGCCGATACTGACCGAAAAATCCCAATACAAGAGACTTTCTTTCCGTCCGCTTCAGGCACATGAGAAGCAGTCTGCAAAAATTCATCTGCGGCGGCGGCATCCCCGGCTTCATGCTATATCGCGCGGTACGAATGTCGGCGGATAGATCAGCCGCACATCTGCCCGCTTCTCGCCAAAAATGCTGTCGCCAAAAGAAAGCACCGTAGGTCGGATATTCAAGCAATCTGCGAGCGAATCCGCTTCCGCAAGAACTTCGGCGCTTCCTTGGGATTGATGCCATGCAGAATGAAGAGCACAGGCACGGGCGACTTTCTGAAGACACTCCGCTTCAAAGGCTCTGAGATAGCGATACGTCGATGTCGGCACGATCAGTGCATCTACCTCGCCGCGTTGCCCCCGCTTCATAAAAGCTGACGATACCAGCGCAAGCGATGAACTTCACGACGCACACTGCAAACAAGTTTCTTCAACTCCGCAATTCCTGTATAAGAAACTGCCCTGCCGCGAAGCTCCGCACTGGGCTACATGATAGTCCATAGCAAAGCGAAAGCCCTCAGGTACATAGAAACACACCTCATGCCCCAAGGATTGAAGCTCTCGACAAGAATACGAGTCAAAGTCCACCTCATGTCCGCCTCGGCGTCATGATATTTTCAAAGATGCCGATGCGCACCGCATCACCTCCCAAAAGTCGGCAAAAATACTGCCTCGCTTCTTCCTATCATAAATTATCTTTTGTTTGTTCATTTCAAACTTGCAATTTTCTTAAAGAATCATCGATAAAAAGAAAGAACGTCCCACATAGGCACAGCGCCTCCCCATTTCAGTAATCACATGAAAAATCATTCCAAAACTTTCACCAATAGACTTCCATATCCAAACTGCCATAGATCGTACGATGTCCACTCGCGGCTATTGCCTCCGTTCATCCTCGTCACGGCAAATAATAGTCGATTTTTCAACAACAAATCTTCGAGATCCTGAATTGAATCAAATCTCTTCCTTCCTGCAGCAAACCGCCAGTAGCTTTCCTGTTCATCAATCAATTCAAATAAAGCTCCTGTCGCCCAATATCTCAAAGTGTTCTTGGTTTGGACTTTTATGACGGTCATCGTGAATATTCAAGCATATTTTCGTTTTAGAATATAGGGTCGCGCTCTGATGCAGTCACCGTCCCATTTTGCAAAACACTTGAAAACATGGGGATATTTTTCTCGAAAACCAATACTTCTTCCATGGATACCATCCTTCATAAAACGGGCCATAGATTTCCAGCCCATCTTTTCTCCAAAGCCTTCTCAGCCAATTTTCTCAAGGATTTTTCAAGCGATTGATAAAGGAGAACCGATAAAAACTATATCCAGCTCCTTTTCCTGCGATTCACAATTTCATAAGCGGCATTATATCCCACAGGCACATATACGGCAGAAATATGTCCAACATCTTCAAGATACCTTACATCGCGTTCTTTCAAATACACAAAATTCGATCAAAATACGGATAATACTTGAGTAAATCTTCTTTTTCCAAAACACTGTCGACAAACCAAACAATGGTTTTGGCGCGTGTATATATACTGTACAAATCTGCCGCTTCAACATATATTCTACAAAATTGATGAACAGCACGACGTCGGCTGAAATTCATCCAACAACGCACGCAACCTGTGCCGCCATCCCGCTTCGTACCTTTTTCCTGAAAAAGCGAACTCTCAGTTTATCAATTTCTGTAATAAAGGGCATATCTGACGATAGTTATCCGTATAAACAGGAATGACCTCCTGCTCCCAACCTCTCAAACTAGCCTCGTTTGCAGTATATTGTCATTTCTCGGAAAAATATGCCTAAAAGAATCTTCAAAACGGTATCAAGCCCTTCATTTTGCTTCCTACATTCATCCATCAGCTTTTTCCCCGCCATCAAATAGTGAAAACATCATTCTTCGCAAGGTTTTCTGCAGCCTTACAACAAAGCTTTCACATTGCTCCAACACTTGTTCCACGTCTAGTCCCCTACAAGCACTTCGGCTTAGGAGCGCATCGGACATTCTTGCGGCGCGTATTTGCAGGGACAGCAAGATTCTTCCGTCGTCAGAACTTGTGCGTTGGGATTGATTGGATGCCAGCGTTTCGGACTCGTGCAGCCGTACATCGTCACCATCGGCACTCCCGTAGTCGCCGCAATATGCGTCGCTCCTGTATCCACGGTTACGAAGAGATCCGTATGCTGAAAAATTGCTGCCAAGTCCACAAGATCTGTTTTTCCGCAAAAGTTGAGCACGGGCACGGTCGTTTCTGCAATAAGCTCATCCGCATAATCTCGATCACTCGGCGCACCCACGACAAAGAATGCCGCAGAATATCGGCGCGACAATTCCTTTATGACACGAATGAAATACTCCTTCAGTGCAAGTTTTCAGCTCAAAAGGTGCGCTTGATGCAGTGCTATCTTTTTATCGGCAGAAGGCAAGTGTTTCAGCAATTCTTTCTGCCTTTGCTATGATCTTCAATTCGTGCAACATACGGGATCCGCATGTTCTTGAATTCGTCAAAACCTCGGATAATCTCCTGATACGTCTCTCTGCCTGCAATGTATTCTCCAAGTCGTGTGCGATAGGGAATCAGATGTGTATAGAGCCACGTCACACGACTCGGCTTGTCATCAAAGACACGTTCGGGACCCACGCGCACGGGGATACCAGCCAAAAACAAAGTAGGCGGGACGCAGTTTACGATCAAAAGAACTGCTAAATCAAACTTTGCGTTTTCGCAACTTCTTTACCATCGCGAGCATTCGCGAGGATTTTCCTTCGCGCCTTATAATCAAAAACCACCACATCATCAATCCAGGATTGTTCTCAACTGCCTGCCGCATCGACGGACGCATCATCGTGATGCGCGCCTGAGATAGGCTTTCGCAGCAACACAATCGCACTAGTCGATAAAACGACGTCGCCCTAGGTTCACGGGTGCATAGACCAAGATGTTTCGATATTCCCTCATCGCAAGATTCGCCCCATATTTCAATAACCTCAGCAAAAAAACAATCACGGTTGCATCAAAATCCCCAGCACCCGCTCCGCTACCTCAAAGCAAACTCCCGCCCTCATACCGCACGCCCCGCACACCTGCTCTTTTTCGCACATTCAGATCGCTTTCGCTGTCGCCGATGAGGACGGCACGCGTCCGGTCGATGTCGTACTTCGCACAGGCGGCGTCGATCATGCCCTGTGGCGGGCTTTCGGCAGCTGCAGGCTCTCGTGTACTCGGGAATCTTTGCCGTCAATATGGTGCGGGCAATAGAAGAGGCGTCCCAGCTGCGCCCTCTTTTTCAGTTCTTCATTCATCCAGTCATGCAGATGCAGGGACGTCCTCTTCAGGGTAGTAACCGCGCGCCACGCCCGATTGGTTCGTGACGACGATGGTGAGGATGCCGCATCTCGTTGAGGCGACGGATGGCGGCGGGAGCATCGGGCGTCCAGATGAAATCCTCAGGACGATGCAGGTAATGAATATCGACGTTCAGCGTGCCGTCACGGTCGAAGAATACAGCGGGGACGCCCTTACTCGGCATAGCGGAAGTAGCCTCCATCCTCAGCGAAGTCGACGTATTCCCTTGACGGCGGCGCGGAAGTCGTGGAAGCCTCCATCGTAGCCAGCCTTCAGGGAGCTGCTTCAGGTCGGCTTCGGTGAAAGCTCTGGTATTTGCCTTTGAGCACTTCGGGAAAATCTCGGTAGCCGATATATCCCTTGCCCAAAGGCAGCGATGACGCATCGGCGGCTTCGTTGTAGGTGTGCCTTGCCCTGTGCCGCAGTTGTAGATGCGGACGGCCCTTTGTTTTCCCAGAACCAGAAGTTGACCTTGACGACATCGCTTGACGTAGATGAAGTCGCGGCGCTGCTCGCCGTCGTCGAAGCCATCCGTGCCGCGAAAACAGTCGCGCCTCACCCGTTTCCTTGAGCTGGCGGTAGAGTTGGTAGAAGATTGACGCCATCTTGCCCTTTGTGCTGTTCCTGCGGGCCGAAGACGTTGAAGTAGCGCAGACCGACGATCGGGACTGCGGCTCTGCGCATGACCTGACGCACATAGCGGTCGAAGGCGAGCTTGCTGTAAGCATATGGATTCAGCGCGTCCTCCGCCGCGTCGTTCTCGGTGAAGCCATGGCGGCCTGCGCCGTACGTTGAGGCGGACGAGGCGTAGAGGAACGGCACGCGGTGCAGCAGGCAGAAGTGCAGCAGCGTCTTCGAGTATTCGTAGTTGACCTTCATCATGTAGTTGACGTCGTACTCCATCGTATCGGAGCAGGCGCCTTCGTGAAAGACGGCGTCGATGTCGCTGCCGCCGAATTCGTCATCTTCGATGCTCTCTAAAAAGTCATCCTTGTGACGGTAGTCGATGAAGTGAAGTCCGCGCAGGTTCTTGTAGTTCTCCCCATCCTGAGGTCATCGACGATGAGGATGTCGTTCCTGCCCTTGCGATTGAGGTTCTTGACGATATTGCTGCCGATGAACCCGGCGCCGCCTGTGACGATGATCATGAAGATCCCTCTCTTTTCATGCAGGGGCGCGTGCGAAATGCGCCCTGCAAACTCATGCTTCTTCGCGCGGCAGTTTCCGCAATTCTTCCTTCAACTCCTCGCGGCTCACGGCGTAGGTGCCGAGCTTTCTTGACGACACTTGCAGCGAGGTTTGCAGGAAGGCAGCGTCCCTGCCCTTGAGTCCGCCCGCAAGGCCTGCAGCGAGGACGGCGATGACCGTATCGCCCGCGCCCGATACATCGAAGACTTCCTGCGCCCGCGTCGGGATATGCACCTCTTCGCCCTCGCGCACGAGCGTCACGCCGCTTTCCGGAACGCGTCGCGAGCACATTTTTTGATGCGGTACTTGCGCATGATGTAGTGGGCGGCCTTGAGCACCCTCGGCATCCGTATTCTTGATGGGGTCGATGAGGATCTCGTTGATTTCCTTGACATTCGGCGTGATGTAGTCGGCGCCGCGATACTTCGTCCAGTTTCGCACCCTTGGGGTCGATGATGACAGGGCACGCCGTGCGCGTGCGCGCTTCGATGATTGCCGTCGTCGTGACCTCGCTGCACGTTCCCCTTCGCATAGTCGGAAACGACGATGGCGTCGATGCTCTCAGCGAGCTTGCAGCGCACGAAGGCGAGGAATTTGTCGATGTAGATCTTTTCAAGCGGCTCAGTGCTCTCAAAGTCGAGGCCGCATCATCTGCTGATGTCCGCCGATGATGCGCATCTTCGTCGTCGTCGGGCGGTTCGTCGGCACGAGTCCCGCATGGTCGATGCCGTTTTCCACGAGCTTTTTCCTTCAAGGAGCGGCAATGGTAATCCTCGCCGACAAAGCCCGCAGAAGCGTGTCGCAGCCGAGGAGCGCGAGGTTGTGCGCGACGTTCGCCGCGCCGCCGAGCGTCTCCTTCTGGCGCGTGATGTGGTTGATCGGCACGGGCGCTCGGGCGAGATGCGCGTGACTTCGCCGTAGTATTTGTCGAGCATGACGTCGCCTGTGATGAGAATCCTGCAGCGAGAAAGGCGCTCCTCGACGAGGGTGAGCATTTTTCGATGTCCATAGCTCCCTTCCAACGAGATGATTTCTCTTATAATTCTACAACCTTGCAGCAATATTGTCTATCGTGCGCGGGGATATTGCCGACTTTATTTTCATATTCATGCAGAAGTTCCTCCGCATAGCGCAGCACTTCCTTGACGGGGATGTTCTTCATGCACGCCATATTTTTCTGCCCCCTGCCCTCGGACATTCGTGCTTGCCCGCACGGATGGCAGGCTTCAGGCGTCTTGAGCAAGATGTCCTTGGCATCGTAGGGGTAAAACCCCGGCACGGGGCTTGCACCAAACATCGTGACGATGGGCACGTTCATCGCGACGCCAACGTGCATGGGGCCGGAATCCGTCGTGATGAAGAGCGCACACTTTCTTGAGGAGCGCCGCAAGCTCGGCGAGCGTAACGCGCCCCGTGAAGGTCTGCAGCATCGCATGATCGCCGTGGCGCATCTTGGCACGGCAGGCGCGAAACGAGTTCTTCGTCCATCGGGCCGCCGAAGAAGGCGACTCCATAACCCTTTTCCAGAAAATAATCGGCGGTTTGTGCAAAATAGTCGTCAATCCAGCGCTTCGTCTTCCAACTCGCGCCGATGTTCAAGGCGATGACCTTCGCTCCCGCAGGAAAGGCATCCTGCCAGAGCTTTGCCGCGCTTTCTTCTGCGCCTTCGGGCAGCCACATCTCTAAAGCCGCCGTCGTCGATGCGCTCGATGCCGACAGCTTCTTCCAGTACATCAAAGTGGGAATGGATCTGGTGCTTGACCGCCTTCTTGTTTTTCCATGACCTTGTCGAAGAAGGCGGAAAAGATGGGCTTTGCATAGCCGACGATGCGCCCTGCACCCGAAGGCGGCGAGCGCCGAAGCGCGTTCGTTGCGGTGCAGGTTGATGACGAGGTCGAAAAATGCTCGCGGCGAACGCGGCGGATAAAGCGCAAAAAGCGAGCGGATGATTATCCGCTCCCTTCTTGTCGAGCAAAAGGCAGCCGTCGATATGCTTGTTGCAGACGACGAGATCGGCGAGCTTCTTGTCTGCGAAGCGTGATGCGCGCCTTCAGGAAGTTCGTGCGAAGCGTCCTGAGGACGGGCGTCCAGCATGCGTAGAGATCGCCGATGTGCATGAGGTTGATGACAAGGATGTTATTGTCAGTTTTCTGCCGCGTAAAAGCAAAGTCCTTTTGCGATGAATCCTTCATCGCGGCGTAGCCGCCATAGAACGGATTGCATGATGCGCGGCGATCTATGCTTTCCGTATGACGACTGTCGCGCAATTCACCGTACGCTCCCCGTTCTTCCGCTATGACGACATCATATTCGCCGCGCGGTCCCCCAGACGCGAGGGTCAGTGGACCGAAAACGGCGACCGTCGGGCGTCGGACTGCCTGCGCGATATGCCCAAGGTCCCGTATCGACCGTGACAAGGAGTGCCGCCCGACGCAGAAACGCTGCCAGTTCCGGCAAGCTGAGCGCCCCTGCAAGCACGCGGCTACGAGCAAGCCCCTGACTCATGTGCCGCCTGCAGCAGAACCGCCTCGTCATTCAAACCGCCGATCGATACGGGATTGCGACTTTGCCATGAGAAGCCGCATAGTTCCGTCAATGTGTTCGCAGACAAGTTTTTCCGCTCATAGCTGCCGCACGGACGTACGACGACGGTTTTCTTCTGCGGCGATGCCATGCATGCGAGCTTTTCCCTCGGCAGACGTTTCCATTTCAGGCGGTATGTCCAGTGCAAGACTCACATCATACGTCGCAAGATTGAGCGGCAAAAAGCACGCCGAGATGATTGACGGCCTCGCTGGATTGCGGACGTCAGGCAGAAGCAACGTGCGTTAGAAAATGTCTCGCATGCTGCATCGTATCCCAAACGTGCGGGAATGCCGGCCAATCGATGACCACCACAGCGCCGCGCGCAGCGAAAATTCAAACAACAGCGAGATCGAAACGATGCTTCTTTATCTGTCTCGCCATGCGAAGCATTCAAGAAAGCCCTACTGCCCTCTTTTGTCGTAGACAGGACTTCGTCAACATAAAGTTCATTCTGCGACCGATTCCGTCAAAGGGAACGGTCAGCATCGTCAGGCGCGCTTCAGGATACGCTTCATGCAGGTGCGCACGACAGGAGGTGGCGAGTACGACGTCACCGATGAAAAGCAAGATACTATGACAAGGATATTCTTATACAATGCACTGCCTTTCCAGACTGTCGTCCAAAACCTCCCGAATCTTCCCCTTTACTTCCTCGACAGAAAGAATCGCGGGCAGTCAATTCCCTTAGGGCATCTCCTCTTCCAGCACGCTTTTGCAGGGCGCGGAATCTCCACGGCGTTTTCCTGCTGTCCGTAAGGGCCGTTGCGGTTGGCGTCGGTCGGGCCCATGAGCATGACCGTTTTCGTGCCGAGTCCTGCGGCGAGGTGGACGGGGCCGGTGTCGCCGCCGAGGACGAGGTCGGCGTGCTTGAAGATGTGCGCGAGTTCCGGGAGGCTCGTGCGCCCGACGAGGTTGACAGGGCGGCACCTCGGTAGACGCCTCGATGCCGTACACGAGGGCTTTCGTCGAGGCGGCCGCCGCCGACGAGCACGAGGATGAGCTTCTCACCGTAGGCCAATCGGCGAGAACGGCGAAGTACTGACTGGGCCAGCGCTTGTTCGGCCAGTTCGCGCCGATGGCGAGAACGGCGAGCGATGGTCTTCGCGCACGCCCTCGGCAGCAAGCAGCGCGTCCGCCGAAGCGGCTTCCGCAGGGGAGACGGCGACGGGAAAGCGCACCTCATCAACGCGGCAGCCAAGGGCGCGCGCGACATCGAGGTACCGCTCGACGATATGCCCCGAGGCGTGCGCCCCTTGATGGAGTGGCTCACATAGGCGGAACCTTCGCGCATGTTCGCCGTGCCGAGGCGCAGTTTCGCGCCCTGACTGCGCGACGATTGCCGCCGACTTGAAAGAGTCCCTGCAGGGTCGAGCGCGCATCGTACTTTCTCGCGCGAAGCTCATGGTGGAAAGGGCGGAACTCTTCGAGGAAGCCGCGCACGGTACGGAAACGCTTCTTTTCAAAGAGGATGATGTTGTCAATGAAGGGATTGTCCTCCAGAATGTCATAAGCCGTCGGCTCGACGACCCACGTCAGATGCGCGTCGGGAAACGTCTCCCTGACAGCATAGGAGACGGAAGCGCATGGATGACATCGCCGATGGCGCTGAGCTTGACGACGAGGATATTTTTCATGCAGCTTCCCGCCTTTCTTCTGCAAGCCTGTTTCTATCTCTGATGAATCTTCTCGATGATCTTCGTCGTCGAGCGCCCGGGCACGAGGTCGATGAAATGCACCTCACCGCCGTATTTTTCGACGATCTTCGCCTCGGGCAGCGTCTCGCGTGTAGTCGCCGCCCTTGGCGTAGACGGCAGGGCGCACCTTCTCGATGAGGATTCCGCCGTCGGCTCGTCGAAAGAGCACGACGTAGTCGACGGCGACGAGCGCGCCCACGACCGCCGCGCGGTCAAGCTCCGTGTTGACGGGGCGCGTCTCGCCCTTCAAGCGGCGCACGGAAGCGTCGGTATTGAGTCCGAGCACAAGGCAGTCGCCCAAGGCGCGCGCCGCTTCCAAATAACGCACATGACCTGCGTGCAGGATGTCGAAGCAGCCGTTCGTGAAGACGACGCGCTGCCCCGCTTCGGCAGTGTCGCGCAGAAGTCCTCGATCCTTTCCTTCGGTATCAGCATGTGAATCCCCCCAAGATTCTAGGTGGAAAGCTCCCGTACCTTCCTCGTAAGTTCCGCTGCACTGACCGTCGCCGTACCGAACTTCCGCACGGCGATACCTGAGGCGATGTTCGACAGCTGTGTCGCCGCGATCGGTGATGCACCGCCCGCAAGCGCGAGGATGAACGCCGCGACGCACGTATCGCCCGCGCCCGAGACGTCGTAGACCTCGCTCTTGTCCGACACGGGAATCTCGTGCCTTGCGCCGTCCGCAAGAAAGAGCATCATGCCCTTTTTCGCCGCGCGTGATGAGCGCCCCCTTCGCGCCGAGTTCGGCGATAAGCTCGCGTGCCGCCTCTTCGAGCGCATCTTCCGTATCAAGGTGACGCTCGAAGGCGGCAGCAAGCTCCGCGTCGTTCTGCTTCACATAGTCGACGCCCGAAGGAGCGCACGCCGTAGCGCGAATCGACGATCGTCGGAACGCCGCGCTCACGGCAGGCGGCAGGAAGCCGCTCGCGAATCCCCTGCGTGATCGTACCGAGCCGTAGTCGCTCAAGACGACGGCAGTCGACGTGCGCCAATGCCGCCAGAGCCGCTCTTCCAACTCCTCTGCCAGCGCAGAGGAAAGCGGCTCACGGCTCTCGCTATCGATGCGCACGATCTGCTGGCTGACCGTCGCCCTGCCGCCCGCGATGACGCGCGTCTTGAAATCGTCGGTCGTTCAGAAGTCGCCAGAAGTCCCGCCGTATCGACGCCCGCGCGAGAGCACCGCGGCAATGCCGCACCGCCCGCATCTTCGCCCAAGACGCCGAGGCGCATACCGCGCCGCCTAAGGTCGCGGCGTTGTGCGCGACGTTCGCCGCGCCGCCCGCGACGACACGCTCGCCCATCTCCTCAAGACGAGCACAGGCGCCTCCCTCGAAATGCGCGAAATGCGCCCGTCGAGGTAGATGTCGGCGACCATATCCCCGAGGACGAGCACGCGCGCGCCCTTCATGCAGCCCACTGCCGATGCTGGATCATTTATCGATGCTGCCATTTCCACACTCCTTCGCTCACCACGGCGTGAAGTTCAGACGGACGCTCCAACTGTTGCGCTTCGCACGGTAGCGCGTGACGAGCTGCACGCAGTGCATGTCGTGATACCAGCAGTAGTCGACATCGCCCACGGTATGGCGGTCGATGTCACTACGCCGTGCCGCAGACCGAAAGCGATCGCGCTCCGTCAGCTGATAGCTGAGTCCCGTAGAGAGCGCTCGGCTGTAGTCCGCAACATTGTAATCAAAGAGCGAGTTTCCTGTATAAAGCTGTGCGTAGCTGTACCTGCCGTAAGTCGTCAGACGATCATTGAACTTTTTCACGAGCGTCGCCGACCAGCTGAGACCCGAGACTCTCGAATCGATTGCTCTGATTCCTTCGTCACGGAATAATCCGCCGCCGAAAGCGACGCGCCGCTCCCCAAGGGGATCGGATCGTGGTAGACACCGACCTTCCCGTATGTGTGCGTGCTCTTGACGCCGTCGTTGTACCAGCGATCCGTGGGATCCGCCTCGATGCCCCAGCCGATCGGCGCATCCTTGAAATGATGACCCGAAACTCGTAGTGGAGGCTCGGCTCACGCCGAATCCAGCTGTCATCGTTGTCCTGCCAGTAGCCGTACTGCAGGCTCAGCGTCCCATAGCGTCCGCCATGAGCGAAGTTTCCGCCCTGCCATGCACGCCGTCCCGTCGTCGATGCCAAAGAGCGTCGGGGATAAAATCCAGCCCTGCTTCCACCAAAGGAAGTGCGAGATCCTGCTCGATGACAAGCCCGTCCGACTTCGTGTACCTCACCGAAGGGAATGGCGGCGATTCCTCGTGCCCGAGGCGGATGTCCGCCGTATACTTGTCACGATGACCGACGCACGTCTTCTTGAGCCAGAAGTCGCTGTTGTGAAGACGATCTTGTCATTCGGATACACCTCAATGCGCTCGGCGCTCACGCTGTAGTCGGGCGTCTTCGCATGACATTTCGTCGCGCGTCCCTCGTGGATGATGACCTTGTCGGGATAGACCTCGATGCGCTTTTCCCGAGACTGTACTGACGGTTGACCTTTCCCGAAGCGTCCTCGATCTTGCCGATGCCCGTGCCGTAGTTGTAGGAGAGCTTCCAGCCACGAACATCCACTTGCGCCATGTCCGGCGTCACCTGCAGGATGTGCGCCTCGTTCTCGACGACCACGTCCTGCGTGAGAGCGTTTCCCTTGATCTCGTCGGAAAGCACGCGGCGGTTGTCGATCTCCGTGACTTTTGACGCTGCCTCGCGCGAAGAACTCGCCCGTCACCGGTCATAAAACAGCTCGTCGCCCTCGAAAGCCGTCGGGCAGAGGCTTTCAGGTGGTCTTCCATGGGCTGACGCAGATGCGCCTGCATTGCCGCCGTATCTTTGACGAGCTGCTCCTGCGCTTCCGACAGGCGATTCTCCCTTGCCGCACGCCGCTCATTTTCGATGTAGTCGAGGATATCCGCCGCCGTATCTGTCGACGCGCTGTACGATCCGCAAACGCCGCCGCAGGCAGACAGGAGCCGCGAAAGGCTGCGGCACAGGCGACGCCTTCGAGGAGAAACGCGCCGTTGCATCATCTTCGACGAAACCGTATCTCACCTTTTCCGTCGTAGGGCACCGCATAGAGGACAGCATCATCCTTCGTCTGAATGAAGAGTTCCGTTCCTTCCGGCAATTCGATGTTCTTGCCCTTGACGAACGCGCCGCCGATGGTGCCGATCGGCCCCTAAAGATCAGCATGCCCGCAACACTCGCGCCGGCAGCCATGGCGTAGCTCTTCATCTCCTGCTTCGATTCCTCGCCGACGAACGTCTTTACCTCAGTGCCGTCCATCGCCTTCGTCGTATGAAAGTCTGATCGTCGATCTCGCATCGCGGCCGAAGTTGCGCGCCTGCGTGACCTTTTTGCACCGTGCCCCGCGCCCGGCTGCCCTTTGGCGAATACGAGCATGCCGCCCTGCGACATCCTCCTGCGACCTTGTGAGCGGACGGTATCTCCCGCTTTGAGGTTCTTCGCGTTGACCTCCTGCGTCAAGGCGATCTTGAGCACCGATGTTCTTCGGCACGGTCACCTGCTCAAGCGGCACGCTGTAGCCGCCGAAAGCCGCCGTCCCGAGATCTCGGATGCGCTTCTTGTAAGTGCCTGCGCTCGTCTTTCCTGCGACCGCCATCTCCATCTCCGTCACGCGCTTATCCACCGCCTTGGGCTGACCTCGTGCATGAGTCCCCATTCGACGGCATTGAGCTGCGTCAAGAGGCCAGTCCCTGTCGTGTTGTCGTAGATGTCGTCGTAGACGATGTTGACACGGTCGAGCATGGAGCCTTTGTTGTGTTTTGCCGAGATAGTCCTTCTCCAAATGATTGATGCGGTCGAGGAACGCGCCCGTCTGCTCCGCGCCCCATGTCTCCGTCTCAACGGCGGCGAGTTTTCCCTGCACCGTCTCCTCTGCGGCGCTCGCCATGCCGACCTGCGTCACAAAAAGCGCGGCGCAAAGAGCCGTGCTCATGATTTTTCAAGAACATGGAGTTCCTCCTTTATGACAAACCATGGATTTCCATACGAAATAGAATTTCTCTTATGCCTTATTCTGCAAACAGCGGGGAAATCCTCCTTAAAAGTCCACTAAACTCGGATAAGCGCGTCCCCCTCCGCCGAAAGACGATCGACATCTCCCCTTGCATTTTCCTGACCGCTATGCTATCTTAAGAACTGCGAAGATGATATCCTCAGGGAATCGTACTTCGCTGTATTTACCATGCAGGTGCGAGCGACGCCCGCCCTGCTTTTATGTCCTGCCACAAATGAATACCGCAGCGGTAGACATCTGCTTAGATCCCTCGGGACTGAGACAGCAGGTTTCGCACAAGATTACAGCGCACACGGTACATAGCCGTGACGGTTCTGCATGCATTTTCGGCCTTTCTGTCTTTTGGCAGGAAGGCTTTTTGATGGGAGGAATCCATTTGCAAAAACATCAGCCGCTTCATCGTCAAGAACATGGTCTGGCTCGTCGTTCTCGTCGGCGCGGCGGGTGCGGTCTTTCCTGCATCGCTCTCTTGGATTGCGCCGCAGGTGCCGCTTCTCCCAGGGATCGTCATGTTCGGCATGGGCAGACGATCGAGTTCAAAGACTTTCGCCATCTGGTGCGCCACCCGTGGGATGGGGCATCGGCGTACTCGCGCAGTTTACCATCATGCCGCTCGTCGCCTATCTCCTTACCCAAGCGTTTTCCTGCCGCCCGATCTTGCCGTCGGCGTGATTCTCGTCGGCACCTGCCCGGGGGCACGGCGTCAAACGTCATCACCTACCTTGCCAAAGGCGACGTAGCCCTGTCGGTCACCATGACTATGGCGACGACGCTTCTCGCCCCATTCGTCACACCGTTTCTGACGCTCCTCTTAGCGGGTGAAGAGATCGCCGTCAACGCTCCCGCGATGATGCTCTCCATCGCCGAAATGGTGCTCCTGCCCGTCCTCTTAGGCGCGGCACTCAACCATTTCTTCCGCCGTCGTGTCGCGTACGCGCTGACGGTTCTGCCGCTCATCTCCGCTCTGCTCGTCGCCCTCTTGGTCGGTGTCGTCGTCTCCATGAGCGCACCGCGCCTCGCCGAAGTCAGGGACGCTCGTCGCCCTCGCCGTCGTCCCTGCACAGCGGATTCGGCCTCGCACTCGGCTACGCACTCGCCGGGCTGCTTGGACTTTCTGCAGCGAAACGACGCGCCATCGGCATCGAAGTCGGCATGCAGAACTCCGGCATGGCGGCATCGCTCGCGCTCCTCTACTTCAATCCCGCCGCCGCGATTCCTGCGGCGCTCTTCAGCGTCTGGCATGACATTTCCGGCTCGCTTGCAGCGAACTGGTTCACGCGCCATGATGCGGACGAAAGCGAGATTTCCGCCGATGTTTCCCTCTGATCAAGCCACAGGAGGCAATCCGATGAAAAATCCTGACCACACCGAAAGAACTCCAAGCCTATGCGCAAAGCGTCAAGAACGCAAAGGAAACGATCGCCCTCAGTACCAACGATGGGGCGCTCCACGCAGGCCACCTCTCGCTCGTCGAGCGGCGCGAAAAGCGCCGACCGCGTCATCGTTTCCATCTTTGTCAACCCCGTGCAGTTCCGGCCCGAACGAGGACTTCGCCGCCCTACCCGCGCACCTTTGAAGCCGATGCGAGAAGCTCGAAGCTGCGGGCGTCGACGCCGTCTTTCACCCCCGCCCCCGAGGCGATGTACCCCACAGGCTATGCGACCTATGTCGAGGTCACGGGCACGCTCACGGAAAAACTCTGCGGTGCGAAGCGTCCCGGGCACTTTCGCGGCGTGGCGACCGTCGTCTTGAAGCTCTCTTGCTCTCGCACGCAGACCGGGCTTTCTTCGGACAAAAAGGACGCGCAGCAGGTCGCCGTCCTGCGCCGCATGGCTGCCGACCTCGGCGTCACGGCCGAGATCGTCATGGCGCCCATCGTGCGCGAAGCATCGGGTCTTGCGCTCAGCTCGCGCAACACCTACCTATCGCCCGATGAACGCACCGCCGCCCTCGTCCTCTCGCGCAGTCTGCGAGAAGCACGCGATGTCTACGAAACAGGCGAAAAAGCGTACGAAAAGTGCTCAAGGAGATCACCGCCGTTGAGCTTGCAAAAGAACCCTTGGCAAAGATCGACTATGTAGAACTTTACTCCTTTCCGGAGCTTGAAGAAATCGAGACAATCGAGGCGCGCGCGCTCCTCGCCGTCGCCGTATACATCGGCAGGACGCGCCTCATCGACAATATCATCTTGGGGGAAGAAACATGCTGCTGAACTTGAGTGAAATCCAAAATCCATTGTGCAACCGTCACGGAAGCAAATCTCGCCTACATGGGCAGCATCACCATCGATGAAGCGCTCATGGAGGCAGCGCATCCTGCCCGCACGAACGCGTGCAAGTCGTCAACAACAACAACGGCGCACGCCTCGAAACGTATGTGATCAAGGGCGCACGCGGCTCCGGCGTCGTATGCCTGAACGGAGCTGCCGCACGCTGCGTGCAGCCCGGCGATATCGTCATCATCATGTCATACGCCATGATGACCGAAGAAGAAGCGCGCGCCCACACTCCCATCGTCGTCATGCTCGACGAAAGGAATCAGCCAAGAGAAGTGCGCGGCGCAGAAGAGCACGGCACGATCGCATAGCGAATGACGGCTGCATGCCGCACCTTTCTGAGCAGAAAACTCCTGCGAGGACAAGTTCTTCCATCGCAGGGAGTTTTTCTCTTTCTCAAAGCCTTTTACAAAATCAAGGTAAGTTATGATACCATAAAGTTCGTTATTTTTATATACTATTGTCCTTTTGTCAATGGAGGAATTTTATGGAAAAATCTAATACCTCTTCTCAATTCCATCGATTCGGTGCTTTTGGGGACCGCCTCTCATCACCCTGCTCGTGGGGACAGGGCATCTTTCTGACCGTGCGTCTGCGTCTCCTGCAGGTCGTGCATCTGCCGCTCGCACTCTCCTTGATCTTCCGCGCAGGAAATCGCGGCGAGGGCGACGTGTCGAGCTTCAAGGCTCTGTGCGTCGCGCTCGCCGCGACCGTCGGCACGGGCAACATCGTCGGCGTCGCGACAGCGGTCAAGGCGGGCGGCCCGGGCGCGATCTTCTGGATGTGGATGGCGGCCTTCTTCGGCATGGCGACGAAAGTACGCCGAAGGACTGCTCGCCATCAAGTACCGCACGACGGACAGCCACGGCGACATCGCGGGCGGCCCGATGTTCCACATCGAAAAAGGTCTCGGGCGCTCGTGGCGTCCCATGGCAATCTTTTTCGCGTGCGCCTGCGTGCTCGTCGCCTTCTTCGGCATCGGCACCTTCCCGCAGGTCAACGCCATCGTCGACAGCGTCGAGATCTCGTTCGGTGTGCCGCGCTGGGCGACGGACTTCGCCATCACGGCGCTCATCGCCGCCATCACGCTCGGCGGACTCAAGAGCATCGCGCGCGTCGCCGCCGCCATCGTCCCCTTCATGGCGCTTTTCCCACATCGCGCTTTCCCTCGTCCTCATCGTCATGAACATCGACGCGCTTGCCGCACGCCATCGCCCTCATCCTGCAGAGCGCTTTCACGGGTGAGGCGGCCGTCGGCAGCTTCGCCGGCTCGACCATCATGATGGCAATGCAGAACGGCATCGCGCGCGGCGTCTTCTCGAACGAATCGGGACTCGGCTCCGCGCCCATTGCGTCGGCCGCCTCGAAGACGAAGCGTCCGGCCGAGCAGGGTCTGATCTCCATGACGGGCACCTTCATCGACACGATCATCATCTGCACGATGACAGGGGCTAGCCTCGTCTCTGACGGGCGTCTGGTCGGGGATACGGCGGGCGCCGCCATGACGAGCGCCGCCTCTCGGTAAACTACGGCGCAATCGGCAGCCACCTTCTGACGATCGCCTCGTGCTCTTCGCATTCACGACGATCCTCGGCTGGAACTACTACGGCGAACGCGCAATTATCTACCTCTTCGAGCGCAAGGGCGTGCTGCCGTATCGCCTGATCTTCATCGCACTCGTCGCCTCGGGCGCATTCTTGAAACTCGAAGCGATCTGGATCCTCGCCGACATCGTGAACGGCCTCATGGCGATTCTGAACCTCATCGCGCTCCTCCCTGCTCTCGGGCGTCATCGTGCGCGAAACGAAGCTCTACATGGAATACGTCAAACGCCATTCGAGAATCAAGCACTCGTAAAATTCGAACCGAAGCAAGAAGCGCCCTCGTGATACCAGAAACGGATGGTATCGCGAGGGCGTTTGTTTTTGGAAACTCAGAAGATCAGATGCGCGACGACGTAGCCTACGCAGCAGCCGGAGATGACGCCGATGAGACCGGGGATCATGAAGCTGTGGTTCAGCAGATACTTGCCGATGCGCGTCGTGCCCGAACGATCAAAGCCGATGCACGCGAGGTCAGACGGATACGTGGGCAGGGAAGAAGTAACCATGCACGCAGAGATGAACGACATGATGAGCACGGGGTCGACGCCGACGTTGAGCGCCATCGGCACGACGATGGCGATGGCCGCCGCCTGCGAGTTGACAAGCTTCGACGTAAAGAAGGCTATGATCGCATAGGCCCACGGGTAAGCCTGCACGGTCGTGCCGAGGAAGTCCCTGAGAATCGCCATGTGTGCGCTGAAGTACGTGTTTCGCCATCCGTGCGACGCCGTGAGACAGAGAGCAAAGCGACCATGCCCGAACGGAAGACCGGCTGTTGCCGACTTCCTTTCGCCTTCACTTTGCAGAAAAAGGAGGATGGCGGCGGCGATCAGGAGCATGATCATCTGGATGACCTCGGTCATGTCGATCGCCTCTCATCTCGTCCGAGCTTGTCGGGAAAAGTGCGGCAGAAGGTCGGGATCGTTGCCAGGATCGCGATGACGAAGATGCCAAAGGAAAAAGATGAACATCGCATGGTAATACGATCGCGGCAGTTCCTGCCCCTGCAGACTCTCCGAGTCGCCGTAGACGTACTCTTTGTTCTTCGGATCCTGATGAACTCTTGGAACGTCTCGTCCTTTTCCAGATCCTGCCGCGATGGTAGCTCCAGAGCGCCGCGCAGACGACGCCCGTCAAAGTCGCCGGAATCGTCACGCCGAGCACCTGCAGCACGGAGACATGATGCTCCCGCCCTGCGCCATAAAGCGATGATGGAAACGACTCGCGACGGACACGGGCGAGCCGCATATTCCCATCTGCGCCGCGACGGAAGAAACCGCCATGGGGCGCTCAGGGGCGGATGCCCCTGCTTTGATCGCCACGTCGTAGATGATGGGGAACATCGTGTAGACGACGTGCCCTGTGCCGCAGAGCACCGTCAGGAGCCACGTCGTGACGGGTGCGAAGATCGTGACCTGCTTCGGGTTGTTGCGCAGAAGCCTCTCCGCGTACTTGAGCATGACCGTGAGGCCGCCCGAAGTCTGCAAAAAGCCCGCGCATGTGACGACTGCGAGAATCGTCAGCATGACGGAGATCGGCGGTACACCTGGCTGATAGCCGAAGACGAAGGTGTAGACGGCAAGTCCAATGCCGCTGATGACGGCAAGCCCGATGCCGCCGTGATGCACGCCAAAGAGCAGACAGCCGAGCATCACAGAAAAGCCGAGAACCATTTCCATAAAGATTCCTCCTAAAATCCCACGGGAGCGGCGCAAAAGACTGCCTTCCCAAACAGCCTTGATCGGAAACCAAAATCCTTCCCTCCGTATGGAATTTTCAGAAACCTTGCCGATCGCATATAACACGATTATAATACAATAATCGTCCACAGGCAATAAAAAGAGGACGCAGCAGCGTCCCCTCGAAGAAAAATTTCTTCATTCCTCAATACTTGCGATGTTCCTTCACATAGTCGACGGGACGGCTCCAATCGACGTGGACGTCCGTCGCTTCCCAAAGACGTGTCAGAGCTGTCTTGAAGCTCTCGACATCGGCTGTCGGGTCGATCATTTCCTTGCTGAAATCGCGCAGATTCTCGTGCGGCACGCCGATCTCATGCTTCTCGGCCAGATATTTTTCCACGGCGCAACGACCGTCCTCATCATCCAAGACGACGGTCGCCGCCTTCTTTTCCGCATCGTATTCGATGTAACCGAGCTCCTTCTTGTACTGAATCGCTACGCTGTAAGTCGTTGACACGCTTTATCACCTTTCCTTATCTTCGTTTTTCCGCTATACCATATAGACGATAGAAAAATCCGCCGGCTCAGCGGCAACGTTCTCTCCATCAACACAAAGAAGGTGCTCTTCAGCTGTATTCTGAATACCTCATGCTGCTCCTGATCCTCGCCCTCGGCATCATCGGTCATGACTACGACGGTCGCCTATGCCGTCATCATCGTGCTCGTTCTGAAGCTTCTCGGGCTGACGGCAATGCTCGACATCCTTTCCGTCAAATGGGCTGAACTGCGGGCATCGTAGCCCTTCTGGCTGCCATCCTCGTGCCGATTGCGACAGGCGACGTGACCATCGCCAACATGATCGACGCCTTCAAGAGTCCCCTGGGCATCGCCGCCATCGTCTGTGGCGTTCTCGCCGCCATGGCGGGCGGCGGCGGCGTCGAGCTGCTGAAGAACGATCCGCACATCGTCGCCGCACTCATCATCGGCACGATCATCGGCGTGTGCTTCTTCAGGGCGTCGCCGTCGGGCCTCTGATCGCGGGCGGCATGACCTACGCACTGATGAAGCTCTCGCCTCTATCAAATCAGCTCGCTCACCCTCAGCCAAGCTGCATCCCGCACATTCTCACTCACCTAAATCATACGGCTTTCATTCCAGCAATTTGCGCATCGCCTTTGGCATTCTCCTTGGCGGTGCGCTCTTATCGTGAGGGCGACCGCCTTGTCCTGCTCTGCCTCATCCTTTGCGAGCACAAGCTCGACGCGCTCGCCGAGGATGCGCTTCGCCCGGCGTAGCACAAGCTCCATCGAGGAATCGCTCGCAGACGATCACACTACGTTCGCGCGAGGTCGCTGTGCGCCGCGTGCAGGAGTTCCGCTACCGACGGGCATTCCTCGCGCCTGCCCGGCACGATGACGTTCGCGCCGAGTTCCGTCAGGCGCAGGCCGCGCGCTGCATCCGACGCGACGGCGAGGAGCGCGACGGGAAGCAGCGACTCATAGTCCGCCGTCAGGGCATGCGCCTCCGCCATATCCGTCACGCGGAACGACCGCAGCTTGCCCCAGCCAATCGCCTGCTCGACGACGACGCCCGGATGATCGGTGTGCACATGGACGAGCAGGGAGCGCTCATCGTGCACGACGGCGACGAAGCGGCAATCCTCCTGCAGAGCGATGCTCGACGTCACGCGCACGCGCCTTGCTTCCGACGATGCGGAACGTCACGCAGTACGGGCGCACGAGGTCGCGGCGCGGGTCGGGAATCGAGAGCCGATCTTCGCCCACGCCGAGCGACAGGCTCACAGCCGGCGAGACGAAGTGCCCGTCGAGCCCCTTCATACAGCCCCTGCAAAAACGTCTGCATGACGAGCGCACCCGGCTCTTCGCGCTTTTCCTCCGCCAGAGCCTTCCGTCCTCGTCAATCGCCGTCTGCAGGGATCTCTGCGATCGGAAGATTCGCGCGCACCGCATGGTACGCGCCTTCGCCACTGCCTTTGGCGGCGGCGATCAACACCGTTCCACTGTCGGCGGCAGTACGCGCTGCGCGTAGAGAATGCCGTACTGGAACGCCTTGCCGAATTCTGACGAAGTCGCGTCATTCTTTCCCGACAGCCCCTTCGCGATGCCGCGCAGGAGCTGTGCGAGCACGACGCCCGACGTACCTCGCGCGCCGAGCACCGCCGCACTCGCCACGCGCTCGCAAGGCCCGCCGATGCTCCTCATCCTTCACGTCGACGAGCGGCATGACCGCCGCGCCCATCGTGCGCAGCATGCGTACCGGAAGCGCTGAGCGCTCCCCCTGCCTCTTTCTTGAAAGCGCGTCAATGCCCTCATATTCCAGAAGAAACTCCCCGTAAGCGCCGCTCAACATGCGTTTGAAATCGCTTCCCGTAATGACTTCTCGATTGCCCGTCATAGGATCCTTCTTCTCCATTCAAATAATTTGTAGAAAAATTTCCTGCAAGAAACAGGATTCTTTTATAGTATTCGCGAAATAAGAGAATTAACCTTCTATAAAACTTCAATAAATCCATTTCCGCAATTAATTTACCATGAAAGTCCAAAGTCAAGCTCGAGGGCGCAGACGGATGGCTCTTTCATGTGAGGCGGCACAACGTCCACGAAGCGGACGTTGTGCGTCAGTTTAGCGAAAGGCGCAGGAGAAGCACTGGAAAATGCCGCGCCGTGCGGAAGCGAAGAGCAAAGGAGTCATTCTGATGCCTAGAACAAGAAAGACCTCGGCGAAAAACAAAAGAACTGAAAAGAGCCTCGCCACGAGAGCCATTGTTTCCGAAGCCGCCTCAGGCGAGAGCATCCCTCCAAGCGAAACGGAAACTGCGGGGACGCGACCTCTGCACCTCCGCACCGGATGCGGCAAAGACACGGGAAGAAACCGCTGCCAGTGCAAACGATACGGCAGCGATCGTCGCAAAGGACGAAGCGAACGACGCTGCAAATGAAGCGCCTCATCGATACGGTGAAAACCCGCCGCCAAGAAGCGCGGCAGGGAAGCCCGCCGCCAAGACGGCAACGAGGAGCACGCGCGCCAAGAGCACGAAAGCCGCCGCCAAGAAGACGACGAAGCGCACCGTCAAAAAGGCTGCTGTCGAGCCCTCGACTGCAGGAACGAAGAAGAGCCGCACGGCAGAGCCGATCTTCGCGCTCGACATCAGCACGCGCAGCATCATCGGCATCGTCGCTGAAAAACTCGACAACGAGCAGATGCGCATCCTCGCGACCGTGCGCCGCGAGCACAAGACGCGCGCCATGCTCGACGGCCAGATTCACGACGTGCCGCAAGTCGCCGACCTCATCCGCGAGGTCAAGCGCGAGCTGGAAAAAGACGACAGGGCCTTTGAAGTCCGCCTCCGTCGCCGCTGCTGGCCGCGCCCTCTACACCATGACCGCTGAAGCCTCCGTCGAGATCAACGGCGTCATCACCGACGAGCAGCAGCGCGCCCTCGACTTCTCAGGCGTGCAGGCAGCGCAGGCGAAACTCGCCAGTTCCAAGGACATCGAAGACCCCGGCCGCTACTACTGTGTCGGCTACAGCACGATCCAGTACACGCTCGACGACATCCCCTTGAAGAGCCTCGTCGGTCAGCGCGGCAAGATCGCCAGAGCGACCGTCATCGCCACCTTCCTGCCGCGCCAGGTCATCGACTCCATGCAGTCGGCTCTCAGGGACGTCGGTCTTGAGATGCACGCGCTTACCTTGAGCCGATCGCCGCCATCAACGTCCTCATTCCGCCGACGATGCGCCACCTGAAACCTCGTGCTCGTCGACATCGGCGCAGGCACGTCCGACGTCGCCATCACGAAGAACGGCTCCATCATCGCCTACGGCATGGTGCCTCTGGCGGGCGACGAGATCACCGAGGCCATCAGCCAGCGCTACCTCCTCGACTTCAACGTGGCGGGAAGAAGTCAAGCGCAACGCCTCCGCCGGGCGAGAATCAAAAATTCTACCGATATCCTCGTACGGAATATGACCTCGGCCCTCCGACGTCATCGGACCAATCATGCCGAACATCCAGAACCTCGCCGACTCCATCGCACGTCAGGTGCTCGAACTCAACGGCGACTCGCCGCAGGCCGTCATGCTCTGTCGGCGGCGGCTCGCAGACACCGGGCCTTGCCGCGCTCGTCGCCAAAGGCACTCTCCGTGCCCTGAAAACCGCGTCGCCGTGCGCCACCCGAGAGCGTCATCGGCGTCGAGGCCATCCCGAAGAACTGCAGACGCCCGATGCCGTCACACCCCTCGGCATCTTGAAGATTGCCTCGATCAACCTGCTGCACTTCCTCTCCGTCACGTCAATCGAGCAGGAGATCAACCTCTTCAACTTTCCGCGACCTCACCGTCTCCGACGCCCTTTCTGAATGCGGGCATCCAGCTCAAGAAATACAACGGCCGTCCCGGCCTCGGCCTCATGGTCACGGTCAACGGCGAGAAGAAATTCTTCCCCGGCTCGCTTCCCTCCATGGCAATCCTGAAGCTCGACGGCGAGGATACGACGCTCGACGCCCTCGTCAAGGCGGGCTGCCGCATCACCGTCGCGCACGGCAAGGACGGCGAAACGCCCGAAGTGCGCCTCGCCGACGTCCTGCAGATCGAGCCGGACTTCCCGCTGGAAATCAACGGCAGGAGACGCACATCCACCAGGCCGCCTACGTCAGCGGCGAAGCCGACCGCTCGATCGCCTGCTCGCCGACAACGACATCGTCGAGAGCAAGGAACCGCGCACCTGGGCGAGGGCTCTGAAAAGCCGCCGGCTACCCGCCGACGGGCCGCAAGATCCGCTACACGCTCAACGACAACAACGCGCAGTACGTCGTATCGCCCGAAATCCTGCTGAACGACGCACCCGCGACGATCTCGAGCCGATTCACGAAGGCGATCGCATCGAATATCAGATGACGGCAGAGCCAAAGCTCAGCGACGTGCTCGACATCTCGCGCCTGCAGTCCGCCGTCACCATCACCTACAACGATCAGGAATACGAAATTCCCCTCCGCCTCCCTGGAACTTGAGGTCAACGGTCACAAGGCGTCGCCCGGCACCTACCTCGAAGACGGCAGCGTCGTCTACTACAGGATTTCCGAAAAAAGGCGACGACCGTCAACGAAGCTCTGCTCGCCGTCGGCTTCGAGCCGCCGCCCAGCCACGAGCCGCGTCAGCGTCTCCATCTTCGTCAACCGCCGTCCCGTCGTCTTCACCGACCCCATCAAGAACGGCGACCGCCTCGACATCGTCATCTAAGCCCCTGCCTGCACCTCCACAGCTCCCCGGCGAGCTTCAGCAACATCGGTGCACAGCGCAGTCGTAAAGCGACACACAGTCCGCACGCGGCGAATCCCTCTGAAACTCCCCTTGCCACGCCATCAATCTGTGATATCAATACTTTGCGTAGCGTTCGCGGGCATAGTTCATCGGTAGAATGAAAGCTTCCCAAGCTTTAGAGGGTGGGTTCGACTCCCATTGCCCGCTCCATGCGAGAAACCTAGAGCTGTCGAAACGGCAGCTCTTTTTGTATAGAACTCGCACACTAAAACGCAGGCTTTGCGATCGTTTCGCACCACATTTGCCGAAACCGACCAAGCCTCAAAAAGGAGCAAATCCCAATGAAAGCAGACAGAATTCCTGCATCGCCTCGCGATGCCAAGCATTTTACTGGAGCTCTTTTCTTCCCACCTTCGTCATCAGCGCCGTCACCATCGGCGGCGGCTCGTCATCATCCCGCTGTTGAAGGCAAAGTACGTCGACGAATACGGTTGGATTGACGACAAAGAGGCTCTCGACATGGTCGCCATCGCGCAGTCCATGCCGGGCATCGTCGCCGTCAACGCCTGCATCATCCTCGGCTACCGCATGGCGGGACTCGCAGGCTCCTTGACGGCGCTCCTCGCGACGGTGCTGCCGCCCCTCATCACGCTTTCTGTCATCGCTCGCTGCTACGACGCTTTTGCCAGCAATCCGACAGTGCAGCTCGCATTGAAAGGGATGCAGTGCGGCGCGACAGCTCTCATCCCTAAAGGTCGCCATCGACCTCTTCATCAAGCAGGCGAAGACGCGCCTCCTGCTGCCCATGGCAATCGTCTTCGCGACTTTCATCGCCAATGTGTTCTTCGATGTCAACATCATGCTGCTCGTCATCATCGACGGCATCATCGGCCTCGTCCTCATGCAGGACAGGAAATTCGGCTGAGGGGCGCAATCATGATCTATCTTCAGCTCTTCTTCGAGTTTGCCAAGGTCAGCATCCTCTGCGTCGGCGGCGGCTACGCTCCATGCCGCTCATCAAGCCGCCGTCGTCGATGAGCGCGGCTGGCTGACGCTGCACAGTTCATCGACATCTTCACGATCTCGCAGATGACGCCCGGTCCCATCGGCATCAACGCTGCAACCTTCGCAGGCATGACAGGTCGCGGGCACTGGGCGCCGTCGCAGCGACGGCAGGCTTTCGCCTTCCCCGTCGTTGATCCTCGGCATTGCACTCGCCAAGCTCTTCTTCAAGTATGGCGACATTGGCTCAATCCGCGGCATCTCGAACGGCCTGCGCCCCGCCGTCATCGCTCTCTCATTTGCGGCGCGGCGATCGACTTCATCCTGCTCGCCGTCTGGAACACGGAGAGCCCTTCCCTAGCTTCGATGCAACCGAATGGGCAGCATCGTCATCATCGCCTTCGCCCTGATCGCCATGCACTACAAGTATGGCGTTATCACGATCCTCGCCGCCTCCGGCGTGCTCTAGCGTGCTCTTCGGCGTATTGAAAAGAACGGTGGAATGTAAACGAAAAACAGGAGCATCTGCAGGGGATTTTCCCGCGCAGATGCTCCTATGTCCTCACCATATTCATCATCATCGCCCACCATCGTTCATTGCACGCGGACTGCGCTCTCTGCTGTAGCGCAGCTTCTCCTCCCAGTCGCTGCGCGAGGCGCTGCCGTGTGAACTCGTGCACGGGAATGGTCAGGGCGGACAGGGTCGACGATGCGCCGCGCCGCATCCCGTCTGACACGGCTGATGGCGGTCGACCTGCAAGACGTATTCCATGGCTTCCTGCGGAGACAGGCTGCGATACCGCCCGCAGCTCTCCATCATGCGCTTCGTGCTGGCTGCCGAAAGCGATTGATGAAGATGACGCCATAGATTCGCTTGCCAATTTCGCCAGGTTTTCGATAAATCTCCTTCGCATAGCGTACACCATCCTCTTCGCTCGCGAGATCGGCATCGTATTCATCAGATGCCCGACGTCAAAAGCTATACGGAAGCCCGTGTCCACATGGAAACGCGCTCCAAAAGCGCCTGCGATGCTGCAGCACTTTGTGAAATGCTCAATCCGGCGCAGAGTTTTTCGAGACCGGGCGCACGCCTGCATTATCTCGGCTGCAATCTCGTTGACAGCTCGATAGTCGCCATCGCTGACTTCTTCATCGGTGCGAGCGAACTCGCGCGTATCATCCTCCGATGTCGTTGTGCGACGCCATGAGACACGGTGCTGGGCTGGCGGACTGCCGCCTGCCGCAGATTCTCAGCTCCACGATTCACGCAGTCACCGGCGTCGAGGGGCCGTAATGCGCGCAGGATGTTCTCCTCCATGCCGCTCTTACGTGCACGCCTTATCCGTCGCGCGAAAAGTCAAAACCACGCAGAGGCCAGAAAAGTGCATCACACGCCGCGTGTGCGCAGGCGGATCATCGCCCGATCGCATAGCGCAGAGCATGAACTACGATGCCGTCGACGTATCAACTCAATCATGTTCTCTGGAGGCGTCCATCCTGCTTTTTCCAGCAAGTTTTCTCCTATCCACACAGAAATCTGCAAAGTCGATGTATTCTGCGGTTCAACAGCATAAAATCTCCTGATTCGTCATCATCGTCCAGAAAGTTTTCTTCGTTTTGATATGGCGGATTCGGTCTACCTGCAGACGGACGTCCAGCGTCAACCAGCCGGTGGACGGAACGAAAAGAGGCGCGCATGAACTTGTATCGCTTACGTGCGCACTCCTGCCAAAAGATATGGCGGGAACTTCGCGAAAATCTTTTCTCGTGCGGAAGCCCGCGTCTTCTTTCGCTGCCATGCCGCTTCTGCGGCGGCTCCATGCTTCTCCTGTCTCGATCGCTTTCCTTGAGAAGCAGCGGCGAGAGGCCTGCGTCGACGCGCCAGTCGGTGTGATGCGCCGCCGCCGTCTTTTCAAGACGTGCCGTAGGGGCTCGTGTCATCGTGCAAAGCTTCGTCGCGCTGCACGCCAGGCTGGATGCCGGCCCAGTGTCCCTGCCTCTCTGCGTCGTGCTCTTCGGCGTAAAGCCGTCAGTGTGTTCCGTCCGAGAGGTCGCCCGCAAGTGATTCATGGTAGGCATGACGCTTTCCAGAACCACGTGCCGCGCTCGCGTCTCCTGACCAGAAAGCCAACGCCAGAGACTGCTGGCAGGCTGTTCATCGCGCCACAGCGCACCAGCCATCTTCTGCATCGCGCCGCACTGATCGCGCGTAGTCCGTGTCGCGTGCAACTGGCGCGCCCATTCAGGTAGCTGTGCGATCGAGCTCAATCTGCGGCTCGATGAAGCTGCCGTCGCTTCAGGGCGCGATGCGCTTGCCGTCCTCTGATAGCTTACCACGCCTTCATGTGTGGAAAGTCGCCCTTGACGTAGTGGCCAAAATCGTTATAGACGCGTATACTCGTTCGTGCCAAAGCCTGCCCGTCTTCGCAATGCAGATCGACGTACTCGCCACTCTTGCCCATCCATGGCCGTAGATGCGAAGTTGCCTTCCTTGACTTTTGCCGCTGCCACTCTCTGTGTTGCGCTTGGCGATCGTTTCGCCCACGTGCCATCGAGGCTGGATGTTGTGTTCGATCGGTATTCGCTCCATTCGCGCGAAGAACATTTTCCCACGGCTTCTGCCAGCCCGGCATCCGGGATATTCTGCGCGATACTTCTTCTTCTGGTTCAGGTAGTCAGTCAAGCGCCCATTCCATGCGTTTCGTCAGATAACGCCTTTTGCAGCAGAAAACTCGACGCATCGGTCTTTGCTCGGCGACTGTCATATTTATAAGTCTTTGTGTCATCACCGCGGGTCCCAGATGAATCGTCTGGTCGTATCCATTCGACACCCACAGGCTGTCTGGCAAGTGACGAGTCGATATGACAATAGCCAGGGTCGCGCCATCCATCGTCAGTCGTGCCACTTGATGAACATATCGGTATTCTTGTAATCGTTGTATTTGCGGTGACGCTGCGCGTCTTGGCGGCCGCAGCCGCATCTTCGTATTGGCTCAGAGCTCATTGCAGATCGCCCAAATCCGTCGCCCGTTGTTGCCGGGAACTGCGTTGTATGCCGGCCTGCTGTGCCGGCGTCATGTCTCCAGCGCAGAAACTGCTGCTGCGGGCTGTAAGAGCTCCCGAGCGGCTGGTCGAGGCCACTGATCCGCCGCATAGCTGTGATGAGAAAGTCGCCGTCGCGCTGCTCGTGGTTGAAGCCCGAAGAGACAGCTGCCCGCGCCCGACAGGCGCCGGATGCTCGACAGAAGCCCTCCTGCCGCCGAAGGAGCTCGGGCCCGATTTCTGCAGAACCATGCGTGCTGCCGGCTTTTTCGTCACGACGTTAGATAGCGCCGCCGATGAAAGGTGCCGCCAGGCGCGCAGGGGATGTAGCCGCGATGAGACCTCGATGCGCTCGACGTTGCTGACGGGAATCGTCGAGATGTCGACCGCCGCGATGGGCGTCTTTCTTTCCTTGTTGACATAATTCAGCTCTTGCCCTTGCCCCTCCAAAAGGCTGGACTTCATTGACATAAGAACAACGATTTTTCGTTGCCTCACCCCGGCAATAGAAAAAGACCGCCTGCACCCACAGCATAGGTTCGGACGGTCATAATGTATCAAGGAAGAAAAACCGGTACGAAAAACGCACGCGAGATAAATCTATCCCGAAACTCATAGACGAAATCCCTACCCATCGCTTCGCGGGTACCGGCTTCGAGGCTCAAAGCCGACGGTGATGTTGAAACAGGCAGTTCTCTGCTCAGATTCATCGCCCCTGCCAAACCTTCCCAGAAAACTTTCCAGTGGTATTTCTTGGCGGACCCTCTTACAGTGGCGGGACCGCTCCGGCTTCTACCGGATTCCTATTAAGTCTTGCGACACCTGTCTCCTACCATATTTTATTTTTATGCTTTCATTAGCATTAGTCTAATACAGTCTTTCGTGTTTGTCAACGATTCTTTTTGTGTATAGTTCATTCGACATCCCATGTGCGAAACTCTAGTCAAACTTCCTATCGTAGAGCAGCGCCGCGATCAGGACGACGAAGCACGAGCCGGCGTTGTGCACGAGAGCCCCCGTCGTAGGATTGAGCTTCTGCATGAGCGACAGGACGATGGCGGCGAAAATTGATGCACATCGAGGCGTGATGCTGAGCTTGATCGTCGTCGCCGTGGCATTGGCGAGGCGCTTGAGGTAGGGCACCTCGCCAACATCGTCGCGCATCAGCGCTATGTCGGCGGCTTCGACGGCGATATCGCTTCCCATCGCGCCCATCGCCGCACTGACGTCAGCACACTTCAAGGCGGGTGCGTCGTTCACGCCGTCGCCGATCATCAGAACCTTGCGCCCTTCTCCTGCAGTTTCCTGACGTGTGCGACCTTATCTTCGGGCAGAAGATCCGCATGGATCTCGTCGATGCCGACTTGGCTCGCAAAGTAGAGCTGCGGCCTCCTTGTTGTCGCCCGTCAGGAGCACGGTGCACACATCCATAGCGTGCAGGCGCTCGACCATCGCCTTCGCCTCCGGGACGCAGCGTATCGGAGAGGGCGAGCGCACCGATGCACGCTCCCCTTCCGCCGCGAGCACGAGCGCCTTGCCTTCGGCGCGCAGACGCTCCAAAGCTTCACCATCGGCGCTTCCAACATGACGCCGTTTTCCGCGAGGTAGCTCTCGCTGCCGCATAAAGTTTTCTCCTGCGACCTTTGCCGAGACGCCCCTGCCCGCCGTCATGCGAAAATCCTCCGACGGCGCAAGCGCGACGTCCTGCGCCTTCGCATGGCGACGATCGCCTTGCCCAGCGGATGCTCGCTCCTCGCCTCAGCGGAGGCGACGATTTGGAGCAATTTCCTCTTCTTTGATAGCTTCAGCAAAGGGCAGGACGTCGCTGACAGAGAGTTTGCCGCAGGTCAATGTGCCCGTCTTGTCGAAGGCGATCGTATCGACCTTGCCCATCTTTTTCCAAGGTCTCGCCCGATTTGATGATGACGCCGCGCTTCGTCGCCTCGTCCGATCGCCGCCATGATCGCCGTGGGCGTCGCCAAGACGAGAGCGCACGGGCAGAAGACGACCATCAGCGTGACGGCGATGATGATGTTCGCCGTCGCAGCATAGGCGCCTACGGCGAGCACGAGCACGATGGGAACGAGCCAGCTCGCCCAGCGGTCGGCGATGCGCTGCATCGGCGCCTGCTTCTCCTCGGCTTCCTGCACCATGCGGATGAGCCTTTGCAGAGAGCTTGACTCGCCGACCTCCTTCACTTCGACATCGACCGAGCCGAAGCAGTTGAGCGTGCCGCAGAAGACCTCTTCACCCACGCTCTTGTCGACGGGCAGGGATTCGCCCGTCATGACGGACTGATCGACGGAAGTCTCGCCTGCGAGAATCGTACCGTCCACGGGAATCCGTTCGCCGGGCAGGATGCGCAGCACATCGCCGCGCACGATCTCTTCGAGCGCGATCATTTCCTCCCTGCCGTTTCGATTCTCCGCCCCTGCGTCGGCGAAAGCGCGAGGAGATTCTTTCAACCCCTTCTTCGCACGCTCCGTAATCGCCCTCTTCGAGAAGTGCGCCGAGCGCCGCGATGAAGGCGACCTCGCCCGCCGCGAAAAGATCGCCGATGGCGATCGCTGCAAAGCATCGCCATCGAGATCAGAAGCGCCGACGAAATCTTGCTGATGCCGCGATTGTAAATGATGCGCCAAACGGACAGATAGAGCAGCGGAATGCCGCAGATGACGACCGTAACCCATGCGGGGTCGAACGGCAAAATCTGCATGGGCGCCGCTTCGCGCCGAACTCTTCCATCACATGCGGCACGAGATCGAGCAGCAGAAACGCCGCCACGAGCGTCATGGAAAGGCTCGCGAGAAAAATCGTTGAGCTTCTTGAGAAGCGCCGCCGCACTTTGCAGTCTGTCGCAGCCATAGCCGCTTGGCTGCAAAGGTTTCTTTCCCTGCACCGCATTCGCCTCTGCCATAAAGATCCCCATTTCGTTATTCCTTGACAAGATGACATCCTCTTGCGTACTATAAATGCAATAAAGAACATAGTGTTCTTTATTATTTCAAGCAGACGTCCGCAAAGAAAACAACGGATGATTGAAGCACCGCGTCTCTTACGGAACATCTCGATAAATCTGTCGGCGAGGAGGAGTTCCATGGACAGACGACAGAAAAAGACGAGGGCGGCGATCTTTGCCGCTTTCAGCGAGCTTGCAGCGAAAAAGAGCTACAACAAGATCACGGTGCAGGAGATCATCGACAGCGCCGACATCGGACGCACAGACCTTTCTACGCGCACTTTCGAGACGAAGGACGATCTCCTCAAGGCTCTTTGTGAGGAGCTTTTTCGGCCACATCGTCGGCAGCGCGATGGACCGCACGCACACGCACGGATGTACTCGGACGGCGAGGCACCTCACTCCGTCTTCCTGCACCTGCTGCAGCATCTCGAAGAGAACGACAGCAATATCCTCGGACTTCTGTCGTCTGCGAGCAGCGACATCTTCCTGCGCTGCTTTCAAGGACAGCTTGAAGGAGCTCGTGCGCCCTGCACATCGTCGCGCATGGAAGGGAAAATCCTGCCGTGCCGCAGGATTTTCTCGTCAACCACATCACGGGCAGCTTCGTCGAAATGGTACTGTGAGTGGATCAAGGGCGGCTGAAAGATGACGCCCGAAGATCTTGACCGCTGCTTTCGCGCCGTGGATCGAGCCGATTCTTCTAGCTCAGCTGCGCAGCGGCCTCTAACAAAAAGTACGCATTGACAGCGTACGCCCTTTTTGCTAAAATGGTACAGCAAGTCACGGAGAGGTGTCCGAGCGGTTTATGGAGCCGGTCTTGAAAACCGTGATGCAGCGATGCACTCGCGTTCGGAATCCCACCCTCACCGCCGCGGTGAAAATGATCGGCAAACGTAAACAGAGCCTCGTGTAAAGAGGCTCTGTTTCACTGCTGATCGAGTCTCGATCAAGGAACTGCAGCGATAGCGTTAGCGTCGTGACCGTCTTCACTGGCAGCAAGCTGTGCGTCCTGCCGAGAGTTCCTGCGCGCGCCTGAGAACTTCGACTACATCGGCGCAATGTTTCGAGCGGCGAAGCCATCGTCGCAGCATTTCGGGACGATGTCGCTTCCCTGCCTGCGTCCGCGCTCCATGCCCTCAGCACGTCCGCGCTCCATGCCCTCTTCGAGGATAGCTTCTTCTCAAAAATCTTGCAGTTCCATTCAAAATTCACCATATCGAGGACCTCCCTTCGTGCTGTCGTAAAATGTCTCTTCGTGCCATTATGCGCTTCATGCTATCGCGCTGGCTTTCACGGATAGCCTCGTGATCGATCCCGCCATCATTTACGGCGCTATTTGTTTACGGTCGATGATGAAGCTGCAGTCGTGAAAGCGAACGGTTTCTGCAAGATCGATGTTATCATAGGCAATGTTATATTCGCTTTTGGTTCCATTTATTCTTCGTCCGTTTTTATACACATATCGGACAATTTCATTTGATATTCTTCAGGCATTTTACGGTTACCTCGTATAGAATAACGCATAAAATTCTGGTGCTGGAAGTCGAGGTGAGCATATTTACAGTCACATCGTGGAACATATTGCTCGAGTTGCTGATAGATGTAGCAAGCATCTCAATGCCGTCTTATTGTTTGGCGTGCTATCGATGCTCGAAAGAAATCAGATGATGTCACTGCCAACATAGAATGAGCATACCTGTGACAGGAATGTTCCCGCAAAGTCACGGATTACAGCGGCTCTTCATACGCCTGATCTTCACCATGCACAGACACCGGCGATCTCTTTTCAACCAGCTCTTTCGTCGCTAGTACTTTCCGAAAGATCGTATCTTGGTGTGCCTGCCTTTCTTCTCTTCCCATCGTCGTTTGCTCCATTTGCAAAAACGATCTTTCACTGTTATGCCGCCGGAAATTCATAAGACAAAACAGCCTGACGAGACGATCCGTGGGCTGCTCGCTACCTCAAGATGAGCAATTTCATGCTTCTTACCCGGTTGTTGTCGTAGGATGTCTTCGTCGCATCGAGACGCGCGATGGCGCGGCGCAGAGCCGCTTCGGCACGCTGGAGGTCGATCTCCTTCGACGCCGAGGCGCTGCGGAATGCCTCGATGCGCTCCTTGGCGCTCTGATAAGCGCGCTGGGCGCGGTTGATGTCGATATCGATCGGCTCTTCGGCGGCCGAGGCGAGCACCGTGATCTTCTCGGGCTGCACTTCCATGAAGCCGCGGAGACGGCGATGAGTTCTTCGCGGTCGGGGAACTTCACATGCATGGCATGGGGCAGCAGTCCCGTGACAAGCGGCGCGTGATGCGGCAGGATGCCGAGCTCGCCGCCCGTCGAGCGCACGATGAGCATGGCGATGTCGTCGCTGTAGACAACTCCGGTCGGGGGAGACAATTTCGAGCTTGATGGAAGCCACGAATCATCCCTCCTTTTTCGATCTTGTCCGCTTTTTTTCGATGACCCTCGTCGATGTTGCTGACCATGTAGAACGCGTTCTCGGGCAGATCGTCGTACTTGCTTCGAGAATTTCCTTGAAGCCGCGGATCGTTTCCTTCAGCGGCACATACTTGCCGGGCGAGCCCGTGAAGACTTCGGCGACGGCAAAGGGCTGCGACAGGAAGCGCTGGATCTTACGCGCACGCGCAACGGTGAGCTTGTCCTCGTCGGAAAGCTCCTCCATGCCGAGGATCGCGATGATGTCCTGCAGTTCCTTGTACTTCTGAAGCACCGCCTGCACGCCGCGCGCGACTTCGTAGTGATCCTCGCCGATGACGTTCGGGTCGAGGATGCGCGATGTGGAATCCAAAGGATCGACGGCGGGATAGATGCTGAGCTCGGCGATCTGGCGCGAAAGAACGGTCGTCGCATCGAGATGCGTGAACGTCGCTGCAGGCGCGGGTCCGTCAAGTCGTCGGCGGGCACATAGACCGCCTGCACGGACGTGATCGAGCCTTTCTTCGTCGAGGTGATGCGCTCCTGCAGAGCGCCGACGTCCGTCGTCAATGTCGGCTGATAGCCGACGGCGGAAGGCATGCGGCCGAGAAGAGCCGAAACCCTCGGAACCCGCCTGGATGAAGCGGAAGATGTTGTCGATGAAGAGCAGCACGTCCTGCCCCTGCACATCGCGGAAGTATTCCGCCATCGTCAGTCCCTGTCAGAGCGACGCGCATACGCGCTCCCGGCGGCTCGTTCATCTGACCATAGACGAGCGCCGTCTTGTCGATGACGCCCGACTCCGTCATTTCCGACCAGAGGTCGTTGCCCTTCGCGCGTGCGTTCGCCGACGCCCGGCGAAAACGGAGTAGCCGCCGTGCTCGGTCGCGATGTTATGGATGAGCTCCATGATGAGAACCGTCTTGCCGACGCCCGCGCCGCCGAAGAGGCCGATCTTGCCGCCGCGCGAGTACGGAGCGATGAGGTCGACGACTTTGATGCCCGTCTCAAGGATCTGCGTCGACGTCTCCTGCTCGTCGAACTTTCGGCGCCGGACGATGGATCGGCCACGACTCCCTTGTTGCCGACGGGAGCGGGATTGTGGTCGACCGTGCGGCCGAGCACGTTGAAGACGCGCCCGAGGCACGCATCGCCGACAGGCACCTTGATCGGCGCGCCCGTGTCTTCCGCTTCCATGCCGCGCATGAGGCCGTCCGTCGAGCTCATGGCGATGCAGCGCGTGACGCTGTCGCCGAGATGCTGCATGACTTCGACGACGAGGTCGATGTCGAGGTCTTCCACCTTGCCCTGGATCGTGATGGCATTGAGGATGGCCGGCAGCTCTCCCGCTGAAAATTCGATATCTACGACAGGTCCGATGACCTGTACGACTTTTACCTTTTAGCCAATGCTAAACCTCCTTACTTCAAGGCTTCCGCACCGCCCACGATCTCGGTGATCTCGCGGGTTATGCCAGCCTGACGCACTTTGTTGTAGTGCAGGTCGAGCTTACGGATGAGCTCCTCGGCGTTGTCCGTCGCGTTGCTCATCGCGTTCATGCGGGAGCTGAGTTCGCTCGCGGCGGACTGCAAGAGCGCCGCGTACACCGTCGTTACGAGGTACTGCGGCAGCAGGAAGCCCAAGACTTCCTCCGCCGACGGCTCGTAGATGTACTCCGCATGGGGGCCTTCCTTCGCCTCGCCGAGCCCTCTAAAGGGCAGGAGCTGCATCGTTTCCGGCACGCAGCTGATCGACGAGATGAAGCGCGTGTGACCATGTGGATCTCCTTGATGCCGCCTTCGGTGAAGCGATTCGTAAGATCTTGGGCGATCGTGCGCGCTTCTTCGTAAGTCGGACGCTCGCTGATGCCGATGTAGGATTCCGCGACGTCGAAGCCTCTGTGCTTGAAATGATCGCGCGCCTTGCGGCCCACGGTCACAAGCGTCGTCTTCGACTTGTCCTCTATGAGACTGAGGGCGAGCTTGAATACGTTGCTCGAATAAGCACCCGCAAGCCCTTTGTCAGCGGCGCAGACGAGATAGAGCGTCTTGCCGTCCGGATGCGTCTCCAACAGCGGATGGCTGAAATCGCCGGCATTCGCCGCGATGTCCTTGACCACCTCAGCCATCTTTTCCGCGTAGGGCGGTTGTTCGTCGCCGCATCCTTGGCACGGCGCAGCCTTGAGGTCGCGATCATATTCATAGCGTTCGTGATCTGCTGGATGCTTTTTACGCTCTTGATCCTTCGGCGTATATCCTGCAAGCTAGCCAAAATGAATCACCTCGCTATTATTCTTTGACCCTGTAAGAAATCGTCTCCTTGAACTCCCTCGATGCACTTCTTGATCTCGGCTTCCAAGCATCGTCGAGCTTCTTCTGCTCAGCGATTTTCTTGCCGATATCGGCATGGCATTCGCGTGCATGAACTTGATGAAGTCCTCCTGGAACTTGACGACTTTCTCGACGGGGATGTCCGCGAGGAAGCGCGCACGGCCGTGAAGAGCACGAGCACCTGATCCTCGACGGCGAGCGGCGTGTACTGCGGCTGTTTCAAGGTCTCAACCATGCGTGCGCCGCGATCGAGCTGCTCCTTCGTCGCCTTGTCGAGGTCGGAGCCGAACTGCGCGAAAGCAGCGAGCTCACGGTACTGTGCAAGGTCGAGGCGCAAGGTGCCCGCGACCTGCTTCATCGCCTTGATCTGCGCCGAACCGCCGACGCGCGAGACGGAGAGACCGACGTTGATCGCCGGGCGGATGCCCGAGTAGAACGCATCGGTTTCGAGCATGATCTGACCGTCGGTAATGGAGATGACGTTCGTCGGGATGTACGCCGAGAGATCGCCCGCCAGCGTCTCGATGACAGGCAGAGCCGTGATGGAGCCTGCGCCAAGCTCATCGGAGAGCTTCGCCGCGCGCTCTAGAAGGCGCGAATGCAGGTAGAAGACGTCGCCCGGATAGGCTTCACGCCCCGGCGGACGGCGCAGGAGAAGCGACATCGCGCGGTAAGCGGCGGCGTGCTTCGTCAGATCGTCGTAGACGCAGAGGGCATGGCCGCCCTTGTACATGAAGTGCTCGCCATGGCGACGCCCGCGTACGGCGCGAGGTACTGCAGGGGAGCGCTGTCCGCCGCCGTCGCAGCGACGACGATGGAATACTCCATCGCGCCCGGCGTCTTCGAGCGTCTTGACGACGCGTGCGACCGTCGACGCTTTCTGGCCGATGGCAACATAGACGCAGATGCAGTTCTGTCCCTTCTGGTTGAGGATCGTATCGACGGCGATCGCCGTCTTGCCCGTGCCGCGGTCGCCGATGATGAGCTCGCGCTGGCCGCGGCCGATCGGCACGAGGCCGTCGATCGCCTTGAGACCCCGTCTGCAGCGGCTCATGGACGGACTTCCTGTCCGCGATGCCCGGCGCGGGGAACTCGACGGCGCGATGCTCCGCAGCCCTGGATCGGACCTCTGCCGTCGATCGGACGCCCGAAGCGTCGACGACGCGGCCGACCATGTTCTCGCCGACCGGCACCCGCATGATCTTCTTCGTGCGCTTGACCGTCGCACCTTCCTTTGATTTCCGTGTCGCCGCCCAAGATAACGGCGCCGACGTCGTCCTGATCGAGGTTCAGGGCAAGACCGTATACATCATTGCCGAAATCGAGCAGCTCGCCTGCCATGGCTTTCGTGAGGCCGTGGATATGGGCGATGCCGTCACCGATCTCGATAACAGTGCCGACATCATCGACGTTCAGATCGACGTTGTAGTTCTTGATCTGGTCTTTGATGATGGCTGTTATTTCTTCCGGATTCATTTTCATCTTATGCTGTCACCCCAATTTCTCACTTGTTCGCCAGTATCTCGGCGCGCAGTGCTGCAAGTCTGCCCTGTACGCTGCCGTCGATGCGCTTGTCGCCGATCTGGGCGATCGCACCGCCGATGATGGCGGCGTCGATGTGCTTCCTGAGCTTCACGCTGCGCCCCGTCGCCTTTTCGAGCTTTTCGGCGAGAAGCTTTTCCAGCGCTCCCGTCAACGGATGCGCCGTCGTGATGTCCGCGACGACGATGCCCTGCGCCTCGTTGGAAAAATCTTGATACTGGGCATCGATGACCTCCAGAAGGTCCATGCGATGCTTGTCGATCAAGAGCATGATGAAGTTCTCAATATCCGAGGAGAGTTCGCCCGAGAAAATCTTCTTGAACAGCGATTTCTTTGCTTCAGGCGGCACCTGCGGATTCGTCGCGAAGCCTCGGAGCATCGGCTCATCGAATACAGCGCGCGTCACGCCCGTGAGTTCTTCGCCGTACTCCTGAGTTTTCTTCTCATCCGCGGCAATCTCGAAAGATGGCGCGCGAATACTTTTTCGCCAGTTGCAGATTCAGCGCGAGATCACCAAGCTTTTCGTTGCCGAGTCGATCGGCGAACTCGGCGATGAGGCTCTCGTTCGCCTTCTCGTCGAGGTTCTTCGCGATGACCTTGCTCGCCGCCGCCATCGAAAGGGCAACGACCTCGGCGCGAAGCGTCTCCGCTGCCGCGCGGCGCTCGCGCTCGATCCTCCTGCCGCAGACTTCTTCATCTGCTCAATATCGCGCTTCGTCTTCACGACGCTCTCATCGCGCTCCTCCGCCGCCTGACGTGAAGCGGAGTCGATGATGCTTGCGCCTTGACGCGGGCGCTCGCGAGCTGATCCTCGTATTCCTTCTTGAGGGCTTCGGCCTTTTCCACGTCCTCGTCCGCTTTGGCGAGGCTCATTTCGATCTTCTTCTGACGCTCCTCGAGCATGTTGACGATCGGCTTTATAGGCAAAGGCGCGAAGCAGCACGACAAGAATCAGGAAGTTCAGGATCTGAGCCGCAAGGGTCCAATTTATATCGATCAATTTGCTGTACCCCCTTTTCCGTGATAGAGAGAATTTACGCTCTCCTTATTTCGTCAGAAGCGGGTTCTGCATAAAGCATGATCAGGGCAACAACCGTCGCGATGATCGCCATAGCTTCGATCAGACCGACGGAAATCAGCGTGTTCGTGAAGAGGGCGTTCTTCGCCTCCGGCTGACGCGTGATGCCTTCGATGAAGCGAGCTGTGACAAGACCGTCGCCGATGCCGGCGCCGATCGCGGCAAGACCCATCGTAATACCTGCGCCAATCAAAGCGGCTGCTACCATAATCGCGTTTTCCATGAAAGATTTCCTCCTAAAGATACAATCGTCAAGCAAGATCTCCCTGCCCGACATGAACAGAAACATGCGGAGCGTCAGCGTCTCCCCGTCCTCAATGCTCTTCGCCCTCGAATGGAAGGCGTTCGACAGATAGGCAATCGACAGCATCGTGAAGATGACCGCCCTGCACCATGCCGATGAAGATACTGAAGGCAAGCCAAAGAACGGACGGCACAGGCATCCAGATCGGCACGAGCTTCAGCAGGATGATGATGAGTATCTCACCCTGCGAGGATGTTGCCGAATAGACGAAAGGCCAGAGTGATGAGCTTCGCCACTTCCTCGATGATGTTGAGGATGACGAAGACAGGGCGTCGGCTGGAAGAAGTGCTTGATGTACTTCATGCCTCCCTATGTAGAGTCCCAGTCCATGCACCAAGGCGACGACAAAGAGCGCCAGCCCCAACGTGGTGTTCAAGTCATTCGTCGGCGACGCCATCTTCGGCACGAGGCCGATCCAGTTGGAAACCAAGAGAAACATGAACAAGGTGATGATCATCGGCGCGAGCCAGCGGCCTTTCGGTCCAGCGTCGCATCCATCTGCTCATGCAGCCACACGACGACCATCTCCAGCACGTTCTGCCAGCCCGAGGGAATGAGCTGCAAATTGCGCGTCGCGAGGATCGCGATGAGAAGGACGACCGCCATGGTGATCCATGTCATGATCAAGGTTTTCCTCATTGAAGGTCATGCCAGCGAACTGAATAACTTCGCGAACACCGATTTCATGCATGTTTAACTACCTCCCTTTCGGATAAATCTCGGAGAGGGCTGAAAAGCATCTCCCCGGAAAGCGCGGATTCAGTCCGCCTTTCCCTTATCGGTCTTTTTCGAGCGCGAGCAGCATGATGTGGAGCATCGTCACGACGTAGCATAGGGCAAAGCCCGAAACCACGTGAAGAACACCTCGGTCGAGATCTGCACGGCAGCCCAGAACACGATAAAAATCGTGACGAGCCGCAGAACGAATCCCTGCCGCATCTCGCGCTTGGCGCGTTCGACGGTCAGCGTCGTGCTCGCCACGTGCGCCATACGAGATTCCACAGACAGACTGCCGCCGCCAGATAGCCGATGAGCCATGCGCCAATGAGACCCGCGCGTCCGCTGGCGGCGAACGAAACGAGCGCCATGAGCGCAAAGCCAAGAAAGCCATGCAGCGAGCCGCTTCGCATATACCGATAAGACTTCCACATATTCCTCCTTCGGCGGAAAAAGCGCCGTGGTGCGAATATCTTCTCAATGTGCCATGAAAAATTTCAAAGAAAAACTTCTACGGCTATTTCGTTATTTCGACAAAAGAAGCCATTCCCCTGCCGAAAACAAGCGGAAATCACCATAAAATTAAAGAATGATAAAATAACTAAAAATAGACAGTAATTATATAAACAGTATCTATCTTTTCATAAATAAATAATCGATATGGATTATAGCAGAATCCATAAACTCCACCTTTGTCAATGTTCGCTGCAGGAATCCGCCTTGCCTTCTCCCATCTGCAGCGATGAAAGGACAAACATTCTCCGCTATACGAGAATGCGACGTTATACCCTATGTATCGCAAAAAGAGAGACAAACTTAAGCATTTTCTAAGTTTCTCTTGAAAACTTTTCTTTTTCTGTTCTCACTGCACTTGCGAAACACTGCCCGCGACATCGTCGCATACGGCGCACGCGCCGATAGACGGAAAGAGAGCGAGCGGAAACCCCACGAGGATTCCCTGCAAAGATTCCCTTGTGTCCCAAGGCGAAAGACCTCATCCGCCGGGCTTCCCGCGTACATGCAAACGCCGAGAACGGCGCAGAAGAAGATGCCGATGCCACTCAAAAAGAGGTAGCGTCGAGCGCTTGACGGAGCGCACCCTTTTCCTTCGGCGGTGTTTGCCGCCCATCAGCAAGCGGAGAAGATGTCGGGCTTTTCATGGGAAAAGCCCCGCATGGTAAAGGATCGCCTGGATGATGCGGCGAGCGGCCTCACCGTCTCCGTAGGGATTGCAGGCGCCGCTCATGCGCTGGTAAGCAGCGTCGTCGGTCAGAGTTCTTCGCTTCCTGATAGACGTGCTCCTTATCCGTGCCGACGAGGCGCACCGTCCCCGCTTCCACGGCTTCGGGCCGCTCCGTCGTATTGCGCAGCACGAGCACGGGCTTGCCGAGCGCCGGCGCCTCCTGCACGCCCCCGAATCCGTAAGAATGAGGTGCGACCGCGCCATAAGGTTTTGCGAACGGCTCGTAGTCCAACGGATCGATGAGGTGGACGCGGTCGAGGCCGCCGAGCTCTTCGCGGCAACTTCGCGCACCTTTGGGGATTCTTATGCATAGGGAACACCGCCTCGATGTCGGGAAGTTCCTCGACAAGCTCCCTTGAGCGCCTTATAGACGTGGCGCATCGGCTCGCCGAGATTCTCACGCCGATGCGTCGTCACGAGCACGACGCGCCGCCCCTCCGCCACCGAGGCCGTCGAGCAGCGCATCGTCGAAGGAAAAATCTTCACGCACCGTCTGCCGCAGGGCGTCGATGACCGTGCTGCCCGTGACGAAGATGCGGCTTTTCGCTCACGCCCTCGCGCAGAAGATTCGCCTTCGCCGTCATCGTCGGCGCAAAAATGGAGGTCGGCGATCGCTCCCGTGAGCTTGCGGTTCATCTCTCAGGGAAACGGCGAATACTTGTCCTGCGTGCGAAGCCCCTGCCTCCATGGCCGACTGCCGTCTGATGATAGTAAGACGCCAGCGCCCTGCAAACGTCGTCGTCGTGTCGCCATGCACGAGCACGATGTCGGGCTTCTTCGCTGAGAACACCATCGAGTCAGGAGAGCCTTCGACGTGATGTCGAAGAGCGTCTGCCCTGCGCCATGATGTCGAGATCGTAGTCGGGCGTGATGGAAAAGAGCGAAAGCACCTGGTCGAGCATCTCGCGATGCTGCGCCGTCACGGCGACGAGCGGCGTTATCTCTGCCTCATGTTTCTTGAGTTCGAGCACGATCGGCGCCATCTTGATCGCCTCGGGCGCGTGCCGAAAACCGTCATGACCTTGATCTTCTTCAGGTTTGTTCTCCTTTTCCCTCACTGGAACGAACGCGTGGAAAGTATGGCAGAACTCCGCCCCGCATCAATGCGTCTGGGCGGAATCGTTCATGCGGAAGATGCTGAGTTTCTTCGCGCCGAAGAGCACGGAGACGACGACGCCGGCGAAGATGAGGAGCGCGATGCCGCCCGAAACCTCCGTCAAAGCGACGGCACTGAGACCCAAGAGGGCGCTGATGATGTACATCAGGAGCACTGCCTGGCGCTGCGTGAAGCCGAGGTCGAGCAGGCGGTGATGCAGATGCCCCTTGTCCGGCTTGAAGATCGGCACGCCGCCGCGATAGCGGCGCACGATGGCGAACGTCGTGTCCATGATGGGAGACCGAGCGCGAGGATCGGCACGATGAGAGCGATCGTCGCCGCGCTCTTTGACAGCGCCGATGACGGAGATGCCCGCGAGCATGAAAGCCGAGGAACATGCCTGCCCGTGTCCCCATGAAAGATCTTCGCCGGATTGAAGTTGTAGAAAAAGGAAGCCGATGGCAGCTTTCCCGCAAGCGCCGCCGTCAGCACGGCGACGAGCGCATAGCCCTGCTGCAGGGCGACGAGACAGATGGTCACAGACGCGATGGTGGCGACGCCCGCCGCCAAGCCGTCGAGGCCGTCGATGAGGTTCACGGTATTCGTCAGACCGACGATCCAGAAGATCGTCGCGGGTATGGCAAGATACTCGAGGTAAAGATAATCGCCGAACGGATCGGTGATGAAGTCATGCAGCACATCGAAAGCGACGAGCACGCAGGCACAGACGATCTGCCCGAGGAGCTTGACCTTCGCGGGCAGATTCTTGTAGTCGTCGATGAGTCCCAGAAGCACGATGAGAGAGCCGCCCGTCATGAGTCCTGCCAGTTCAGTCAAAACCTCATCCGAAAGCTCCCTGTAGACCATAAAGTTGAGCATCGCGGCCATAAAGGCGATGTAGATGCCGACTCCGCCAATGCGCGGCACCGGCTTTATGAACCTTGCGCGCGTCCGGCGCATCGAGCGCCCCCGTTTTTTTCGCAAAAAAAATGACCGCCGGCGTCACGGCAACCGCGACAACCATGGCGACGAGGAACGCCAAAACGTGATTCGGCATGGAAAACAGCACCCTTTTTATATACCCGCAGGACGCATCCAAAAGCGTCACCGTTTCTTTTCAACAGCCACTCCACTTTTTCATGAACCATTGTATCATGAAAGCCCAAGGAGTCAAGCCCGTAGGGCGCAGACTGATTGGCTGCGCGCACTGTTCCCGAAAACAGAAAACACCCGCTGGCAGTCAAACGCGGCGACAACACAAAACTCAATTTCCCGGCTCGATCAGGCGTACTAGCCGTCCGTGCGGCGATAAACGACGTTGATCTCCTCCGACTCAGCGTTGCGGAACACGAAGAAGTTGTGGTTCAAGAGGTTCATCTGCATGATTGCCTCCTGCACATCCATGGGCTTCACGACGAAGCGCTTCGTCTTCACGAGCGGGAACTCGCCTTCCTCCTCCTGTACGGGAATCGCACCCATCTGCTGGATCGGCCTCTTCTTTGAAACCGCCGCCGCGGAAACGCTTTGGCAAGGCGCGTCTTCTGCTTGCGAATCTGACGCTCAGCTTCTCGACGACGAGGTCGATGGAGGTGTACATATCCATCGTGGCCTCCTCGCCCCGGAGCAGAACACCACCCGGGATGGGCACAGTGACTTCGACAATATGGCGTCCTTTGGAAACCGTGAGGAGCACCGAGATTTCGCCCACCTCGTCGAAATACTTCGTGATTTTGCCGACACGCTTCTCGACATAATCCTTGAGCGACGGGGTGATCTCAATGTTTTTCCCTCGTACCGTGAATGTCGCGCGCCACCATCGCTCTGCGACGATGCCGGATCACCGTCTGAAAATGCCCTGCCGTGAATGCTCGCGCGCTTCAACAGCGCCGCGTGCATCTCTCTCCACCAAAGCGCGGCGATCCTCTGCCGAAAGCGCTTTCAAACTGCGGGCGATTCGATTTTCGCCAAGAACATGCAAAAATCTCCTAGTGCTGCAGGCAGGAAGGAGCAGATGCCTTCCTGCCGATGAAAACATAATCGTATATAGTTTAGCATTGAAGTATGCTTTATAGTCAAGAGGACTCTGCATTGCATGACGCACTCGTCCGCCATGCCGAGGAGCACGGGATGCGTCTGGTCGCCGCGATTCGAGAGGCGGCTGCCGCTCGCTGAAATCGGCACGAATGATATAAGGGCTGTTGCATGAGTCTGTTGACGATATGCAGCAGCCTTTTTATATGTGTTTCGCATTACATCTGCACATTTTTTTCAGAAGAACGAACACGCTCCTGCTGCATGCAAGCTACGGCTGCTGTTTCATTCTATATACAACTATATCACCTTGAACCATATGACAAACTATCCCCGCTGCAAAGCCTCACACTTTGCGGCGGGGATATTCTATTTACCACGAAACCCCAAGAGGTCAAGCCCGTAGGGCGCAGACCGATTGGCGAGGTTTCTGTAAGGGCGGCGCACAATGGGCCACAAAGCGGATCGTTTGTGGGGCTGTCGCATGAGTCGAATTTGACTTATGCACTAGCTCTCTTTTTATTGCGTGAATCAAATATTCATTTCGATGAAAAGAATCTGAAAATGCGCAGGAAAGAACGCTGTACCATGCCAGCTTTTTCCCGCGTGTTCTTTTATGCTGCAACGTCTACGGGAAGAGATATTGCCCGCCGCATCCTCGTTGGATCTTGATGCAGTTTCCCGAAGTTATGTGCCATCGCCAGAAGCATCCGTTTCCATAAGCACATTGGCATTGCCCTCGGCTGAGGAAGCGGCGAAAGCCCATGTCCGCCTTGGATGTTGGCAAAAGCGCTTCCGCTTGATGCTTCTGATTGACTCTCAGCCGTATTCCTTCATCCGATGTCAGTCGCGCCTTCGAGGCCGCTCGTTCCTCGCGGAATGTTTTTCGCCACTTCCAAGCCTTCGTCCGCTCTTCTAACGGCAGTTTTGATCTGCTCCGTATGCACTCAGCTTTCCTTTCACAGCCGCTGCAATCTTTCTGCCGTGTAGCAGGTCTTGACGCTCGCATAGCCGGTCTTGCTCTCTTACCGTCTTCGTGCCCGTAACCTGAGTTTCCGCCGTTGGCACAGAGATAGGCGCCTTCGTCGCTGAGATAGGTCATGTTCTCGAAAACGCCCTGATGTCATTCTTCCAAGCGCGGGTCTTTGCTCGCTCGTAGTTGTTCGGTTTGATGTAGGCCGCCCTGCCCGTTAGCCTTGAGATAGACGTGGTTTTCTTCGCTTTCATATCCAGCGTCGGCAATGACCTTGCATAGCGTTCCTTCACATGTGCATGGAAATCCTCTAGGAACGGGATGAGCGTTGTGGTGTCCGTCGGTTGCGCTCCCACCGTTGCCTCATGTGATGAATTCTGCATCGACGCCGCATTGGATGTTGTAGGCTGGTTTCAGTTGTCCGTTCTTCATCGCATCTTCCTTCATTCGCATGAAGGTCGCATCGTGATCCGTCTTGGCAAAGCTGTTGCGCGTGCCCATGATGCGGAGCTTTTTCTGGTAGTCTTTCCAGCGAGCGATGAACTCGTCCAGTTTCTCCAACGCCTTTTTGCAGCATCGTCGCCGTCCGTCTGATGCACGAAGACGAGGCCTCGCTTTTTCTGCAGACGTTTCAGCTGCTTTCGCATTTTCTTGAGGTGGCGCGCGAGATCCTTTCATGTCGGACGGATATGGCAAAGCTGTTGTTCTGCTTGCTCGATGAAGACGAGCAGTTTTTCCAGCAGTTTCGCTTGATTTTTCAGGACGGTCTTCTTCCAGACGAACTTGTATTTGTTGGCGACAGACCTCGATCTTGGTTCCGTCGATGAAGATGTGCTCGTCTGATATGACGCCGAGCGTTTGCAGGAGGGATGTCCATTTGCGCGAACAGTTCTTGATGCAACGATGCCGTGTTTTGAGCGAAAGCGTGAGATGGTTGCGTGATCGGGCGCGGGTTTTTCCCTCCAAAGATAGAGGAAGTTCACGTCTGCGCCGCAAGCCGTCTCGATTCTTCGGGGAGCTGAAGAGATGGTTCATGCGCCGAATAGATGAGAATGGCGCAGGGCAGTCTCGGGACGCCAGCTTTTTGTCGATACGTCCATAGGGTGCGATAGAGCGCGGTCAGATTCATCCTCCGATACATTGGCGCAGCAGGCGAACTGGCTGCTTGGGAATCTGCATTTCAAAATTCAGGGGCAGGCAGGGCTGATAAGTTTCGCCCCATGCGGTATAATCTGTTGTAAAATTAGTTTGTTTTGCATAAACTATTTTACACCCTGCCTCCGCCCTTTGCTAGGGTGGAGGCTATGCATGAAAAAGCTGTCGCACATGATTTATATGCGACAGCCCCTTGTCTTTCCAAAGGAGGAAACGATATGTTTAAGGATCTCAAGGTGCTGCTGTCCAATGAAGAGTATGTGCGTCTCGATGAAGAAGCAAAAAGAAAAAGGGCATGCCGACGATGATCTACATCCGCCGCCTGCTTCTCGGCGAGACGGATGAACTTGCCGCCGCCTATACGGAGGCGGCCGCGCGTGCTGAGGCGTTGGCGCCGGGTGCGAAGTTTGTCTTGAGCTCGCTCTTCGGCGAAGACTGGACGCAAAGCGACCAGTTGAAACGGACACTCGGCAAAAGTTGTTCACAAGATGGTGAAAAACGGCATGCTTCCGTCCGTGAAGGCACTTGACGAGAACGACCCGAAAGTCATGGAGACGAGGCTGTCGCACATAAACTCGCGTGCGACAGCTTTTTTCATGCACTAAAAAGCCTCCACCCCAGCAAAAGGGCGGAGGCTGCAGTGCAAAATAGACGTGCGCACTAATTTTACAACCAGATTATACCGCATGGGGCGAAAACTTATCAACCCTGCCTGCCCCCTGAATTTTTGAAATGCAGATTCCCTAAGAATGACCCAGTTCGCTCTGCTGCGCCAATGTATCGGAGGGATGAATCTGACCGCGCTCTATCGCACCTATGGACGTATCGACATAGCTGGCGCCCCTCGTGCAACTGCTCGCCATTCTCATCTATTCCGGCATGAACCATCTCTTCAGCTCCCGAAGAATCGAGACGGCTTTGTCGGCGCGACGTGAACTTCCTCTATCTTTTGAGGGAAAACCCGCGCCCGATCACGCAACCATCTCACGCTCGCTCAAAACACCGCGCATCTTGCATCAAGGAACTGTTCGCGCAAATGGACATCCTCCTGCAAACGCTCGGCGTCATATCGCTTGAGCACATCTTCATCGGACGGAAACCAAGATCGAGTCTGTCGCCAACAAATACAAGTTCGTCTGGAAGAAGACCGTCCTGAAAAATCAAGCGAAACTGTTGGAAAAACTGCTCGTCTTCATCGAGCAAGCAGAACAGCAGCTATCCATATCCGTCCGACATGGAAAGGATCTCGCTCGCGCCACCTCAAGAAAATGCGAAACGCAGCTGAAACGTCTGCAGAAAAGAAAGGCCTCGTCTTCGTGCATGGGAGCGGACGGCGAAAAAGCGTGCTGCAAAAAGGCGTTGAGAAACTGACGAGTTCATCGCTCGCTGGAAAGATCTACCAGAAAGCCCGCATCATGGGCACGCGCAACAGCTTTGCCAAGACGGATCACGATGCGACCTTCATGCGAATGAAGGAAGATGCGATGAAGAACGGACAACTGAAACCAGCCTACAACATCCAATGCGGCGTCGATGCAGAATTCATCATATGGGCAACGGTGGGGCTGCAACCGACGGACACCACAACGCCTCATCCCGTTCCTAGAGGATTTCATGCACATGTGAAGGAACGCTGCGCCGCGGTCATTGCCGACGCTGGATATGAAAGCGAAGAAAATCTACGTCTATCTCATCAACGGGCAGGCGGCCTACACTGCCGAACAACTACGAGCGAGCAAAGACGCGCTTGGAAGAATGACATCGGGCGTTTCTGAGAACATGACCTATCTCAGCGACGAAGATGTTTATCTCTGTGCTAAACGGCAGGAAACTTTGCAGTTACGGGTACGAGGACGGTAAAAAGCAAGATCACTATGTGAGCTGTCAAACCTGCTACAAGGCAGAAGATTGCAGAGTGGTGTGTGAAAGCCGATTGCGTACGGAGCACCGAAACTGCCCTGGAAGAGCGGACGAAGTGCTTGGCAGTGGCAAAACATTCCATGAGGAACGAGCCGCGTCGAAGGCGCGCCTGACATCGGAAGAGGGGCATCAGTTATGGGTTAATCGAAGCATCCAAGCGGAAGGAGTTTTCGCCAACATCAAAGCGGGACATGGGCTTTCGTCGCTTCCCTTTAGTCGAGGCAATGCCAATGTACTTGTTGAAACGATGCTTTTGGCGATTGCGCATAACTTCGGGAAACTGCATCAGAAGATTCAACGGGGGTATGGCAAGCAATATCTCTTCCCCATAGAAGTTGAGAGAGAGAAAATACGCAGGAAAAAGCTGTGCTATGTCGGCTTTCTTTCCTGCGCATCGAGAGAGTTCTTATAGAAACGATTACTTGATTCCCACTGGTAGAAGGCGTGCATAGAGTCGAAACTGACTCATGCACAGCCCCTTTTCATTCTTTTTCTCGTCAAGAGCACTGAGAAGGTGCATGAAAGAGAACGAGTACATTCCCCTCGACACTTGTAAGTAGTAGCACAGAGTTTGATGTGTCAAGGTCTTTACAATATATATTTTCATTTGAGTAAAAAGCCTCTCACGTTGAATTCTCCCCAAGCTTCTATTCAGCGACCTCTCTTTTATCAACATGTAATACTCCAAAAAGTTTTTATGAAAAATATTCTGTTCAGCACTGGCAAGGCTAACTGCCTCTGAATGATACTTTCGAGAAATACCCGCTGCAATGTTCTGCTAACTGAACCTTCTACAGTTGTAGCCGAATCGGCAAAAGATGGAACTGAAGAAGATGGCAAAGGATATTTCCGCTCTTGAACGATAGATGAAGTTGCTGAACGCAAATGCCAGATTACGATCTATACTGCGAGCGTTGTTATCGATGACAACGAGCACATCAGTCACATTCCATTTTCTGGACACACACTGACACGCCAAAGAATATCACGATAATGCTTTGGGCAAACGAGTTTCGTCACTCTTCTCATTCTTCCCTGAATTTTTGAAAATAACGGATGCATGCATGCAATCACAATGATCTAAGCACTGGTATATAATAGTTTCAACGAATTTGTATTTGTTGAGTTCTTCATGACACAACGTGCTCGTGTTAATCAAGTCTCGTGGATTTGATCTCAATATGTTCTTTGCCAAGAATTTCTTTTTGCTTTATAGATGGTGGTCGTAATATCATAAATGGAACGTTTTCTAATACATACAACATTAGCCGCTATCCACGGAGATTTGCTCTTTGGCTGACCATAAGGGTCACCTGGAAACGTCAACAAAGGCAATCAACAGTCTCCTCCTTACTCTTCTACGATATATTATACCCAAATTTGACTTATATGGCAACTGTGTTGTGGTAAACTAAAGGTTGTAACAGGAATGTCTAACGGGAACCACCGAATGAAAGGGGATTCGATTCTTGTCACAACAACACTATGAACCAGAGTTCAAGCAACAGATGTCCGCTCCATATCGAAGAAGGACGCACATACCGAAGCTTGACAGCAGAGTATGGAGTCTCAAAAGCAAGCATTTTACAAATGGTGCAAAAGAATTCAGCGAAGAATGCCAAGAAAACGCCTCAAAAATCCAACCGCCCAAAATGATCTGGAGCTCATGAAGGAGAATCGTCGTTTGCGCGAAGAACTTTGCAGAAGCACGAAAAGAAAAATCTTTTCCTAAAAAGCGGCGGCATTCTTCGCAAAGGGAATCGACGAGAGGCATATCGATTCATAGACGAACAGCAGAATCTATTTGGCATTCGGTGGTTGCTGCGGCGTTTGGGAATGTATCCGAATGCTTATTACAACTACCGAAAACACAGACGAGCAAAGGAGGCTGCCCGAAAACAGACCATCCTGCATCAAATTCAAAACCATATATCATGAAACCAACGGCGTTGCCGCCATCGCAGGATGCAAATTCATTTGGCGCGCAAGGGTCATTCATCTTTCCGCTCTTACGGTTCATAAGTATATGAATACGGAACTGGATTAGCACTCATTGTGCGCGAAAAACTCCGCGATATCAAGGTGGTCCACTCATAAGAAGTTTGAGAAATCTGCTCAGCTAAGATTTTACAGCACCACAAATCAATCAAAAATGGGCGACGGATTTCACCCATTTATTTCTCTGTGGGAGGGTGATGTTCGATATAATTGTACGATCATTGACCTGTATGATCGCAGCGTCGCTAGCAAGCTCGACCGATCGGCGTATGACAAGCGACTTGGCAAATCCGAACGCTGCGTAAAAGCACTTAGCAGCCAACGAAAGAGAAGCAAAGACTTGATTCTTCATAGCGATCAGGGCAGCCCGTATACATCAAAAAGCATTCACAGATTTCGTGAGGCGCAGGAACCGACGCAAAGCATGAGCAAGGCTGGATGCCCGTATGATAACGCCCCCATGGAGCGCTATTTCAACACGCTGAAGAATGAAGAAATTTATCTTCACGAGTATCACGATGAGGAATCTCTCATCGCGCCGTTGAGCATTTTTGCCTATACCACGTACAATCATGTACGTCCGCATTCTTATAACGGTTACCGTACGCCATTCGAAGCGCGGTATTCGTCATAAGTTTATTGACACTTATGTTACAAAAATGCTTGACCACAACACTTCGACCCTGTAATGCGGCCTTATCCCCAACGATAGCCTCCTATACGGTTCCTGTTCATCAGGCTAGAGGTTTGCCGCCGACTTCCTTCAGATTTTCGCCTCACGACGAACACCCTTGTCTTTGGCTATGTCTTTCCGCTACCGGGCAGACTCCGGGTCTTTCACCGGTTAGAAACGTGCGCCGCCGCGCATACTGAAAAGTGCTCGCCGGCGCGAAGCACCGGCGGGCAGTCAAACACAGAACCTAAACTTCCGGCTCGATCAGCGCGTACTTGCCGTCCGTGCGGCGATAAACGACGTTGATCTCCTCCGACTCAGCGTTGCGGAACACGAAGAAGTTGTGGTTCAAGAGGTTCATCTGCATGATTGCCTCCCTGCACATCCATGGGCTTCACGACGAAGCGCTTCGTCTTCACGAGCGGGAACTCGCCTTCCTCCTCCCGTACGGGAATCGCACCCATCTGCTGCACGGCTCTTCTTTGAAAACCGCCGCCGCGGAAACGTTTGGCGAGCGCGTCTTCTGCTTGCGAATCTGACGCCTGCTTCTCGACGACGAGGTCGATGGAGGTGTACATATCCATCGTGGCCTCCCGCCCCGGAGCAGAACACCACCCGGGATGGGCACAGTGACTTCGACAATATGGCGTCCCTTTGGAAACCGTGAGGAGCACTGAGATTTCGCCCACCTCGTCGAAATATTTCGTGATTTTGCCGACACGCTTTCTCGACATAATCCTTGAGCGACGGGGTGATCTCAATGTTTTTCCTCGTACCGTGAATGTGGCCATAGACATGTCCCCTTCCTGTATCTTTCTGCTGTATATATTCTCCCTCCGCTCGCAAAACCCTTCTTTTTGGAAAAAGAATGTTTTGAAAATTTTCACGAGGGTCATCCCATGCGTTTTCACTGGCTGGAATGAATATTCAATGCTATAATAAGAACAAAGAAGGTGATTTTGTGCAGCAAGAAGACCGTGCCGTGACGGCGAGTCAGTGCCGCTTTATCAAAAATCCAACCTACGACCAACACGCCAAACGCCTGCTTTTCAAAAGAACCATCATGGCTCGGCTGCTCGCTGAACCGTGCCGAATTCAAAGATGTCGCCATCGCTGACATCGCCGAAAAAGTACATCGAAGGTTCGCCGCAATCAGCGAGATTCCTGTTGCGCGGGACAAGACGAATGCCGCAAGGAACGCGCTGCATACGCCAAAAGAATTTTCTGGCGATGCCACGGAAAGTGTCGGCATCACAGAAGGCTGGATTCTTCTGACATCCTCTTCCACGCGCGTGCTCCAAAATCAGGCGAACTCATCACCTTGATCATCAACGTCGAGGCACAGAGAACGCAGCGTCGATCAAAACTTGGTTACGCACTTTGCGCCGTGCCATCTACTGGCAAGCCGTTTGCTTTCTCAAAAAGGAAACGGAGTTCACAGGCTCTTCTATGACGAAATCAAGAAAGTTCACTCCATCTGGTTTCTGTATGGATGCTCCTGATGGCAATAGCGCCATCAATCGCTACGATATCAACGAGCATCACGTTCTAAAACAGTCACAAGGAAAAAGCATACCGATTACGACCTGATGAGCATTGTAACGATTTATCTTGGCGAAGAACGAAAATCACACGAAGATTGGCTCATCCGCTTCCTGCGACTCTTGTTCAAGAATACAAGAATGACGATGGCAGAAAAAGAAACTTGAAAGATGAATTTGATCTGATACGACTACCGATATAGAAGAGGAGTTGAGTACAATGTGCAATTTGAGTACGGGGATCGATGAACAGGAATTGAGCAGGGAATCGAAACCAATCGCACGGCGACCGTCCTTTCGATGCTCAAAGAAAATTTTACCCATTGAAATGATCGTACGCATCACAAATTTATCGGCAGACAAGATACGTGCCTTAAAAATGGAGAACCAACCATCTTGAACGAATATAAATTACCTGAATCGAGGCGGGCATAGAAGCGAACCGCTCCGCTCCATGTGCCGGCCTTAGATTTGTCTTTTCAGCGACCTGTCCCCTCGCTTGAAAAAAACGAAAAGAACCGGCTCCAAACGGAGCCGGGCTCTCGCCAAACTTCAGAAAACGCGTGGTTCAATCAACGTTCTCTGAGGAGCACGACATGCTTTCGCGCAGCTGCGCAGCTTACGCCGTCTTCACGACATTGAAGCCTGCGGGCCGCGTGCACCTTCGACGATCTCGAATTCTACGCCCTGACCCTCAGCCAACGTCCTGAATCCCATCGCCCTCGATTGCAGAGAAATGGACAAAAACATCATCGCCGTCTTCCCTCTCGATGAAACCATAGCCCTTTTCTGCGCTGGAACCATTTGACCTTACCAACCATAGTAATTCCTCCTGTTTCTTGGTGTGTTGCAGAACCGCGCCTGATACTCACGCAATTTCATTATAGACCCTACCATCTAATCTGTCAATCAAATAGGAGGAAATGATTACGAGGTCGCTATGTTTAAGGAGCGCTGATAAAATGAGGTCGCCCAGATTTTAGTACAGATGCGCTGTATCTGTCGAGGAGACAAACCGCAGGCGTAGCGGTGCTACGTCGAGGATTTGTCGACGACGAGAGGACAGCGCAGATGTGAAGATGGGCGGCTGAATTTATCAACGCTCTCAAAATCTCAAGCAACGCGCCATCGCCGTGCGCACGATGCTCTCTGGCACATCGTCTCGCACGCAGACCTTGCCGATGCCTTCCATGAGCACCCAGTTGACCTTGCCGTCGACCGTCTTCTTGTCGTGGAAGATCGCCGCATAGAGGCCTTCGACCGTGCAGCCTTCGGCGAACAGTGGCAGTCCCAGACGTTCTGTCAGACGGCGCACGCGCAGGACGCCGGCATCATCGATCATGCCGAGTGCCTCACTGATGTACGCCGCGACCCAAAGAACCGATGGCGACGGCCTCGCCGTGATTGTAGCGCGCATAGCCCGTTTCCTTCTCGATGGCGTGGGCGATGGTGTGCCCGTAGTTCAGAAATGCGGCGCAGCCCGCCTTCCTTCTCGTCCTGGCGACAACCTCCGCCTTGATTTTCGCACGAGCGCTCGACCATGAAGAGTGCCGCATCATGCGAAAGGTGCAGTGCGTCTGCCGCATGATCTTCGAGAGCAGCAAAAGAAATCTGCGTCAAAGATGATGCCATACTTTAATGATCTCGCCGAGTCCCGTGCGGATCTCGCGCTCGGGCAGAGTGGCGAACGTCGCGAGATCGGCGAAAACGGCGCCAGGCTGGTAGAAAGCGCCGATGAGATTCTTGCCGAGGCGATGGTTGACGGCGACCTTGCCGCCGACGCTTGAATCGACCCGCGCGAGAAGGCTCGTCGGCAGCTGCACGAAGGAACGCCGCGCATGTACGTCGCAGCGATGAATCCCGCGAGGTCGCCGACGACACCGCCGCCCAAAGGCGAATACGGGCGAGCGGCGGTCAAGTCCCAGCTCGATGGCGTGCGTAAAAATCTCATCTGCAACGGCAAGCGACTTCGAGGCTTCGCCTGCGGGCACGAGATGGAGCGCAGGTTCCAATCCCGCCTCGCGCAAGGCTGCCAATGTCCTTCGCCATAAATCTTCCCGACATTCTCATCGGAGATGACGAGCGCTTGCGCGAGAAATTCTGCGCCCTTACGAAATCGGAGATTTCCGGCAGAAGATCCTCGCCGATAAAGATGTCGAAACTCGCTGCGCCAAGTTCCACGCGCACCTTGTGCATCTCACGCACGAAAAACACCTTCCTCTTCAAATAGCCGGCGATGTCGTCGACGACCTGCAGCGGTGAAAGATCGCTCGTGTCAACGCTGTAATCCGCGACATCATAAAGCTCCCTGCGCTCCCGCCATGAGGTTCGCCACGCCTGCCGGCGATCTCCTGCATCCTTTGCGTCGAGCACGGACGATCGCCCACATGAGCCGTGCGCGCGAGCACGACGTCGACAGAGGCCGTCAGGCAGATGATCGCACCGTTCTCCTTGAGCAGCGCCACATTCGCCGCGTCCTTGACCGTGCCGCCGCCCGTCGAAATCACGAGAGCGCGGCGCTTGGCCGTGCGCCTGACCGCCTCCCTTTCCAATGCGCGGAAAGCCGCCTCGCCCTCAGAGGCGAAGATCTCGAATCGAACGCCCCGCCTCTTCCTCGATCATGCGGTCGAGATCGACGAAGCGCGGCTGAGACGCTGCGCAAGCGCACGTCCCTGTGCTCGTCTTGCCCGTGCCCATGAAGCCGATCATCACGACGTTCTTCATCTCACGCCTCCTCCGTGCGCTTCTTGTATGCTTCGACATCCGCTTTCATGTCGCGCATATTGTCGCTGTCAAACTTCTCGATGAAGGCTTCGGCGAGCACGAAGGCCGCCATTGCCTCGCCGACGACAGAGGCGGCGGGCACGGCGCAGACGCCGCTGCGCTCCTTCGAGGCGAGCACGGGCGCCTCGATGTCAACGGAATGAAGCGGCTTCATCAGCGTCGGAATCGGCTTCATGACGGCACGAATGACGATGTCCTCGCCGTTCGTCATGCCGCCCTCAAGGCCGCCCGCGCGGTTCGTCCTGCGCACGACGGAGTCGTTCTCGCCCAAGAACATCTCATCATGCGCCTCACTGCCGGGAGCGCCGCATAGCCGAAGCCTGCGCCGATCTCGACGCCCTTGATGGCCTGAATCGACATCATGGCGGCGGCAAATCGCGCGTCGAGACGCCTGTCCCACTGGATGTGGCTGCCGAGTCCGGAGCGGCGCACCCGCAATGCGCACCTCGAAGATGCCGCCGAGCGTATCGCCCGCCCTCTTTCGCCGCACGAATCTTCTCTTTCATGCCCCTCTTCAGCCTCAGCGTCAAAGTGCAGTTGAGTTCCTGACGCCGCCTTTATGCGCCGCGCCCGTCTCGCGCTTTGGCTGCATCGGCGGCGACGCCGATGTCGAGCACGGCGGACTCGACCGTGACGCCGAGTGCGAAGAGCAGCTCCTTCGCCACAGCGCCGACAGCGACGCGCATCGCCGTCTCTCTCGCGCTCGCACGCTCCAAGATGTCGCGGATGTCTTCACGCGCGTACTTCCGAACGCCCGTGAGGTCTGCGTGTCCGGGGCGCGCCGCCGTCACCTTTCTCGCCATGCACCTCGCCGAACGCCGCCATGCGCTCCTGCCAGTTCTGCCAATCGCGGTTCTCGACCGAGAGCGTAATAGGAGCGCCGGCGTCTCACCGAAGCGCACGCCCGAGAGAATTCGCACCGTATCCGTTTCGATCTTCATGCGTCCGCCGCGCCCGTAGCCCTGCTGGCGACGCGCCAGGTCACGGTTGATGTTTTCCAATTTCAGCGAAAGCCCCGCCGGAATGCCCTCCAAGATGGCTGTCAAAGACGGGCCGTGCGATTCGCCCGCCGTTAAAAACGCAATTTGCTCAATATGATTTCCCGACTTTCAAAAATATAACCTTCCAACTTTATTTAGTCTACTATGAAAGTCCAAGAAGTCAAGCCCAAAGGGCGCAGACTGATTGGATAACTTTCGTTAAGGGCGGCGCACAATAGAAGCGTCCCCTGTGCAAACCCCTAAGCCTGCAAATAAAAAGTCAAGCCCTTAGATGAAAAAGATGAGGAGCTGTGCAAAGGGAATTTGAGTAGACAGAATAGGGTCGCCGCAGGAGCGCCGACCCAGCGACGGTAGTGAAATGCTATTCTTGTTCTCTCGGGAAAGGTTTGCCAACACTCATTTACGCGCCCGTAGTAGATGCGCAGGAACTTATCTCGCTCCCGCCGTCAGCATAGACGTAGTAAGGCTTTCTCTCGGAGCGTTTCTTGTCCATGAAGTTGTAGACCGCATCATCGGGAGAACGCATCAAGAGTCCTGAAACAATCTGGAAACAGTGCCTCTCGAAGATGCGGAGAACCTGCCTTTGGATGTCTTGTTGCTCTTTTAACTGCATTGTCCCTGACTGTTTTGCCCCGGGATCAACGCCTGGCGAAAGCAGTCAACGAGCCGCGCCGAGGAAAAACGGGTGATGTCGCCGGATCTCTGCGATCAGCTGGCTTGCGGTGTCGGACCGACACCGTCTCGCGTCAATCACAACGGTATTCCGCAGCTGCCGGCAAGAGCGACCATCTGCGTGCGCAAGGCTTCTACCGTCTTAGACAGTACATTGAGCTGGGCGATGGAGGTCTGCACCAACATCTTCGTCGTCTTGTCCATCGGAGCATCGCAATGAGATCCTTTGCCTTTTTCCAGTGCGAGCAGCCCCGGTTTGTCCGGCTGGAAGTTGTAGCCGTGGCGATGACACCATTTGCGGTAACGCTCTGTAGAAGGTACTGAGGCTCATAGAGCAGACATAATCGACGCCAAAACGCACGTACATAATCCACCCATTTCTGCGAGCCATCCGCTCTGGCAGGGCTTTCAAAAATAGGTGTGGCAATCGATAGACCTGATCGATGAGCGCGATGAGATTGTTCTGCAGGCAGTCTTCGTTTCATGCAGAAGGCAAACTGTCGATTCAAGGTTTTGAGTTGTGTACGGTGGTATCCATGCCTAGTGCTGCTGACGCAAATCGCACTCAATTGTCGAGCGCATACCGCGCAATCTTCTTGGTATCGGCTTTATCCGTCTTGACCTTTGCGCAGCGTGTTATTCCCAAAGTCCTTGATGAGCTTAGGATTGACGGCGGTGACGAAAAGATCGAGGCGGCAAGCCGTTGGAGCAGCGGCTCGTAGTAACGTCCCGGTGTGCTCCATGACGATGCAGCGTATCTCCACCAAGAGTGTGGGCAAAGGAGATGAGTTCTAATGCCGCTCTTGGTGTGGAGCACTCGAAGGGGCGAGCAAGGAGCTTCCACCGGGCTGGAGTGCAGCGACCATGCTTTGCCTCTTGAGACATCAATACCGACAGCGTTCGTGAATCCCTCCAAAACAATAGATTTGTAGCAATGGTAAAACCAAACTCCTCATTGCCGATTCGATCTATTGAGGTTGACACGAACGTGCAGAAGCGCAGTTCTACCCGTATAAAACGAACTGCTGGGGAATGGGAGGATGGATGACGGACTAATTGCGGACGTAACGTTCTGTGAATCACGCGTCAGACCAATGCACTCTCATCTCTACAGCTTAGGTAATGAGGCAGATATGAGCGGTCGCGTACCGCTTCTTGATCTATAAAATCCATTGTAATAGGAATCACTGATAAATCCAGCCGCCCATCTTCACACGTCTGCGCTGTTCTCGTTGTCGACAAACCCTCGACGTAGCACCGCCACACCTGCGGTTTGTCTCCTTGCTGAGCCGTCCAAGAGCCAAGTCCGAAGGACGCGGCGGCGATTGGGCAACGGCTCGTATGCGCGAAAAACGTCCAAGAATGCAAGCGCGAAGCGTCGCATGATTGGCTGATGTTGACCGCTATGATGCAGCGCATCTGTGCAAAATCTGAGCGACCTCATTTTTATCAGCGCTTCCCAAAAATATCTGCTGAGGGGACGTTCATTCCTTCTCGGCAAAAATCGAAAGCCGCATCTTCACATGAAGTCTGCCGTCCTCGCTCTTTGATCTCCGTGCTCTCCATGCGGACGAAGCGCTCGCTCTTTTCCAAATCCTTCAGGAAGGCGAGCAGATGAAAATAATCGCCGTCCAACTCCACATCGAGCGGCAGGCGCGAAACGCCGCCCTCCTCTTCGATCTGCCCGGGTGCGACGGCGGCGAGCATCAATTTCTCATGCTGCGCTTCGCGCTCCAAAAGCGCGAGGAAATCGCCCTGTCCCATGCGAGCGGGCAGGCGCTTTTCCAACGCGGCACTGCGTTCGGCACGCGCTTTTGCGTGTTCCGCCCCGTCGCCGTGCGCGTTCATGAAGTTCTGCACGGCGACGAGCGCTTCTTGTTCCTTCGCCGCTTCCTCCTCCAGCCTTGCGATTTCCGCACGCTGCGGCAAAAAGCACAGTTGGGAGAATGCCGCGCAGAGAAGCAGCGCCAGCGCAAAGATTGCCGAGAGAAGCATCTTTGACCGCATTTCTTCATCCTTTCTTGAAAATTCCCTATATCTTCAATTCCAACGAAAAATAAAATGAGCGAGCCTCCCGCCGCTTCCTGCTTGCGCTCCGACTTCTTCAGCACGGGAGCCGACTGGAAGAAGCCCTTGTCCTCCTCCAACACGCGCACGAAATCCGCCAGAGCGTCGTAGCTCGTCGCCGCGCCCTCAAGCTCGACCGCATGACCGTCGACAACGCGCAGTCCGCGAATCCAAGCGCCTTCGACCGTGCGCGTGCCGAAGTGCACCAAGAGGCTGCGGCACGGCAGAGCGCCTTTCGACAAGGAAATGAGCTGGCGTTCCTTTTGCGCGGCACGTCCATCCTCCTGCGCCTCTTGCTCCATGCGTGCCCTCTCAGCGGAAAGGAGCGTCATCTCGTGCGCGGTTTTCTGCACCACTCCCTGCAGCTCATGAATGCGCCAGCGTTCCAGCCATAAATCGACGCCATGCAAAAGAAGAAAAATGCCCGCAACCAGGGCGGCCAGCCTGCCGAATGCCCAATCTGCCGGACGCATCGACTCGGGCAGCAGTTCCGTGATTTTTTTCTCGCGAAAGAAGTTCCTGCGCCGCCAGAAAAGCAGCCCCATCCTCTTCCTGCGGCAAATCGTCCGCCGCCAAATTCATTCCATCTGCGGCAAAAAGTACCCGGCACTTGCCGCCCTGCTCTGCTCGGCAAGAAGCACAGGGACGCAAGGCAGAGTCCCGCATGCGAGAAAGCGCGATGAATTTCCCGCACCTTTTTCGCGCGGCAAGGCCGCCAGAACGACCTCCTCTCGCCCACGCGCCGAAAAATCCAGCGAGTACGCCGCCTCTTCACGGGCATCCGGCAGACTCGCGAGCAAGTCCCACGCGCGGCCTCGCGCATCTCCCGCTCGGACAAAGGAGGAAACTCCCTGCTGTAGGAAAAAGACATCGTCTTCCGTCAAACAGACGGCGATGCGGTCTCTTCTCCCAGCCGCGCTTGGCAAGAGCAACTTGCATGACGCCCGCCGCCTCCTGCCAATCGACTCTTCGCCTCCATCGGCGGCAAGGGAAGATGCAGCATCTCCTCCCTGCGTTGAAATTCTTCCGTCCCTGCAAGACAGGCGAGACAGATTCCGCCATCCGTCAAAGAGACGCCTGACTGCCCTGCGCTGCGGCTCACGCAGCAGCGCACGCATCTTTCTCAGCACGTTTCGCAAAGCATCGCCTCCTCACTCTCCCAGCGCACGAATGAGAGCCGCGTCCCCTCAAGGCGGTAGAGCGCCGCCGCATACGCACGCTTGCCGGAAATCTCCGCTGCCGCCTGCCGCTCACTCCCCGCCCTCGGCCAGCTTGCCGCCGTCAGCAAATATGCCGCGCCGTCTGTCGTATCTTCTGTCGGCAAACGCTTGGCCGTCACGCGATAGAAAACGTCATTTGTCTCCAAAAGACCGGACGCCGCCTCCACCTCAGCCGCTCCCTCCTCCAACTGCCGCCGAAGAGCCGCCTCCTCTTCCAACTGCACCGCGCCCAGCCGCACACCGCTCCGCGCGGCTTCCAGAAGGCGCGTCGTCTGCACGGCCTCCCCGCGCGGCGAGACGGTTGTGCCCGGAGAGCACGAGCAGAGCCGCCGTGCCCGCGAGCAGCAGCAGGACGGCGGCGAGGGCGAAGCGGACGCCATGCCGCATTCATCAAGTCTTGCCACCTTTGCGCCTCCTTCTTATCTTTCTCTTTTGGCGGCAGACAAACGTCGGTCGAAAAATGTCACGCGCTTCTTCGTGCGCCGATTCTCCCCGTGAGACTCAGGTGCAGAAGCCCTTTCTCCGGCTTGCATTGAAAAATCGACGACGGCCAGATTGCCGAAGATGTTGCTGCCGCCCGTCATGGGCTGCGGCGCGTAGTAGCCGTGGTCTTCGCCCGATACCTTCTTGCTGATGTACGGCGGCTGTCCCTTCCTGCCCTCGCGCAGCACATAGTCCGTCGTCGATTTCTTCCCGTTGACATGCCGTTCGACATGAAGTTCATACGGCACGCTGCACTCGATGTGCGTCGCCATCGACGCATCCTGCGCGATGCGCTCTGCCGTCAGGCGCATCTCCTGCTGCAGTTCCCAGTCGCCCATGAGCACGACATAGCTCTTGAGAAAGAACAGCCATACCGCGAAAAAGGCTGACGAGCAGCACGATGTAAACGGAAAGCTCGTCAAAACTCCAGCAGCACGTAGCCGCCCTCCTCCTTCAAGGAGGAAGCGCGGCTCTCCCGGCACGTCCCGCACGATTTCTCCCGCACGGTTCGCCCCCTATCGTCCGCCACCGAACTGCACCGTCCTCTCAAGAGAAAGTTCCTGCAATTCCCCTTTTTCAAGCCATGTCACGCGCACGCTCGCCTGACAAACGGAAGGACTCGCCCCCGGAGCAGAAAATTTCGGCGCCAGTGAAATTCCTGCCATTCGCCTCGGCTTCAGTGCGGCTGCCGTTCGCCCAACGACGCGCCGCTTCCCTGCGCCCTCGCCTGCTGCTCCATCCTTGCCAGCTCCGCCTCTGCCAAGAACATCGCGCTCGTTTCCGCCTCGCTGTGCGCCAAGAGGGCGGCGGAGCGCTCCAAAGCTGCGAGCGACGCCACGGCAAAAAGCAGCAGAAAGGCGAGCACGGCGACCTCTGCGGCGAGGAAGCCGCCCTCGTCCAGCCGCTTCCATGGCAATCGCCTGCTTTCCGTGCGCACGCGTCCCGCCTCATCGATGATGACATCGAGCGAATAGTGCGGCGACTGCAGCTCGATCGTGTCCCAAGGCGCTCGTCCCGCTCGGATCGCCCGACGAATCAAACGAATACGTCGCCGCAGACTGCGCACTCGAACCGCTCGGCACGGCGTAGACGTCTTCGGGAAAGGAATGCGTCAGAACCTCGCCCGCCGCCCACGGCAGAAGGAAGTACTAGCGATGCGCCTCACGACGAGTTTCGGGCGCAGCCTCCATCTCGCCCTTGCCGTCCGCCGTGCGCCCGTGCGCGAAATCTCCTGCAGATAGCGAAAATCGCTTGCCAGAAGCGCCGCCTCGCGCTCCAAGCGCATGCGCTCCGTCACGCGCACGACGGGCACGGAAAGCGCCGCAAGAAGCGCGAGAACGAGGCAGACGACGAGCAATTCCAACAGGGTGAAGCCTTCCTCCTTCATCACAGAAGCCCTCCATAAAAAGGCAAGAAGATCGTCGGCAAAAGCAGGGAAAGAACCGCGCCCAAGGCGAGAAACGGCGCGAAGGCGATGCGCCGCCCGCGCTTTTCGCGCCCGAAGAACAGCAAGAAAGAGGCTGCGAGTCCGCCGCTGAAAAAGGCGAGGAAGAGCGCGAGCGCGGCGCTCTAAAACCGAGCCAAAGTCCGAGCGCGAAGCCGAGCTTCACATCGCCGCCGCCCATGCTACCGCACGAAACAAGGCGCAGAAGGTAAAGGAAGCCGCCAGTAAGAAAAAGCGGCGAACACGAAGTTTTTCCATCGGCAGAGCGCCTGAAAACAGCGAGAACGCAAGGCCGATGACGCCGAACGGCAAAACGATGCGGTCAAAAACGAGGCCGTGCCGCCAGTCGAGCAGGGAGATGCGCCAGAGAAATGCGAAGAAAAGCCAGCGCTGGAAGAACACCATGCCGAAACCGTCCATGCGCCAGAGAAACAACGCCGCACAGAGCGTCCCGCCGACAAATGCCGCCTCGCCGCAAAAGGGCAGCGGCTTCACGCGCTGAAAACCGTGCATCGTCAAGTGCCCGACGCTTCTTTCTTTTCCGCCCTGCCAAACGCCTGAAGGGGGTGCTCGTCAAGCGTCGCCTGCAGTTCTCCATCCACTTCCTTCAGCGCGTAACTCGCACCCGCCTGCTGCGCCCCCGTTTTATCGCGCAGGAAATATTTTCCCGACGGCGGCTTCAGTGCGTCGAGATTGACAACATACTCCTTCAGCTGCTTCAATTCCGTCGGATCGACGCCCTTTTTCCGCACGATAAAGCCCCACTGCCGTGTTGAGCGTGCTGAGGTCGGCCTGAATCTTCGACGTATTCGCGAGCGTCATCGACTGCGAGAACTTCGGCACGGCGACGGCGGCGAGCACGCCGATGATGCAAATGACGAGGAGCATTTCAAGGAGCGTGAAGCCCTCCTCGCCTAAGAGCCCTCGCCTCTTTCGTCCGCTCCTGCATCGGCTCTCGTCCCGCGCCTCGACTGCGCCGGCCATCGCCCCCTGCCGTCCCCTCTCCTTCTGCCGTATTTTCTTTTTGAGCAGCATACATCCGTACATACGACATCCCTCCCATCTCAAAATCTTCAACCGTCATACGACGCAATCCTTTTCAATAGCCGTAAGAGCCAATCATCTCCAACAATGGCAGAGCGACCGCAAGGACGACCGTTCCGACGATCGCTCCCAGAAAGAGCACGAGCAGAGGCTCCAACATCGCCTCCATGCGTTCGGCGCGCATCTCGCCCGCAAAGCGGCAGAAATCCGCCGCCTTTTCGAGCATCGCCGCAAGCTCGCCCGTATGCTCGCCCGCACGCACAAGCTCCCAGACGAGCGGCGGCACGACGCTGCCCGCCAAGGCGGCGGCCAGCGTGCCGCCGCGCTCGACCTCGCGCCTCGCCCTCGAAAAGAGCGCGGCGAGGAAACGGTTCTGCACGACGCCTTCGGAAGCGGCCAGCGCCTCGTGCAGCGCACTGCCGCTCTCCATGAGGACGGCGAGCGTGTCGAAGAGCGTCATAAGCTCCAAGTCGAGGCGCAGCCTGCCGAAAAGCGGCAGGCGCAAAAGAAGGCGGTCAGCGAAAAATGCAGCCGCTCTCGCGATAGAGAAGCCGAAGCGCCAAGGGGAAAACGAAAAGAGCCGCAAGGACTGCAACGCCGTGCCGCTCGAAGAGACTGCCGATTCCGAGCACGAGGCGCGTCGGCAGGGCAGCTCCACGGCAAGACCGTCGAGCATGTGGACGAAGTTCGGCAGCACGAAAATGAAGATGAACGTCACGGCGAACATCGCCGCCAATGCGAGCAGCGCAGGATAAACGAGCGCCGTCTGCAATTTCTCCCGCACGCGCCAGCTCTTTTCCTCCTTGTCGGCGAGGCGCTTCAACAGAGGCTCCAGACTGCCGCCCGCTTCCCCCGCGCGGACGAGGGAGGAAATCGCCGGCGGAACACCTCGCCGTGGTGCGCCATCGCCTCGGCGAGCGTCGCGCCATGCGCCATGCGCCGCGCCATATCCGAAAGCATCGCACGCCTCTTTTGCGGCGCATCCGCCGCGAGGAGCTGCAGGCTTTCGTTCGCGGCAGTCCCGCCGCAAGCATCAGCGCCAACTCGCGGCAGAACACCATGGCGTACTTGCGATCTGCCGCGCGGCGGCGGGCGAGATGCAGCACAGACTTTCGCCGCAGAGCCACGGCGAAGAGTCCGTGCGCCTGAATCAGCCGCGCCGCCTCCGTGCGCGTGGCGGCTTCCACCTCGCCTCGTCGCAAGTCTCCCGCTTCCGTGCGTGCCGTATAAGAAAAAGGACGCCAAATCGCCGCCTCCCTTCGCGCAAGCCCCCTGTACTAGCGCCTCTCGCCAGGCGTCGCCGTCGGCAAGCACCGCCTCTGCTGCTTCGCGCGTAATCTTGCCCGCGCGAAGCAGTCCCTCGACGGACTGCGCCATCGTCTGCATGCCCTGCACCCTGCCCCGAGAGGATTGCGCCTCGAGCTGCGCGACCCTGCCCGTGCGGATGAGGTTTTCGCACGGCGGGCGCGGCGACGAGCGCTCGGCCGCCAGCACGCGCCCGCCGCCCGACTGCGGCAGAAGCCGCTGTGAGAAAATGGCGCGAAGCACGAGCGCGAACTGATGGCGCATCTGCTGCTCCTCGCCCGCGAACATCCCCTCGATGCGAAGGACCGCCTCCGCCGCATCCCTCGTGTGAAGCGTCGCCAGAACGAGGCAGCCCGACTCCGCCGCCTGCAGCGCGATGCGCACCGTTTCGCGCTCACGCATCTCTCCGATAAGGATCACGTCAGGATCTTCTCTCAAAGCATCCCGAAGCCCCGCCAGAAACGACGGAAAATCCCTGCCGAGCGTACGCTGGCTGATGAAGCAGCGTTTCGGCACGAAAGCGTACTCGACGGGATCTTCGAGTGTAATGATGTATGCGGCGCGGCTTTTGTTCATCTCCTCGATAAATGCCGCAAGCGTCGTCGACTTGCCCGCTCCCGTGCGCCCGCCGACGAGAATCAGCCCGTCCTGCGCCCGAAGAAGCGAAAAGCGCAGGCGGCACGCCGAGGCTCGAAAGCGCCGGAATCTCTCGCGGCAGGAGGCGCACGGCAATCGCCCAAGAATCGCTCATGCCGTACACATGCGCACGACAGTGCCCTCTCTTCGAGCGCGAGGGAAAGATCCAGACTCTTCTCCTGCCGCAGACGCTCTTGCTCCGCCTCGGTCAGAATATGCGCGAGAAAATTCTGCAGCTCCTTCTGCGTCAAAGAATCCTCCGACAGCGCGCGTCATCTCGCCGTCGAGCCGCAGAAACGGGCGCTGCCCCGCCGCTAGATGCACGTCCGACGCCCTCGCGCAAAGCCTTCGGTGAAGATGCCCGCTATCCCTAGACGCCGCCATCGTCAGCCCCTCCGCAATCCCCTCTCGCCGCTCCCGAAAAGTTCCGGAAAAATCCGCTGCATCCGCCTCGCCGTAGAGCACGCGCACCACCTCCGAAAGCGTCGTGCGGCCTTGCAGCGCCTTTTTCTATGCCGTCCTCCGCCAGCGTCCTCATCCCCTGCCGCCCGGCAAGCTCGCGCATCTCCTCAAGCCCCGCTCTATGCACGATTGCCTGCTGCAGAGCCGTGTCGACGACAAGCAGTTCCTGCAGCGCGAGCCGCCCCTGAAAAAGCCCGTGCCGCCGCAGGCCGTGCAGCCTGCCGCTCGCCACAGCCGTCCGGTCGACGACGCCCCTCGGCCCATGCGGGAAGCGTCCTCGGACGGCTCGCGGCAGTGCGGACACAAGCGGCGCACGAGACGCTGCGCGACGACGCCCGTCAGAGCCGCCGCGAGAAGATACGCGGGCACGCCCATGTCGAGCAGACGGAAGACCGCGCCGAGCGCGTCCTTCGTATGCAGCGTCGAAAAGAGCAGATGACCCGTCAGCGCAGCGCACCGCCATCTCCGCTGTCTCCGCATCGCGGATCTCGCCGAGCACAATCTCGTCGATGTCCGAGCGCAGCATGGCGCGAAGCCCTGCGGCATACGTCATGCCAGTCTTCTTGTTCACCGGATCTGATTGACGCCCTCGATGCGATACTCGGGCGGATCTTCGATCGTCATGATGTTGCGCTCGGGCGTATTGATCTCAGAGAGAGCCGCATAGAGCGTCGTCGTCTTGCCCGAATTGACCGGCCCTGTAATCAGAACCATGCCGCCGGGCTGATGGCACAAGCGGCGGAAAATCATCTCATTCTGCACGGAAAAATCCGAGATTCCCGACGGAAAGAAGCGCGTGCGAGCGGTTCAAGATGCGAAGAACCGCCTTCTCCCCGCGAGGAGCGGCAAGGTCGCCAGACGAAGATCGACGGCTTCGCCGCCCTCAGGCGGCATGTACGATATGCGCCCGTCCTGCAGCCACGCGGCGCTCCACGCTTTCAAGATGTGCCATGACCTTCAATCGCGCAGCAAAACGCATGCACCTCCCGGGATCGGTGCATGCGTTTTCAACAAACTCCATCAACACGGTAACGGATGCGGACGGCGCCCTCGAAAGGCTCTATGTGGATATCGCTCGCCCGCAGGCGCAGAGCCTCCGCGATCATGTGATCGACAAACCCACGACGGGCACGCGTCCCGGCTCTCCTGCCTCGGCAGAGCACGGCTCGCACTTCCCGTGCGCACGCTCTGTACGAGGCGATGGAGCAGCCTCTGATACGAATCCTCTTCTGTCCTCTGCATCTTCGAGCCTCCAAAAGACTGCGGAATCACAGATAAATTCAGACCCCGTCTTCACACATTCGGGCGACTTCATTGATCCGCGCTCCTTATCCATGAACATCTTGCTTCGGCTTTCGTGCTGACTTTTCTTTATGCCTTTGTTGATTTATTGCAGATTGTTTTCTTCTTGCTTTTATTGATTTCCTGCCTTTATTCCGCCGCTTTGTCATTTCGTCTCTGCTTCATTCTTTGCCGCTTGCTTCTCTTTTACCTTCCAGCGCCTCGCGCAGGGCGTGCGTCATCACGGCAAAATCCGCCTCTCGTCCCGTCCACAGGCGAAACGCCGCCGCCCCCTGCCCCACGAGCATCGCCTCGCCGTTCAGCGTCGGACAGCCCAGCGACTCCGCACGCTGCAGGAACTGCGTCCTCGCAGGGCGTATAGATGATGTCGTAGAAAAACATCCGTTCATGCACCGCCCGCCAAGGGACGGGCGGCATCGCCTGCGTCTGCGGCGCCATGCCGAGCGGCGTCGTATTGACGACGAGATCCGCCTTTCTGACAGCTTCCTCGAACGCCGCCTCGTTCCAGTCGAGAGCGCAGACCTCGCCGTACTGCGCGAACTCCTCAGCCAAGGGACGCGCCTTCGGGGCATTTTCGCACGCCGAGCGTGACCTCAACCGCGCCCGAGCGCAGCAAACCGTAGAGCGCCGCGCGTGCTGCGCCGCCCGCGCCCAAGAGCACGACGCGCTTTCCTCGACGGAAAAACCGTGTGCCGCCAGTGCGCCGAGGAATCCTCCACATCGGTGTTGAAGCCTTGAGACGGCCTGCCTGCACACGACCGTATTGACCGCCCCGATGGCACGCGCCGCCTCGTCCGCCTCATCCAACAGAGGCAAGATCGCCGACTTGTGCGGAATCGTCACATTGAAGCCGCGAAACCCCAGCGCACGAAGACCGCGCACGCCGTCTTCCAGCCTCTCGGGCAGGACGGGCAGGGCGACGTAGGCATAGTCCAATCCCGCCGCCCGAATCGCCGCATTCTGCATCGCCGGCGAAAGCGAATGCTCGATCGGCGAGCCGATGACGGCAAGATTTTTTTGTCTTCCTGTAAACATCATTGTACTCTCCTTTATTGTAGCAAGCAGAACTTTCTTCCACAATAGGGGATTTGTCCTAAAATTTTGAAAAATATTCCTATTTTTCCGCTTGTCTGCCACAAGATGCACGAAAGCCGCTAACCTTTGAATCGCACCTGTAAGTTGAGATTGATAAGGTCGTTTCCATTCTCGCTGTATATTTTCCCGAAGTCATGCCGCGATGTAGATGCTGTTTCATATTTTGTGTTCTTCAGCAAATATTCTTCAAAAATAATTTCTATTGTAGATATGGTAGGCAAGGACATCCCTCTCGCGTTACGATGATATATCCGCCCGTCGCTTCATCCATACCATCCCAGACGGTAGCCGGCTTCATTCCCAACGCTACAGCAGTCAAAAATTTCTTGAACTTGTATCTGTACGCATTGACATTCCCGTATCGTATAGGATTTTTCTTTCGAGTTTCTCAACCATCTCCTCGCAGTCACCAATGCCGTCCCTATAGAAATACAATAACGTCTCAGCGATAATCTTGTCCATGCTGCTGTCAATCAGAACCAAATTATCATGAAAAACCGGATTGTTCATCTTCCAATATTCCAAATGCCCGCTTTTTTTCGATAATCTTATGGATGCGCCCCTTGACATCTGGGCGATCCTTCCCTCCCTGAGGTTCTGTAAATTCCATTCGCTTCCCTGACCAATACCGAAGACTCATGCCTGACCCTGTAAATAAAATTCGTAGTTCTTCCCGCATTCAGCAGGGTCGGCGCCGATCCCAGCTCGGATTTGATGGAAAAAGCCTCACGGTCGGATCTGTATCCCATGCGTACATCCACCACTTTTATCGTGATGTCACTCTTGTCGCTTGCAGGCGCAGACAACTTGCGGCATAAGATTTCATCCATAAACCGTTGTGTGGATTCTATCGAAAATGCCCTTTGGCGCTCTTGTTACTGATTTCCCGCAGCAGCAACGCGGACTCCCTTTCAAAGGCAGAGGCTGTCACTTCCCTCGTCTTTATGCCGTTGACGTGTATGGCAACCCCTTTTGCCGGTAAAATATTCTTTGATTTCACCTTTGTTCTCTTCCCTTATGATTTTTGATGACAGGGAAATAGATGCTTTTCCAGCTTGTTCAAATCGCTGTCGGCCGCATACACCTTCCCATCTGCCAAGAGCCCTCAGCAAAACATATATTTCCGACCACTCGCCCTTGTTTCCCCTGAGCATGGCTACCTCCATCCAACAGCACGACGCCCATTCGCTTCTTCCGCTTCCAACGCTTCAAGATGCAGCCTTATTCTTTCCGCAATCGCCCGTATGACCGGCACTGTCACGGAATTGCCGAACTGCTTATACAAGTGCGTGTCTGCAACCGTCAATCTGAACGCATCAGGGAAGCCTTTGCAGTCTTGCCCACTCTCTCGGCGCCATACGGCGGATGCATTCTCTGTTAATCTCCCCTTTGATATGCGTAACGGGAGTGAAGTCGGTCAACCGCTCGTCAACGATCAGGTTTCTTTTCCCGCCCCATGCCGCCGCACACGATTGCGCCCGCAACGGAATCAAGTTCCTGACCTCATAGCCGAAGCTATGTCCTTTCGCTTCATGCCTTGCCCTATGACGTTTCAATGAGTCCAGATATGCGGTTGACAAATAGTATTTCGCTGACACCTCCTTTTTCTCGACAATATCCCGAATCGTCTTCGCATCATCCATCTTCTTCGGAAAAATGAAGGTCTGCGGTGCAATATCGTTCCTGAACGCAACGACGTAGATTCTTTTCCCGATTCTGCGGACGCCGAAATCCTTGCTGTTCAGCACTTGGTGGAACACTCTGTATCCCATATCTTCCAAGATCGTCCTGATCACTTGGAAGGTTCGGCCCTCGATCATGATTGACAAGATTTTTCACATTCTCGCAGAACACGACCTTCGGCTTATGATGCCTTACAATCCTTGCAACATCAAAAAAACAAGGTGCCCCTCGCATCGTCAAAGCCCTTTTTCCGTCCTGCTAAGGAAAAACGCTTGGCACGGAAAGCCCGCCAGCAGTATGTCATGATGCGGAATATTCTTTTCATCGACCTTGGTGATGTCACCAACTACATCGAAATCGTCCTTGAAATTCGCCGTATACGTTTCCACTGCTTTTTCGTCCAGCTCGCTTACGAAAAACCGTTTCCATATCGTTCATAAACGCCTGATCGAAGCCAAGCCGTATGCCGCCAATGCCGGCAAAACAAGTCAATCGCCTTATACATCTCTCGCCCTTTTTCCTCCGCAAAACATCTATGATGCAACCGTCCGTTTCTGTACGAACGACAAAAATCAAACGCCACGTGCGCAAACCAATCGTCTCTTCCATTCAAAACGGCCAAACATGAATCAAGCCCGCAAACTTGCAACTTCTCATTTATCGTAGCAAGAAACAGCTTTTTGTAAAGAGCGGCAAGAGAGCCGTCAGCAGAAATCGCCAGCTTTGCTGTCAGACATCATCAAAAAGTTCCCCGTCGAGCAGACTGAGCAGACGATCTTCGGGCAGCAGGCGGGCGATCTTTTCCGCCAGCGCGTCGATATAGCCGTGAAATGATTCGTGCGCACGGCGAGCCAGCCTGCGACGGCTAGGATACTCCGCTTGATTTGCTCATCCGATTCCGCGCTCGCCCTCCGCTAGGATCGCATCCGTCATCACCTGCAGCGCAGATGCTCCCCTTCATCAAGCGCAGGGTCCGCAAGCAGCAGAAATTCCAGCATCTTATACAGTACGACGAACACTTCATAGTTTGCCGGAAAACTCGTGCCGCCCGTCAGAGGGTAGCGCCCGAGCAGGAATTCGTTGACGAGCCAGTTTTCCAAGGCATTGCCGTACTTTTGAAAGGATTCTTCTCCATAGCGTCTGCGCCGCTCCGCAAGGGCTGTGCAGACGCTTTTCTTTCCGCTCCTGCCTGTCCTCTCGCTGCATCGCCGTCCCTTCGCCGAAGGATCTGCGAATCTCGCCAAACACGCCGCCGTTTCGGGCAAATCGTCTTCCGTCGCCTCGCGCCAGCGCAGGAAAGAGCCGTTGAAGAATCCCAGATACAGCGCTGCATCGAAAGGATCTGCCGCGAGAAGAGCCATTGCCTCCCTGCGGCGGCATCGGCAATGGCGGCGGCATCCTTTATCAGATCTTCCGCCGCCCCCTGCTCGACATACGCTCCCGGCGCGCGCCAAGAGGAGGCCGAGCGCCGCGAGACGCGCGTCGAGCGAGAGGCGCCGCTCGGCCAAGAGCGCGATTCCTGCAAGCCGCAGGCTGCGGAAGACCGCCGCCGACAGCGGTGTGCCAAGCGGCATGCGGTCAACATAAGCGGGAGCGGCGCGGCGACTTCCACCCACTCGAATGCCAGCGGCTCTTCGGTGAACAAGACTTCCTCTGCCGCCACAGGACAGCTCCAGACACAGGGCGCGGTCAAGCGTATCGCCGACCTCGTGCATCTTGCGCGGGTACTCAGCGCAGACGCCGGAGATCGCGCCGATGCCGAAGCGTCGGTGCAGCGAGCAAAGCCCATCCTCGCGCAAAAACGCAGCGTCCATCTTCGTGGCGCATGATCCAGCCGCCCGTCGCCCTCGCTGCGTTCCAAACCTTTTTCAATCGTGCAGAAGCTCCGCCGCCCCTCATAGCGCGCCAATGTCGCCGCATCGAGCGCGACGCCCCACTTCGCACAGCAGCAGAGCGAGCCGCATCGCCTGCCGTCGCAGACGAAGCGGCGCATGTAAACAGGCTGCAGGCACGGTCGCGGCGCAGCGGCAGGCACGAAGATGGACGCAGCGTCCTTCCTGCCGCCTTCATCGCTCTCTCCCCGTGCTGCGTCCTTTTCCAAGCACTCATCCTGCCGCTTCACGCCTCCGCCTCCTCGAAATAGGCGGCGATCTGCGCCTCATGACGTCACCGATGTCCCTCGCCTGCCCGCCATGCTTTCGCCCAATCGACGGTATGCGCGATCGCCTCCTCGATGTGCCAGCGCGGCTGCCAGCCGAGACGCGCCTTGATGCGCGAGGAGTCGAGCTTCAGAAAGCCCGCCTCGTGCGGCGCGGAGCACTCCTCCTCAGCACGCCACGAAGCGCCCTCGCCCCAAGCGCGGCAAAAAGAGCTCGGCCAGTTCTCCCGTCGTCACGCAGTCGGAGTCCGCAGGCCCGACGTTGTAGCCCGCCAGTTCTGCTTGCTTGTTTGCGCGTGCGATGCGCAAATACGCGGAGAGAGGCTCCCAAGACATGCTGATAGGGCCGCGTCGATGTGGGATTCCGAGGACGACGGCGCGTCCTTCGCTCGCCGCGCGTAGCGCAGTCGGGCACGATGCGCTCGGGCGAGAAGTCTCCGCTGCCGATGACATTGCCCGCGCGCGCCGTCGAGATGCGCACGCCGCCGTCCGCGAAGAAGCTCTGGCGGTAGCTCGCCGTCACAAGCTCCGGAGCAGCTCTTGCTGTTCGAGTACGGGTCGAAGCCTCATGAGCCGCTCGTCCTCGCGGTAGCCCCACTCCCATTCCTTGTTTTCGTAAACCTTGTCCGTCGTCACGTTGAGAAAGGATCGAATCGTATCGCTCTCCCGCACACATTCGAGGACGTGTGCCGTTCCCATGACGTTCACGGCATACGTCTCGACGGGCGTACGGTAGCCTCACGCACGAGAGGCTGCGCCGCAAGATGCACGACAATCTCGGGACGAGCCTCGCGAAAGGCCGCGCGAAGAGCTGCGAGATCGCGCACATCGCCCTCGATCGAGCGCATGGAATCCGCCAGCTTCAGCTTCTCAAAGAGCTGCGCACCGTCCGCCGTCGGCGAAGCAAGCGAAAATCCTGTAAGATGCGCTCCCGCGCCGAGCAGCAGTTTCGAGAGCCATATCCCCTTGAAGCCCGTATGCCCCGTCAAAAACACGCGTTTGCCGCGATAAAAGGCAAGGTCATCCTGCCGCGTCATTTTCTTCATCTGCGCTCCCCTCTCAGCCATGCTGCAATTCTTTTTCCGTATTCGGCGAGAAAGACCTGCCGCGCCGTCTCCCATGCGTCATCAAGGCGCTTGCGCCCCGTCTCATGGATGCACGGCGGTTTTTCAAAATGCGGGATCGGCGAGGCGCATGCCGCGCCGCCGATACCCATGGAAGCCGAAATGTCATAAAAGTGCCAGCCCGTGAAAATATCTTCGCGCCACGGCACATCCGCCTGCGTCGCCGTGAAGATGCCGTCGAGCGCCTCTGCTTCGATGCCCGCATCCGGTACAGGACGCTGCTCCAACAGATCCATCGCCTCAGGATCGCGGATCTGCCAAACCGAGCCATAGCATTCTTTTCGCATCTCGATGCCGGGTGCGAGCACGATCAAAGCAAAACGACCATACCACGCTTCCGGAAAGAACGCTTCCCATGACGCCGATTGAAATGTGAAGTCTGCATGATCCTGTCGGAAAACGCGCTTCCCACACGGCATCCATCTGGACGAGCAGCACATCCCCAGCATCTTGTCATCGAAGAGGCTTACCATTTCCGCATAGATTCTTCTATCATAAAAGGCATATCCATCGCCGCAGCACCTCCCTGTCCCTTTTCTCCGTCACGCTTCTTCCGCGACGAAGACCGCCTCGTCTTCCCTCTTTCACCTGCTGCAGCAACAGACGATACGCTTCCAGCACTGTCTGTGGCTCGATCGAGTGATGCAGTGTGCTTCCTCTATGCTTGCAGCCGTAAGCATCGCGCGGCTCCTCGACGCAGTCCGCCAAAGCCTCGCGGGCTGCACGATGACGGAGGTCGTACGATAGGGGTAGTAGCTTCGAGGAATCGCCTTTTCGTCGAGCGGCAGGTCGCTCCCGTAGCAGCAGACTTCCAGCACGGGAAGTCCTACGATCGCCGCCATATGCAGGAGGCTCGTATCGTTGCCGATGTACGTCGAACAGAGCGTGACGACAGAAGCCGTCTCGCGAAAAATCAAGCGCCTGCGAGGAAAGCGCCCCTCCTCGCCGAGCGCACGGGCAACTTCCGCCGCTTCTGCCGCATCGTCCCTGCCCCCGGGGAGCAGGAAAAACGCCTTGCCTCTTCGGCCAAAAGCAGGTGCAAAAACGCTGCGTAGGCGGCGGACGGCCACGCTTGCGCGCGTGCTGCCGCCCAGACCGACGGCGAAGAGCTGCCCCGCCGAGGGTGCCCGAGATATGCGAGCTTTTTCGCGCACGCCCGCGATGTCCGCCTTCGTCAGCCAAAGCTCCAGCGAACGATCGGCCACGGGTGCGGCAAGCATCTGATCGAGCACATCGAAGCAAAGATCCGCCATGTGCAAGGGATGCACGGGCTTTCCAGGCGCGTCGCGCGCGCGCAGTCCTCGCGTGAAAGTCCGCCTGCCGAAAAATCGCCTATATGACCGATGCGCTCCTTCGCGCCTGCCATGTAGGCGAGAAGGTACGCGCTCGCATAGTGCCCGAATACGAAGGCGAGATCGAAGCGCTGTTCCAAAAGATGCTCCGCCGCATACCCGGCATGCGCTGCAAAAAGCTCTGACATGTCGTAGCGCAGGAAGCTGCTCATTGCCGAGCAGGAAGTCGATGTACGGACATTGCTCGGCAAGCTTTGAAGCCCGGCGGAAAGATCACGAGCGTGATCACCGTCTCAGGATAGAGGCGGCGAATCTCGCGCAGAGCGCCCGAAAAGCACAGGAAGTCGCCGACACCCGCATCCATGATGACGAGCATCTCTATCTTCTCGCCCGCGGCGCGCGGCGTGCGGTACCCTTCCGCCGCAAGGACAGGGCTCCATGACGCGGCGAAATCCTGCGCGGGAAATGGCGCATCGGGCGAAAGGCGCTCGCCAAAGACCTCGAATGCCTCAAGCTATCGTTTTTCATAAATCCTCCTGCCCTTGCAAGGTGCAGAGCCGCTGATGGATTCTCTTCCTGCCGCGCCGCAATTTCCCCTATCCGTTGAGGACGCTGTGCAGAACCTCCGCCATATAGTCGATCTGCTCTGCCGCCATGCCCGGGTAGACGCCGAGCCAGAAAGTATCGCGCATGATGCGGTCGGTCGCCGAAAGCTCGCCGACGACGCGGTAGCCGCTTTTCGCTTCGCGCAGGCGGTCAGCACGGATGCTTGACGAGGTTGCCCGCAAAGACATGCGCGTCTCGTATGCGCGCGCTTCGAGAGCACGGACGATCGGCTCTTCTTTCGACGCCTCGCGGCAGGTCAGGAGGAAGCTGAACCAGCTGAAGCTCACTGTGCGGACACGGCTCGGGCAAGATGAGTTTTTCTTCGATGCCGCCAAGCGCCGCCTTGAGGCGTGCAAAGTTCTTCCGGCGCTTTTCGAAGCGAGGGCAGCTTTGAGCTGTGCGCAGCCGACCGCCGCCCTGCATATCCGTGACCTTGAGCGTTGTAGCCGAAGTGCGAGTAGACGTACTTGTGATCGTAGCCCTTCGGCAGTTCGTCGTACTGTCCGTCGAAACGGTGGCCGCAGAAGCCGTCCTCGCCCGGCGGGCATACGCAGTCGCGCCCCCCAGTCGCGCAAAGAACGCAGGATGCGGAAGAGCAGAGCGTCCTTCGTATATACGGCGCCGCCCTCGCCCATCGTCATGTGGTGCGGCGGGTAGAAGCTCGACGTCCGATGTCGCCGACGGTTCCTGCTAGCACTGCTTTGCCGTCAATCATAGCGCGAGCCGAGCGCGTCGCAGTTGTCCTCGACGAGCCACAGCCCGTGCTTTTCGCAAATGCCTTGACCGCCCGAAGGTCGAACGGGTTGCCGAGCGTGTCGCGAGCATGACGGCACGCGTCTGGGGAGACAGCGCCTCTTCCAGCCGCGTACGCCGATGTTGTACTGCGGGATCGTCACGTCGACGAAGACGGGCACGGCACCGTACTGGATGATCGGCGCGACTGTCGTCGGGAAGCCCGCCGCGACCGTGATGACTTTATCGCCCGGACGCACGGCGCGCTCGCCGAGGAGCGGCGAAGTCAGCGCCATGAAGGCGAGCAAATTCGCCGCAGAACCCGGAGTTGACGGCGAGCGCGTGGCGCGTGCCGAGAAATGCGGCCAGTCCCTTTTCGAACTGTGCGGCGTAGCGTCCCGCCGTCAGCCAGAATTCAGGAGCTGTCGACGAGGGCTTCCATCTCCTCGTGATCGTAGACGCGCCCTGCGTAGATGCGTGCGCTCGTCCAAGGCGCAGGCTTGTGGATTCGTCGGCGTACTGCGCGCACGAGCGCGAGGATCTTGTCGTGAAGTTCCTGTTTCTTCGTTTCTCTTTCCTTCATCTCGTCATCTCCCCGCGCACGCAAAAACGTCTCAATGAGTTCCGCCTGCTCGAACATCTTCTTGCGTCTCATGCCACTCTCCTGCGCCGCACGCTCGCGCAGGAGCTTTCGCCACGCGCGTGCGCTTCAATCTGCGCGGCAGGATCGCGCCCGCCTGACCGTCATGCTTGCGAAAAGAGCTGAGCGTGTCGACCAGATAGAGAAGATCCCCTTCTCCAGAAGCCGCAGCCAGCATTCGACATCAGGGCAGCACAGTCGCCGGCTCCTGCGTCAAGATCTCACGCACGGTTTCCTTGCCGAGCGCGGCAGCAGCACGGTCGTAAACTCACCGATGAAGTTCGCCTGCTTTTCGAGAATCCCGTATATCGCCATCTGACCCGGAATGCGCGAGGTCTCCTCGACCCGGCAGCGGGTCTATGGCAGGATCGGCGATGACGCTTCCCGCCTCGTCGATGGCAGAGCGGTGCGAGGTCGCCAAAGCGATGCCGTCCTCCATGCTCAAGGCGTCCGCCATGCGCTCGATCTTCTCGGGCGCATAGAGGTCGTCGTCGAAGAGATAGGCGGCGATTCGCCGCGCATTCTTTTCGAGCGGAGCGAGTCAGTTCCGCGCGGGAAAGGCTCGCGTCATGCGCGTAATGGATGCGGTCGTCCGCCGCATACGCCTTCATCATCTCCTCTGTACGATCATCCACGCTGTTGTCGCTGACGATGATCTCGATGTGACGATACGTCTGAGCGAGGGCACTTTCCAATGCAAGCTTGAAGAACTCCGCCTCTCGTGCGTCGGCATGAGGATGCTCACCAAAGGCAAAGCCTCCGCCGCATACTCCGCCGTGAAAGCCTGCCTTCCTTTCTCGTCTGCGGGAAGCTCTCACCCAAGAACCCCACGAGCGGCTCTTCCTGTCCCACAACGGCGGTGCGCAGTCGCATGACGGCGGAACTCCAAGCACTGCGCCGCATCGAAGAACGCCGCGCCATGAAAGAGATCCTCGCGCCACGGCAGATCGACCTGCGTCGCCATGAGGAAGCCGTCAACGGCGAGCACATTTTTCCATCTCGCCGAGCACCCGCCCCCAAGACACCGTGCGCACACCCTCGGCGAGCCGGAGGCGCCGATGCGCCGCGTCGAGTGAAAGGCGATGCCGTCGGCGGCAAGAGCTTCGTACCTGAAACACCGAGCATGCCGAGATCGACGTGCTTTTAAAGAGGCGGACGAGGCGCACCAAGAGATGCGAGTCCGTGATGCACGCGCTCATCGAGATAGACCTTTGTACTTGCGGCGCTCGCTTCCATCGCCTCGTCCGTATGCCGCCGCCATGCCGCCTTTCTCGACTTCGACGAGCTCCATCGTGAAGCCCGCCGGGCTGCTCCAGAAGTCGAATCGACATCAGAAGATCTTGGGAAGTTCCTCCTGACGTGCGACGATGACGGCAATCTTCTTCGCGTCCGGCACAATTTTCCGCCGGGCTGCATTTCCTGCCCTCCATCTCCTCTTCCCTCTTTTTCCTTATTCATCCATGCACGCTCCATCCTTTCATCCGTTCAGCCGAACCACGACTTCCGCAAGGCACGCTTTTCCCTGCCAGATTTCGCCGCGCGTGTCGAAAGACGCGGTATGCGCACGCGCAATGGCGAGGGAAATGCGCCAAACGCTCCCGTCTCTCGATTTCTCGCGTCATATCCGCGCGGCGGAAAAAGCTGCATCTGTCGCGCGCAGATCGACGCTGCCATCCCTCGTCGACAACTTCCTGCGATTCAAGACGGAACTCATGCTCCCTCGTGCGTATGCATAGTTTGTACGTCTGTCCGGGGAAAATGGAATTGCTTTATGACATGGTCACGCGCCTCGCCGCCCAAAGGCAGCGGGCAGATTGCCGTCGATATGTGCAGGAGCGGTGAATCCCGCAAGGCGCGCCGCCGCGGATAGATGTCGAGCGCACTCGTCAGCTCGTCGACGACACCGAGCTGCGGCACGCCCGCGCCGCGCTAGCATCCATGCCGCCCCGTCTGCGCCGCTCCCATCAGATATTGCGGCTCATCGACGAGCACGGCGGATCCATGATCCGAATACAGCTGTATGATGTACTCGTCCTCCCCGTAATGTTCCTCGATATAGGAGAAGAGCAGGCCGAGACTTTTCGTCGACGCTCGCCATGTTCTCACGCGCCGCTGCTGCGAAAATTGGCTCATTCGGCAGGTAGACACTCGGCAGAGCCGCCTTCGCCCCCGGATGCAGTCGGCAAGCGAGGCGCCCGTCTGCACGGGAAGCGGCATCGCAGATGAGCGCGACAGCCACGGATGCATGTCCGCAAAATGCAGGAATACGAACTGATCGGCATGATGCGAAAGCCTTCAGACTCCCGATCGTCCGGCGCACGCCCTCTGAGGCAGAAAGATCCCACGCGTTGACAATGAGTCGGTCATGCCCTCGCGTCGCGCCGTTATAGATGCCATTGCCGTCCCCCATGACATTCGTGCAGTAGTAGCCAAGCGCCTTCATCTGCTCCCGAAAGCGTGACGAACGACGAATCCAGTTCGTTCATGCAGTTCTCATTGAAGGACTGCAGCCGGTGGAGATGGCATCCCGTCTCGATCGTCGCCAGCGATGGGTAGGTGTACTCCGCCACGGAAAAATGCTGGTCGAAGATAGTTCCTTTGAGGAAGAAGCGCATGAGGTTCGGCATCAGGGCGTAGCCATGCTGCTTCATCGCCGTCCATGAAAAGCCGTCGCGCAGATGTGCAGCACGAGCTTTTTCGCTGCGGCTGTGCCGCAGGGGATGGGCTTTCCGCGAGGAAAAGGATGCTCGGACGATATCTGCGTCTTCTCGCTGATGCGATAGAAATTCGTCGCCCACTTGCCGAGAAAGACGCTCTCCTTCCTCTCCCACAGGCGCGAGACGGATCTCCTGCGTCTCCTCCGTGCCAATGAGCGGCAGACTTCTTCATCCTCGTCCAGCGTGATGCTCTCCGCACAAGACGTGCGCGCAGGACGTCGAAGACGAAATCTGCGCCGCCGATTGCACAGAAACGCGGATCCTCCTTGTACATCTCCAGCAAGAGGCCCTTGTTGTTCAAGCCCCCTGCCCAATGTAAGCGCCGACCCAATAGCGCAGGTCTGCCCGTGACTCCTCCAGCATCGGAAGGAACTCACCGGCGAAGATGCCGATCTCATCCGCCAGGATGCCGTCCGCCAAGTGCGCCCGGCTTTTGGCGATCGGCGCAGAGACCGCTCTCCCATGGCGAGCGACAAGAGATCGAGATACTCCGAGAACTGTTCGCGCGGTATCGCGACCTCGATTGGCAGCCGATAGATATGACTTGCAATGCCTTCCAAGATGAGCTGCCTGCGCACGTCGCCGGAAATGCCTGCAGCATTCGATGAGGCTTTTCCAGATCTCGTAGTGGCACTTCTTCTTCCGATAAGCCTGCTCCAATGTATCGCGTGCGACTTCAAAACTTCCATGAAAGAGAGCGTAGCGTGCATAGAATATATCGAAGTTCTCCGACTGTGGGAAGAGCGCTTGATATTCGACGAGCAGCTGCAGGAAAGAGTCATCGTAATCCTTCCGCGCACTCTTCTCCTCCAAAGCCGCGAAGAGGTTGCCTCCGCGCACGCATGATTCCCTGATACAGGCTTTCATTTGCAGAAATCGCCCGCATATCCCGCTCCATCAAGTTTTCCCCTCATTCCTGTCGCCGCTGAACCACGACGATGCAACGCCCGCTTGCGGGCCAGACCTCGCCGCGCGTATCGAGCGAGGACGTACAAGTGCGCGCCAGCGAGGAAGCTCTGTCGCAGCGCCTCGTCACGAATCCGCGGCGCTTTTCGCCGCGCAGAAAGAGACGCTGCTCGGATGCCGGAGATCCACGCTGCCGTCTTCATCGACGACCTCAGCAGAGCCTAGGCAGAACTCGTGCGTCTTCGTACGAAGCGCCATGTTGAAAGGCTTCCCGGAAAAAGCGTGTACGATACCGTAGGGTCGCGTCCACAGCCTCCAAAGACGCGCGGCAGGCTGCCGTCGAGGTCGGCAGGCGGCAGAAATCCCGCAAGATGCGCCGTCGTCGGATAGATGTCGAGCACACTTGTCAGCTCATCGACGAATCCCGCGTTCGGCACACCCGCACCGCGCAGCATCCACGCCGTGCCGTTCAGATTTTCGCTGACGTGGTCCACCACCCTCGCCGAACACCGCAGCGCCATGAGTCGGAATACAGCTGCACGACGTACTCATCCTCTGCATAATTCTCTTCGATGTAGGCGAACAGTCGCCAAGGCTGCGGTTGGCACGCCGCATGCCTTCGAGGACAGCTCCAGATGGAGTCTCGAATTCACGCGGTCTACGCTCGGCGTATCGTCGTCCGTATCGTCGAGCCGATCGGCAAGCCCCAGCGAGACCTGCGTCTCAAGGGGCACCTGCCACCTGGCCGTCGTGCTCGGATGCGCATCCTCTACGTGGAGGAAGATAAACTGATCGCACTCGGCAAAGGCGCGCATCTGTGTCAGCGCATTGTGACACCGTGATACGCATGAAGCCCATCGCCGCCGGGCTTTGCCATCAGCCGGTCGTAGCCGCGCGTCACGCCGTTGTAGATACCGCTCGAATCTCCCCAAACGTTCACGCACAGTAGCCAAGACGCTTCATCTGTTCCGAAAGCGTCAGGATGGAAGGAGCCAGTTCTCCCCATACAGGTAGAGTTGAAGATCTGCGAATGATGTGGATATAGCCCCGCATCGATCGTCGCCAAAGCAGGATACGTATACTCTGCAACTGAGAAGTTGTCCCCGGAAGATCATGCCTTTGGAAAAGAAGCGCATGAGGTTCGGCATCGGCGCAAAGCCGTATCGCTTCATCGCAGGCCAGCACAGGGCGTCGACGAGGATATGCAGGATGAGCCTCTTCCGCTTCGGACTATGCCCCAAGCGCACCGGCTCCCCCATCAGGAAGGGGGCCGAAGACTTCAGCTCCGTGCGCTCGCTCAAGCGAAAGAAACCGTGACCCATTTGCCGAGATGCATCGATGACTCGCCGAGCGACGCGCCCGGAAAAAGATTTCCGTCCGGACTCCGTATCCGCCAGGGCACGACGAGATCCGACGAGCCGATGCGGTCGCGGGTGTCCCGCCAAACGTCCACGGCTGCCGCCCCGTCCACCTGCTTCACTTTCATGACGTCGAAGACGAGTTCTTCCGCCGCGGACACGATCACGGGATCTGCCTTGAGCGCCTCGAACAGCGCCGCCTTGGCATCGAGCGATGTCATCTCCACGAAGATGCCGCCCAATAACGATACTTCGTCGTGCGCCGGACGAAGCGTCGGCAAAAACTCTCCGGCAAAGGCCCGTGCAAGGCCAGAAGGCCGTCTTCCCCATGCGTGCGCGCCCGATCGTATAGGGTGCATGGGTGGCACTCCCATCGCGACCGACAAGAGTGCGAGGATTCTTCCAGCGTTTCCCGTGCGAGCGGCACTTCATGGGAGTGCGGTAGACGCGGCTCGAAATGCCCTCGAAGATCAGCAGGCTGCGCATGTCGCCGAGCCGCCGATAGCATTCGATGAGGATTTTCCAGACTTCGTAATGATACTTCTTCTTGGCGTACGCCTCCTGCGCTGCCGCAAGCGCCGCTTCTGTATCCCCATGCGCGAGCGCATGACGCGCATAGAAGATCTGGACATTCTCCGAATCCGGAAAGAGGCGCCGATACCCTCCAGCAACACGAGATATGTGGCATCGTAGCGACCGCATTCACTCCTTTGCAGCAAGGCCGTAAAGAAGGCGCGTCCCGCTTCGCTCTTTTCCTCATACATGTGCTCCGCACGATCGTTCAGCATCCGCAGTCCTCCTCCCACTTCTCGTGAAACGATGCCGTGTGCTCACGCGCCAGCTGCAGGAACTCCTCCATGAGTGCAGCATCGAAGACCTCGCGGTGCAGCGCGTCGCGCGTGTAGATGTGCGCCGTGAACCGACTCAGATCCACGGTGCTGTCGTGATGCGTCGGACGCTCCGTCTCCATGCGGAACTCATGCGCCTGCGTGCGTATGCTGGAGCTTGTACGTCTGTTCGGATAGATGGAGTTGCTGATGCAGTAGGATCTGCCCTCGCCGCCCAGCGCGCGCGGCAGTATGCCGTCGAGCTGTCCCGCAGGCGCCGAGAAGCCTATGAGCTTCTCCATGATCGGATAGATGTCCAAACAGCTCGAAAGCTCCTCGACCGTTCCCCGGTGTTGCACGCCTGCGCCGCGCAGCATGAGCGCGGCGCCGCCCTGCGTCTCGGAGAAGTACCACGCATCCTCCGAATAGACGGAACTGCCGTGATCGGAATAGGCGCAGACGATGTATTCATCGGGCGCATAATGCTCCTCAATATAGTCGAAGAGTCTGCCCAGTTCGCGGTCCATCATTTCGATGCGATGCGGATTGTCATAGCCGTAGACATCGCTGTAAAGGCAAGCGCACGGAAAACATCGTCTCCGCATGACGCGCGTATGCTGCCATGGGATATGCGTCTCGTCTTCAACGCCGGGAGCGATCGTCGCCGTGTCGAGTGTGCGTCCCCACGCAGGAATACATAGTTGTCACATTCATCGAAGGCTTCCCAGCGTTCGATCGTGCGTGCAGACGCCATCGTACGCAGGCAGCGCCAGATACGGGTTGACGATGAGGCGATCGAAGCCGCGCGTCACGCCGTCATAGATGCCGCGCCCGTCGCCCATGACGTTGACGCAGTAATAGCCGAGATCCTTCATCTGCTCGGACAGCGTCTTTATGTCCTTGTCGATCACGAACATCGGCTTGTCCCACACGACCTGCGAGCGATGCGGCATCATGCCCGTCTCGATCGTACCAAGGGAAACGAAAGTGTACTCCGCCACGCAGTAGTTGTTGTTGAAGATGACGCCATCGGAGAAGAAGCGCATGAGGTTCGGCACAGACCGAAGTCGCGGCGCGCATCGCCCGCCATGAGAGGCCGTCGAGCAGGAGGTTCAGGACGAGCTTCTTCCGCCTTGGACTATGCCCCGGCAGAATCGGCGCAGCAACGATGAAAGGCTCCGCTGAAGACACCTTTTGTCCCTCCTTCGAGACGCAGGAAGCGGAACTCCCGCGTCCGCTGAGGATGCTGCCCTCGGTCCGCACGTCCGCCACGTCGATTCTCTGTTCCTCCTGCGTCACGGCCACAGGCAGGATACATTCTTCAGCAACCTCGACGAAGCCTTCGGCGCGCGCGCGCCTTCGCTGACGCTCGAAGACCATGCCGCAGTAATCATCCGCCAAAGAGCCGTCGCTGCGCTCAAGAGATCCAAGCGCCTTGCCCGTACATGGAAGAGACCCTCCGCATTGTAGACCTGCAGTAGGCGGCAGCGCTCCGCCTCGCTGACCCTCGTTCAGGAGGAACTGCCCGAGTGCAGACACAAGAGCCAAATTGCGGCTGCCATCCGCCCGCTCTACGAAATCGAAGCGGAAGGGCGTCAGCTGCACATCGAGCATACCGCAGAAGAATGCATCTTGCCAGCGCGCCTCTTGAAAAGATGGGCAAAGGCACATCAAGCTCCATATTCTTCTGGCAAAGCGCCTTGAGAAAATATGGCCTCTTCGTCAAGGCCGAGCGCATCACCGATCTCGAACAAGATCTGCCAAATCTTGTGGCTGATCTTCCGTCTCCTGTACGCCTCGTGCGCGAGACGATGCGCCTCCTCCATCTCGCCGAGCGCGAAGGCAAGGCGCCGTGAAAATAGAACACGGCCGCCCTGTTCTTCGTCACCTTGTCGTAGGCTTCGAGCTTCGTGCAATATTCCTCCGTGTAGGCGCCTTCACGCACGGCTTCCCTAAGCCAGAGACCGAGCGCATCCTCCCTCGCCCGTGTCCCATCCCCAGATTTTTCTGCTCCTGCATGGACTCTTTCTTCCCTTCATCCTCGCACGAAAAAGATGCTCTCCGCGCCAGTCAAACTTCATCGATCAGGCGAATGATGTCCTTGAACGGCATGAGATCCGCGTCCGCCTCAAGCGAACGATGGTGCTTCAAGATGGACATCGCCGTGCGCTCCATCGCGGGGAAGGTGCTGCGCGTCAGCTGGTTCGCGTAGATGACGATATTCACGCCATGCGCGGCAAGTTCCCGCCTCCGTCACGAGAGCTGTAGAGGTCGGCACGGCAACGAGCGGCACATGCGCGTATTCTTCCGAAAGCATCGGCGAAGGCGAATACCTCGTCCGGCTCCTTTCTGCGCGAGTGGATCATGACGCCATCCGCGCCCGCCGCCACGTAAGCGGAGGCACGCTCCAAGGCGTCCGGAGACCTTTCGAGAATCAGGCTCTCGATGCGTGCGATGATCATGAAATCATCCGTGCGCTGCGCCTCCTGCCCGCCCGGATCTTCGCCGAGATAGCGCTCGATCGTATCCTGCTGCTGCTCGACCTCCGTACCGAAGAGCGAATCTCTTGAGTCCGATCTTGTCTTCCAGTATGACAGCAGAAACGCCCATGCGCTCCAACGTGTGGACGTGATAGACGAAATGCTCTGATGAGGCCGCCCGTATCGGCATCGAGGATGATGGGCTTCGTCGTCACGTCCATGACGCCGTCGATCGTGCGGATGCGCGAGGACATGTCGACAAGCTCGATGTCGGCTTTCCCTTCGCCGTCGAGTCGCAAAGACTCGAAATCCACAGCGCATCAAACTGGTCGAGGCCGCCCTCATGCTCGACGACGGTCTTCTCCCGCCAAGAGGCCCGTAAGCCTGTCGTGCACCTCGATCGTCTTGACGATGGGCACGATCTCCAAGAGACGGCGCAGACGACGGCGACGAAACTCCGCATGACGAGCCTTTTCCTTCATGCGCTCGTCGATCTTCTTGACATCCGGATTCCATGTGTAGGCACCTGATGAGCTCGCCGCCCATCTTCTTGAGATTCGCCAGCACGTTTTCGCGAATCGCAGACATCGGACCGCCGCGCCAGTTGTCGCCGTGCACGACGAAATCGGGCTTCAGCGATGCGATGACCTCATCGTACATGATGGCGCTCCTGTACGATGACGCGCTCGACCTCCGGCTCTGCTTCCAGAAGCGCGATGCGCTCTTCGAGCGATACGGCGGGGAAGCGGTTGTAACGAACCATTTCGCGATCGGGAGAGGACTCCCGCGACGACCGTTCCGGCGCTTCTTGGCTTCGCGCAGGATATTTCGATGCCCCTCGTGAATCGCATCGGTGCAAAAGCAGGCGTAAGCAATATTTCCCATAGATTCCTCCTTATGCGCCATGACCTTTCACTTTTTCCATGAAGTGCTCCGCCATTCATGCCCCTCTGTATTAAATGAGCGTGTATGGTCATCGAGCAGAGAAAGAAAATAACGGTAAAGCTCCTCATCTTCCACCTGCTCATGACCTTCGCGCGTATAAATCTCGATGGCTGCTCCCGCAAGATTGACGGTGCCTTCCTGCGTCACGGAAAAACGCTTTCCATGCGGCATTCATGCAATTTGGTGCGTATGCTTACGCGACATGGCTGCCCGGAAAACTGCGTGCTGGAAACCACATATTCACGCCCTTACCGCCCAAGACTTTTCGGCAGATTGCCGTCAATGGACGCGCTGGGCGAGAATCCCTGCGCCGTGCGCCACAATCGGATAAAAATCGAATCCGCTCACGAGTTCCGCACAACGCCCGATCTTTGAATTCCGCACCGCGCAGCATCAATGCGGCGCAGGCCCCGGTTTTCGCTCGTCGGATAAGGCTCCCTTCTCGTAAACGGGAACCCCGTGGTCGGAATAGAGATGAACCACATACTCCTCCGGCGCAAAGCGGCTCTCAGATACGAAAAATTCCCCTAGGATCCGATCCACCCGACGTATCCCTCTCGATTGGCATGGGAATAAATGGCGCGTTCCGAGAGAAATACGCTTGTTTTTTCGCCTTCCGCCCCCAGTAAACGCTCTTCCAACGGCAGATGCGTCTGCGTCGCAAGAGGCAGGGCATCCATCAATATGGAGCGCGTATGCGTATCGGAAAAATGCGGGAATACATACTGATCGCATTCATCAAATGCCTCGATCTGACGGATCGTCCTCTCCACAGCCTCGGCAGACGACAGGTGATTCGGGTTGACGATGAGACGATGAAAGCCGCGCGTGACACCGTTGTAAACGCCCTCCGAAGCTCCCATGACGTTGACGCAGTAGTACCCGAGCTCCGCCGCGCCTTCCGAGAGCGTCTTGATTCCACCATCGATCTCACCGCCGAAACAGTTATCAAACACCTGCAAGCGGTGCATGTAAAGGCCCGTTTCCATTGCAGCCAACGACGGGTATGTATGTCCTGCAGCAGCATAGTGATTGTCGAATATGATTCCCGAAGAGAAAAATCGCATGAGATTGGGCACCGCCCTGTAGCTTCCCTTTGATCTCACCCCAGCTAAGGGCATCGACAAGGATATTGAGCACTCAGGCGATGACGACGTGGGCTATGCCCTCAAGCGAATCGGCTGCCCCAGAATCCACGGTTCCTGGAAGAGATTTTCATCTCCTTATCCACGCGAAAGAACGAAAACGATTTATACGCCAGCGGCACGCTTCCCGCCCTGCATAGCTCCTGCAACTCTGCCTCCTGCCCTGCGGACAGGCCAGCTACAGGTAAGAGCCATGTGTCGTTTCCGCCGAAAAAGTGATCTCCTGCACCTTTTTCGCCCGCATGAGATCAAAAACAAACTCCGCCTCGGTGCGCTGGCAAACCCGGATCGTCCTTCATCCTTTCGAGAAGCCAGCCCTTTCGTTCAGCGGTTCCTCAGCGATATAGGCGCCGCCCAATACGGCCATTCCTCCGAATGGAAAAAGCGTGGGCAGGAATTCCCCGCAAAGGATCCCGCACGATAGGAAAGGACGCATCCTCCCAAACAGCTCTGCGCCGTAAGCAGTGGCGCGTAAAGCGGCGCGCTCATAGCGCGCAAAGCACGCTCAGAAACTGCTCAATTCATCGTGCGACAGTGAAAGATGCCTCGGCGCTGGTAGAAGCAGCGAGCCACTACGCTGTAAACAACGATCTCACGCACATCACCCGCCGCGAGCAGCACGCGATAGGATCTCCCATACAGGAAGGGACATGCGCCTCTTTTTTTCTGCTTCTTCGCTCGTTCCATGGCGATATCAAAATATCCCTCGCTCATGCGGCACAAAAGCAAGAAACAGCGACGTTTTTCTCCGATAACGGATACATCTGACGATACTGCTCAACAAGATCAAAAAGGCCTCATCGTACATACCGTCGCGACTCTTCTGCAGCAGAGTTTGAAAAACTCCGCCCCTTGCGTTTCCGGCGGAAATGCGCGCGTAGCCATCACTTCCTCCATTTCCCCGTACTTCCGCCTCAACGTTTCCAACTCCTCAACCGTATCGATTTCCTGCACATCCTTCTCGCTGCAGGTACGCACACGGACGCAGAAATCCTCGATATCGGCCGAAAGAGCCGCCTCGTCCCAGTAGCGTTGTCCTGCCCGCGCGCCTCATAGAGACGCCCGGATCGACTGTCGCTGAGTTCCCGCCATCTTCCGTCGTCCAGTACGATATGCCGACCATTTTTCCAGCAGTCCGTCCCCTGACCGCCATGTGGCGGATGACGCCCCGCCTCATCGGGGAAGAAGCACCAATCCGTCGTCTCCTGACGGGAATCGCCAGATAGTTTGTCCCTTGCTGCTCGCGCGAGAGGAGCGAGGGATTCTGCAGAAAGAGGTCCCCCTCGACGACGAAGGCGTTCTCGACGAGATCGCCTGCGGCGAGCAGCGACGAGATATTGTTTGCCTCGTGCCAGTGGGGATTGTCGATGAAATGCAGCGTTGGGTATTCCTCCTGAGCACATCAAACTTCGCCCAAGTAGCCGCGCACGACATAAATCTCAGGAATGCCCGCCGCTACGAGGGCGGCGAGCAGCGTGTCGATGATGCGCCTCCCATCGACGCGAACCATGGGCTTCGGCATCTCGTCGGTCAGCGGACGCATCCTCTCGCCGCGTCCCGCCGCAAGGACGATAGCGCGCTCGGCTACGTAGTGGATCGGACATGACTCCTACCTTCTTCCTTCCTGATCTTGACGCTTCACTCGGGAAGCGCTGCAAAAGCTCTTCAAATATGCTGCGGGCGCGCGAGAACTCCGCATGAGCGCGAAGCTCTTCGCGTGCGAACACTTCCCTCGCCTCTCCCGCCAGAGTCTGCCGCGCTTCCACGAAGGAGTGCAGCAAGCTCCTGCCCGCACGAAAGGAGCAGCGAGGCCCACTCGGCAGGATGCCAGACCAGCATCCCCTCATCGTGGAATTCATGCGAGAGCAGAGGCACATCGAAGACTCCTGCACGGAAATCCTTCTCCATCTGAAAGAGGAGGACGAAAGCCGCCAGAGGGAAGAATCGCTTCCGGAAAAAGGCCGGCTCCAGCCAGCACAAGCGTCGAGCACGCGGCGGCGCAGCAGCACGCCCGACAGACCTCCCATAGGCGTGCGCCCCGCAGCCAACGCATAGGTTCTGTGCCATGCCCCTGCCGCGACGAAGCAATGCGACCGATGCACGGAAAAAACAAATCGCTCGGGATCTGCACTTCTGCCGTCGCCGTCTCCTCGGCGCCGGCGAGTACGAAAGAAAGCTCATCGTCGAGTTCCAGTGTCGTAACCATTTGCATGATCTTCTCAGGGAAGAGGCGATCGCCCGGCATGACCCACTGATATATTCGCCACGCGCTGCCTGCGCCAGACGCACGCCCCATCCGGGAGAGTCGGCGCGGACAATGCAGTGCGGCAGGTCAGGGCGGCGAGCATCTCCTGCAGATCGGACGCACCGTCTGCGAAAATCGAGCACGGCGACCTCCATACGGATAGGTCTGAGCGGCGATATTCTCCAGCGTGCGATGCCAAAACGAGAGATTTCGAAATACGGCACGATGACGCTCACAAGCTTTTTGCCGCGAACGCACGCGCTCTTCGGCGAAATCTGTGCCAACTGTTCCGCCAAGCACATGAGACTCTGCAGCGGGAGAACGTCGCCCCTTCCGTATAGCGAAGCTCGATCTGCCCTTCGGCAAAATCAAGCCCTGCACCGTCTCGCTCTCGTCCGAAGCAAGTGCGACAGGCGGCACATCGCCTTGAAAGACCGTATCGAAATGCTCCTTCCAGTAATAGCAGCGCGCCGTGTGCAGCGAATACTTCGCTGCATTGGCAATCCAACCGTTCAAGACCTTGACGGCCGTATGCTGTGCGCCGCGCCATTGGAAGTGCGCGAAGTGCAGGAAGCTGATCGGAAGCGCCGGAGCAGGCACACGCCTTTCCCCTTCCATGCGGTAGAGATAGTGCGTGCCCTGCGCCAGCAACGGATAGGCGTGCGCCGCCTCCCGCCCGACGATGGCCTTCTGCATCATCTCGTGCTCCTTCTTCCGGCGCAAGGGACGCGAGAGCAGAAACTTTCCTGCATCTTCTTCCGGCTTCTCCAATTCATACATCCAATGCCATGCGTAGAAGGTCATATCCGTGCGCAGTCGCCGGAGCACGGAACGGCAAGGCTTCGCAGCGTCCTCCGTAACGAGGAACTCATCGGCGTCGACAGGCACGACGATGTCGGCGCCACGCTCGTCAAACGCCCTGTGCATCAGCGCCGTCATGATCTCGTCGTGGCAAAGCTCCGCCGACTCGTAGCGCCTCGACACGAACGGGAAGCCCCTCCCGCCTCGAAGGGCGCACAGGATATTCGCCGTGCCATCGATCGCCGCATGATCGACCACGAGCATCTCGTCCGCATACGTCAAGGTGTGGCGCACGAAACTCTCAATACGTCGGCACCGTCGGCAAACTAGGATACAGCGATGATCTTGTTCATGCCGCCCCTACCTCTTGATGAAGATGCAGCTCGAAAGCATCGTCGCGACAAGTTCCGTATCCATGCCGACCGCCGTGATTTCCTCAGCAAAAGGATCTTCCTTGCACGGCACCGCTCGCCGCCACGCGCGTGATTCGCTCCGCCACCGTATAGGCGCCGAGCGGTCATCGCAGTAATCGCTGGAAAAGACGAGCGGATGAAAAGATGTTCCATATCCCTCAAGGATGTAGACACCGCCGCTCGGCAAGGCGGGGAAGAGCGTGAAGAGCGCCTTGATCTGATGACCCAGAAGTGCGAGGCGCCGTCGACGATAATGTGCGGCGAATCTCCTTGAGACTTTCGAGCATATCGTCCTGCGAGAGGTCACCGATGCGAATCTTGATGCGCTCTTCTTCATAGGCACGGCAATTCTCATCAATATCGACGCCATAGACTTGAGCCTGCGGAAAGAAACGCTTCCACATGCGCTCGCTGCCGCCTTTTGAAAAACGCCAAGCTCCAAGAGGCGCAGGGGTTTGTTCTTCCAATCGCGCAGAAAGAATTGTACTTCTTCAGGTAGTTGTGACGATAGCGGCACTTGTCCGTGCATTCTTCACACCGATGCGGTCAAGCTCATGGAACTCGTGGAAGAATCCCGCCCTGCAGTCCCTTCTTCTCGCTGACATGCCGCTTCAGCCGCAGGTTGAACGCCGTCGGATGCAAAGGCCTTTCGCCTCGCGCCGCTTCTCGCGTTTCGCCGCGAGCAAGAGGGCGGAGCCGTGCGCATGTGAAAGAGCATGGCGAATCCGGGAAGATGCTCGCAATATCCTGCAGGTCGTATGCCCAGACGCGTTCCCAGCAGCGCAGTACGCTGCGCTCTTCATCGAGGGCGCCAGGCGCCTGCACGAAGAGCAGCATCTTTCCTCCGATACGGCAGCAAGCCGCCACGGCTTCCGCACTCTTTGCAAAATGCGGCTCTTTGTTCCAACCCTTCTGCGAGCACATGACAAGATCGTACTGCTTCCCTTCCATGACATCCGCCACTTCCGCAAGGAAGAGGATATACTGAAATTCTCGTTGAAAAAGCGGAACATATTCCACCCTTGCCCCACGGGAGAGGAATGGTTCTCGAGCGCAGCGATCACACTCGTCCCGAAATAGGACAAGCCGATCACGAGGACGCCCTTTTCCCTCACCTCGTCTTCCGTCAAGATCCCCTGCTCCCAGAATTCTCTCAGAGCCTTTTATATAATAATGAGGCAATCCCAGCGCATCTCCCTCTCATCTCTCGCCGTAGTCATGAAAAAGCCGGGCATCCTGCACGCCCGCAGACAAAGATCGACATCAGCCGCGGACCGCAGCCAGAAGTCCAAAATCGGGCAGCTTCATCCCGGCGGCAAGCTCAAGCGCCGCATCGCGCTCTCCCAGAGCGACAAGCGTCGTAGCCCATATTCTGGCGTCATCTCATCGTGTGCATCGAGACCGAGCGCCTGTTTCAAGAGATGCTTCGCTGCAACGAAAGACCCTGCGAGAAGAAGCCTGCTGCGAACGAATTCAGAAGATGCACCTTCTCCAAAAAGAGCGATATTCTTCCCAAGAATTTCCTGTGCCAGCGCACAGCCTCTTCTCATCGTCCGCCGCGTCTGCTGTGATGGCTGCATCTGCTGTACGGGCTGCGCCTCGATGCGCTGCACCTGCTGTAGCCAACGGCTGAAATAAGCTTGTCTCGTGCCTTCGGCGCCGCATCGTCGACCTGCAAAAAGCGTGCGATGGCGGGATAGCCTGCACGGATCTCGTCTTCCTTCGTCGTGCCGTAGCAATCGAGCATCTCGGCAAGTTCTTCCTTGTCTTCCGCCGAAAGGGATGCTGCATAATTCTTCAGCACGAACTCGGCTATGGCAAGGCCGTCTGAGGTGCGTTCCTCCAGGAAGCAAATGCGTGCGAGCAGGATGCGTGCCCCGAGATGCTGCGGCGCAAGGCGCAGCGTGTTATCCACCCACTGTGTCGCGCGTTCGTAGTCACCGCTCATGAAATAGGCGCACGACGCATCATAAAAGGCATCCGGATCCTCGATCCCCTGCTCGATCATCGCCGCGACTGTGCCAAGCGCCTCGCCATACTCTTCATCCGCCATCTGTACGACAAGCTTGCGCTTCGCCTCATCCACTGACGCTCGTCTTTGCATTCTTCTTATGCCATTTTGACAAGATATATTCCTCCTAAAAACTTTTGCGTTCATTATATCATACGTTCGTATATCGAAAAAGCACGGAAACAGCTTAAACTATTCTCGTCCATCGAGCCACGCCTGCCAGACGTCCTCATACATCGCTTCGATTTCGCGCACATAGCTTTTGCCATCCATCAGAGGAGATCGCTGCATCATGGGGCGCAGGTTCTTGTGCAGTGCCGCGAGAAGTTCCGCGTCCGATGCAAGCGCCGCAGCCTTCTCCACGTATTCTTCGGGCGTATTCGACACAGCTCGCCGAGTCCGACGTTTTTCCAGAAGCGACAGTCCGAAGCGCGTGCCATGGCGCGTGCCCGCGAGCGTCACGACGGGCACGCCCATGTAAAGGGCCTCGCATGTCGTGCCGCCGCCTGTATAGGGAAATGTGTCGAGCGCAATGTCCATGTCCATGTACTCGTGGACGTAATCGAGCGCCATGGGACGCACCTCGATCTCACCACGACAATAACCGAGAAAGCGCTCGAGCAGCGCCTCGGGCTTCCACGCTTTGAGCAGCAGTTACGCCGGGCACGCGTCTGAGAAGCGTCAGCCAGAGGCGAAGCATTTCTCGAAATCTTCGCAGAATTGTTGAAGCAGCCAAACACCGCCTTTCATGCGGCTGCCAGTCGATCGTACTCTTGAAAATCTCTTCAAAAGGCGTGTAGCAAAAAGTGCGAGTGCGAAGCGCAGCAGTTTTTCCGAGAATAGGCATCGCGCCTTTGCCGGAGGGTCAAGAAAGCGATCCGACAGGTAGTGAGTCGACCGCCTTGAGTCCCGAGGTGCCTGCGTAGCCGATTCCCGCGATCTCGCACGGGCCGCCTTGTAGCCGAGCGTCGCCAGCCATGTCCGCCGTCCGTATGAACGCCGAGGTCGAAGAGGATGTCGATCCGTCTGCAGCGATCGTCCGCGCACGCTCCTTCGCCTCGGGCAGAGCGCGATGTTGCGCCAGATGTTGCCAAAGGATCTCATCTGCTCGGCTGCGCCGTCGGAAAGCCCGCCGAGGTCATCAGCAGTAGACCTCGAAACGATCGCGGTCGGCGAGCGCCAGCAGCTGCATCGACGAAGCAGCTCATGATGTGCGTCTTAAAAATTCGACGAGAGATAGCCGATGCGGATTTTCGAGTGGCGGCGATGATCAGTCTCGCACATGCTGCAGCTCTTCTTTTTGGGGCGAAAGAAATTTGATAGAAGAAGTGGCTCTCAGCCAGCTCCTCATCACTGACATGCGGCAGATAGTGACAGATCAGGAGGTAATCGCTGTAAAAGCTTCCTCTGCTGTGCGAGATACGGTGTACAGAACCGCCTCCCGCGATAGGCGGCGGCAGATTCCTCAGCGCGCTCAAGGAATCGCAGGAAGTAACTCGAGCCGCCGTACAGGAAGCTCTCTTCTCCCGCGGTCAAGCTCCGCCCCGTGCTTCCAGCAGCCGCCCGATACGCTCCGTCCCCTGCGCCCAATCCGTCCGTTCCTGCAAAACGGCGAGCTCTTCTGTAATCTTTGGAAAATCCTTTCATCGTCCGCCCTCTGCCTCCCTTCTTTCGCCCACTGCCACAGTAGAAGCGCTCCAACTCCTCCATGTAATGCGGCGCCTCGCATGACGGGCGCGAGGCGATAAAGCGCGATGGATCGTCCGATGCAGTTCATCGAGAAGATCTGCCTCATGAGCGAGCGCCACGGCCTTTCCTCAATGTACGTCCTCGCATCGGCGCAGCAAGCTCCGAAAGCCCCACGTTCTTCAGCAGCGAAAGCCCGAAGCGCGTGCCGCGCCGCCTGCCATAGCGCGTGACGACGGGAACGCCCATGTAGAGCGCGTCGCACGTCGTGCCGCCGCCCGGATACGGGTAGGTGTCGAGCGCGATGTCAACTGTCCCTATATCGCTCCACGTAGTCGCTCGTCGCAGGCTCCAAGTCGACGCGCTCGATGTCGATCTGCGCCTTCGCCATGCGGCGCAGTACCTCTTCTCGCATCTTCGGCGCGAAAAGCTCCTGACACTTGACGAGCAGGCGGCTCTTCGGCACGCGCTCCAAGATCTCGCGCCAGCAGAAGAGCATTTCTTCCGTGACCTTGTACCAATGGTTGAAAACGCCGAAGACAACATGCTCCGCTTTCTCCGGCATGGCGCACCCGATGGCTCGGGCGCCGCGCCTTCGCCGTGTAGAGGAACTGGCTCGTCAGGCATACAGGCTCTTCCGTGAAGAAAGCGTCGTGCCTTCCCGCGGGTCAACGATATCGTCCGTGAGGAAGTAGTCGACCGCCGAAAGCCCCGTCGTGCTGACGTAGCCGAGTCCCGATACCTGCACGGGCGCGGGTCGATAGGCGAGCACGGGCAGAGCGCCGCCCGCGCTGTGCCCCGCGAGGTCGACGAGGACGCTCGATCTCGTCTGCACGAATCCTTTTCGGCACTCTCCGGAGCGAAAGGCCCGCGACGCCGCGCCATGCCGTCGCGTGCTCTTTTCAGAGCTTCGAAGCTCGTCCTCCTCCTCCGCAAGCGAATAGGCGCAGATCTCGAAACGTGCGCGGTCGAAGCGCACGAAAAAGCCCATACAATAGCTGGGAAAAACATGACACTGACAGCAAAATCGGGCGACAGATAGCCGATGCGAATCTTCTCATGTCTCCTTCCAAGCGCGTTCGGCAGCGGCTCGATGCCCGCAAAGAAGTTTCTCATAGCCTCGATGCGCGGCAAAAAGCTCCTCCCGTCCGATCGCCGTATTGTGCAGGGCGAGCAAGTGCGAGCTGTACGCTTCCGTGCGTGCGGAAGGTCGTCCGCGAGATCTGCGGCTTCGCGGTAGCTCCCGACGCCTCGTCGGCACGGGCGCTACTGTGGCGGCAGCGAGCTTTTGCGAGCGCGAGACGATAGCGAAGGACGCGTCTCGCGCGTCTTTTCCGTCCGCGCCTGCGCTTCCTCCGCGCTCGCCAGCGCCGCTGCATGATCGCCCGCGAGCTTCTGCACTTCGGCGAGAAGTTGCAGGATCTCGGCCTTTCGTCTTGCGCTTTTCTTTTCGAGCGCCATTTCCGTGAAGCCCCTCGCCTTTTCTTTCGGCTCCTCCAGCTGCAGCAGCAAACCGTGCTCATCCAAAAGCGGCTTGATGCGGCATCCAGCGCGACGAGGCGATGAGCGGCGGCGAGAAGCTGTGCCACTCGCGCGCGGCGAAGGCGGCGCTCCGCCCTCAGCTTGCAGACGGAGCACGAGCTTCCTGCGCTGCTTCTGCTGTCCTCGCCGAGCTTGTGTGCCCAGATCTTTTTCATACGCCGCTTCGAGATGGAGCATGTAGCGTGCGGCGCCGCATGAGAGGAGATCGCCCGCGCGTGCGCAAGGTGCGGCGCAGGACAGCGAGCGCAGCCACATCGGCGGCGAGCGCGCATGCTTTCTCCACATATTCGTCTGCCGTATGTGCACAGCAGGCGCCGGCAAGGCCGAGGTTCGCCAAGATGCTCGCGCCGAAGCGTGCGCCATGACGCACCCCGTCAATGTGACGACGGGCACGCCCATCGTAGAGCGCGTCACATGTCGTACCGCCGCCCGGTGCGGGAAATGTGTCGAGCGGCGATGATCGACCTCGCTGCAGGCCGCGAGTATTCCGCCGTATGGCCTTCGGTTCTGATGCCGCGGGCGAGGTCGATGCCCGCCGCCTCCAAGCGGCGGAGCGCCTCCTCTGCCGTCCGCCGCATCGAAGACCGCCGTCTTGAGAAAGAGGCGCGAGCGCGGCACGGTGCGGAGGATCGTCGCCCAAAGATGCAGCACACGATCCGTGACCTTCGCGAAGTTGCTGAAGCTGCCGAACGTCATATAGCCCTTCTCCCGCGCGGGCAGGCGCGATGCGCGATTTTTCCCCGCGCGGCTCGCACGGTAGCAGAGGTGACTTTCGGGCAAGCGCAGAAGCTCTCCGTAAAGCAGTCGTCATTTTTCCTCGTAGGGTCGATATACGCGTCCGTCAAGAAATAATCGACCGCTGAAAGCCTGTCGTATCGAAGCAGCTGATGCCCGAAATCTGCACGGGCGCAGGACGAAAGCGCGAGCACGGGAAGCGCGTTGTTCGCGCCAGTCCTGCAAGGTCGAAGAGGATGTCGATCTCATCGGCGCGGATCCTCTCGGCAACCTCTGCGGAGTCCCGCCGCCCACATAGCGCCAAGCCGACGCATGAGAAGAAAAGCTCCGCCGCCATCGCATTCTCGCCTGCAAGCGAGTAGCCGAAGACCTCGAAGCGACTCTTGTCAGTGCGTGAAAAAGGCGAAGTCTGAAGAGCGCGACGATGTGGAAACGTAGTCGGGCGAGATATAGCCGATGCGGATCTTCCCGCGCCGCTTCGGCGCTCGCTTCATGCGCGGCACGCCCTTGAAAAGATCCCCATAGCGTCGTGCCGCATCGAGCATGAACTGCGGCTCGCGCTCGACGTAGTGCAGGGCGAAGAGGTAGTTGCTCCAAGAGGAGGCCTTGTCTTCGAGCGTCTCGGCAGACTCGAAGGCCGCCCGTTCCTCGCGCAGCGACTCCTCGACCTCTCCCATGCTGCAGGAAACGCGCGAGAGAAGATTGTGCGCGAGCACCTCGTCGCCTCGTGCGAGCATACCGAGGGAAAGAGCGCGCTGCGCATCCAGACGGGCCGCCTGCCAATGCCCAAGCAAAAAGGCCGCCCGCGCTCGAAGGAACAGACCGAAAGCGTCATCCTTGCCCGAGATGTACAATCCCGCTGCACGCGCGGCATTTTCTCCCTCTCCGGCGTCGATGTAGAGTCCCGCCGCCAGACGCCATACATCGCGCTCCGCCCTGCCTGCAGCGAGGAGCGCGTCGGCGGCAGCAAGCGCGCGAAGGTCTCCCGCCGCAAAGAATCGCTTGAGCGCGACAGCGAGCCTCGCCGCTTCCTCGGGCGGGATCGCCGTCTGTGCCGCATCGTGCGCGGTGAGCGCCGCTTCATAGCCGGCTTCGAGTGCTGCAAACATAAGAAGCGCCGTCCATCAAAGGTGACTTTTCCATCATGGGGCGTAGATTCCTGTGCAGGGCGGCAAGAAGCTCCGTATCCTCGGCAAGCGCCGCCGCCTTCTCACATAGCTTGCTGCATCCGCCGCCGCCAGATCCTCCAAACCGAGATTGGCGAGAATGCTGAAGCCGAAGCGCGCACCATGCGAATCTCCCTTGAGCGTGACGACGGGCACGCCCATAGAGCGCATCGAACGTCGTACCGCCGCCCGGATAGGGAAACGGATCGGCGCGATGTCGACGCTCATGATACTCGTGCAGGTATTCACGAGTATCGAGGCGCAGCTCGACGCGTGCAGGCTCGATGCCTGCTGCTTGCAGCCCGCCTCGGCGGCGGCGCATTCTCCTCGCTCGAAAAGGCGGCGGATTTCAAGAGCAGACGCGAGTTTGGGACTGCAGAGGATCTGCGCCCATGCCGCGAGCGTCTCGTCCGAAGCCTTGGCGAAAGCATTGAAACTGCCGAAGGTCACAAAACCCTTCCGCAGGCATGGCGCAGCGCCCGAGGCGGCGCGCCCGCCTCGGGCGTGCAGCAGAGGTGCGTATGTGAGAGAACGAGCAGTTTCTCCGTAAAGAGCGGCGCTTCCTTGATGCCCGCCGGCGCGCCGTCGAGCCATACATCGCCGATCATATAGTCGACCGCGGGAAGCCCCGTCGTCGCGAAGTAGCCGATGCCTGACATCTGCACGGGCGCAGGGCGATGCACGAGCACGGGAAGCGCTGTGCCGCGCGTATGACCGCGAGATCTACGAGGACGCCGATGCCGTCCTCGTAGATGCGCCGTGCCGCTCCCGTGGCGAGAGAGCGGTGAGATATTGCGCCAAGCGTCGACGAGACGCATGATGCGGCGGCTCTCCTCGTCCTCTGGGCCGTTCTGATAGCAATAGACCTCGAAGCACTCGGCATCGTAATGCGTGAAGAGTGCCTCGGCAAAACGCAGCACGACATGATGGCGCAGGTCGGGCGAAATATAGCCGACACGAATCTTGCGCCGCTTTTTGCCGAAGGCGATGAAGAAACGGCGCCACGTCGCGGAAAAGCTCTCCATAAGCGCAATGCGCACGGTACACTTCTTGCTGCGGCACGCGCAGAAAATGCAGCGCGAAGAGGACGTTGTCTCCGCTGCCGCGGCGCGAAGCTCAGGGTTTCCGCTGCAGCCGCCGCCTTTTCGCAGGCGGCTGCTGCTTCTTCTGCCAATCCCATGGTACGCGTTGTCGCCCGAGAAGGTTGCAGACCTTCTCGACGTAGAGAGGGCGAGTCCTTCCTCGCGCTGCAAGAGCGCGGCGAGCGCATGATGCGCCGAGAGCAGCTTTCCTTCAGCGAAAAAGGATCGCGCATGGAGGAAAGCGCCGTAGACAGACTGCGGCTCCTTCTGCAGAAGCGCCTCGACCAAGGACGCCCGCCCCTCATAGTCGCCCGCCTCGATGTGGATGCTCGCGGCAGCGCCGAGCGCCTCCGCACCGGGTCGCCTCGTCCTTCGCCAGCTCGCGCATCAGCGTCCATCGCTGCGTCGAAATCGCGCACGGCGAGACACGCGCCGATCTTTTCGCGCAGCCTATCTTTTTCCTTCTCGCTGCCATGCGCCCGCTCCTTTTTCTTCATCTTTTCCAGCGTGCGCCGCACGGAGCGCATCGCCGCTTCATACTCGTTCCAAACTTCGCCCGCCGCCGTGCGGTCAAAGCTGTCGCGCTCCGTCAGATACTCGCCATAAAGAAGTTCCAGCGGCTTTTCGATACTCTTCTTTCCGTCTTGAGGTACACGCGGCGCTCGAAATACTCGCCGATGAGCCGCAGCCATTCCAATCGGCTCAAGAGAATGACCGCCGCCCTGCTGCCCTTCCTGCTCCTCGCGGCGGCGGTAGCAGCTCAAGGGCTTCTGAAAGAAGATGCAGTCGCCGCTTTCCAGAAGTTCCAGCCACATCGCCACATCGGAAATCGTCTAGTAGCCACGGCCTCAGCGCGCCAATAGTGGTGCTTGAGATCGGCTCGCCGAAAAGAGCACGGCGGACGGCTCTCCGAGGAAGTTTTTCCAGCCGAGCAGCGTCTCCCTGCCGACGATCTCGCCATCAAACACGGAATACTCTGCCTCACTCATGGGAAACACCCGCCGCATAGGGATTCGGCTGCAGCCTGCCCGCTCCGTCGATCACGGCGCGTCTCGACGCCACGAGCTTCGCTGGGATTCTCGCGAAATGCCTGCATCATCTTCTTGATCTTGCCATCGGAGCAGGATATCGTCGTCCATCAGCCACTGCAGGTACTCGCCCCTTTGCGAGATGCTCAAACAGCACGAAGTTCTCCTCTTTCGTCTTTGCCTCCTTTGTTTCTATGGATATTGCAGCCTTGAATCGTTCAGATACTTTTTCGACAAGAGCTTCCGTCTCATCGTCCGGTGCTGTTGTCGCAGACGATGATCTCAAGATTCTCATACGTCTGCCGCAGGGCGCTTTGGAGCGCAAGCTCGAAGAACTTCGGGCGGTTGTACGTCGGGATCATGATGCTGACGAGAGGCAGCGCCTTCCTGCGCCAATGCCTTTTGTACGGCTCAGCAAGCAGGAGGGACGCAGCATCCTCCTCGGGGCAGGACGCCTGTCTCGCCCTTCGCCTCGGCGAGCAGGGAAGAAAAGCTCTTGAGCCGCGCCGAAAGCTCGACCGCCGCCGCGTCCGTGCGGCCCGCCGCGCGATAAAGCAGCACCTCATCGCGCTTCTCGGGCGGCAAGAAGCGTGCGTAGTAGAGTGCGACGTGAGTCAGTTCGCGCATGGCAAGCGCCGCCGTGATAAACGGTGCGTCGCGCCCTGTCGTAGAGCGTGTTGAGAAGCGCGATGACATCTGCCGGCTTCTGTCCCGCAAGCGCGTCATAGAGCGCAAGTGAATATCCTCGTGTCGTAAGGATATTCCCTCGACCGCACGAAGGAAATAGTCGAATGCTTCCGCCGGTCTTCCCTTCATCGCCTCAATCTTGCCGAGCGAAAGGCAGACGAAAGGAAACATCTGCAGGGGAATTGTCCGCACGCAGCGAAGTGGGCGCCTTTTCTCCCTGCACGCCATGCCGCGTCGGAACATCTTCTCCGCCAGCAGGCAGTCACGCTCCTCCCATGCCAGAAGCCCAAATTCCCATGGGGAATTCCGCGAGATCGGGGTACTTCTCCATCGCCTCCTGCAAGATGGGCACAAGTTCTTCTTTTCGGCCGCTTCTGAGCGAGAAGCGCGCGCACGAGTCCCCAATATTCCGCGCCTTCGCGTCCCATGTGAGACGATCTTGCTCGCAATCGCCTTCCGCGCATACTCGACCGCCTTCGCGAAATCGCCCAAGCCATAATAACAATCCATATAATGCAGGGCGTCATCCACCGATTCTCCCTCTGTCTCTTCCTTCTGGCGCAGGAACTCGAGATTGCGTTCCAGCTTCTTGCGCACGATGTGCTGTGAATATCCCGTGTGGAAGATGACGAGTTCCGCGCCACGAAACATCTCGTGCTTCTGCCCGATGAGCATCTACGACATGCTCATGGATCTTGCCTCGTAGCGAAGATCGGGACTATTGCGGAAGATGCGCAGCTGGAAGATCGCGCCCATGAAGCGGTTTCCCTGATCCTTGTCGATATTGACGAGGCGGCAGATCACGCCGACGATGGGCTTCGTGCTCTTCTCCACCTCCGTGAGCAGCGCGGACGCATTTCGAGCAATCGTCTGCGGACTGAAATATTCGTCCGCGTCAAGGAAGAGGATCCAATCGCCCTTCGCCTTTTCCAACGCGCAGTTCTTCGCGGCGGCAAAATCGTTCTGCCACGCATGATGAAAGACGCGTGCGCCCGCCGCCTTCGCCATCTCGACCGTACGGTCGGTCGAGCCGGTATCGACGACAATCATCTCGCTCGGCAAGCTTCTTCATTGAAGAGAACCACGTGCCGATATTCTCTTCTTCATTCTTCACGATCACGCAGGGCGGAAAGCTTCATGCTCCGACTCCTTCATCCATGCTTCGCAGGCAGCGATATCTTTCGCCGCTGAACCCAAAGCCCGCGCACGCGATAAAAGCACTCGCGCGCTGCAGGAAAGTCTCCCATCTGATAAAAAGCGACGCCTGTGTCATGCCAAAAGACATCATCTGCTGCTGGAGAATCTACAGGAATCTCCGCCAAAAGAGCCATAGCGGCTTTGCCATCTTTCTGCCGCTAAAGGGAGCGTCGCCGCCTCGCACTTCTTTTCCGGGCCAGCGCAGAAAGGATCCGGATGTATCGCAGCAGGACTTCGTTCGGCAGTCTTTGTGCGAGCACGGGAAGGAACGCCCGGCACTCTTCCCAAAGATCTGCACTGATCGGCTGATTCTTGGCAAGCTGCGCAGGATCTCCTGCAGCCTAGGCAGAAGAGACTGAATCTCCGATGCATGTGCACGCACGGAATCCCCTTTGGCCAGCGCCAGCAGCAGCACGAGGAAGAGTTCCCTGCATCACAGCGGCAACGTTCTCCATCGCCACATCCGCCATTTTTCTCCAATCTTGCACCTGCCAGCGGTGAGCATGCCTCCTCGGGTAAATATTCACCCGAGCAGTCTGTAAGCTCTGCAGCAGCATCAGCAGCGATCTGCGCCTCCCCGCAGAAATCGCCTCAACGCGCCAGAAAGCGCAGCGCTTCAGGCGTATGCGGGAAGAACTTGTACAGTTCCTCACCGCAGGGACACCCCTGATTCTCCGCCAGAGTCCGAGCGCTTCTCACTGAACGGTTGAGGCGCAGGAGGAAGTGATCGCCACCTTCGCCTTTTTCCTTCTCGCCGAGAGCGAGGCGAATCTCTGCCAGCTCGCGCCGCAGCGACGGGAGACTCTGCAAAAAGCGCGTGGCCCTGTCCTGCGTCATCTTCATGTGTACAGAATATCGAGTGCCCTGTTCAAAAACAAGCAGCAGCACCCCTGAGTCTTCCTGACGAAAAAGAGAATCCTGCCCTTTTCCGCATGAAAATCGGGCAGACTTGGAAATTCCTCCGCCGCTTTTTCTGCCGTGGAAAGCATATCCCGACGACATTCGGCATTCGCGCATCGCGCGCAGCGCCGTTCGATACATATCGCTGTCACTGCCGACGGCAGTCGCTGAAGAATCGAGCGCCGCCAGAGCATAGTACAGCGCCTTTCTCCAATCGCCAAAAAGCGGTGTAGCAGTCTGCCAAATAACGGTAGTGCCTGTCCTGTTCGCCGTTTTCTTTGATATCTTCCTGCAGCAGCAAAATTGCTGCTCCATCTTCTTCATCACGCGCCCCTGATGAGTAGCCGAGATGATGGACGGTCAGATGCCTTCTTTCCATTTTTGATCTCAAGTTTGCCATCCATCTGCAAATGGTTTCTCGTGAATTCGGCCGGCAAAAGACAAGATCTTTCCTGCGCCGAAAGAGGGCGTATGGCTGGAAAGCGCTGGATCTCCCTGAGTTGATCATCCTCGTCGAGATTTACGATCGTCAGCATGACTGCCTCAATCTCCGGCCGCTCGACGGAAAGCGAGGCAAGATACGGCCGCACCTTGCTGCGGTGCAGCAAAGATACTCATCGGCGCCGGAGAAAAGCGACCCATTCTCCGTTGTATAAGCAAGAGCCGCATTCTTTGCCACTGCAAAATCATCGCTCCGGGATGATCGTAAACACGCGCCCCCGCCGCCTCGGCAAGTTCCTTCGTATCATCTTCGGATCCCGTATCAACGACGATGCGCTCATCGCTGTAAACCGCCGTATTTTCGAGCCAGCGCGGAAGATCATGCGCCCTCATCACGCGCGATGGTGCAGGCTGAAATTTTGAGCGTCTTCTCCCTTGCCGCGATCTCTTCTGCCAGGACAGTGCGCCTTCGCTACGAGCGAGCATCGCATCATCAAACTCCATGGCTTCGCTGTCTTCCTCATGCTCAGCATAGGCACGAAAGGCTTGCTGCATTGCCTCTGACGCTCCGAAAAATCTCTAAATCGCGTGCGAGATGCTCAGCATATTCAGCATGGAACTCCGGCAGGCCCGGAAAGTCCCGCTACGGCCTTCTCCAACAATCGGGTGCGTTCTCTCCTTCCGCAGCATATAAAGCAGCATGCGATAGCAGCGACTGGCGAAGATCACAGGACGAGGTCCCGCCAGCAACGTCAAGCCTTGCATAATGAAGGGCGCGCTCTGTATCACCCACGCCCTCATACGCCTCCGGCCGGTGTAGCGATAGAGATCCTGCGGACTTTCCGTCTGCTTTAATTCCCGCAGGAGGAGTTTCGTTGCGCCCGCCTTTCTTTCAAGCGGCTCTCCGTATAGCCTGCGTAGAAGCAGCACCAACATGGCCTCTGGGATGAATGCGAGCCGCAGTTCCGCCCCTTTCGCTCAATGTGCTCGTGGATACGCCCCGCATAGCGAATCTCAGGTGAACGCCGAAAAAGCACGCACAACGTAGGGTATGATCGATTCGTCGCCCTCCCCGCCGTCGATATCAAGATTCACGATCTTTACGGCAAGCGCATCATATTCATTCGCTTCTTCAAGGATGGCGCGCAGATTCCCCGCGTTTCTTCGGAAAGCGCTCATCTGCATCGAGAAAGACGATCCAGTCGCCCTGTCGCATGAGAAAGCGCCTCGTTTCGTGCTGCCGCAAAATCGTCATGCCAAGAACCTCGAAAGAGCCTTGCCTTGGGAATCTTTCTACGATGCGGCACGTATCATCCTCTGATCCTGTATCGTAGACAACAATTTCATCTACACTCGTTGTGACACTTGCGATGGAAGAGCTGATATTCTTCGCCTCATTTCGTGTAATCCAACATGCCGATATGCGCATCATCGATCTCCTTTTCTTCTTCACAACTCATAGCCGTTCCACTTTTTCCTGCAGAGTTTTCGGCAAAAAGCGAGCATTTCCGCCTTTGCCTGCGGCACACGAGCCGCCGCTACAAGAAGCAAACCACAGCGGCACATCCGCGCCAAAGCAGGTGAAACCGACCGCCCGCCCTGCAGCAAACGCTTCGCAGCAAGGCGGGAAGCATCATCGTGCTCCTGTTCTCTGCAAATTCCTTCATCTGAATCCCACAAATGCGGCACATTTCTTCCAATAGTTCCTTTGCAGAAGGAGGCATCCCTCCACGAAAGCAGCTGCTTTTTCAGAAAATTTAAGGCTGCCAGATCATAACGTCCTAGAACGCGATGAGATCTGTGCAAAGGCGTTCATAAGCAATCCCACCGTTCTTATAAAAGTATGGAAACACCTCATCTTCCTGCGCAGCCTCAGGACGGCTGCTTTTTCCAAATTGCAAACTGCCTGCTCCAGTTCTCCCCTGCACGAAAGAAGAATACCTTTTTCCGCATAGAACTCGGGAAGATGCGGAAATTCCGCCTGCGCACAATCCATAAAATCACACATCAAGTCCAAGGAAGACTAAGGGATCGCATGGCTCCAGTGCAACATGATAAAGGCCCCTGCGGGTATCTCGTGGATATGTAGGGGCATTCCAACCCCGAAAAATGCCATCTCCAAACAGCGTTCGTATTGTCGAAGGTGGGAAACAATCCGTAAAGTCCCGGATAAAAATCGCCCGCATGACCATTCTCCTCGATGTCCTTGAGCATCAGGGACAGATTGCGTTCGATTTTTTTCCTCAATCATGCCGCCGCGATAACCGTCATGCTTGAGTACGAGTCCTTCGGGATAAGAAACTCGCAGGCGGCCTCTGCTGCCGTATACATTTTCATGAATCTTTCCATGATAGCGCAGCCATGGTGCATTGCGAAATATGCGCAGACTTCTGTCGCGTGAAAATTCTTTGCCTTGATCGTCGAGATTCAGGCGCAGAAGCATCATCGCTTCCAGATCGGAAGCGGCGCCGATCTCCGCTTCGATTGTACTGCGCACACCTTGCGGTTCGACAAACCACTCATCTAGCATCAAGAAAACGATCCAATCCCTCTGAAGCTGCTTCAACAGCGGAATTTCTCGGAGCGGAGAAATCGTCCTGCCAGGAAAAATCCAATACGCGCGCTCCCAGCGCCTCGGCAATTTCTCGTGTCCTGTCCGTCGATCCCGTATCGACCACGATGATTTCATCCACAGCGTCTGCCAGACTCTGCAAGGAGCGGACGATATTTCGCTCTTCATTTTTCGTGATATAGCAGGCGAGATATTTTCATGATGCCCTCCCGATAATCTCATGTCTTGTTATCGTGATAAGCAGAACGAAACTTGAAAACGATAAAGAGCAAAAAGAACCTCCCCAAAAGGGAGGTTCTTTTTGCTCTGTGTAATTCTGACGAAATTACTGGAGCAGGCTGAGAACGCCGGAGCTGGACTGGTTCGCCTGAGCGAGCATAGCCTGAGCAGCCTGCATGAGAACGTTGTTCTTCGTGTAATCCGTCATCGACTTTGCCATGTCGGCATCGCGGATGGTGGACTCGAAGCCCTGGACGTTCTCGCTTGCCGTCGTCAAGTTCTGGCTCGTGTAGTTCAAGCGGCTCTGAACAGCGCCGATCGTCGTCTGCTGGTCGAGTGCCTTGCTGATCGCGTTGTCAAGAACGTTGATGGCAGCATTCGCCTTGTCGCGCGTGCTGATGTTCAGCGTAGCGCCGTCCGAACCCCGAGGCCGAGAGCCCGGGCGCGCATATCCGTCATGCCGACGCGGATCGCCTGGTTGGCGCGCGTGCCAATCTGGAAGTTCATCGAGTTGTCCTGCGAGTTGTCCTGCGCACGAATCGTCTCAGAGAAAGCGTCGAGGACAGCATTCGCGGACTTTGTTGATGTTGCCCTGCGTATCCGTGATGCTGAACGTGATGCCGCCGACCGAGTTGCCAACGCCCGTGCCTGCAGCGTAGAGCGTGATCGCGCTCTCACCGGAGCCGTAGACCGTGTCACCGGCGACGTTCGTACCGATGACGGACGATGCACCGACATTCGCTGCCATGCCGCCGACAATGCCCGTGCCCAGAGGCGCTTGATGACCTCCGCGAAAGACTGCGACGAGACCTTGAGCTCTGCCGTCTCCGTCTTGCCCCGCTGACGTACGAAACCGTGATCGTATCCTGCGTGTGGATGTTGAGGTTGCGGCCCGTGCGGTCGAGCAGAGCCGTCATAGCCGAAGTAGCTACCGTCGCCGTGCTCATAGCTCGTTCGTGAACGTCGTCGTCGTAGCCGTGACCTTCTGGTTGTGCGTGCCGTCGACGAGGTACTGCCGTTGAACGTGATGTTCGCATTGTCGTTGATCTGGTCGATGCTCTGGTTGAGCTCCTTCTGGATCGTCAGACGGTCGTCATCCGTGTTCGTGTCGTTCGCAGCGTTGATGACCTTCTCTTGAGGGTCTTGAGGATGTCAACCGTGCTGGAAACAGCGCCCTCAGCAACCTTCACCGTGCTGTTGCCGTTCTGCGTGTTCTGGTTGTCCTGATCGAGCGAACGGATCTGACGCGCATGCGCTCGAAATCGCATAGCCCGAAGCGTCATCGACAGCGCCGTTGATCTTCATGCCGGACGAAACCCTGCTTTGAGGCTCGTCGAGGCGCACTCTGATTCTTGTTCAACGTGTTCAGCGTGCTGACCGCCATCATGTTGTTCTTAACTACCAATGCCATTTGTCTTTTCCTCCCCGGTTGTTCCTATTTTTCTTCTGCCGGGCATCCTGTCCGGTGCTCGAGACGGCTTGTCGTCCCTGCGCCTTTGCGGCGCAAATAAGCAAAACAGGCGTTTTTCCGTCTTTGCTGCATGCCGCCGCTAGCTAGCTTCATGCAGTGGGTTGATCGGAGACCCGCCTGACTGCTGACATCTGATGAGCAACAAGTGCTTCTTGCCTTTGCTCAAGTTAGTTTATCGGTGGGGCGCTCCATTTTCTTAAGCGTTTTTGAAACTTTTTCCCGCCGACGAATTTTTCTTGCAGCGCTCGATAAAACGCACTTCGTCAAATCGGCGCTGCTTCCCTACATTTCTCGGTTCACGAGATGACCGCTGAGGTCAAACCCTGACCTCATAATCGCGTACGGTTTCATGCTGCGTGCGCGACTTGTTCAGCCAGACCTTCGTGTTGTAGATGATCTGCATCTCGATGGGCTTGAGCTCTTCGACGAGCTCGCCCCTCCCTGCGTCACCTTGAAGGCTTTCGATGCTGCACGCTTCCATCTTCTCCGAAGATCTTGGCTCTCTGCTCTTCAAGGTCTAAGAAGCGGTCGATGTCGTCCTCCTGAGGAACTTCAGCATCTCGCGCGAAAGCTCAAGCACAGCCGCCAAAGTTCCTCGGGCGTGTGCATCTCCATCATGCGCCCTCGGGAGGCGGCGCTCGTCGAGATTTCAGGCATGGGCGGCGCCGCGCTTTCCAAACTCTCGCCCGATTTTTCGGCACGCGCTTCTTCATCGCCTGCGCCCGGGCGTCACGCAGTTCGCGTATGATGCCCGCCGCCTCGTCGATCTTCGCCGTGTCGCTCGCCAGATTGCCCTGCACGAGGCAGTCGTAGACGTAGTTGTACAGCGGCGGCAGCTGATGCGAGATCTCATAGTTGAAGTCGAGCGTCACGCGAAATTCCGTGATGATCTTCTCCGCCTTGATGATCGAGTTGTTCGCCGACCTCGTAGTCCTTCTTCTCCAGAGCCTCCTTGCCCTCCGACATGAAGCGCAGGGCGCCGTTGTAGAGCATGAGCGTCAGGGCTTCGGGCGTCGCCGTCATGATCTGCTGTCTCTTATATGCTTCCGCTGCTGCATTTACCATTCGTTTTCCCCCTGCCTTCCCCTATCACTTCGCGCCGAAAAATCGAGCTGTAGGTGCTGTTCATGCGCTGCAGCGCCGATTCCATCGCGTCGTATTTCTTATAGAGCTGTGACTGGAAGTCGTCCAAGAGATTCTTGAAGTCCTTCATCTTCTGCTTCTGCGAGCGGATCTAGTTGCCGAGCGTTGACGCATCGTCCCAATCGGACTTCGTGCCCGCTTCCTTGCCGATCTCCTTGAGGCTGTCGAGAGCGACCTTCGAGAGGCGCATGGAGACGCCCGATTTGCCAGTCATCGTCATTATCGAGGCTGCCGAAGACGCGGTAGGCGGCGTCCCGGATCTTCCGCCAGAGCCTTCTTGAGCTTGTCCTCGTTGAGCGACAGATGCCCGTAGTTGTTGCCGACCTGCGTCGTGATGCCGAGCGTCGAAGCCGAGTTGTACTTCGAGTCGATCGCCGTCACGGGCGAGGACACGGCTTCCCGCATCTTGTTGATGAGTCTGCCGAGGTAGGTATTGTGGTAGAGCAGGCCTTCCTTCGCCTTCTCGTTCCAGCGCTTGACCTGCTCCTCCGACATGGACTTCTCCTGCTCCTTCGTCAGCGGATCGTAGTCCTTGTCGTGCTGCTTGTTGTACTGTTCCTGCAGATCGTCCAGAGCTTGTTGTAGCTCTCGACGAACTTCTTGACCTTGTCGACGACGGCGCTCGACGTTCTGCAGACGGAGACCGTGACGGACTCACCCGGACGCGTCGTGTTCAGGAAGTTGTAGGTGACGCCGCCCGCGACGAGGCGGTTCTCATCGACGTTGTATTCCCCTGCCGTCGACCGTCACCCGCCCCGCCGTGCCGCCAAACGACTGCGAGGTTCCCCGTGTGAATGCCGGCAGATTCGTCAGCGAGTTCGTCGTCCGATCGAACTTCGCGAGGTGCAGGTTGTTGATGAGCTGCGTCGAACCTTTGTCGAGCGTCTTGATGTCGATAACGTTCTTCGCGCCGCCGCTCTTGTTGTAGATGCTGAGTGACTGCGTCGCCGCATCGTAGCTCGCGCTGAAGTTCGCCTTCTTCGCCACCGGCGCGTCGTGCCGTTCGAGGCGACGGAGGCGTTCTGGATGCTGCTCGCGAGATCGTTGAGCGTCTTCTTGTTTTTTCACCAGATCCTTGAACGTGTATTCGATCTTATACGTCCTCATCATTCGTGGCACCAAGCTTTGTCCTTCAGCTCCATAGAAATCGCCGTGTCGCCCTCGTCGACAATGCCGCTCGTGCCGTCCGCATAAAAACATGGTACTGCTTCGTGCCGCTGGCGCTCGTTCCCGCATCCTCGATGCGCTTGAAAGCGATGTCGGCAAAGCTCGATGCTCTGCGACTTGTCGGGCGGATGCGGATCGGACGGAGCCGGCTGATAGGAACGCGTGATCGGCGCGTTCGACACGAAATAGGCGTTCGATGCGAGTCTCTGCACCGTGACCGTATGGCTCGCGACCGCCGCCGCACCGTTCGCATCGACCGTGACCGTCTTGTCGTCCGAACTTGACGCGCTCTTCGCCGCCATATCGGACTGCTTCTTATAGTTCGTAAGCTCCGGAGAGGTTGTACGCGTTGACCTTGTTGTAGAGCTCGTGCAGCGCGGTCTTCGTGTACTCGTTCGTCATCTCGCGCTTATACATCTTGTCGTATTGGTTCTGCTTGCCCTTCATGCCCATCTTGACGAGGGATTCTACGTCAAGACCCGAGCGGAAAGGCCGTAAATTCCGTTTACACCCATAATTCTTCCTCCTTAGGCCGGCTGATCCGGGAACGTGCCCAGCCATTCGCGCGTCTTTTTCCATGCCCTTGATCATGTACTCGGGCGGCATCTCCTGATGAGCTTGCCCGTCTTCTTTTCGAGCATGCGCACGCTCGCGGCGTCGACTTCCTTGCTGGTACTCGAAAGGCGATGTTGCAGTTCATGCGGCTCGTGATGCGGTTGATCTCCTTCATGAGATACGTCATCTGCGACTCGTCGACCGGCTTGTCCTGCCGGGCTCTTTCCTTGCGCTCTTGCTCTGCCGCCTCGCTCTTCGCCTTCGCCGCTTCGCTGATCTCTGCGCCTGCAGCTGCGTGCTCAGATGCTCGTCCACCACGGCGGCGGGCGGCCTCGCCTGCAGAGCTGCTCGCCGCGGGTTTTCCACGCCCATCGCCGCTGCCTGCTGTCCGCTGTCTGCGGGTGCTGCAGGAGCAGGCGCCGGACTCCCCACGGCAAGATCGGTCATCTGCATGACGGCCGCCGCGCCGAGCGCGTCCTGAATCTTGCTTATCATAGTTTCTCCCTCCATAGATAAAAATATATGCAATCCCTTGTTTGCCGAGCGCTTCCTGCAGCGAGGGAGCTCAGGAGCTTCCTGCTCCTGTAGGGGAACGGCTTTGCTAAAGCCTGCCCCGGATGAAGCGCCTTCACTCCTTCCCGGGCAATCGCGCCGCTGAGGTCGATGTCGGCAGGCGCTGCCGCCCGCTTGTTCTCGTCCCGTGTGGCGCGATATATCTCGCCGCGGTAGATCTTTGACCTCGCGCGGCGCTTCGATGGCGATGCGGACGTTGTCCCCTGCACTTTACCACGACATGAACGACGACGCCGTCGCCAATCATGATCTGCGCTGGCGCGGCTTGCGCGTCAATCACCAACATTCAGTTCGCCTCCCGCTCGCTTGCTTCCTTGTCCTCCGCCTTCTTGGAAAAACAACTGTGCTTCGTGCAATAGCCGCTCTTGTCGAGGACGATCTGGCATCCTCATTCGTGCGGCTGTTGATGACGATCGGCGCAAGAAGGTTTGCCGTCGTCTCGCGGATATCTTTCTCGGGAATCGTCAAGAGCGTATAAAGCAGAAGATCTTCCTGCCGCTCAAGAGCAAGGCTTTCGAGCACATCGTCTTCCAAACGGAACTCATAATCGGAAGAGATGAACGGAATCGCCATCAGGAAAGGCGAGGTCAGGCGTCACCGCCGACTGCAGGAAGACGTAGGGGCTTTCCTCGTCGTATGGTATGATGATGAACTCGTGCTCGTCTTCGAAGGCAGGAAGGCCTGCAGCAAAATGAACGATCTTTGCTCTCGTCTTCCTCTATTTCTCAAAGCGCGTCGTCGTGATCTTTCTCATGTTCTTCTCCCCTATGCGTGATACATCATAATGGCCGATGGATGTCCACATGTGAATGGAACCTTCCACTTTCATATGATAGTCGATACTGCCCGCTCAGAGTCGTATCGTGGCGAACGGATCGAGCGTATATCGATCGAGTGCTCGCGACGACATCGGGCGAGCCTTTGACCTCGGCCGGATGAGACGGTGATCTTCGGGCGTGGAATGAGCCTCAGCTCGATCTCCTTCTGCTCTTGATCTCGGCTTCGATCTTGCCCTTCGCCTGTTTCTGGAAAAAGTCGGCTATTCGGCTTCGCCGCACCGTCGATCGCCCTGCCAAGCCTCCGATGAGCGGCGGTCGTGCCGCTTTTCACGCCCGAAACGCCCGCATTCTTGAAGTCCGCGCAGAGTCGGCGTCCCTTCCTGAAGCCGTACGCCTTGCGGCTCTCGTAACTGTCGATGTCGATGCGCACCTGTGTCGCGCCGAGATTCGCGCTCGCTTCGCGCCGCCTTCCCTGCATCTTGGCAGGCGTCATGCTCGTCTGAAGCTTGAAGGAGCGCGCCTGCCAGCCGAGCATGGGCAGCGTAGGCGCACGTTCAGATACGTCATATTGGAAAGCATCGCACCTCCTCCTTTCCCGGCTTCCTCTTACCGCAGTAGTCGGTCAGGGGTCGGCGGCAGGATGCGCGAGCCGACGGAGAGCGACATGTTATGAATCGCCGACGCCATGCATGAGCTGGACGGCGAGTTTCGCAACGTCCGTGCTGTTCGTGTCGGAGATGTCCTGCTTGATGGAAACGGCGTAGTCGTCGAGGATGTCCGCCATGCCCCTTGTAGAGCATTGTGTCGCGCCGCGATGATGATCCTGCGAGATGACGACGTTGTTGTGCGACTCATCGGCGAGCGTCACGCCGTCGGAAATGAGCCAGTTGACATCGGACGAGTCGACCTTCGCCGCCACGGTCAGCATGTCGTTGATCGCCGCCGTGCCCCGAGTACGTGTTGCCCGAGTTCTCGTCGTCGAAGATATCCTCGCCGAAAAATTTCTTTCGCCGTCGCATTTACGGTATCTGCCGTCGGCTCGACGGCGCCGTTCTTCTTGACCATGGAAATCTGCTTGAAGTCGCCCTGATATTTGACGATACTGCTGGTCGATGGTCTTGAGCGTGAGGTTGACCGTCTGTCCCGTTGACCGTGACGCTCTCGCGTCCAGCCCGTGCCCATGCGGCGCTGCCGGCGGAGTCGTCGTCGCGTCCTGATCTGTCCTGTGTTGAGGAAGTTGTCCGACACGTTGAATGCGCCGCCGAGCGTGCCCGCGCGGTCAGCCGCCGGATTGACTTCCGTCTGCCCCTGCCGCAACCTTCTTCTTGTAGCCGTCCTTCGCGAAGTCGTAGGAATAGATCGTCTCCGTCTTCGTATCGAGATAGTATTCGTTCTTGTCGTCGCCCCGGAGGTGATCATCTGCTTCATGCGGCCCGATACGTTCGTATTGCTGAAGAACTTCGACTGCTGCTCGTCGAGCGTCTTGGGACGCTGCGCGCTGGACCGTCTTCTCGTGAGCAGGAACGGCTGCGTAAGGTCGGACTGCCCCTGAGAAGATGTAACGGTCTCCCTGCTGCGAATTGCCTAGGAGACGATTTCATGCAGCTTCGCCGTCATATCCTGGCGATTGCGTCCATATCCGTATCCCGTGCGGCGACTGTGCTGCCTCGAATCGTCTTTTCCTTCAACGTCTTGAAGATGTCCGCCATGCCCGAAACAGCGCCGTCCGTGCGCTGCATCCAGGATTTTCCGCATCGACGTTCTTCTGATACTGCTCGTTCTCGTTTTGCTCCGTGCTGTGCGCGAAGCCAGTTCGAGTAGCGCACGGGATCGTCCGACGGGCGGTGCAGCGACTGTCCATCCGACTGCTCCATGAGCTCGCCTGCTCCCTTCTGCGGCGGTATTGAGCTGTTTCTGATAGCGAAACCATCTGCAAGCTGCCGATTCTCATCTACTTCACCTACCCTTCCCACCAGTCCCGTGTTGTTCACGACGGTCGAGCAGTTTCGTCCATCGTCGTCATGCAGCGTGCGCACGCGCTGTAGCCCTCGCTGGAACTTTGATCATGTTGGAAAGTTCCTCGTTCCAGTTGACGCCCTGAGACCGACGTGCGCCAAGCCTCGATCTGCGTCGCGACATCCTCACGAACTTGACCTTCGTGTCCATGGCGTTCGAGTCGATGCCGAGTGCACTCGTCACCGAGTTGTACAGTTGTTGAGCGAGACCGTGCCCGTCGGACGCGTTTCCCGTCGGGCTGCCCGCCGTCGGGTTCTTGTAGATGGTCAGCCCGTGTCCTTCTGCTCCATGTTGAAGATGTTCGTCAGAGGACGGCGTTGCTGCCGTCCGCCGTGCCGTTCATGTCGCTCGTCGTATGCGAACGACGGTGCCCCGGCACCCGTAAGATTCGGCGGGATCGTCGCATTGTTATAGCCGAGATTCTGCACGTGGAGTTCTTCGCGTCGCTGTTGTCACCGAAGCCGCGCGCCGCAACCTGCTGAGCTCGCCGTTCTGCGTGACGAGTTCGGCGCTGACCTTCATCGCCTCGAGCGATCTCAAGTCCCTGCAGTTCTTCCACTATCGCCGCCGTCGTCGAAAGCGTCGTCGTATGCGTCGTCACGGGCGGCGAACCCTGCGTCGTCGACCCCAGTGCCGTCACTTTCGCCGCAAGGAGCGACTGGCGTTCCTTGTCCCTAGACATAGTACTTGTCATTTCTGCCGAAGAAGTTGAGGTTCGACGTCTTGTCCTTGTCGATGCCGGCGCCCGCCCGGTGCTGGTCGTTGAACTGCGTCATGAACGTCGCCGCGATGTTCGCGAGCTTGTCCAGTACGCCTTATCCTCCTTGATGGAGTCGACAGCGGCCTGCAGCGAGCCATTTCCGGCACGAAGAGCGTGTTCGTATCTTTGAAGATCACGAGTAGTCATTGACGCCGTAACGCTTGTTCTCGACAGGGCCGTCCATCTTGAGTTCAAGGCGCAGATGCCGTTGACGATGGACGCGCCGCCCGAGACGACTGGTACATGCCGTTGTCCGTCTCGTAGACGTGCAGGCTCATATAGCCCGAAAGCTTGTCGACAAGAAGATCGCGCTTATCGCGGAGATCGTTCGCCATCGCGCCGTTCGCCTCGGCGAGCGAGATATTCTTATTGAGCTCGACGATCTTCTGCGTGATCTCATTGACGTCCTTGACCTGCGTGTCCATCTCGCGATAGACGAGGTCGAGCTGCTTTCTGCACGTTCTGCGCCGACTCTTCGAGACGGTCAGCGAACTGCTTGCCCGACTCGACGACGGAAACGCGCTTCGCCGGATCGCTCGCATAGACGCTGAGGTCGTTCCACGCGCTGTAGAACTTGTGCATCTCATTCTGCAGCCCCTTGGTCTTAGAGTCGTTGAAGACCGCCTCGATCTTGTCGTAGTTCTTCTGGCGGTATTTCGCGTAGGACCCCTGTTGCTTCCTCCTGCCAATACTGCTTGTCCGCGAAAAATCGCGGGCTCTCGTCAGCGAATCCGAATCGACGCCGGTACCGACAAAAGTCCGCCATACAGACCGCTGTGCTCCAATGCCCGCGTAGTCGCAGGATTCACGCGCTGGCGTGAATACCCCTCTGTGTTCGCGTTCGTGATGTTGTGCCCCACCGTATCAAGGGACAGCTGATTGTTGTAAATGCCACGAACCATCGTGTTCAGTCCGGAAAATGTCGATCGCATTCTTTCACCCTTTTTCCTTCGGAAGCGCCGCCTCGCTCCCTGCGAATCCGCGCTCTCTATCCATCCGTCAGACGCCTCGCATCGAACACCTTCGTGTCCGCGCCCGCCTGCTTCTTCCCCTTCTGTACGTCCTTCGCCGTGTACGTCGCCTCCGCAGGCGTCCCCGCCATCACATTGATGTTGAAGAGGATGAACTGCATGTGGCGATCGAGCAGGGCGCCGTTCATGGCGACGGCTTCCTGCATCTCGCGCATGACGGCGTCCCGTTTCCTCCAGCAGACGCTTCGCGACAGTGCGCTCTTCCGACGGAGCCGTGCGCGAAGGAGTTCGGTCAAATCACGCGTTGCCGTTCCTTTGAGGAGCAGTGCCCGGCGCTTTTCAATGCGCCGCAGCTCAATGAGCAGGACTTCGATAGCCTTCGTCTCTTGCTCAGCGAATCGCCCGAACCGCTGCAAAGAGCGGCGCTGACGTTCTGTCGCGAGGAGCAGCCTCTGGCACAAGTCGATCTGCTGCCTGAGCAGCTTGATGATTCTCCCATAGCTTCACGCCTTGAAGTCGAAACGCCGTTCGCGCGTCACGCTTTCTTGCCGCCCACGCCCCGTGGACGCGCCCGCCGCCGTGCCGCCGATGCGGTTGAGGTTCGCCGTCACTGCGGCGAGTGCGCCTTCAGCAAGCAGCGTATTCCGCTCGCCGAAGCGCTCAACTTCCTTCATGCGACGGTCGAGTTCCTCGTGCAGCGCCGCAAGCTCTCCGGCAATCCGCCGATCGGGACACTGCGCCAGAAGTTCGCGCAGCTTCATCGTCGGCCTTATGCCCGCTTCCTTTTCCGCCATAACGCGAAGAGCCGCCTTACGGCGCGTCTCAGCCGCTCGATCTCCGCCGCGAACCGTTCCCTCTTCCTTCACGACGCGCTCGATCGCCTTGAGATCCATCGCGGCCAGTGCCTTGTGCTTCGCCTCGCTGACCCTCACAAGTTCCGCATAGCACGAAGAAAGTGCGCTCATGACTTCCTTCATTTCACGCCACACAAGCATCCTCCTCGCGGCGGCACGTCAAAACAAGGTTTTTTCAAATGCGCTGATCAAGCATCTTCGCAGCTATGTCGCGGCCTGCGAAACATAGTAATCGCCCGCGGCGATGCGCTCTTCATAAAGGCCAACCTTGTCCTCTCGAACCTTATCGTTATCCGCCTTCAAGCGGTTGAGAATCTCGCCGAACGTCCTGCCTTCCTCGGAAAGCACAACGGCGTCCCTTGCGTGGCGCTTCCGGCGCGTATCTTTCCTGCGTCTGCACGGCAGAAAAGCTTCATTCGCCGCATAGACGCCATAAAGAGCCTGCACACGTCCCCTGCACCCGGATGGACATCGCACCTCACCACCTTTTCTTGTTATAGACGGAAACGGAGCATCCTCGCTCACATACCCGTCTTTCATGAGTAGTATCGGAATTCTTTTCAGCTTAAGCGCCGCTCCCATGAGAAGTTTCTGCGAAAGAGCGGCTCTCGACGTCCTATTAGACGACGGGCACGGAATTGTGCTGTCGAAAAGAAGACGGTCATCCGCCCCTCAGCCGATGCGATCCGCCCCGCCTTGAAGTCGCGCATGCAGCCCGCGTAGCAACGTCCGCGCGTGATCAGCGTACCGCAGCCCTCGCACGGATAGCGGATTTCCGGTCCGCCTGCAGCAGGCGGGAGTCGTGGATCATGCGCAGGGATCTCCTGGCTCAGCCCCTGTCCCTGCAGCAATCTCGTCGAGCGTCGTCACTCGGATGCGCATTCACATAGCGGATGATGCGTTCTTCTTCCTCACGCTGCTTCTCGAAGAGTCCATGCACAGCCTCTGCTTCGGCTGTGCGATAAAGAGCTTACGCACGAAGGGCAGTTTTTCAAATTTCCGTTCATCTCGTACCTCTCCCGTAAAAATAGCCAAAAATATATGCGTCCAATGTATCTATCGTCGCGAACGCCTCTATTCCTAGAGGGAAGAGCCGAGATTTTTCCAATGGCTTCCCGCCGCCCGCAAGCGCTTCTCTCCAAGACGCAGGCTGCACCTAGGCAGAAAGCCCGGGCACAGCCCCGAAAACATGGATAAACAGAGTCACCATCCCGGCGCATCTCGCCGGAAATTCATTCAAAGCGCTCCTGCCACTCCTTTTCCTTGAAGCCGACGAGGACGAAGTCAGCAGCGACGAGAGCGGACGCTTGACGAGCATGCCGTCGGAGCGAGCAAGTCATACTGCTCGGCCTCACCTCAGGGTGGGCAGTTTGTCCTTGAGCCCAAGTTCTTATACTCCGCCGCTCGTATTGAAGAAGCGCTTCGAGCGGCAGGTCGTCGCGTGCCGAGCACGCAGTTCGTCGGCCGTCGGCCCTCTCCTCCTGATGTCGCGCCTCGACCGCAGCGCCGCGCTCTTCCAGCCAGCGCCGCGCCTTGGCATGCTCGTCGCAGCGCGGATAGCATACGAAAAGCCCCTTCTTCATGCAAATGCTCCTTTCGTTCATAAGCTACACGCACAAACGTCCACTTTGTGGACATTGTGCGCCGCCCTTACAGAAGCTTTAGCCAATCGGTTCTGCGCCTTCGGCTTGACCTCTTGGGGCTTCATGGTAACTACACGCACAAACGTCCACTTTGTGGACATTGTGCGCCGCCCCTAGAAGCCTCAGCTAATCGGTCTGCGCCTTCGGCTTGACCTCTTGGGGCTTCATGGTAAACCACACGCATAAAACAGTTCTTTTTCTCGATCGCGTTATACCACTGGATACTCTGCCCCTGATCCCCGCAGCAGAGTTGTCGACAAATTCGTTGCTATTTTATCGACATCTTGCTATACTGAACGCAGAGTACCGCATGATCTGAAAGATGGTTCATCATGCCGCAAATACGCCCGCTTCCCTACGATTCCCATCACAGCCTTCAATCGCGGCCAAGCCGGAAAAATTTTCTCCAACGTAAACACAAATCGGCATGACGGTCGTCATGAAGAACAATGAACCGGAGTGCGTCCTGCTGTCGCCCTGCCGATTACAACGCCCTTGTTGAGCGCTTAGAAGACGCTGACCTTCTGCATCCAAGCCTGAAAGACTGAAAGACTTCGACAGCAAAGCAGGCGGCTATTCCTTTGAGGAAGTCTGCAAAGCGAAACGGCATCGACCTTCCTTCGATTTTGAGAGCGTTGAAATCGAATGACGTGGCAAGTACAGTTTCTGCCTCATCTCATACACATGAAGGATATTGAGTTTGCAGTCACATGCCGCGGGATGCGGCCGCGCTTCTGACGATGCGGATGATGCGGTCACTCCGTCAGCGCGCGCGACTCTTCGCGCCCGCGTCGTGCAGAATCGTCTCCTCATGTACTCGTGCCGTCGATGTCATTTCGCGCCGAAGCAGAGCGCGGCCTCGGCGACGGGACGGTCAGCAGCGACCCAATATGCCTTGATGTTCGTGAAGTTGTCGAGCATGAGGCGCGAGATCGCCATCGTCCTGAGGTCGTCCCCATCGAGGTCTCGAGAGATGCCGCTTTCCGCGGCGAGCGCCGTGTTCTTCGGCAGGGAACGGGAAGCAGATGAAGGTCTCGAGCCGCCCGTCTCGTCCTGCGAGACGCAGCGCGAGCAGATGGTCGACGCGCTCGGCGAGCGTCTCGATATGCCCGTAGAGCATCGAGGCGTTCGACTTGATGCCGAGTTCATGCGCCGTGCGCGCAGCAACGAAGCCACCCTTCGCCGTCGCCTTGTTCGGACACAGCTCTTCGCGGATGCGGTCAGAAAGGATTTCCGCACCGCCGCCTGCGATGGCGCCAGAGTCCGCCGCCTTGAGCTTTTGCAGCACCTCGCGCACGGGAAAGCCCTCGAAATCTTGGAAAAATGTGGTCTCGACGCCCGAAGCCTTTGAGGTAGAGCTTTGGGGAATCTTTTCGTGCAGCGCACGAAGCCGCGCGCAGGTAGTCATCGAACGTCCACGCGGGATGCAGCCCCGAGACAACGTGCAGTCCGCACAGGTGCGGATCCTCATCGCGTCTCGACGACGGCGACGGCGTCCGCCGCCGCCATCTCATAGGCGCCCTTGTCCTCGGCGTCACGTCCAGCGCAGAACTTGCAGTGCGCACGGCATATATTCGTGAGGTTCACGTGGCAGTTCACGTTGTAGTAGACGATGTCGCCCGCATTTTTCGCGCCGCACACATGGTCGGCGAGTGCGCCGAGCCGGTGCGATGTTCCTGCAGTCAAAGGCGGACGCCGTCCTCGCGCGTCAGGCGCTCTTTCGCCAGCTACCTTTTCTTCAATATCTTCATAGCCCTTGGAGCGAGCAATTCGTCACTTCTTTCCTTTATCTCATCCATCAAACTCAATCGTTGCGCAAAAACGCCCGCGCAAAACGGCAGGCAGGCGAGCGCCAAGACGCTGTTGACGACGCCCCTCCGCGAGAAGCCCGCGGGAAGGAGGCGAGCGCCGCCGTGAGACTGTCGTAAGGACAGCGCCCGCGAGCGTGTAGGGCAGCCGCCATCCAAAAAGCTCGCGAGAGCCAGCGCCGCCGCGATGTGCCAGAGCCCGCTTCGCGCCTGCGCATGCGGCAGACGATTTCCGCCATGACGAACTTGATGACGAGCGTCGGCACGATCCAGCGCGAAGCCGCTCATCGAAGTCGGCAAGCGCCGAGCCGAAGCACGCGGCAAAAGAGCGCCGAGCGCCGCGGCGTCAAAAGTGCGAAGAGAAAGATCGCTGCATCGCCCAAAGTGCGCGGTAGCCCAGCGGAATCGGGATGTGCGGCACGAGGTGGCGAAAAGACGATCGCCGTCATCAGCGCCGTCAAGACAAGATCCTTCGCGGTAAAGTCACGGTTCTTTCTGAACGGCCATCATGACTTCTCCTTCGGCATACCTACAGCAAAACTTCTCCTCGCATCCGATGCTCTCTTCACGCATCGCCGCTCTCAATCAGGTCGACCTTGCCCGTCCTCGGGTGCAGCATCAGTCCATGAATCTTGAGATCCCTTCGGCAGCGCATTTCGCGCAGTTTTTGGACGACTTCGCCGACATTTTCCGCCGGATGGCTGAAGCTGTCCGCCCAATGCACAAGCTCCTCGCGCAGGGGCGCGATCGCCGCATCGTCGACGCCGCGCGCGTGCATGGCCTCGATGAGGCTCTTCGCCGTCGTCTTCGCCATGCCGCATTCGTCGTGACCGACGACGAAAGATCTCCTCAATGCCGAGCTCGTATGTCGCAACCATGAGGCTTCGCACAACGCCGTCGAAGGGGCCGACGAGCGTGTTGCCGACGGTCTTGACGATTTCGCGTCGCCGCGCTTTTGAGCCCCAAGGCAGGCTCCAAAAAGCTCTACAAGGCGCGTGTCCATGCAGGTGAACACGGCAATTTTCTTCTTCGGCAGCTTGCTCTCGTGCACATCCTCCCCGTGTAGTCGACGGGCGGGTTCTTGCAGTACGCCTCATCTCGCCTGCAGCATCTCTTCCAATCGTGTCATGGAATCCACCTTTCCAGGGAAGCACGGATAAGTTCAGCGATTCCCCAATCATTATTTTTCGTTCATCATTGTAGTGGAAAAAGCGCGATATTGCAAGAGATTTGACGGCAAGACGGAAGAAATCGCACTGTCCCCTTTTCCCGAGGAAAAGATGATGATCAATGGCGAAAGAGTTCCATCAAAAAGATTGCGAGGGATAAACATGAATGCAATAGAGATTACAAAGGAAAACTTCGAGAGCGAGGTCACGGCCGCCAAGGGCGCGGTGCTGCTCGACTTCTGGGCGCCGTGGTGCGGCCCGTGCCGCATGCTCACGCCCGTCATCGACGAGGTGGCTGCAGGGGCGTCCCCGACCTCAAGGTCGGCAAGGTCAACATCGACGAGCAGCCCGATCTCGCCGTCCAGTTCGGCGTGCAGTCGATTCCGACGCTCATCGTCTTCAAGGACGGAAAGAAGACGAAAGAATCCGTCGGCTTCGTGCCGCGCGAGATGGTCGAGAGCCTGCTCGACTGAAGGGATCGCGGATAAATTCCGCACTTCCTCAAGACGTACGAGAAAGAGCCGCCATGGTTTTGCGGCCGTGGCGGCTCTTTTTGATAGGCGCTGCATCCATCCGTGCTTCTTCAGATGAATACGAACTGTCATGAGCAGCATGAGCAGACTGTACCGCCCACCCTACGCGCCGCCGCGCTCGATGTTTCGGATCAGGGAGGTTGATCGCCTCCATGCGCATATTCGCCGACTCGCTGACCTTTTTCCAACTCGCTGACCGGAGCGCGCCGACTCGGCGATGTGCACGAGGCTTCCTTCGAGCGTCTTCTGCAGCACGGTCATCCTGCTCGTCGAACTGCGCATCGAAAGCAGCGAATCTTCTTCCCATTTCCTCGTTTGCCTCCATGATGGCGTCGATCTTGCGCACTTCGTGCAGCAGCTCTTTCGCACCGCCTCGTCGGATGCCGTGAGGTTTTCCTGCGTCGTGCCCGATAGCTTGCCGACCTCCTGCGCGACGACGGCGAAGCTACGTCCCGCCTCGCCCGCACGCGCCGCCTCTATGGTCGCATTCAAGGCGAGCAAATTGATCTGTGAAGCGATGCCTGCAATCAGGCCGAATGACCTCGTCGATGCGCTTCGTGTCCTGCGCCAGCTTTTTCGAGCGTCGGTCCGATTTCCTCACCTCGGCGCACGATCTGCGCGAAGAGCTGCTTCTGCTCGGCCGAGCCGTCCGAAAGGTTCTTGAGCGCCGCCTGAATCGCATGGACTTCATCGGAAATGCGTGATGGAGGCGATGATCGCAGGAATCTTCTGCTGATAGTCGCGGAACATGGTGACAAGGTCATCTTGAGCGTCCCCACATGCGCCTGCCGGTCGATCATGCGGCGGAAGAAGAACGCATCACAATCGGCGTAGATGCTCGCAAAATTATCGATGTAGTCATCGCGAAAAAGCTCACGCCCGAAGGCACATGATAGAAGAAGAGCGCCGTCAGCGTCTCGTTGACATGCAGCCCCGCGATTTCACCGAAGCTCGAAAAAGCCTGCGACAGGCACATCACGGAACTCGTCGATGCGCCCTGTCTCCGACGCATAGCAGAGGCGGCGCAGGATGCAGTCGTTCAGAATGCCGCCGAGCGGTGCAGGCTTGCCGCGCTGGAAATCGGCGAGACCCTTGGCGAGCGTATCGGCGAGAGCCGCGCTTCATCAGATGAAGCCGCTCGCCCGTCACGATGTCGCAGTAGAGATTCAGGCGGCCTCGCGCATGGTCGAGCGCACTGACCGAGCGGATGAAGAAGTCTTCGTTGATATCAGAAGCGAACGTGTACTTCTGCATTGCCGCATCAAGATCGGCGGCAGAATGCACGCCCAAGCGTGCGCTTCAAAGCCTCCAACGCCGGCAATGTCTCGCCCGACGAAAGCTGCAGCGTCTCGACGGAGCGAAGCGCCGTCGAGGCCTTGTCGATGATGAAGGAGGTATCCGTCTTTTCGACCGCCTGCGTCTTGAAGATGCCATAGCGGTAGCCGCGCCCTGAGACGTACGAGCGTGATGACGGCATGATCTTCAAGACTCGCTTCGCCGTCGTAGACGCAGGCGCGCCCATGCGCATCGGGAGCGACGAGCCGCCGATGATGAGGGCACGGGAACTTGCGCGACTCGTAGAGCGCCTGCATGAGGAACGTCTCCGAGCGCGAAAGCCCGTCGATGTAGACGAGCGCGAACGTGAGTGAGACTGATGCGAAACGGCGGCGTATGCCGCTCAAGCTCGCCCTTGATCGCCCGGAGACGCGCCTCAAGGCTCATGTCGATGCGATCTGCCTTCAAGTCCTGCGAGTGCAGCGGAACGCTCATCGTGAAGACGCTCCCTCGATCATGCGGCGCGAATAGCCTGCAGAAGCACGCGTGCGCGTCCTTCGTCGGCCTCCTCGGTGAGCGTCGCGCTGCCCTGCGGACGACAAAGCTCGCCCGCGTCCGTCATGAGCACAACGCGCACCTCCTTGCCGAGCGCTCTGCTGGCACGGCTGCGGCTGACGTCCCGTCAAGTCGAGATCGGGCGAGACGAAGCCGAGGACGAGCGCCGCGCCGTCGGGCAGGGAGGCGATGGGCGCGAGGTTTTCCCGCGCGATCTCGCTTCGATGCAGGTAGCAGACGGCGACATCAGCGCCCTGCAAATCTCTGGCTGCCGGCGCTGCGTTCTGCGCGGCTGCCTTTTGAACCTGCGGCAAGGGCTTCGCATCCACGCGATCGCGCAGAAGATTTCCTTCTCATCTTTTTCTGCTCTTCAAAAATCAAACACCTTCTGAACCTCCTGACAAAAGAAGCACTGGATAAATTCGGCCGCTCATGCTCACACTTCTATGCAGCCTCAATTTATCACCATTTCCGAAGAAAAACTGCCGGACATCGCCCGCCCCGCCGCCGTACATACCTTTAGCCATCATTATAGCATGGAAGGGCGTTTCTTTCCAATTTTTCAAAGGAAAAATTGCCGTCCGACGCACGTCTTCCATCTCGCTCTTTTGCCGCGCAAAAACTTCAGCGCCGAAAGCCCCGCGACCGCGCCCTCGTGCACGGCCTTCGCCACCTGCAGGAGCCCGCCCGTCGCATCGCCCGCGGCAAAGACGCCGGGCACGTTTGTCTCCATCTTCTCATTCACTTTCAGATATACACCGTCGAGAAGAATTCCGAGTTTCTGGCAATCGCCGTGCTGCCCGCCGTGCCGAAGGCGACGAATATGCCGCTGACGGGAAGCGTCGCGCCGCCCGCGAAGACGACGTGCTCGACCCGCCCTCGCCCCTCGACCGCGGCGAGCCGTTCCGTATGCACGAGAAGCCCTGCCGGCACGTGCGCGGGCGCCGCCTCGCCATTCGTCAAAAGATGCACCTTCGCCGCGTGCGGCAGGAGCGCCGCAGCTTCTGCCAGCGCATAATCACCTGCGCCGAGGACAGCGGCCTCCTTGCCGCGATAGAAGAAGGCATCGCAGATCGCGCAGTAGCTCACGCCGTGCCCTTCCAACTCCTTGAGTCCTGAAAGCGGCGGCGCGAGGCGCGAAGCGCCCATGGCGAGAACGACCGCATCCGCTTCGAGCGTCCGATGCACGAGCTCGGCGACGAAGCCGTCCATCGTGTCCTTGAAGCGCAGGCCGACAAGCTCCCCCTCGACGAAATCCACGCCGAGACGCTTCGCGCCCTCGACGCCCTGCGCGGCCAATTCCCTGCCCGTCAGCGGCTCGTCGAAGCCGTAATAGTTTTCAATCCTTTCCGCCTTTTCGAGCGCACCGACGCCGTTCGCAACGACCGTGACCGCCGCCCCGCCGCGCTTCGCGTAAACAGCCGCCGAAACGCCCGCAGGCCCCTGTCCGATGACAAGAAGATGCTTCATGCCTGAATCTCCTTTCCGTTCCAAAGGAAGCACGAATAAGCTCAAGCGCCCATCTTCGCATATCCGGACGACTCCATCTCAGCCGCGCTTCCACCGTTCTTCCATTACTATTACTATACTACGTAAATTTTTCCGCACTTTGTCAATCACCGCTTGCAATTCTGCCCCATTTCTTCTATAGTAGCTAACAGGCAAATGTCAACGAAAAGAGAAAGGATGTTGTTCATGGACAAGCAAACCCTCATTGAAAAGGTCAAAGAGATCGTCAGCGCGCCTGAGCTGCTACGAAGGACTCTGAAAAGCTCGGCGAAGACTGGCTCGCCGCCGTCGGCACAAACGCGGAAAAAAGAAGCTCTCCGAGGAGCTCATCGCCGCTCTCAAGGAAGATGTTGCCAGCATCGACGGAACCATCGCTTTCTTCCATTCCGACAAGGCAAGAAGCATCTTCGGCAGTGAAGAAGCTGCAAACCTCGCAAAGAAGGCCGAAGAGTTCAAAGCTGCCGGCAACAAGATCTGCTTTCTGCCCCGCCTGCCGGGCAGGCGAAACCGTGCTCGAAAACGCGAACGTGCTGGCTCAAGTAGGACGCCTGAATCACTGAGACTGCCAAAGCCGGATGCAGGAAAAGCTGCACCCGGCTTTTTCCTGCATCGAAAAGCGCGAATGCTTGCCAACGGGACGGATTTTTATAAAATATGAGGTAAGCGAAGCCCTCGTTTCAAAGGAGCGGCACATGACGATTTTCGACACACCGGAGCGGCAAAAAGTCTATCGTGACATCATCAAGAAACTGCGTTTGATTGACGACGCATTTTTCAACAGCTGTTTCGACGGCGACATCGCCTGTATGGAGCTTTTGCTGCAAATCATCTTTTGGCAATCCACAACTGCGCGTCGAAGAAGTATTGACGCAAAAGATCTGTCCCCAACCTCTTCGGACGCGAGTGTGCGCTTCGATGCATTGCCACTGACGGTGAGCGCATCTTCGATGTCGAAGTCCAGCGCGATGACGAGGGCGCCGATCCCAGGCGAGCGCGCTACAACAGCTGTATGATGGACGCACGCGAGCTCGACAAGGGGAAAGACTTCAGGGAACTGCCCGAAACCTATGTCATCTTCATTACGGAACACGATGTATGGAAAGGCAATCGACCACTCTATCATGTGCAGAAGTCCTTTGCTGAAACAGGAGTCGCCTTCGACGACGGCGCACATATTATCTACGTCAATGCCGCATATCAAGACGACACGCCGCTCGGTCGCCCTGATGCATGATTTCTTCTGCGAAGACCCCGACGACATGCATTACAGCGTCTTAGCAAATCGAGCGAGATTTTTCAAAGAAAACGAAAGGGAGCCTCACCATGTGCAAATTGATTGAAGACTCGTCAAAAGTGACTTGGAACACATTCTCAAGGCCGAAGTAGCCGAAGCCGAGGTTCGCGGTGAAGCCCGCGGTGAAGCTCCGTGGTGAAGCCCGTGGTGAAGCTCGCGGCAAAGCACATGGCGAAGAAAGCGCCTTTCTCAGCAGCATCCGCAATCTGATGAAGAATGCGGGCGTCTCGGCAGAAAAAGCCATGGATCTGCTCGGCATTGACGCCATGGCTCGCAGCAAGTATATGTCGTTGCTATGAAACGCACTCCCAGCCAGAAAACCAGCCATGATGAAAAATCGCGCGAACCGCAAAAACCTCCTCGTTCCTCTGCTCCTCTGTCTGATCATCTTCTGCACCAGCCTGCTCCTCGCGGGCTGCCTTGCGCGCTCTGACGATGCCGCCTCGAAAGATTCCGCTGCGAGCCATACGCAAAAAAGCCTCTCGCCCGATGAAAAAAGCGGCCGCCATTGTACAGAAGATGAGCGACGCCGAGAAGGTCGGGCAGCCCTCATGATCGGCATCCAGGGAACGGAGCTCGATGCGGACAGCCGCTTCATGCTTTCGGAGTACCACATCGGCGGCATCATCCTCTTCGACCGCAATATGAAGAGTCAAGAGCAGGTGCGTGCACTGAACGATTCCCCTGCAGAAAAAATGCCTCGGATGCAGGCCTGCCGCTTTTTCTCGCCATTGACGAGGAAGGCGGCGCCCGTCGCTCGCATGAAGGAGGCATTCCGCCGCCGCCCGCCGCCGCCGAAATCGGCCGCACGGGCGACCCCCAGCGGCATACCGCTATGCCGCCGACACGGCGCACGGACTCAAGGCGATGGGGTTCAATCTGAACTTCGCTCCTGTCGCCGACCTCGGTGCGACCCTATGGGCGCTCCTATGCCAACGATGCCGCCACCGCGACAAAGTTCGTCGCCGCCGCCCTCGAAGGTCACTCCGACGCCGGGCTTCTCGCGACGATCAAACCTCCCCGGTCTCGGACGCGGCGAGAGCGACACGCACGAGGACACGGTCACCGTACACGCCGACCGCGCCGCGCTCGAAGCGAGCGACCTCGTGCCGTTTCGCGAGATGATCGCCAAGAGGAACGCTGCAAAAGAACGCGAAGGAAGCGAGCGGCTGGTTCATCGTGGCGACGCATACGATGTACCCGGCGCTCGACGCCAAGAATCCTGCCAGCCTTTCGCCCGCCATCCTTCAGAGCCTTCTCCGAGAAGAACTCTCTACGACGGCGTCATCGTGACCGACGACCTTGAAATGGGTGCGATCTCCCGCCACTACGGCTTCGACCGCGCGGGTGTCGAAGCGATCCCTAGCGAGCAGACCTCGTGCTCGTCTGCCACGACTACGCGCATGAAACCGCCGTCTCAACGGCCTCCTGAAAGCCGTGAAGAGCGGCGAGATCTCCAAAGACCGCCTCGACGCTTCCGTCCGGCGCATCGTCAAGGCAAAGATCGAGTATCTCGAATAGGTGCTCGCATCCAAATCCCCCAATGACACATGCTTATGCCCAAGACAAACATGAAAGAGCTGCCGCATGAAGACTGCACGTCTTCGTGCGGCAGCTCTTTCGTCAGCCTTCTGCCCCTGCACTATACGCCAACGCATTTGCAACATATTGATTGAGACTGACGCCCTCCCTTTTTAGATATTTGCGCCAAAGTTCTATGCAGTGATTTTTGAAGGCGTACGAAACTTGCCGCTGAACTCTTCCTGATCCGCCGGGCTCGCATGTTCATCTTACGCTCCAACATGCTCATCAGCCATTCTTTCTTTGCGTCCTCAATATTGTCATAAGCCCTTCCAGCGTTCCTCCGTCGCTCATGCACCCCGGCAAAAAGCGGAATCGATGCAAAACCGCCGCCGTCTTCTTCTGAGATTCGCTCTATCGCCACAGGGTAATTCGCCCATATAATAATCTATATTTTCATCATCAACACCTCACTGTGCCAAGTCTGTCAGCAATTCAGCAATCTTACGTGCGTAGATACGTTTCACTTTTTCCATTGTGAACGGGGACAACGACTGTAGCATGTCCCGAACAAATCAGTTTGAAATGACTGCCTCCGCCGCGAGGCGCTGCACCAAAACACCATATGCCGTCAACAACGCAACAATTTTCATTCCACGGCAATTCCTTGCCTTCCGCCAAAGCCAGAAGCTTCTTTTTCCAACGCAGACACTGTCGTTCCTTTCCTTTTATATAATATCATAGATAGTCATATATACAAGATATTATGCTATTTCTACAGCCCCAAACACTCCTCAATCAAAACCAGTTCCATCGGTCGATAACTCATCTTCTTGTAGTGAATCGTCAGTGCGTTGCAGATGCGCTCGGGGCTGCTACAGTCGTAGCACCTGTCGCCCTTAGCGGCGCACGGCGTGCGCTTTTTCTTCCTCGCTGCATTTTGCGGTGCGGCAATGGCGTGGATGCGCTCGATTGCCGACTCCACATCCTTGACGAGCTTGTTCACGCCGCAGACGAAATACGTCTTCTCATGACCAAAGAGTGAACCTGCGATGCGGTTTCCGCGCCGTCCATGCTGACGATCTGCCCCGCCTCCGTGATGGCGTTCGCCGATCACAGGAAGACGCTCGGTCATCAGCGCCTCCCCTGCCTGCCGCGAGGAAAGTCTCCAAACCGCCGATGTGACCGCTCCTCGCAGGGATCTATGACCTCGTTTTTCACGCTGAGCTTCTCGTAGAGCCTCAGCGCTCGCAGCGTCTCCGAGTCGCCGAAGCCCACGCGCTTTCCTGCGATCTCCCGCGCGAGGTAGTCCGCCGCCTCCTCCTTCGTCTGAAACAGCGATACGTCGTAGCGATTGCGGCGAAACGCTTCAAGCGTGCGCTCGATGCGCTCCTTTTCACGCACTCTTTCCAGCTTCCGTCATGACCTTCTCTCCTTCCGTCAAACACGCGGAAAAATCTCTAAAGAAAATTTTCGGCAAAAGCCGCCGCTTTTCCTGTTGCCCCCGTTCCTTCGGGCAAAAGGACGTAGAATAGGAATGTATTCTTTAAGAAAAACGCTTATAGCATAATGAAAACGAGGGAAAGCCATGAGCCTGTACGATAACATCCGCCGCGTCACCCCCTACGTCCCCGGCGAGCAGCCTGCGGGCAAGGTCATCAAACTGAACACGAACGATGCCCCTACGCGCCCTCGCCGCGCGTCTCGAAAGCTCATCGCCGCCTGCGATGCCCGGGCCGCCTGCGCCTCTACCCCGAGCCGAGCTGCCACACTTTGAAGGAAGCGATCGCCGCGCATTACGCGGTCAAGCCGACGAAGTCTTCGTCGGCGTCGGCTCCGACGACGTTCTCGCGCTCGCCTTCTCACCTTCTTTGCGGGCAAAGCCCGTGCTTTTCCCCGACATCACCCTACTCCTTCTACGATGTCTGGGCCGAGCTTTACGCCATCCCCTACGAGACCGTGCCGCTCGCCGCGGACTTCACGCTCCGCCCCGAAGACTATGCGCGTGAAAAACGGCGGCGTCATCTTCGCGAACCCCTAACGCGCCGACGGGACTCGCGCTTCCCTCTCAGGCGTTGAAGAAATCCTCGCGAAGAATCCCGAATCCGTCGTCATCGTCGATGAAGCCTACGTCGATTTTCGGCGCAGAAACAGCGCTCCCGCTGCTCAAAAATACGAGAACCCTCGTCGTCGTGCGCACGATGTCGAAGTCGCGCGCCTCGCCGGCATGCGCATCGGCTACGCCTTCGCAGCAAAGCGGCTCATCCGTGCCATGGAGGGACGTCAAGGCCGATCAACTCCTGCACGATGACGACGCTCTCTCTCCGCAGGAAAAGCCGCCATCGAGGACGAAGCCTACTTTCAGCAAACGCTTGAAAAATCATCAAGACACGCGAGGAAACGAAGGCGCTCTTCTAAAAAGCTTGGCTTTTCCGTCACGGAATCGAAGACGAACTTCCTCTCGCGCGAAATCCCGACATCCCGCGCAAACGCTCTTCTGAGAAACCTTGCGAAAAGCGCGGCATCTATGTGCGCTACTTCAAGAAACTGCGCATCGACGAACACCTGCGCATCACCATCGGCACGGACGAGGACATGAAGCAGCTTCTCGAAGAACTCCGCCGCCTCAGCAAAAGATGAAAAATGCGCCAGGACGGCGAAACGGAATGTAAGAAATCACGCAACATACGGAAAGGATGATTTTGTCTTGCAAAAGAACACGGAAAACACCAGCGGCAAGAACTTCCTGCAGAACCGCCACGCAAGATGTTCGTGCTCATCGCTTTGCTCTCACGATCGCCTGCATCGCAGGCTGGCGCATCGCATGGAGCGAGCTTCATACGGAAGACAATGCTGCGGAATCCTCGACGGCACAGACAACGGACAGCGGCGCTCCCGCAGCCGACCCCTGCGAAAAAGACTCCGCCAAGCGGCAACTACGTCGCCGTCAGTGATGACTTCAGCAACCTCCAAATCACCGACGCGCAGACGCCCAGTCTACGACATCTATACGCTCGCCGAGCGCCGCGAAAAGGGCTTCCCACCGAGATGCCGGACCTCATCCCCCTATACGATGCCGAATGTCGCCTACCTGACCTTTGACGACGGCCCCGACGCGAAGAACACGCCCGCCATCCTCGACATCCTGAAGGAGCGCGGCATACACGCCACCTTCTATGTCATCGGCAGCATGGCAGAAGCGCACCCCGACGTCCCTCAGCGCATCTTCGCCGAAGGCCATGCCATCGGCAACCACAGCTACAGCCACCGCTACGACATTCTCTATCCGAACAAGGAAAAACTTCCTCGAAGAGATTGTCCACACCGATGAAGTGATCTACAACATTCTCGGCGTGCGTCCGCTCATCGTCCGCGCTCCGGGCGGCGCCGCCAGCATGTTCAAGCTCGCCACAGCGCCATGCTCAAGGAAAACGGCTATGTGAACCACGACTGGAACGTCAGCAGCGAAGATGCGACGGGCAACAACGTCAGCGTGCAGAAAAATCCTCGGCTCGATCAGCTACACCTGCGCCAACCGTCCCCAGGATCGCGGCGCCATCGTCCCTCATGCACAGCAAGGACGGCAAGGAAACGACGGTCGAGGCGCTGCCCTGCCATCATCGACATGCTGCAGGGCGCAGGCTTTCACCTTCGGCGCCATGACGCCGCGGACGGCGCAGCCGTGGTAAAGAAGCGCACGCAAAAAAATCGGGAAAAAGCCGCTGAACGTGCAGAACTGCAAAGGAAGCTCGATCGTCTCCACGCGGATGAAAAAGACGCCGAAGAAATCCTCCTCATGGCTGAAAAAAAGCGATGCTCTGCACCACCTTGCTCATCCTCGTGCAAACCGCCCTCTGCCTCGGCGTCGCCGAATACATGTGGCAGAAGCAGAACCCGGACAAAGCCCTCGCCATTCCTCGTCGCCCTTCTCGATGGCAGCGACGCCGCGCAAAAAGAACTGCAACAGCATTGGCAGAGCCTTTACGAGCGCCGTGCGCCAAAGCAAAGGGGCGGCGAGGCGGAGGCGGCGGAACGCAGCGTGCAGCAGGATTCTTCGGCTGCGGCTAAGAGCGCACCGCCTGTGCCGAAGCTCGCCGAACGCGGCAGCGATCAAGAAGCGCTGCATGCCGACTCTCCGCCATCCTCGCCCAAAAATCTCCCGACTGCTCAATCTTCCTGCTGCGTCCGCGCGAAGAAAAAGAGCCGCTTCTCTACCAGTCACATGCCATGCAGCCTGCGAGCATGATCAAGCTCTTTCATTCTCGCCTACGCCATGCAGCAGGCGAAAGACGGCACTCTCTCCCTTGCCGAACCGCTCTCCATCACCGAGGCGAACATCGTCGGCGGCGCGGGGCAGCTCAGCTGGTACGACAGGGGCAAGCAGCTCACGATCGAGCAGCTTTTAGAGCGCATGATCACGGACAGCGACAATACTGCGACGAACATCCTTATCGACCGCCTCGGCATCGAGAACATCGATGCAGCTACATCCGCCAGAAAAGGCTACGCAGACACGCGACTGCAGCACAGATGATGCTCTCCAACCAAGGTCGTCCGAACCTCTCCAGCGTCAAGGACATCGGCACGCTTCTTTGCCCGCATCTACCGCGGCGAGTGCGTCGACAAAGAGCACGACCGAAAAGATGCTGCAGATCCTCGCACGCCAGAAGGACAAAGGACTGTCTTCCTCGGCGCTCCCCACGTTCCTCGTCGCCAACAAGACGGGAGAGATCACCGGCGTCTATGCCGACGGCGGCATCGCGCAAAGTGACGCAGGCGACATGATCCTCGTCGTCACGGACGACAACTGCCTCGACCGCCAAGAGACCATCGCGCTCTTCCAGCGAGTCGCGGGAAAGCCGCCGCCTCGCTCTGACAAAGGGCGAATCACATCATTGCCACTCGTGCCATTTTCTGCTATACTGAAAGGGCGAGATGTTGCAAAGTATTTTTCATCAAACCAGGAGGTTCTTACCATGGCAGAAGATACCGCTCCGCTCGTAACGAGCAACGAAGGACTCGGCTCCATCCGCGTCGCTGATGAAGTCGTCAGCGTCATCGCCGGACTCGCGACGATGGACGTCGACGGAGTCGCCGGCATGAGCGGCGGCCTGATCGGCGGCATCGCCGAAATGCTCGGCCGCAAGAATTTCTCGAAGGGCGTCAAGGTCGAAGTCGGCGAGAAGGAAGCCGCTGTCGATATCTCCCTCGTCGTGACCTACGGCGTCGACATCCGCCACGTCGCAACCGACGTGCAGAAGAACGTACGTCGCGCCATCGAATCCATGACGGGACTCAAGGTCGTCGAAACGAACGTGCAGGTGCAAGGCGTCGTCTTCCCCGAAGAAGAGCCGGAAGAGCCTGCCACGCGTGCGTTGAAGAAGAAGCTCCATGAGGCAGGCGCCCCGTGGAGCTTCTCAAAAGAGCCATTTTTGAAGGAACTCTAATATTTGATAAGGAGGTTTTCATGCAGATACAGAAGCGCGACATCGCGCTCTCCATCGTCCTGACCGTCATCACCTGCGGCATCTACGGACTTTTACTGGATGCACAAGCTGACGAACGAGATCCACGCCCTCTCGGGCAAGCCGCGCACCGTGGACGGCGGCACGGCCGTACTCTATACGATCCTCACCTGCTCTTTTACTTTCACTACTGGCTCTACAAGATCGGCGGCGAACTCGTCGAACTGCGCCGCGAAAACGGCCCTGCCTCCCGACTCCGTGAGCAACAAGACGTATACGATCGTCACCATTGTCATGACAATCATCTACATCGTCTTCACGATGCTCGACTACACCTTCCATTCATTCTCAGCGCCGCTGCAGAAGCCGCCCCTGTGCATCATGATTCCACCGAGGACGCCATGGCCATCGGCATTGTCATCCTCGCGTTCATCATCGGTCTTCTCGTCACCGCCGTCGTTCAGGCCATCTTTTCCGGCATCGTCCTCTGGGCGGTCTACAAGCGCAAGGACGACAGTCCGACGCTCGTCTACCCTGCTCGCGGCGATTCTGCGCACCTACACTTTCACCATGGCATTCCTGCAAGCCTCGCTCAACGATTTTCTGCAGCAAAAGAACTGCGGTGCACCACCCGAGCCAATCTTTTCGGCAGATGCACCGCGCGTATCTCTGCAAAAGCCGCACGCCCAGCGTTCGACAAGATCCGCCGTTTTTTATCCTATTCAACCAGAAAGGAAGATTCATCATGACAAAAAGAAGCATTCCCCTCGCCATCGTTCTTTCCTTCATTACCGTCGGTCTCTATGCCTTTATTGGGTCTATACGCTCACCGAAGAGGCGCATGCTGCAGCAGGCGAGCGCACGACAGCTTCGGGCGGCATGGTCATCCTCTTCTCCTCCTCACCTGCGGCATCTACAGCCTCTACTGGCTCTACAAGATGGGCGAGACTATCGTCATGGCGAAACAGAAACGCGGCATGACGGCAGACACGAACCTCCCCATCATCTATCTCGTCCTCGCCCTCTTCGGCTTCGGCATCATCAGTTACGCCCCTGATGCAGAGTGCGCTCAACGACATCATCGACCACGATGGCGGCGCATCGCAGGCCTTCTAAATCATGAACGATACGAGAAAAGCGAAGCCGTCCGCTTTCGGGACGGTTTCTTTTTGCCGCAAAAATATCGCAGGCAATGCAGAAGGAGCAGCAAGATGCCTTGCCGCCGAGCAGCGAACACGCGCCAAGGTCGTTTTCCGACGCTACGCCCTGCTCCCTCGCCGTCGGCATCGCCTACCTCATCTTCTGCCGCACGACGGGGCTCAGCCTGCCATGCCCCTTCCACGCCATGACAGGACTCGACTGCCCCGGCTGCGGCATCACCTCGCTTGATGCTCTCGCTCTCCGAAGGCGACCTCGCTGCCGCCTTCCATGCGAATGAAGCCATATTCATTCTAGGGCCCGCTTCTGTGCATCTTTCTCCTGCGCGACGATCTCCATTGGGTTCTGCACGGCGAAAGAAAAGAGCCGCCTCGCCCCTTCATTTTCTTCCTCCTCATCGTCTTCGCAGCTTTTACGATCTGGCGCAATTTTCTGCGGTGAAAGGCAGCTTATCGCTCAAAAATATCAAACAGCTTGGTATTTGCAAAATTGAAATATCCTTATTGCCGCTAAAAGATACTCTACAACAATCTCTAACACCACTAATCCTGCTCTTCACTATTTTGCGGATAAGATTAGAATAAAATACACAGCTATCGTTCCTAGCTGCCATAAAAAGCGAACTGCGCCTAATCCAAAAGCAGACCCAAAATCATCAGATCACTGCCTATAGCAGCAGTCAGCGCTGCAAACAAACCACAGCCAATGCTCCAAAGTACAATGAATGCAAATATCTTTTTATTAATAACATAAAGAATACCTGCTACTAATATAAAAATGCTATCCCTATTCCTAAACCTAAAAAGTTGTATCATCGCGTCGGCCACCATCCTATATTTTTACTCATCATCCTTACGTTTATGCGAGGTTGCTATTTTGGCAACACCATATACCGAGCCCTACAATCAGCAAGCCTCATGAAAAATCATTACGAATACCAGCCCTATAAACCAAATCATTGTTACCAACCTCCTCAATATAGCTACATCTTAATTTGTTTTCTATATTATCACATTTGCCCCCGCAAGACATTTTTTATTTTTCAATTTCCCATCTTGCTGGAAAATCAATGATTTATGATATTTTTCCGGGCCTTTCGCTGTTTACTGTGGGTAACGCTTGAAAAGCGCGTTTCATTCCGATAGAACTATATCCATGGAAGACAGACATAGAAAGGCGGTTTTTATTCATGGATACAGGAAGCTTGTTCGCCGTTGCCTTGAACCTCCCGCACCCTTGGTGCATATCTCAAGTGGAATTCAAGCCCACAGAAGATGGATCCATGGAACTGCATATTCATATCGCCTTCCAACGCGGAGGGAAGTTTCCCTGCCCGCAAGACCATTGCGACAAAAGCTTTCCTGCTTACGACACAACGCCGAGAACTTTGGCGTCATCTCAACTTCTTCCAGTAGAAACTATACGCACAAACGTCCACTGTGGACATTGTGTCGCCCTCACAGAAGTTTCAGCCAATCGGTCTGCACCTTCGGCTTGACCTCTTGGGGCTTCATGGTAAAACCTATATCCATGCCGATCTCCCTCGCATACAATGCGAAAAACATGGCGTGAAGACCGTACAGGTGCCTTGGGCACGCGAGGATCAGGTTTCACGCTTCTTTGAGAGCTGGATCATAGAGATTGCCAAACATCTGCCCGTAGCCGTCATTGCTCGTATGGTCGCAGAGCATGACACGAGACTATGGAGGTTCATCCATCATTATGTGGACAAGGCTCGCGCGTTGGAGGACTATTCCGAAGTCACCGCCATCGGCATGGATGAAACCAGCAAGAAGGGGCATAATCACATCACGGTCGTCGCCGACCTTTCCAGCGCAAAGTCATCTTCGTGACGGATGGCAAGGATTCTACAACTGTCCGGCGGTTCGCTGCCGACTTTGAAGCACATCGAGGCAATACGGAAAGAGTCGATCTCATCACCTGCGATATGTCGCTCGGTTTCCGCAAGGGATTCAGGAATCTTCGAGAACAGCCGGACCATCATCGACAAGTTCCATGTAATCAAACATGCCAACGAAGCCGTGGACAAGGTTCGCAAGATGGAAGCCAAGGAGAATGCCTTTCGCTGAAGAACTCCCAGCACCTTTTGGTTGAAGAATGATGCCAATCTGACGGAAAAACAACGAGAGAAAAAGGAAACGCTCCAGAAGAAGCTATTTAAAAGACAGCGCGTGCCTGCGCCATGCGCATCGAATTGCAGAAATCTACGAGCAGTCCGTCCATCGAGACGAGGCGGAGCAGCGTTTGAAAAAGCTCTGCAGCTGGATGATGCACGCAAGATTGGAACCCATGAAGAAGTTTTGTGGCACGATCCGCAATCATTGGGACGAGATCCTGCACTATTTCGAGCACTTCCCTATACGAATGCCATTCTGGAAGGGATGAACAGCATCATACAAAAACATCAAGCGTCGCGCCCGAGGGTTCAGAAATGATGAATATTTCAAGACCATGATCTATCTGGGATGCGGCAAGCTGAATCTCAAACTATCCAAATCCCATAATTTGTCCATTGGTAAAAGACTGTACGAACATAAAGAACATTTGTTCCTTTTCTCCCACCCATATCAAAACAGCGAGGAGCCAAATAAAGCGGTAGGAACACCCCTGCAAGAATTCTTGGATCATGCCGTTTGTTGATGTAGGGCGCTCTTTTCTGAAAGTTCATGCTCCACCTGCATCTTCTGTCGCGGAGATAGCACCCCGCTGTCCTTCAGCTGTTGAAAGGAGGCCCTTTCCTTCGTGATAAAGTTTGAATTTTTGAAATTTTTCATGCCCGATAAATCAAACACGCTGGGAGTTGGGCAGATGTCTCTGACAATAATCAAAAAGCCGCACGCATACGGCGAAAAGCAATGCTCCCCAATGCCATCGTCCGGTTCACTTTTTCTGCCCCATATAGGATTGCAAATCGTCGAGCGTATCCTGCACCTGTCCCTGTACGCCAAGAACTCTGTTCATGATATCCTCCATGGCGAATAATTGTTTTCAAATCCAAATCGCCATGTCGTACATATTGATTGTTGATATGCACCAAACAAGCGCGGCGCACATCGTAGCCAAAGCATGGAAAGAACATAGCATTGAAACGACACTCATCAAAATAAATTTCCCGAATCCCGGTAGAGCTCTTTTACCTCATATAATCTACCGCATTCCCCCGAGATTTTTCAAGATATCCGCTCGACAGAGAAGTCCTCGATAGGCGAAGGTCGCCTCAGCGATAACGGGCGCACCCTGCTCAATGAGTTTCTTGGTCATATCCAGCATATCTTGATGATGCTGCGAATACGGCACCTTCACATAACTGCCAAACAAGTTCTTAGCCAAATCACCCACTTCATTGCCCTGTTTCCATAGCGCCTTCATCAATGCATGAGTCGTCAAATTCAGCCGCTTTGTGCCGATGAGCCACAACATCTTAGAGGCATTGCACCCCAAGACAATATTTCGACTTCGATAAATACAATGGCATAAATATACACTCCATTTTTATATTGCAGAGGATTTTTCCTACGCGAGTATACCCTTGAACAAGATTTCGGTCAATCCGAAGTCGTAGCGACACATGAAGTTGTCTGCTGGTTTCCCCAACGGTAAGCTCTTTTGATTCGATCAACAACAGTCTTTACATATTCTCCCAGATTTTTCCTCCAAAAAGAAGTTTCGCTGTTCCTTTGGTAAACATGTAGAAATTTATCTCCTCTTCATTAAATATTGGAAAATTCTCTCGATACAGCCAGGGAAGTTTGGCAGAAAGTTGCGGCTGTTTCTCAAAGTTTTTTTCATCAAACAACCTCTTTGCTTTATTTAACTTGCCTGCATCGGATGTATAATAATCATTCTTCTTATATCTTCCATCGCTGCCAAACAGGCAAAAGCCTATGCAATGCTCTTCTCCTCCTCCATTCTTCAAAAATCAATCCGATGCCGTAATTCCCCTGTTCAGGCTTTTTCAAACCAGTAGTCTAACTCCTCATCGTCTGACTCCTTATCTGGTATTTCTTCCAAAGGATAAACACCCTTTCATCTGCAATTCAAATTCTTTGCCAAAATTCTTCCAAAGTGCCTTTCGTGCATCGCTGACACTTTGCCAAATGTCAGAGGGCTTTTATCAAGATCGTCATCTGATTTTACAAGATTCTTAAGCTGCAGTTCCATAGCATTATCCCACCCTCTGATCGTGTCGATCAACTGCCATATATTTGCCTGTACCATGGTTTTCCTTTGCACTGTCTCCAAAGCAACACAGTCTTCCAGCCAAGGAACGATATCATCTTTCCAAGAAAGCCGCTTTATTTGCGTCTCCTTCAATATAGTATTCCCCGACGTGCTCGTCATGCTGTTCTGGGATGGTTTGCGTCCATCCTTTGTCAGATAACATATAGGCGCATGCTCCTTTACGATTTTTAATTTCTTCAAAATAATCTGCCAGCTGATGCTCTTGATCTCCTGCATGGATTTTTCGCCTCTGTGGGATGATCTTTCCGTCGATTTCAATGGTAAGGTCGATGCGTCGTCTTTCCTTGGTCGCATCCTCACATCGCACGATGGACGTTTCCGCCCCAATAGCACTTTCGTTCAATACGTCCTCAAGGAATTTTTCAAGGAAAATTTCTCCCGCCTCGTGCACTCCTTGTGGAGAGAGCAATGCGCCGAGCATCTTGCAAATGCAGACTTCCCTGTCTCAATACCCAAGATGGAAAAAGACGTTGAAGTTTTTCTCCACGAGCGCGTTTTTCCTCTTCTTTTGCGTGAATATCCTTGATGATAGGTTTTACTTCGTCTAAAAAGGCAATCGCCCTCCTCTTCTGTCAATGCCACGACACCTCACCTTCCAATCGTCTCCGGTTTCTGTACGGGCGGCGACAATGTCCCAACCTGAACGTTTGCACATGCCGCTTAACGATAAACACTTCCCATCCAATCGACTGCCTCGCAAATATCTTCCCGCAGGCTTTTCGGCCCAAGACCTCCACATGTTCGCCGTACTGCAGCGCCCAATATTTCATTGCCATTTCGTTGCATACAACGGAAATAATGAGTTCATCCGCATCCTCCTGCACGATGCGGAATCCCTTTGCCGAACCAGTCGATCAGCTGATTCATCTGATCCTCACCGACACGCATCTTCACCTGCACGCTCGGACCGCTGAACATATAGATGTGTTCCGCCATGTGCCTCGGCAGACTGTAGCCTTGGGCAAAGTCTTCTACTTTATCTTTCGACTTGACCTTGTCATCGAGCATCTGAATCTCTGTCATGTAATCCAAACGATAGTGAGAAACATTATCGTATTTATCATAATTACCGATCAGATAATATCTGCCCTGATTTGGCACAATTTGGTACGGGTTCACAATGTACAGCTCTTCCGCACGGGATGCAGCTTTGAAGTCTTTGCCGTAGCTGTTATAAATGAAGCTGACCTTCCGTCCCTGTTCGATGGCATCGCTTAGCACATCAAATTATGCAGAACTTGCTTTTTGTCCGAGTGTATGAGTTTCGGCAGATGGACGACGTGCTTCACTTTAGCGCGGAAGTATTTGCTGCCAAGCTCTGTCAGTTCTCGATCAGTGTTTGGCCTGCGCGGCGAAAGGGTGCGGGAAAGAGGACGCTGTCGATCAGCATCCCTGAGTTCCGCATCCTCAAACCGGCGCAACTTCAGGGAATATGCCGCCTTTCGAGATAATCCCATATCCTTCAAGAGCATAATATATTCTTGACCGTCTGCCGCTTGCATTCGATACCGTAGTTTTTGTTCCAACAACTTTATAATTTTTCGGTTGCGTCAATCGGTGATCACTGTCCGAATATTGCTCCAAGATTTCCGAATCACATATTCAGAACTTCTTGTCTTGCAGCTAGGGATACGTACGCTCACCTCGCTTAGAAATGTCTTTCGATGTGGTATGCGTCGATTCCTGCTATTTTTCCGGGCAGGTTGTTCTGCAAGTCGAGAGAAGTCCATCCAGTTCGGTGAGTTTGGCATGGATGTCAAAAACCGCATTCTCCTCGTTGCAAAAGCAAGGTAGAAGACTCCGACCATCCGCCTCCCATCGCTGCTTCGGACGATACAATGCACGCGCCTTCTGCACATCAAACGCTTGGGGTGGAAGATGGCCCTCCTGAACCACCCTTCGATCCATAAGCACGGGATGCCGTTAATGTCAATCATGGGATCGGGCGCTCTGATCCAGCTCGTCATCGTGCGGATACACCTCAAATGCCCCTCATAGCTGTTTCTGTCCAGCCTCGGGTGCGCCTCGTTGTGCAAAATAACAGGGTAATCGTGCGGATACCGCAGCCTTCGATGGAGTCGAGCCTGATCCGATCTTCTCCAAAAACGGATAAATGAATGTTCTTTGCTGTTCATCGTGATTTCTCCTTCAAAAATAGAAAACCGGGATGGCATATCTCAGTCCCACAAGTCTAAAAATGTTTGGCAAATAAATCAATGCCGTGCTGCAATCGTTTGCCATGTTCAATATCCATCTTCCAAACAGGCAGCTGGAGGGTAGGGCAACTTTGATTCAAAGAGAATTTCTTCTGCAGAAAAATCCTTCTTTTTCGAGAAGCGCACATTTATGTAAGACACATTTCATTACGGGAGTATCTTCATGGCGTGCGATGCTCTCAAAAGACCATATCATTTTTCTAGAATGTCTCTCCACTCTTCCGCTGCGGCTTCATGATCTGCATTTTCGTCATCATCTTTCAATAAGTCCGATGGAAAGCCGTTAATTTCTCTGTTCATAAATTGCCGTAATCCCCGACAATATACACAGCTAAAAGTTTGGCGCAGATTCCAAATCTGCAATTTTGTCAATTTAGTCCCTTGGTATACTTAAGTTTTTGGCGTCTGCGGTTATTCACAAAGAGCATCTCCTTATGTATCTCGCGTTTCTACTCTTGCTGATTACAGTATAGCATATCCGATGTTAAATTTTTACCTTTTTCGATATTTTCAGAAAATTTTCTTTATCACTTTAAATCCTACACGCTCACTTCCGTCCCATCCGAGAAACACCACCGTTAGCCCCCTATCCACGCCCCACTGTGACGCACTCCACCATGCTCGCCCAAAAGCTGGCTGTCAAACTCTGCCACAGGCTCGGTCTGTGGTACGCCTGTACTTATCCGTGGAGTGCCAAACCTTAGCACCGAAAGAACCGCCGCACTCGCCGCACCGATTTTCCCCGAAAATGCTCACGCCGCTGTATCTCTGCCTTCCCGTGGCGCCGCTCCATCTCTCGCTGCACCATCTCGAACACGGCAGGGTCGATGATGCGGGATGGCTCTGTTCCACGAAGTAGCTCGGCACTTGCCCGCAGTTCTTGACGGCTTTCTTGGTGAGGAAATCCGGCGTGAAGGTCTTTTGAATCCTCGCGCATCCGTGTACTTCTCGTTGGCGAGAACGCCTGGATGAGTCTTGTGCGTTCCATTTCTCCCTTGCCCGTGACCGTCAAGATATGCCGTGCGGCCAGTTCCTTGGCAATCTCGGCAAGCCGTCATACCTTCCAGAAAAAGCCGGAAGATGAGCCGCACGATCTTGGCCTGCTCTCGTTGATGGCAATTTCGCATCCTCGCCTCTTGTCGTAGCCGAGCGCGAGTAGCCGACGGAGAACTTGCCGTCTGCGAACCTCTTCCGCTTCAATGCACCACGGCAAAGATTGTCAAGGCTGAAATTGCGGCAAAAACATCAAGGATGTCAAACGGTTTGTCACCCCACCATGCCTTATCGGACACTGCCCACCCCTGACCATCAATCGTCGAGATTCCCTGCCCCGTGCTCGTCAAAAGTAGGCGTCGCTGACGAGCACGCAGCAGATGCGGCAGCGCGTTGAGGCCTTCCTGCGTCTTTTTCCCAGCAGCCGCTCGAGGAATGTATGACGCACGTCTTGCCATCGACCGAGCCGAGCGTGAGCATCATGGCGGGGCGAAAGAGAGGCTCGCGTGGCGGTGCGGCGAGAAGCGCTTCGGGCTTTCGCTCCTCGGGCGTCAGATCGTCGAGCGGCGTGAAAAGATGTGCGGCGCGGCATCTTCCGTGCCGCGCCGACGCACCCGAATGCCGCAGCCTTTCCCCGCACCGTGCGCCGCATTCTGTGCATCGCCACATGGGCGCTCGCCCGCAAACGCCTCCCTCCTGCTCATCTGCGTCGCGCAGCAGCTCGATGCCGACCGTGCGAGTAGAGCGTCGGCGACGAACGAGGAGCAGTCGACGCTGTCATCCTGCCCGCCCCAACCATAGACGTCGCCGAGGCACGCGAAAGCCGCGCGGCGCAAATTGTTCGCCAGTATAGGCGAGGTTGCCGCGATGGAGCGCGGCGGCTTCCATGCCGCCCGCGTCCCTCAGCAGCAAGGCTCGCGTTCTCGCTGTACGGAAGCGCCAAAAAGCACCTCATCGAGACTGCCGTCTGCCGCACGCTCGCGGCAGACGCGCGAGATACACGCCCTGCTGTACGAGCGGAATGCGGCTGCCGAGCTGATGAGGCTGTCCGCCCTGCCTCCTCAGGGCGCTTTCGTAGCGGTTTTGCGTGACGACGAGGAAATCTTCAGGCTCGCACAGGCGAGCCACGTCTCGCGCGTTGTCAAGACGACCGCTTCCCTCGCCAGCCAGCCGCGATAATAGCGCATGGAAACGAAGAGACTTGCCGTCCGCGCCTCGCTCCAAACGGCAAGTGGCTCAGCAGGATCGACGGCGGTCGCCTGCAAGATGTCGTAATGGACATCGTCGGGCGCGTCGAGCAAAAGCCTCCTCGGTCGGCAGATGGCGCAGAGTCGGCGCGACGCACCGTCACGCCATAGCGCAGGGGATTTCTGAGCGGCAGCTTGTCCGCCGCGCAGTTTTTCGACAGTCGCCCGATACGCCTCATCCGAAAGCGCTCTGTCGGCGCGTACCAGTCTTCACGCTCGGGCGCGCTTCTCCATCCAGCGCGGGCTGGCGCTCGATACGGCACGCGGCATTCCGCCAGAGAAACGAGACTCGGTTGATTCGCGCGCAGCTCCTCGTGAGACGCGCCACGTCCTTTGCCGTGCCAAGGAGGCGATCGCCCGCCGCATCACACCAGAAGTCGGCGTCATCGTAGGGAGCGCCGAGCGCCACGCCGTCAGTCGGGCGATGCATCTTCCCAGTCTGCCCCGCACATCGTCCGCCAGCTCCGCCTTCGATGCAGGCTGCAGCGGAAACTGCCGCCGCATCTGTCACGGACAACACTGCCGCGGCAGCAGCGTTCCCCACTTCGCAGCCGTCAAATCCGCCCCGCCGAGCAAACACGCCAGCCGCAGCCAAAAAGCACGCAACATGCTTCCGATATTTCTCAAGCTCATTTTCGCACACATACCTCTCAACGCTCACGAAATCACAGCGCCCGCTGCCTTTTCCTCGAGAGGAACGCCGCCCCAAAGCTGGCGGAAGGAAAGCAGGATGGCGGCCGCATCTGCCGCTGGCACGGCGAGCCATGCGCCGTCAAGGCCGAAAAAGTGCGGCAGGAGCACGAGGAACACCACGATGCCGACGAGTTGCTGCACAGGACAGGATTGCCGACATTCTGCCGTCCGACAACGCCGTGAAAAGGTCGAAGAGAAAGGTTGAAACCGCCAGAGCAAAAAGCTCCCGAGAGAACGCCAAAAGCCGCCGAGAGCCAGCGCATAGGCACGTCCTCCATCCGGCGAAACAGCTTCATCAACGGTACGGCGAGATATATTTGCCGCCGCAAGGACAGAATCCGAAAGGAAGATAGTGCCAAGCGACAGGCGCAGAAGGCGCGAAGCTCGGCATACCCTTTCGCGCCGAACTGATAGGAAAAAGACGGTGCGGCGCCATTGGCAAACCCGCGAGCAACGCCGTCAGAAGCATCTCCGCATAGAGGATGACGCTGATCGCCGCCACGCCGTCCGCGCCTGCATAGGAGAATGTCACGAGGTTGAAGAGGTATGTCGTGATGCCGACGGAAAGCTGCGTGACCATCTCGGAAGAGCCGTTGCAGAGCGCTTGGAAAAGCGGACGCACGGCGAAGGAAAACCGCTCGAACGCGAGCGTGCGGCTATAGCGCGAAAAGTACGCGAGACCCAAGAGCGCCGCGACGACATCCGACAGCCCGTAGCAAGCCCCGCGCCGAAGATGCCCATGCCGAAGTGCGCGAGAAACGCATAGTCGAGTCCGATATTGACAAGTCCCGCTGTCAATGATACGAAAAAGCCCTGCACGGGGCGGCCATCCGCGATATAAAAAGCGTTAAATATGATCATCAAAACGACAAAGGGCGCGAAGAACATATTCGCCGAGAGGTACGCGCGGCAGTCGGCATAAAGCTCGGGTGAAGCGCCGAGAAGCGCCAAAATCGGCTCCATGAAAGGAACACCGTGCCTGCGAGCAATATGCCGAGCGCTGCGCCGACAACGGCGAGCAGCGTGAAGCGACCTCTCGCCAATGCCGCATCGCCCTCGCCCAGCGTCTTGGCAACGAGCGCCGAGCCGCCCGAAGAAAGCATGATGGAAAGCCCAAATACGAGATTCAGCGCAGGATAGACGATATTCGATGCAGCGAGCGCGAGGCTTCCCGCATAGCGCCCGATGAAGATGCCGTCCGTCACCGTATAGATAGAAATGACGAGCATCATGCCGACGGCGGGCGCAGCGAAGCGCAGAAGACCGCCGAGACTGAAATGCTTTTGCCAATGGGTTCATGAAGATTCTCCTTTTTGCAGCTTGACGGAAAGAACAATCCGTCATCGCCCTTCGGGCTTGACCTTGGACTTTCATTGTAAACTTAACGCATAAACGTCCACTCTGTGGACATAGTGCACGCCCTTACATGAAAGAGCCCAATCAGCCTGCGCCCTTCGGGCTTGACTTCTTGGACTTTCTATTGTAAGCTATAGTGGGGGTGTTGTCAAGTTTTTGGGCGAGAATGAGCGCCTCAGCCCCTGACCAAGTTCGCGATGAAACAAAGGCTGCACAGGGAAGCACGACTTTTCTTCAAGCTTCCTCAAAAGGAGACGATTGCCATGTTCGAGAAATGCGTCGCAAGAATCAACAGATGAGCGATGAAAGCCCGCGACATCCTCGCGGCAGCGACCTCGGTGTGCTCGCGCTCGCGAGGCGAAAATGGCTACTCCTACGCCGTGCCCGAGCTTCGCCTCACGACGAGGAAAAGGAACGCCTGCTCTTTTCACACGGCACGCGTCGGTCCAGAGATGACGGCGATTGAGCGATGCGACAAGGCGTCGTTCTGCATCATTGCCGAGGACAGGTCGTACCGCACCGCTTTCTGACGCAATACCGCAGCGTCATCGCCTTCGGCAAACTCGGCGCGTCCTCAAAGAGCGACGAGGAAAAGCGAGGGAAGCGGCGGAATTTCTCGGCGAGTCTACTATCCCGCCATCCCGAGGCCTGTGATGAGAGATCAAAACGCATTGGTCGGCTTTCAAGCATGGTCGAGCTGAAGATCGAGCACCTGACGGGCAAGAAAGCGAAAGATTTCGTATAGCGAAGAAGGACTCGCCCTGCACCATCCTCGGGATGCTGCGGGCAGTCGCTCCTCATCATATAAGCGTCGCATCAAAGGGCTTTCGCAGGCGCGGCGGCCACGGGCGACGCCTCGAATTCCTCCATCTTCAGCGACGTATAGCCGCCCGCGATGACCTCCGCCTCATAGCCCGCCTGCATGAGGATGCGCACCGCATTGTAGGCTCGCTGCCCGACCTTGCAGAGCACCGCCCAGCGCAACGAACAGTCAAGCTCGAGAAAGCGCTCGCGCAGCTCATCGAGCGGAATCTGCGCGTCAGACGCGGCGGGCGCACTCTGCAGCTCGATCGCCGTGCGCACGTCGAGCACGCGTACGCCCGCTTCCCGCGCCTCCTTGAGACGATCTGCGGGCAAGAAGCGCACGAGACCCGCCAGATCGTTTTCCGCCATGTATCCCGCCATGTTCACGGGATCGCTTTCGCCGCGCCGAATGGCGGCGCGTAGGAAAAGCTCGAGACTCGTCAGAAAATCCGTGTCCGCGCCCATGCGCGATTGCTGCCGCGAGCACGTCGATCCGCGCCTTCACGCCGCCCGCACCGATGATTTGCGCGCCGAGGATCTTGCCGACAGACCCGCGCACGCGGTAGATGAGCTTTCAGCGTCATCGTCTGTGCGCCCGGATAATAGCCGACATGCGCGAGCGGATGAAGCTTTACCACGCGGTAATCCTCGCCATAGGAAAGACCCTCGCGCATCAGCGTGCGCTCATTCTTGCCGACAGAAGCCGCCGTCAGGCTGAACACCTTGAGAATCGCCGTGCCGACGAATCCGTCGTAGATGCGCCGCCTGCCCGCCATGTTGTCGGCGGCGATACGTCCCTGCCGGTTCGCGGGTCCCTGCGAGCGGCAGAGCGCCCGCCTTCTTCGTCTGGCGGTCGAGCGTCAGCACGAGCGTCGCCCACGGCGTAGACCTCGGGCACGTTCGTCTCCATGCGCTCGTTCACGAGGATGTGGCCGCGCTCGCCGAGCGCGATGCCGCTCGCCCGCAAAAGCCCGTGTCCGGACTCACGCCGATGGCGAGCACGACGAAGTCCGCCGCTACTCGCGCCCGCTCGCAAGGCGCACGGGACGCCTCAGCTTCTTCGCCGAACTCCCTTCACGCCATCGCCGAGAGACGAGGTCCGGCGCCGTTCTCGTTCATCTCTTTTCCACGATCTTCGCCATGTCCGCATCAAAGGGCGCGAGCACATGTGGCGCCGCCTCGACGAGCGTGACGGAAAGCCCGCGTACGCGAGATTCTCCGCCATCTCGAGCGCTGATGAAGCCGCCGCCCACGACGACGGCGCGCCCCGTCGCCGCATGCCGGTCCGCCAGACGGCGCAGAGCCTCGGCATCGGGCACGCTGCGAAGCGCAAGGATGCGCGGGCTCGATGCCCGGAATCGGCGGCCGCAGGGCTTTGCCCGAGGCGACAGGAGAAGCGCGTCACGTCTCTTCATACGTCTCGCCCGCCATCGTCCGCACATGGACGCGGCGATTTCTGCATCGACCCGCACGACTCGCTTCCCGTGCGCACGTCAACGGCGGCGCTCGCGAAACAGTTCGGGCGTCATGAGCAGCAGGCGCTCGCCTCCTTGATCTCATCGCCCCACAGTATGGCGGGCTCGCAGTTCGCGAGGAGATGTCGCCACGCTCAAAGAGCACGATCTTCGCATCCTCTGTCCAACGCCTGAGCCGCGCCGCCGCCGTCGCCCCGCCCGCCACGCCGCCGACGATCACATAGCGCTTTGCCTTTTCCTTTTCCTTTTTCATTTCCATACGGATATGCCTCCTTCTGTGCCGCCGCGCTTCGCTCGTCGAAAGAGCGGAATCAGCCCATATCGTGATAATCCTTCTCCTTGCAGAAAAGCCCTTCGAGCAGCTGTTCCACTGCCCGGCTCTTGAGGCGATAGACGACTTCCAGCCCGTTGCGCTCGCCCTCGATGATGCCGACGGCACGCATCTTCGCGAGATGCTGCGAAATCGTCGACTGCGAGCGCTTCGAGGCACTGCTGCATGTGTGCCACATTGCAGCCGCCGCTCTGCCAAAGCCCGCGCGCGATGCAAAGGCGCACGGGATGCGAGTGCGCTTTGAGCATCTCAGCCGCGCGTGCAAGCTCTTGATCTTCTGCCATAGAATCAACTCCAAAATCGTTATATTTATATATTACGATATAGCGATTTATATGTCAAGAAGCGTGATCCGAACTTTTAACGCCTATTCGAGCAGGCAATCGATCTGCATCTTCAGCTTGACCCTCTTGGAATTTTTATATTGAACTTTTTCGTGCATATCATTGTTTTTCGTGCAAAACAGTATAATATATATAAGGAGTTGATATTTATGTCCACGGCTACAACGAACATCAGCATGCGCATGGATGCAGCACTAAAGGCGCAGGCCGACATCTTCTTCGCCGAGCTCGGCATGAACCTCTCGACCGCTTTTTCAAATTTTTGTCCGCCAATCCCTGCGCGAAGGACGCATACCTTTTGACATCGCTTTGGAGAAGCCGAACAAAGAGACTATAGCTGCCTTGCTTGAAGCCGAACGAATCACGAATGACCCGAACGTAAAGGGCTACGATGACCTCGACGAACTTTTTGCGGACTTAAGAAGATGAAAAGCACCTATATTGTCAAAAACAACGACACAATTTCGCAAGGATTACAAAGCAGCAGAAAAGCGGCAAAATATGAAGCTCTTTAGAAGAGTGATCAAGCTGGCTCTCAGCATCCCCTTGCGGAAAAAGAATCGCGACCACGCTCTCAGCGGCACATGGAGCAGTTACCGCGAATGTCGTACTCACCCGACTGGCTGCTGATATATAAACATCAAAACGACATACTAGTTCTTACGCTTGCTCGCATAGGTACACAGTAAACGTTTTCGGCAGATGAACAGCAAAAAGAGATGGCGGATGCCATCTCTTTTTGTTGTATTCACCGCCCCTGCCATGGTTCGCACCCTTGTGAAAAGCAGCTATTCCCAAGGGATTTCGTCATGAGATATGGTTTCTCCACGATCGTATTCCTGCATGGCAAGGCGATGCGCTTCTCTGTCATCTTCCACCAACAAAATCATCTGCGTCTTTCGGCAGAATCTTCTCACGACTTCCAAGAGAGATCGGCAATTCACGGTCGAGGGAATAAAAATCTATCATTTCCACGATCTGAGCTTTTATCGTCATAGGCAGGAAACCTCCCTTGTAAACATCACCTCGTGGCGCGATCAATCAGGATCGTTCCTTTCGCAGGATAGTGAGAATACGATCCTCCAGCCGCCAACACGCAGCCGATAAAGTTCACCGCTGCCTTTGGGTCGTTCACGTCACCTTGCGGCAATCCTCGATCGCCTCCCTTCATGCGGTGCTTTTGTCGGTCGATCCATCCGCTTCAGAGCTTTCACAGCCATTCTTGCATATCGTATTTCCCATCAAAGGCATTTTCCTCTTCAGCAAACACAGCGGCGTCGCCCCTTGATGCAATGACCGCCGTCCTCTGTCAAATAAATTATAGCAAAAAGATGGCCATGCGCCATCTCTTTTCGTTCCTTCCATTCACCTACCCTTGCCATGGTCCTTCAACGCGCGCTCGATGTCGCGCTTGGCGGCTCTCTGCCGCCAGATCCGGCGCTTGTCGTAATGTGCTTGCCGCTCGCGAGTGCGGTTCGACGCCTGCCCTTCGAAGTAAAGCTTCAGCAGCACGAGTGTAAAGCCCTTCTCGCGCGTCTTGGAGAAGAGCTTCGATCTCCGCCTTGTGCATGAGGGCTTCCTCTTTCGGAAGGCTCGTGGTTGAAAGATGTTGCCCTGCTCGTAGGGGCTGATGTACATGTTCTCCACGAAGATCTCGCCGTTCTTGATGGAAGCGAGCTGTCGCTGAGATTCACGCGACCCGCACGCAGGATTTGACCTCGTGTGCAGCACTGAGCCCCGTCTCGAAAAGGTTTCGTGTATGAAATAATCGTGGCGCGCCTTGCGGTTTTCCGCGACGATCTTCATGCCGTCGTTTTGCGTCCCATCGCTTTCCCCTGTTCCTTCTTCAAGATCGGCAATCGCGCCCTGCGGCGTCCTGCTTCAATCGCTGTTCGCTGTCGCGCTGCGTCTTGTTGTGCGGGACGGCGCTTCTTCTCGGCAGCGGAGACTCTTCTTGCTCTTCTTGCGCAGATCCTTCGGCGGTATCCAGAACGCCTGGGGCGGCTGCTGCTCGACTCGTCGGCGAGAGCGCCTGCCTTTCACGCCCTGAATCTCCGGCGCGTCGCGCTGCGCCCTTTGTCGTGCGGCTTCGCACCCTATGTCCCCTTGCCCGTGCGGCTTTGCGTTCGCCCGTTTCCGCAGGGCGGATGTCTTCTCGGACGCTGTCGCCCTTCACATCGGCGATGATCCTCATCCGCACGCTTTTCTTTCGCCGCCTTCCTCCGACCTCCTGCCCTCGAGCGTGCGTCCTTCTTTCGCGCCCTTGCCTTTGAAGATTCACCGCGCTTTCGCCGCCTTCCTCGGGCTTTCTTCGCGGCGAAAGCGCCGTTATCCTCAAGATGAAGTCGAGTGTTGCGCTCGGCGATGTTAGCACGCACGAGACGACGCGCACCCGGCTCGCCGAGGCGGTAGGAGACATGCGTCGCGCCGCCGACGAGCGCGTAGTCGCTCGCGGTACTCGTAGTGTCGTTGACCATGCTCGATACGTGCACGGGTCCTTCGACGCCGTTTTCCAGCTCGCAGAAGATGCCGAACGCCGTGGCGCCGCTGATGACGGCATCGAAAGCGTCGCCGACGAACTGCGCCATGTACTCGATCTTCTTCATGATCCTGCGTCTCACGCTCCGCCTCGATGGCGATGCGCTCGCGTACGAAGCGTGCTCGGCAATCTCGGGCAAAAAGACTCCGCAAGCGCTCCTGGCGTTCGGCTGCAATCGCGCCGTCGCAAACGTCTCGCGCGGCAGACGATGCACGATGAGGTCAGGGATAGCGGCGGATCGGCGACGTGAGTGCGTGTAATGACGCGCGCGGCGGGCCGTGAGTGGCCGAGAGGCGCATCCGCATAGTGCGCCTGCTGCATCGAGCGCGCCCAGCGAGACGGCGCGACAATGCGCTCCTCGGGCCTTCCTTGACCTTCTCCGAGACTTGCTGCACGTCCTTCGGCGCGACCTCGCCCGCCTCGTTCGGCACGAGGTGCAGCGAGAAGGTCGCCAGAAGTTGTTCAGCCGCTCGATCTTCTCGTCCGACGGCTGCTCGTGCACGCGGTAGAGGAAGGGCTGCTCCTTCTTCTCCATATGTTCAGCAACAGTCTCGTTCGCCGCGAGCATGCACTGCTCGATCATCGACTCGGCGAGAGATCCGTGCGCTTGACGAGAGCGACGCGCTCGCTCGTCGAGCTTCACCTTGATCTCGGGCATCGTCGAAGCCGATGGAGCCGCGCTCATGCCGCGCCTTTCTTCATCGCATCGTGCACCTCGCGAAGCGGTGCAAGAAGCGGCAGGAGGTCGGCGTTCTCCGTCTTCGCCGCATCGGAATCCTCGGCGAAGATCTCGTTCACGAGCGTATACGTCAGGCGGCGATAGACGTGGATGACGGCGGGCACGATCTCGTAGCTCCTGACGAGGCCATCCGCACCGATCTCCATCTCGCACGCCATCGCGAGGCGATCTTCTCCGCGTTCAGGCTGCAGATGCCATTCGACAGCTTTCTTCGGCGGCAGCATGGGAATCACGCGATCGACGAGGTGAGACGCTCGTGCCGCGTGCGCGCGCTCGCGGTCGAGCGGCGAATTCTCGCGCACATACCAGCTGGCGTCGGCGATGTAGCGCCGAGGAAAACTGCCGTCCGCACGCCGCTCGGCGTAAACGCCATCATCAATCACTCGCATCCTCGCCGTCGATCGTCGATGCAGAAGGCCTCGGCGATCGCGCCTGCCGCTGAATTCTTCTGGCGAGACGGCGTCTCGATCGCACCGCTTCCTGCCGCCACGTCGGCGGAAAGTCCTCGAAAGCCCGTACTGGCTCATGACGGAGACACGTCGGCGCGCGGCTCGCCCGCGCGGCCGAGATTCCTCCACCTCGCCCTCGGCGTTCCTCCTGCCCGCCGCCACTTCGTGATGCGCACGACGACCTTCATGCCCGCCTTTCGCGCCATGCATGGCGCCCTGGGATAAAAGATGTCCTGCCCGATCTTCTTGTCATCAGGCGTCTGAAGTGGCGGCTCTCCTCGAGGCTTTGATGCCGACGATCGCTCGTTGGCTCGCTCGACGATGCGGATGATCTCGCCCTCGCGCGACGTCCGGCAATCTCCGACGGCGAAATCTCGCGACGACGCGCGGTCGCCGTTCATCGCGCCGCCGAGACTCACGCCCGGCACGAAGATGTCGCTGTCCGTCTCCTTCTCGCGCACCTCGGGGATGAGTGAAGCCGAAGCCTTCGCCGACATGGAGAGCCTGCCGACGACGAGGTTCATGCGCTCGGGCACGCCGAGCGCTCGTGGCGCGTCTTGATGACGGCTGCCGTCTTTTCCAGCTCTTCCAGAGCCGCCAGAAGAGCGCAAGACCCTCTTCCGTGAGATTCATGGCGGCGCGAGATCATCCGCCGTCAGCGGCTTAGTACGCCGCCGTGCACTTGTAGTTCACGATGCTTTCTTTCAATTCATTCTGTTCCATTCATTTCTTCCCTACAGCGCCATCTTTGCCGTCGCCTCTGCCAGGCGTGCCGTCAACGAGCGACAGCTTCGCGCGCATGTTCACGAATCCCCTGCGTGCGCTCTCCTCCCAGCCCTCGATCAAAAGCTCTCGCCGATGGGCGCCGGATTGCAGTAGCGCACGGCGAGACGCGCCGTCACCGCCCGCTCGCTAAGCCCGTTGTAGGGGTAGCCGCCCATCGCCTCATCGAGCAGCGTCGTGACGATGCCGCCGTGCACGATCCGCTGTCAGCCCTGATACTCCGGGCGCCCAGCGTCTTTCGTCGCATGGAACTTTGCCGTCCGTCAGCTGAAAAGTCCAGATGAAGTCGATAGGTTCTCCGGACCACAGGCGAAGCAGATATTCTTCGCCTGCGCCGCTTCCTTCATGTTGCATAAATCGTTTCCTTCCCCATCCTATTTTTCCTTCCAAAAAGCGGAGCGTGCGCCGAAAGAGCGTGCCCCGCTCGGCGTCGAGCATCACGAGATGACCAGAGGCGCACGACCTGAAAGACTTCCTTGTGCGCCGCGCCCATATGGTCATAAATGTATCGAGACTTCTCGATGCGCCAGTGGTCGTGCGGCGAGTGTACGAGCAGGATTACGCGCCGACGCGCGCAGCAGGAGCGCCTTGACGCGCTCGGTGAATCGACGAGTTCGTGGACGGCGACGAGCGGCATCTGTCGTAGGTCACGTTGCAGCTCGGCATCAGCGCGCAGATGATTGCATCTTCGGATGAGCACACCGACGCACTCGCAGCGCGGCGGCGGGTGCTCATCACGCCCTCGTCGATGAAGATCGGCGCGGCGAGCGTCACGACCCTCTCGACGCCTTCTCCGCAGCGAGCGGAGCGAAGCGCCCCATCGAATGCCCGATGACGGAGATGCGCGATGCCACTCCGGCGAGAGCGCATAGCCGTCGAGCGCTGAATCGCGCAATTCTCTCGGCGATCCGTATGCGCCAGATCCTCAGGATCTGCGTGCGTGCCCGGCAAGGCGCGGGCAGAGCACCATGTGACCCGCGCCCTGCGCGCCTCGCGGAAGCCGCGGTTCCGCCGGCATACCCGTGAAGCCGTGCAGGAGCAGCACGCCGTGCGATCGCCCGCGCAGGGAGAAAACGCTCCGCCCCGAGTGATCATCGCCGCACCCCCTCCAAAAGCAGCGATGCAGCAGACCCTGCACCGCGCCCGCATATGGAAAACGCCCGGCCTTCTGCCGAGCGTCCGCCGCAAACAGCCGCCAAGAAAAGCGCAGACGGACGCCTGCGCCCCATGGCCGTCTACATCGTCATCTTGGCAATCACGAGCGTGATCGTGCCGAAGAGCACCGCCAAGAGACAACCGTCACGCGCGCCAGAGCGCGTCCATGCCGCGCGCTTCGCGCTGAACACCGATATCGCCGCCGCCCCATCGAAGCCGCCGCTTGCCCGCAGACTTGAGGCTCCTGCCCCAAGACGGCAGCGATCAAGAGTATCGGCAACGAGCGCGTCAAGCACCATCAAAACCGTAAGCAAAAAGTGAACCTCCTCCATCTCCCCGAGTCCGTCATTCTTTCTTTTATTGTACTATGAAAGTCCAGAAGTCAAGCCCGAAGGACGCGCTGATTGGCGAACTTTCTAGCGGCGCACTTTTGTCACGACGCAAGAGGCGCGGACGTTCACGCCCGCGCCTTTTTCTCCTATTTCAGCTTGAATCTGCCAACTTCGGACATCAGTTCCTCCCGCCAGCTTGGCGAGGGCGCGGCTTGCGCGGACGATCTCTTCGACCGACGCGGACTGCTCTTCGGTCGAGGCGGAAATCGACTGCTTTCATCCGCACTCTTTTCCGATACGCGCCGCACGCGTCGCGACGCTCTCGCTCATGCTGGTCGGTGCCCGCCGCCACTTCACGGATATTGTCGGCGATCCTCTTGATGCCCGCGAAAGCGTCTCGATGGAGCGCAAGATCTCGCTGTGAACACGGCGTCGCGTCCTCGACAGCCCTGCATCGCCGTCCGTGACGCTCGTCGTGCTCGTGTCGCCCGCCTGCACGGCATTCTTCATGCGCCCGTCTCGATCTCGCGCACGAGGTCGGCGATCTGGCGGCTCGAATTTTTCGATCCTCGGCGGCTGCGCACTTCTTCGGCGACGACAGCGAAGCCTCGACCCGCCTCGCCGGCCGCGCCGCCTCCGATGGCGGCATTGAGCGCCAAAAAGATTCGTCTGTCCGGCGATGTTCGGAAATCATCTCGACGATGCGAGAGGATCTCCTGCGAATTCTCTGGGCGAGCGCTTCGATCGATGCGTGCACAACCGCAGTGCCGCGCTCGATCTCCGTCATGTGTCGACGATCTTCTGCACCGAAAGAGTGTCCGCGCTCGACGAGTCAACGGTCGTCTGCGTCGTGCGGCGATCTCGTCCGCGTGTGCGCCGCTGCGCCGTGCCGCCCGCGATCTTTTCGCCGTCTCATCCGCGCGCGCCGTGTCTTCCGTCTGCTGCGCCGCGCCGTTGGCGATTTCCGTGACGGAGGTTGCCACGGAGATTCGCCGCCTCCGCCGATCGATGCGCGGCCTCCGTCAGGTCCTCGGAAGAGCGTGCAGGCTCTTGGCACGTCTCCTGGATCTTCGTGAGCAGGACGCGCATCGTCTGCTTCATCTGGATTGAATCCTGCTGAGTGCGATCTCATCGCCGGACTCCGCAGGGATGTCCGCCCCGAGGTTGCCGCCGTTGATGGTGCGGCACGCCTCGCTCAGGTGCCTGAGCGGCGCTGCCGTGCGGCGGGCGAGACGAGACACGATGGCGGCGCCGCGGCAGCATGGCAGCGATCGCGATCGCTGCAGACTGCAAACAGAGATCCGCCTGCGCGTTGATCTCCTCGACCGGCGCACAGACGACCGCCACCGGTGCGGTTCTGCAGCTGCATCGGCAGGAATTGCGCACGGATGTCCTTGCCCGCCGTGCTTCGATACTGCACCGTATGCTCCTCGCCACTCGTCACCGTCTCTTTGAATCCCTGCACGAGGTTCGCGTCGAGGAGTTCTGCCCTCTCCCTGGTCTTCCTTGGAGAGGTCGAGCTCCCATCCTCCGGACGATCGTGGCGCACGACGACGATGCGGTCTCATCCGCGACATGGGCTATGGCCCGTCCTCAAGGAACTTGACGGCGCCCGACGATCTCCATCAAGCGAGTCGAGCTTGATCGTGCCGTAGACGATGCGGTCAGCTCCCGCCGTCCAGCACGGGATAGGCCGTCACGCAGATGAGCTTCCCCGTCGTGCCCGAGATGGAGGGCGCCGCAAAATACGGTTTCTTCGTCTCGCGCACCTTCTTGATATAGTCGCGCGAGCGGTCCTATCCTGTCCCTGATCGCTGTGCACCTGCCCCTTCCGGCTCGAGAAGGCGACCATCGCAAAACTCTCCATCTGCGACTTCGTCGCCTCGCAAAGGGCCGCCATGCGCTCTCGCGCGTGCCGTGCAGGATGAGCGGATTGCGCGACAGCCGTCCAGAGATCCGCCTGCGCTCCACTTCATTTGCCGGTTTCAAGACGGTATTCCGCCGATGAGTTCCACGTCTCTCCCGCGTCCTCCAGCAGGAGGCGCGCGCCGTGAAGTAGCTGATGCCTGAAAGAGCCAGGAAGCTCACGAAGAACAGCGCAGCAGCACCACCGGAATTTCGTCGCTATACGGTTGAATTGCATGAAGATCTCTTTTCTTTCAAAAATATTAGTCCTAGAAATCCATGCGAATCTCTCCACTCGACTGCAGGAAAGAGTGGCTTCATCAGCGCGAAGTCTCGCGAAAAGCCCCGACGATCTCTCCACCGGGCGCACTCATCACTACTCATATGTGCGAGATGACGACGACCTCGCAGCCGCCGAAAATCCGCGTATAACATACCGCTCGCTTCCGGTATTTTTCTTTCCTGAATCGCCATCAGGGCGATCTCCGCAGGATACACGCTGTCCTTGACGAAGACCGTGCGCTCGACGGATCGCCGGCCGACCTTCTTCGCCATCTCCGCGAGAATCGGTCCCTGCAACGGATTGCCCTCGACCGTACAGTTGTCTGCCCTCGATCATCGCCTCGGAAGATCGCGCGCGCGCCGTCGCACGAGACGATCACGATATCCTGGCCGGGCTGACCCGCCGCCTCGATCGCCTCGATCGCGCCGAGCGCCATGTCGTCGTTCTGGGCGAAGAGAATGTCGATCTTGTCGCTTGTGTCTTGAGCATCTCCGTCATGACCTGCTTGCCGCCGTCCTTCTGGAACGTCGAGTTCATGCGACAAGAATCTCGCAAGGCGTCCGATGTCCGGCAGCACGCCGTCATCTCATCGCGGAAGCCCATATCGCGGCGCTCGACGACGGAAGATCCGTCGGACCCTTGATTTCGGCGATGTTGAACTTCGCCGCCGTCGCGCAGCTTCTTTGCTCCTTTCCTGCATGTAGCCGTCGGCCAGCGGAACGCTTCGCGTCCCTCGCGCACGGAGTCCGTACCGATGCGCATGACGGTAGAGGCTATCGTCGTTCGTCTGAAGATCACGGTCGACGATGATCACGGGAATCTTCGCCTCCTTCGCTTCGCTTCAGCACCTCGTCCCAGCCGTCGCCACGATCGGAGCAAAAGGCAATGGCGCCGACCTTCTGGCGCGATGAACGAGCGGATCGCCGAATCTGGTTCTCCTGCTTCAGCTCCGCATTGGAGGTGCGGGTTGATGCCCGCATCCTCCGCCGCCTGCTGATCGAGGCCATGTGCGCGCGCGCCATGTGGACTGCGCGCCGATCTGCGTAGCCCATCAGTGATCTTGCAGTTTCGAGCTCAGTTCTGCGCTTCCGACCTTGCTCTTGTCCGGCCGCCCGCGCCGCGAGCCCTGCGCTGCAATCGCAAACATCGCCGCGAGCAGCGGGCAGGAATTTTTCTCTATCGCTCTCCTTCTTCCGCCTCCTTGAACCAGCCTGCGCCTTCGCTCGGCGTCTTCGTCCTGCGCTGCGAGCACGGCCGACTCAAGCGCATGACAATGCATAACTTAAATTTAGCGGCCAAACCGCTGCTTTTGTCAATGCGTGCAATGAGAATTTCCAGTTGACTTATGGTCGCCGAGCCTTAAAAATTCAGCTATCGAGCAATGTTTTTCTCTTTGAAATGAAGGATGTGTTCAGTCGTTACTGCATGAAATCTTGCCAAAACGGGCGCGGCGAGGGACATCGCCGTCATCGACCGCGAGTCGCCGCATCACTACGACGATCTGCGCCGAAGCCTGCGCGCCTCGCGCGACCGCTTCCGCCGCGGGATCCGTGCGCACGACCATCGCGCTCTTTTTCCCCTACCGCGTGGAGCTGCTCGTCGCCTACCTCGCACTGAACTCGCTCGGCGCCGTCGCTATCCGCTCAGCTATCAGCTCAGCGTGCGTGAAGTCGCCTACATCATCAGGGCGACGCGGCGCGCGCGCCTCGTAACGGAAAAGGAGCCGCCGCTCGGATCCCATCTCGGCCAGCAGAGCTATGGCGGCGAGCTCATCAGCTGCCTCTCCTCGACGTCGTGAAGCGGCGAGCGCCATGCGCGCGCGAAGCTCTCGAACGCTCTTCTCGCCGGAAAAACCCTGCGTCATCATCCACCTCGGACGACGGGCGCCTGAGCGCCGTGCTCAGCCACGTGAACCAGCGCACCAACGCATACCGGTCATCGGGAGCATCATTCCATCGCGCAGAGTGACGGGTGCTCTGCGTCCTGCCGATGTACCACTGCTTCGCTTGGACGTGCTCCGTCCTCGCGACGCTCGCCGCCCGGCACGATCGTCATCGTCAACGGCTTCATGCCCAAGGAGACGATTCGCGCCATCCGCGAGGAAGTCACCATCATAACGCCCGTGCCTTCCGTCTGCGCCATCCTCACGCGCCGAGCGGCGGCGAAGACCTCAGAGTCTCCGCCTGACGAGGCATCGGCGCACAGCGCTGCCGCAGGAGATCGCAAAGCCTACCGCGAAAAATTCGGCCTGACGATCTCGAAGTCTACGGCTCTCCAGGCGTCGCACCGTCGTCACGATGGACTCGCCGCCACTACCGCCCGGCTCCATCGGCATCGCCCTGCAGGGCTCAAAGTCATCATCGCCAACACGGACGGCGAGGAACTGCCGCGCGGCATGGCGAGGCGAGCTGCTCGTCAGGGGCCGACCGTCATGAAGGGCTACTGGCATCCAGGCGGAGGCGACGGCGAGAGCGATCGAACGGCTGGCTGCACGGGCGACATCGCGCGCGCATGGACGAGGACGGCTTCGTCTACATCGTCGACCGCATCAAAGATATGATCATCAGCATGGGCGAGAACGTCTACCCGCGCGAGATCGAAGAACTCGTCTAGCCTTCCCGGCATCGAGACGCCGCCGTCATCGCCATTCCCGATCCTCTGCGCGCGAGCGAGCGGGCGCCTACTACGCGTCAGAAGAACGAAGAGGTCGATATGCGCACCTGAGAAGTTCCTGCAGAAAAATCTCGCCGTCTACAAGGTACCGCGCGAGTTCTGCCAGATTCCCAAATACCGCGCACCTCGACGGGCAAGATCGCCAAGCGCGAGATCGCGCGTCTCTACCGCTAAGGACACAGGCACGCAAGGCGGCGGGACAGGAAAGGGCGGGTTCTCGCGCTTCTTCCTTTTCGAAGCCGTGCAGGCAAAAGCCGCAGCGCAGCAGCGCGAATGACGGGATGAGGGTCTGACTGGGACGCCCCCTCACGGGTACCAAGAACGGCTTTGATCCGCATCGTGTGCATCGTGCGCCTGCAGGAAGGCGCGAGCTGCTGAGAAAGCCATCGACTTGGCACGATATGCCGCACGCTGTGCAGGTCAGTTCCGATCCTCAGCTCCACCTGAGTATGTCCCACTAGCGGAGGGACGTCCTTCGGCATCCGCCCTGTCCCGTCATCGGGATTGGGCAAGCCTCTTTCGTCTGTGAGTATACTCTAGGACAATGGTTCCATCAATAGATAAAAATAAAAATCTTCATCTTTTTAAAAATAATGATGATACACGAAAAGCCCTTGTCTTTTCCTGCCTGTTTATGGAAAAATCCCCCAAGAAGAAGTGCGCTATATGACGATGACGAACCGTGGCCGTGCGATCTTGATCGCTTTCTAGATATAATGTCGCATAGGCGCCGCTGGCGACCGACATGCCTGCCTGCGCTGCCGAGCTTTCGGCGAGTCGCCTCGACCTCGAGCGACGCAGCTGAGCCTTGACGATGACGCTGCTCGGCATGGCCATCGGGCGGATCTTCCTCGGCGTCAGGCGATATGTACGGGCGCAGGCGGCCTCTTCTTCGGCATGATCGCCTTCTGCTCTCGTCTCCGCGAGGCTGCTTCTACGCCCAAGCTCTATCGAGGCTTCCTCGCGACTGCGCTGCAGAAAGATTCGCCGCCACGGCATCGTCATCGCGCGCCATCGCGCGACGTACGCCGAGGCGTCGAGCTCACGCGCTTCTTGTCCATCCTCCATGCTCGTGAACGGACTCTGCGCCAAATCCTCGCTCCCGTCGCTTGCGGACGGCTCCTCGTCCTCTCCTCGTGGCGCATTGTCTTCGCCGTGCTCGCCGCCATCGGCGTCCTCCTGCGTCTGGACGCTCAAACGCGCGCAGACGCGGCCGCGCGCTAAAAACATGACGGCGGTTTCCACGCCTTTCCCGCCTCCTTCGCGACTGCTACTTCTCTCAGCCCAGTGCCTCGTCAGTGCTTTCGTCTTCGGCACGTTCTTCTCCTACATCGCCGGCTCTTCCTTCGTCTTTCAGAACATCTACGGCGTCTCGGCACAAGGCACTGCTGACCTGATCTTCGGCGGCATCGGCGCCGGACTCTTCCTCGCGGGATCCTCCCACGCACGTCTCGCAGGGACGCGTCAGAGACATCTCTGCATGCTCAAGGCGCTCGCTCCCGTGCCTCTCGCCGGCAGTGCCTCCTCCTTGCCTCCCCATCTCGTAGGCTTGCCCCGCTCGCTCTCTACATCGTCCTGCTTTCCTTCACCGTCGTGCCGCTTTCTCCGTCATGGGCACGGCAGGAGCCTCGCTTCGCGTCTCACGCCAGGCAGGAACGTCGGCGCAGCGTCGGCTCTCAGGCTTCTTCTCCATGGTGCTCGGCGGCGTCGCAGTGCCCCTCGTCGGCATCGCAGCAGACCATACGGCGATTCCATGGCAGTTCTCATGCTCACCCGGCTACGCGCTCGGCGCAATCGTCTCCCTACAGCAACGTCAAAAACGGCTGAGGTTCCTGCGTAGGAAAGACCGGCGGCCGAGATAAGATGGCCTCTATCATCGCCGCCGTTTTTCTATGACCAAATTCATTTCCGTTCCTCGCGCAAAAGTCTCAGTGCTTCATAGATGCTCAGAAGATCACTCCCCATGTATGGCGCAGGAATACGCAGGAGACAGGAAGATACCTCCCCATCGAGGCCGAAGTAGCAAGCGAACCGTGCGCTCTCGGGCCTTCCGTCGATAAGAGTCGAAAGCCAGACGCGCGCAAGCGCAGGCCGTCCTTCCCCGCTTCCTTCGCGATGCTCTGCAAAAAGAGCAGCACGTCACGTGCAAGACGCTTCCTGCGCAAAAGTCCGATGATGGCGCCGTCCTCAAAGTCGAGCAGCCATGTGCGCTCGCCGTCCCACATCATGTCGCCAGAGCGCGGGCGGCCGTGGTGCGAACCAGTGCGCGTGCAGGGCGGCAGTCCTTCCGCCGCCTGGTGAGCGCCGCCTCACGCTCCATCTCAGGTGCATCGCGCACAACGTTCGACGGCGGCTTGCCGCAATCGAAGAAACGCAACCCAATCGTACCTTAGCAGCACCTGACGGGCATGCTGCGCACCGCGCGAGACCCGCTGCAGCCTGCCTGCCTCGAAGCGGACGGCGCGGACGCCGTTCGGATCAGCTCCCGCTGCAGGATGCCGAGTCGGGACGAGGCGCACGACGTGTAAAGCGCAGCCACGTTTCGTGATAGACGCGTCCGCTCTCTTAACCCAGATGCGGCGACCTCACAAAAACGACCCTCTCGCGGGTCGTTTCTCCATCTCCTGCAGCACGATGTCTTCCTGTCCATATCATGCACCTCATTTGTCGGAAAGGCGTATCTTCTTGCCGCAATTTCCGCTTCAAAACAAAAACAGCGGGGAAGCGTCTCTCGCCCTCCGCTGCCAAACCAATCCCGCTTGAACAAGCATGCCTAAATCCAGCGCTTACTTCATCTCCACGAGGGTTTGCCCGTCATTTCGGGCGATTTCAAGCCTGCGAGCGTCAGGAGCGTCGGTGCGATGTCACAGATGCGCCGTCATGCGCCTTCTTCACGCGGTCGGACACGCATACAAACGGCACGGATTCGTCGTATGCGCCGTGAAGGGCTGCCCTGTCGCGTGGTCAACCATGCGGTCAGCGTTGCCGTGATCGGCGATGATGCAAACTCGCCGCCCATCTTCTGCGCCGCCTCGACGAAGCGGCCGACGCAAGCGTCGACCGTCTCGACCGCCTTGACGGCGGCTTCCATGACGCCCGTATGACCGACCATGTCGCCGTTCGCGTAGTTCAGAATGATGAAGTCGTACTTTGCCCGACTCAATGGCAGCGACGACCTTGTCCGTGACTTCGAGCGCACTCATCTCGGGCTGCAGATCGTATGTCGCCACCTTCGGCGAGGGCACGAGATGCGGTCCTCACCCTTGTACGGCTCTTCGACGCCGCCGTTGAAGAAGAACGTGACGTGCGCGTACTTCTCCGTCTCGGCGATGCGAAGCTGTGTCATGCCGTGCTGCTCGATGATCGAGCCGAGCGTGTTCTTGATGCTCTCGGGCGGATAGGCGATTTCGACGTTCATGCCTTCCTCGTACTGCGTCATCGTCGTGAACGCGAGATCAAGCCCGCTTCGACGCGCGAGAATCCGTCGAACTTCGTGTCGGTGAAGGCATGCGTGAGTTCTCTCGCGCGGTCAGGGGCGGAAAGTGAAGAATATGACGCCGTCGCCCTTCTTCATGCCCGCATAGCCGCCGATGACGGCAGGGACGACGAACTCGTCCGTCACCTTCTCCGCATACGAGGCCTCGATAGCTTCCTTCGCCGTCGCTTTCTTCACGCCGTCTCCCTTGGCGATGGCGTCATACGCCTTCTCGACGCGCTCCCAGCGCTTGTCGCGATCCATGGCGTAGTAACGCCCCGCGATCGTCGCGATCTCGCCGACGCCGATCTCGCGGCACTTTCTCTTCGAGTTCGGCGAGATAGCCTGCCGCGCTCGTCGGAGGCACGTCACGCCGTCGAGAAGGCATGCACATAGACCTTCTCGATGCCGTTCCGTCTTCGCCATTTCAAAGCCCGTAGAGGTGCTTTTTCGTGGCTGTGCCGCCGCCCCGGCGAAACGAGAGCCGAGGAGGTGCAGTGCGCGCCCGACTTCTTCACGCCGCGATGGCATGGAGCAGCGCCTTGTTCTCGAAGAACGTGCCCTCGGCGATCGCCTTCGTGATGCGCGTGAGCTCCTGGTAGATGATGCGCCCTGCGCCGATGTTCGTATGCCCGACCTCGGAGTTGCCCATCTGCCCGTCGGGCAGGCCGACGTACTCGCCCGACGCCTGCAGCTGGGCGTGCGGATATTTCGCCGTGAGGCCGTCCAGAGACGGGCGTCTTTCCGACGGCGATGGCGTTCGTCGGGTCTTTTCGGGTCGCCGATTCCCCAGCCGTCCATGATGATGAGCGCGACCGGTGCATGTTTCAAAGTTGCCATAGATCTACCCCTTTCCTATGGAGTATGTTACAAATATTGCAGGAAGCCGCCCATAGAGACTGCTCCCCAAAAGGAGCGGCATCGCATGTGCAGTGCCGCTCAAACGTCTTTCCTCACGTCAGAATTTCACGATCTCGCTGAAGTCTTTCGCTTTGAGCGACGCGCCGCCGACAGAGCGCCGTCGACGTTCGGCTTCTCCATGAGTCCTGCGATCGTTGCAGGCTGACGCTGCCGCCGTACTGGATGCGGATGGCGTCTGCCGCCGCCTGGTTGAACACCTCGGCGACCGTCGCGCGAATGGCGGCGCAGACTTCCTCCGCCTGCTCAAAGGTCGCCGTCTTGCCCGTGCCGATCGCCCAGATCGGCTCGTGAGCGATGACGAGATGAGCGACCTTCGTCGGCGGAGAAGCCGTCGAGACGCCGCCTTGATCTGCTTCGTCACGAAGTCGATGTAGGTGTTCGCCTCGCGGATCTCAAGCGGTTCGCCGCAGCAGATGATCGGCGTGATGCCCGCCGCATAGGCCGCCTTCGCACGCTTGTTGACGCCCTCGTCCGTCTCGCCGAAGTACTCGCGGCGCTCGGGTGGCCGAGCACGCAGTAGTCGACGCCGATCTCCTTGAGCATCGCCGTCGAAATCTCGCCCGTATAGGCGCCGCTCTTCTCCCAATGCACGTTCTGTGCGCCGATGTGGATGTTCGAGCTTTGACGGCCTCTGCCACAGCGGCGAGCGCCGTTGCCGTCAGGGCGGCGACGACGTCGACATCCTTTGCATCCTTCACGAGCGGCATAGCTCCTTGACGAGCGCTACGCCCTCGGCGATCGTATTGTTCATCTTCCAGTTGCCTGCGATGATGGGCCTTCTTGCCATAAAATCTTCCTCCTCGTATGCGGAACATCGAGAGCACGTCAAAACGGCACGCCTCCCGCAAAGCTTCTATCTTTCCTCCTGCTTCTTTTTGCGGCGAGCACGAGCGTCCGGCTTTTGCGGACGCTGTGCGCCATCTTCAGAAGCTCTTACTTCTCGGCAATCGCCGCGATGCCCGGCAGGACCTGCCCTCAAGGAACTCCAGCGTCGCACCGCCGCCCGTCGAGATGTGCGAGATCTTGTCAAAGCCCCGTCTTCTTCAGCGCCGCGATGGAATCGCCGCCGCCGACGATGCTCGTCGCGCCCGCCTCCGTCGCATCGGCGACGGCTTTCGCGACTGCGAGGCGTGCCTGGCGAAACTCGTCGCACTCGAAGACGCCCATGGGGCCGTTCCAGATGATCGTCTTCGCGCCGTTCAGCGCTTCGACATACGCCTCCGACGTCTTCGGGCCGCTGTCGAGCGCCTGCCAACCGTCCTCCACCTTGTCGACATCGACGACCTTCGTCTTGCCCTCGAGGGCGAAACCGCCTCGTCAGCGAGCAGGGAACATGTTCGCGACGGCGACATCGAGCGGCAGGATGACCTTGACGCCCTTCGCCTTCGCCTTTTCGAGAAGCTCCTTCGCGAGATCCATCTTGTCCGGCTCGCACAGTGAATCGCCGATCGGCAGCCCCTTGGCCGCATCGAACGTGTGCGCCATGCCGCCGCCGATGATGATCGTGTCGACCTTCTCGATCATGTTGCTGATGACGCCGATCTTATCCGAGACCTTTCGCGCCGCCGATGATAGCGACGAAAGGATGCGCGGGCGCTTCGAGCGTCTTACCGATGTAGTTGATCTCCTTCTCCATAAGGAAACCCGCGACCGTTTCAAGATCAGAAGCGATGCCGACATTCGAGGCATGAGCGCGGTGCGCGACGCCGAAGGCGTCGTCAGCAGCGATGTCCGCCAGCGAGGCGAGCTGCTTGGCGAAAAGCGGGATCATTCTTCTTCTCTTCCTTGTGATAGCGCAGGTTTTCGAGGAGCAGAACCTCCCCGAGCTTCAAGTCCGCAGCTGCCTTCTCGGCCTCAGGCCGACGCAGATCAGACGCCCACTCACATCCTTCTTCAGAGTTCGAAAGGTGCTCGACGAGATGCTTCGTCGAGAACTTCCTCCTTTCGCCTCCGTCGGGCGGCCGATGTGGCACGCGAGGATCGAGCCGCGCCGCCGTCAAGAAGATGATTGAGCGTCGGCAGCGTGCGCACCATGCGCGTGTCGTTCGTGATATTCATCTTGTCGTCGAACGGCACATTGTAATCGACGCGCACGAAGACCTTCTTGCCCTTTACGTCGATGTCCTGATCGTCTTCTTGTTCATAAAAATCCTCCCATAAAAGAACAGAGGCCCGGCCCAAACGCGCGGGACCTCATGGATCTTGACTCAGCTGATTTTTCAGAAAGGCGCGCTAGCTTCGCCTCTCCCGTATTTCGCCGACCGCTCTCGCTCTCAGAAAGCGCTGAATTTATCCGTGCTTCCCTTACTTCAGTTCAGCAAAGTAGCTTGATCGTGCGAACCATCTGGCTCGTGTAGCTGTTCTCGTTGTCGTACCACGAAACAACCTGCACCTGCGTGTTGCCGTCGCCGATGGGGCTGACCATCGTCTGCGTCGCATCGAAGAGCGAGCCGTAGCGCATGCCGATGATGTCGCTCGAGACGATCTCATCCTCGTTGTAGCCGTAGGACTCCGTCGCTTCCTTCTTCATCTGCGCGTTGATCTGCTCGACCGTGACCTCGCCCTTGACGACGGCGAAAGAAGCGTCGTCGATCCCGTCAGGGGTCGGGAACGCGCTGCAGCGCCGATGAAGCTTGCCCGCGAGCTCGGGGATGACGAGACCGATCGCCTTCGCCGCGCCCGTCGAGTTCGGCACAATGTTGACGGCGGCGGCGCGGCTGCGCAGATCGCCCTTGCGCTGCGGGCCGTCCAAAGTCATCTGATCGCCCGTGTAGAGCGCATGATCGTCGCCATGATGCCGCTCTGGATCGGCGCGGGTCGTTGAGCCCCTTCGCCATCGGGCGAGGCAGTTCGTCGTGCAAGACGCCGCCGAAATGACCTTGTCCTCAGGCTTCAGGATCTTGTGGTTGACGTTGAAGACGACTCGTCGGCAGATCGTTGCCGGCGAGCGCCGAGATGACGACCTTCTTCGCGCCGGCGGCGAGATGCGCCAAGCCTTTTCCCTTCGAGTATAGCCCGTGCATTCGAGGACGACATCGACGTCATGCTTGCTCCAAGGGAATCTTCGAGGCGTCGGCTTCCTTGTAGATGTTGATCTTCTTGCCCGTTGACCGTGATGAAATCCTCGCCGCTTCCACCTGTCGGCATATTCGTCTGCCCTGCGTCGAATCGTACTTCAAGAGGGTGCGCGAGCATCTTGGGGTTCGTGAGATCGTTGATTGCTACGACTTCCAGCCCTCTGCATCAAACATCGACGAAACGCGAGGCGGCCGATACGTCCGAAACCATTGATCGCTACTTTTACTGCCATTTGTAAAATACCCCTGGTCCTTCCCCGGCTTTGCCCGGCGGCGATACAGACGAAGCACAAAAAGCTCGTGCGCCGTCCGCGAAACCTTCGGCAAGGGCAAAAGCCCCTGCCAATTCTTCTTTAATATTACACTAGAACAGGGAGCGATTGTCAATGATATTCTAGGTTAGGAAATATTCCGGGAAGACGTTGAAGACAAAAAGAAATATTTGTTATAATATGGGAGAATATCCTAGGAAGATTCCCGTGTGAATCATCAGCATGACCCGGCAGGGAAGCGGGGAGGAAAGAACGATGAGCATCTCTTCAATTTCAGTCAACCTCTACGGCTCGGCAACGTTCGAGAAGATCAACTTGAACCTCGCCGAAGCGGGTCGCCGAGAAGGCCGCCCAAGGATGGCACGAGGCAAAGAAGTCTACAAGTCTTCGCCCTTCGGCAACGATACGAGCTCGGCACCTGCGCTTCCAGCAGTCGAACAAGGAAGCGGAGCAGCTGCCAATCGCTCGATCGCGAAATCGGCACGCGCGGCGAAGGAGATCTACATGTCCTCGCCCTTCGGCAATGACACGAAGATCGGCACGTCGAAGTTCCAGCAGTCGAACGAAGAGGCAATCGCCCTCGCCGACCGCTCGATCGTAGCTCCGCCCGCGCCGCCAGGCGTACTACATGGGCTCGGTTCTCGGCAGCGACACGAGCTCGGCGTCGAAATTCCAGCAGTCGAACGAGGAGCGGCGCGGCTCGCCGACCGCTCGATTGCAAAAGTCGGCACGCGAAGCAAAGGCCGTCTACATGGCCTCGCCCTTCGGCAACGATACGAAGGTCGGCTCATCGAAGTTCCAGCAGGCAAACGAAGGCGTTCGCCTCGCCCAGCGGTCGGCATCGCGCGCTCACGCGCGGCGAATGCCGTTTCCAAATCCTCGCCTTTCGGCAACGACACGAAGGTCGGCTCGTCCGCCTTCCAGCAGGCGAACAAGCGCATCGTCGAGACGGCCGCGAGCCATACGCCGTCCGTGCTGCAGCAGGGCAAAAGCCGCCTACATACGCCAGATGCGGAATGCCGCCGAAGCCGCGAAAGAATCCCACGCGCAACACGAAGATCGACGTCGGCGTGTAACGAGTGAAAAACCGCGTACGGTAAAGGAGGTGCACCGGCACATGGCGAATGTATTCGATGCAGCAGGTATATCTTGCTCAAGACAGGCGAAAATCAGTACATGGAAGCTTCAGAGCTCTGCTACTATGCGCAGGCGTGGACGCTTGCTGGACGGGGGAAGCCGCTTTCCCGAAGACTTCGAGGCGTGGCGCAACGGGCCGGTATGCGGCCGCTTTTCGCGCGCCACAAAAGGCACGTACTCTGTCACGGAAGATTTCCTGCCCGGATGGAAATATTGACGCTTTGACCGCAGACGAAAAGGACAGCATCGACACGGTTCTCTCCGCGTACGGTGACATGGAGCCCTATCAGCTGCGCGCGGGCGCACGCCGAAACACCGTGGAAGGCCGCGCGCGGATCAGCTCGACGAAATGGCATTCAGCGATTCCGTCATCTCAAGGAAGCCATCGGTGCGTATTAGCTCTTTGATGAGCGTCAGAGCACGTTCACAAAAAGGGTAACGTACGGCCCAAAAAAGGAGTCGTCCTATCTCCCAAAAGTCAAAACACAGGCTTCCCCATATTTCGTTTCGACCGCATCGACAAACAGGGTGCCTTCGCTTTCGATACGACACGCACGGATTTCAAACATAAGATTTCCTCGATAAGATGATTGCCCTGCTCGCAAATGACATGGGCGAAAATCGCCCGTCAGACGCACGACAGCGGCAAATCAAAAGCATCACTACGTCAAGGAGATCAAAGATTTTCCCCGCCGCGCGTGAGCGCTCAAGTCTTTGAAACTTGAAGACTTTTCCGACGATCTCTTTTCCTTCGCGCTGAACAACAAGCTGCGAATCATCGGCTTGCGCCTTGATGACCACTTCCATGTTCTATGGTATGACGGTGAGCATCTTGTATATCCTTCGGTGAAAAAGCATACGTGAAAGAGCCTGCCGCACGGTAAACATGCGGCAGGCTCTTTTTATCCATATTTCCTTTAATCGTCGATCTCGCGGTAGAGTCACCGCGCCCGACTGTGCGTCGAGAATCAGATCGTACTCACATTGTTTGCGCAGCACTTCACGCGATAAACGGGCTGGAACACGATGCGGTTCGGCGCAGGCGCAGCAGATGCCGTGCCGGGCGGGACTCGCAGCATCGAGTGCAGG